>ERZ780162.277-NODE-277-length-43071-cov-3.405338_pt1 | contig 43071 bp, 34 predicted proteins | sample MGYA00511474_ERZ780162 | MGnify/ENA primary metagenome ERZ780162 (study PRJEB29588, sample SAMEA2143633) | human gut metagenome | biome: human gut; feature: human-associated habitat; material: faeces | place: Denmark | collected 2008/2010 ...
GATTGCGCTACGCGCAATCATTATACCACATGGAGGAGGGATGTGCATCTTCAGTCTGGAATTGACAAGCAGGACAAAAATTATCGGATGTTTGGCACAGTAAGACAGGAAAACAGGAACTCTTTGCCGGATGTGAAAAGTACTTCCGTCTTCCATAATCTTCTATCACAAAGCAGCAATATTGATTGAAAATCAGAATCGATGCGGATATCAAAAAACAGGCCACAGATTTATTTAATGACCTTGGCCTTGATATGTCCAGCGCAGTAAATCTGTTCCTCCATCAATGTGTTCTCAGAGGCGGTCTTCCTTTCCGTGTTGAAATGCCCCGCTATACCCAGCGTACTCTTGATGCGATGGACGAAGCCAGACGTATTTCCCGAGATCCTGACGTCAGGGGATATACCAATATGGATGACCTTCGGAAGGCGCTTGAAGAATAAGTGTATACAGTAAAATTCACCACCGCTTATAAAAAGAGTTATAAACTCATGAAAAAACGCGGTCTGGATCTTTCGCTTTTGGATGATGTTGTTGATACACTTCGTCAGGGCAAACAACTCGAAGCAAAATATCGAGACCACGAATTAAGCGGCAAATTTAAAGGTTTCCGGGAATGTCATATTAAACCTGACCGGCTTTTGGTCTATCTGATTGAAAATGATATCCTGACTCTTACCCTTGTAGATACTGGAACACATTCTGATATTTTCAAGCTTTAACACAGACATCTTCCAGATATCGGTTTAACAGATAATCCTTATAGTCGTTCAGTTGAAAGGCTCTGTCCGACTCCGGATTTCCATACCTTGCCGCCAGTTCCCCCAGGGTAATCTTCCTCGCCAGGTTCAGCGCGGGAATATCCTCTTCCACAACTCTGCGAATCAGTTCCTCCCGGTCATCTGTTTTCAAATTCCCGATTTTCCACTCTTTGGACATATGGGTAAAATTGAAAAACACGTCACAGGTATTGGAAATCAATAAAACGATCTCTTTCTCATTGTGATGCACCCAATGCGTGGCATCTTCCTTGAGCCGTTCACAGCATTCCCTTTCTGTGAGAAGACTCTCATAGTTTAAATAGCAGGGAATCAGCGCCTCCGGAATATTCTCCTTTTTGATCCAGATATCATATTGTTTCCGGTTTTCGCCGTCACAGCCGCCTGTATGCACGAAAAAACGGAATTCAGCTCCGAAGCGGCGGCATCGTTCCCTTAAATGTAATTCTTCGCTCAGCTTCAGCAGTTCTACAATCTCTTCCTTATTTTCCTCATACATAAACGCCTGCCACCGGGGAGCGATCTCATTTGCCGTTAACAGCTCTGTTGCCTGTAGCAGCTCCCGAAAGGCTCCTGTTCTCCCCACAAACCGGTCCGTCGTCTCTTCCAGCCCGAAAAACGTAAGCTGAACAGTCTTTACTCCCACCTCTTTTAAAAATGCTACATATTCCGGATCTCTGACAATTCTCCAGAAGCTTGCCAGTTCATACCGTTCCGGCACTGTTTGAACCGACAGAGCAATATCCTTCCGCCAGCGTTCTCTGTAATCATCGCAAAAATCCGGTTCCCGCAGCCAGCTGTAGAAGCTGATGCGCTTAAAATAAGGCCTGAAGTAATCCACAATCCATTCATCCGTCCCACCCTCCATTTTCCCGTTTGGCATATGCCCCAGCCAGCAATGCCTGCAGCGGTTGGGACAGCCATACATATCAACCGCCAGCAATAAATCTTTTTCAGCCGCCTTATCCCGGATATTCATTTCAAAGCCTCCTTTTCCACCAAATGAACGGCAGATGAATTCCAGTATTTATCATAAACCCTGTCCTCATTTCCATCCAGGTTTAACTGATACATGCGGAAAATGACCGGGAAATCCTTTGGCTGCCACTGTTCCTCATAGGAATAGCGATATTTCATCCCGAGACGCTTCATGACGGCTCCGCTCCGGGGATTATTGACATCGTGGGTTGCGGTGATACAGGGAATTCCATCTTTTCTTAACCGCTCAACAACCGCTTTACCGGCTTCGGTGATGATTCCCTGATGCCAGAATTCTTTACGCAGGCCATATCCGAAATCAAAGCTGTCATCCATGCTGACATTGACATAGCCAATCGGGATATTGTCTTTCTTCAGACAGACCGCGTAATTGTATGCATTTTGCTCACGGTACTTTGTTTCATACCTGTTTTCATAGAAGCGCCTCGCCTCTTCCATGGTTTTCAAAGGGAACCATGGCAGGAAGGTATTGACCTCCACATCGCTGTAAATCTGATAGAAGGCTTCCAGATCATTTTCCGTAAACTTTCGTAAAATCAGTCTCTCCGTTTCAATCGTCGGCGTATTCATCCGTCGCTGTACCCCGCATTTCCTCTTCCGGCCGTTTTCTCATCACGGTCAGATAAATTCAGTATTCGTATATTTTCATTATAAGAAAAGATTGAAAAAAAACAATTTGCAAAAAAATTTATTTCCAATATCAGCTTGACAGAATCTGTTTTTCTGTTATTATTAAATCGTAAGTAGTAAGTAATAAGCAGTAAGTAATTGCTGCTTGCCAATGTGAGGAGGAAACGAAGATGAAAGATATGACATTGACACAGGAATATCTGGTCTGTGCGGTCAACGAGAAGGGAAAAATTGGCAGCATGAACATCGAGAAGGTCGTCTGCCTGCCGTTCTTTTATGAATTAAATGCCGCCTGCGGCGGCGAAACTGGAGGCCGGCACGAACCACAGTTCGTGCCAAAGAACGGCACAGCCGTTCTTTTATGAATTAAATGCCGCCTACGGCGGCGAAACTGGAGGAAGTTTTATGAAGGATCTGTTTCTCACACAGGAATATTTCATCTGTGCAGTGAATGACAAGGGGAAGCTCTCAGGCTTCAACGTGGACCGTCTCGTCTGCCTGCTCGCTTCCGGCATGCTGGAGCTGCAGCTTTCGGGCTGCATCTGTATTGAGAGCGGAAAGAAACGCATACTCACCGGGTCCGGAAAGAGCGTGTCCGTAACCGGCCCTCTTCCCGAAGAAAAGGCATTTCTCCGTCCGCTCTATGACTATCTCAATCAGGGAAAGCCAGTGAAAATGGAAAAAATTCTGGAGGATTACCACTATTCCTTCTCCGGCAGACGGCTGAATGCCCTGATCGACTCCATCGGGGAATCGCTGGCACAGGAGGGGCTGGCACAGCCTGCAGAGGCAGGACTGTTTGAGGGAGCCAGACGCTTTCTCCCCACCAGAGACGCCATTAACCGGGTCGTTGATCTGGTCCGTTCCGAACTTCTGGAGGAAGGGGATGTTACGGAGGATATCGCCGCCCTTGTAATCCTTCTGGAGAAAAGCGGCGTGATACGGGAATATTTTTCCAGATATGAGCAAAAGGAAATGAAGGAAAGGCTGGCCGGCATCGTAAAAAGTCCGGAAGGAGCACTGGTGAAGGAAATGCTGGACTATGTAAACAGCATGCTGGATACAATCACCGTCCTCATTACGGTATTGTCCTGATGTCCGGAAAGGAAGATTGGAGGCGTCTATGTCAAGACAGCGAAGCATGGAAACCATCCTGCAGTCGGAATATGTGACCATCGGTGAACTGGTACGCCTGACCGACGTCCGCTACAGCACCCTGAAATTTTATACGGAAGAAGGCCTCCTCCCGTTTGAGCAGGCCGAAGAAAACCTGACCAGACGCTACAGGCGGGAGCCATCCGTGGAGCGGATCGCCCTGCTCCGGCACCTGCGGGAGGAAGGGAAATCCATTCCTGAAATCAAAAAGCTTCTACAGTTAGAAGAGATCGACGGCTGAACGTATGAGTGTTCTGAACACTCCGGGCATTTGAAAGGAGGTTTTCATTATGACAAAGGATCTGTCTCTCACCCAAAAATATTTTGCCTGCGCCTTCTATAAAAAAGGAAAGCTCAACGGCTTCGATCTGTACAGTCTGGTCTGCCTGCTCGCTTCCGGCATTCTGGAGCTTCAGCTTTCCGGATGCATCAGCATGGAGGGCGGAAACAGGCTCCATCTGCCCGCATCCGGAAGAAAGGTGGCCGTTACTTCCGGGCTTCCCATGGAGAAAGCGCATCTCCGCCCGCTTTATGATTATCTCAATCAGTATAAGCCCTTAAAACTGGAAAAAGTTCTGATCGATTATCATTACACCCTTTCCTCCGGGAAGCGCCGGAATGCTCTCATCAATGCAATCGGAGAATCGCTGGTGCGGAAGGGACTGGCAAATGAAGGCAAGGCCGCGCTGTTTGGCGGCAGGAAAAGCTGGTATCCTTCCAAAAAGGCCGTCAATCAGGTAATCGGCATGATCCGTTCCGAGCTGCTGGAGGAAGGCGGGGTCACGGAGGATACCGCAGCACTCGCAATCCTTCTGAAAAGAGGCAAGATAATCAATCAATATTTTTCCAGATATGAGCGTAAAGAAATGAAAGAAAATCTGAACATTTTTTCAAAGAGCCCTGAGGGCATACTGGTAAAGGAAATGGTTACCTGGGTAAATGCCGTGATAGATGCCACGACCATTCTGGCAACAATGGGTTCCTGATTCCGCGCATGTTTTCTCTCCTTTCGGGCATACTTTTCTCAAATGAAAAGACACAGAAAGCGCAGACGACAGGAAGCATTTCTGAATAAAATGCGCGCTGCTGCTTTGGAATGGAGGTTGCCATGAAAGACGAAGACTACAATATCCCCGAGGATCAGGACTATACCGGCGCCGCATCCGCTTATGACTGTACCGGCCTCATTCCCTCCGGCACGGGAAAGCCGGAGGAGCTTGCGGTCTATAAGGAACTTTATCCCTTCGGGCAGCCTGAGATGTCCGAAAAGGAAACGAAGGCCATGCGTGCAAAAAAGCGGCCTTCAGCCGATTCCTGAAAAACGCATGGAAGAATCATAAAAACGTCTGAGCCCGAAGCCTTTAAATGAGGCCGGCCGCCGGATTGTCAGAGAATAGTAACACTTTTCCCCGCATACGTCCTTTCGATGATTGACCTTCCCGTTCAAACGCTGTAAAATAATGACAGTCGGCAAAGGAGGCTTCTCTGAAAAGCCGATTTGTTTCTTTTTTGCGGTATGCGTCATACGATAAAGCGCTGCCCCACGTGAAAACTGCAGAATGAACACATCTTCGGCATATTTGACCGCACATGCTCATCAGGCAGAGTTTCACATTCAATTTTATCTTTCGGGAAAGGAGCATCACAAAATGGGACTTGAAGAAAATGCCGTCATTCATTTTCTGAGGAAACTGGATGCGGCGCCTTTCCTGGTCAATTACCAGGGAACACAGTACAAAATTGGTGAGGGAGAACCCACCTTCACCGTCAACATCAACAAGGAGCTGGATATTAAGGATCTGATGACCAGCACCTCCCTGGCTCTGGGTGAAGCCTACATGAGAGGCGATCTTACCATCGAAGGCGACCTGTACGAAGCGCTGGCTCACTTCATGGGACAGATGGACCGTTTTTCCACGGATACCGGCAAGCTGAAAAAGCTGATTTTCACCTCCGCCTCCAAAAAGAACCAGGAAAAAGAGGTTACCTCACATTATGATATCGGGAATGATTTTTACCGTCTGTGGCTGGACGACACGTTGAATTATTCCTGCGCCTATTTTGAAAACGAAGATGACACGCTGTACGACGCACAGGTTCACAAGACGGACCGAATCCTGAAGAAGCTGTACCTGAAGCCCGGCATGGAGCTTCTGGACATTGGCTGCGGCTGGGGCTTCCTGCTCATCGAGGCAGCGAAGAAATACGGCGTAAAGGGCACGGGCATCACTTTAAGCCACGAGCAGGAGAACGCGTTCAATGAGCGCATCAAAAAAGAAGGGCTGTCCGACCTGCTGTGCGTAAAGCGCATGGACTACCGCGATCTGCCACAGCTCGGCCAGAAATTTGACCGCATCGTGAGCGTGGGCATGGTAGAGCATGTGGGGCGGGAGAATTATGACAAATTCCTGACCTGCGCGGACGAGGTGTTAAAGCCGGGCGGACTGTTCCTGCTTCATTTCATCAGCGCGCTCAAGGAGCATCCGGGTGATCCCTGGATCAAAAAATATATCTTCCCCGGCGGTATGATTCCCTCCCTGCGGGAAATGATCAACGCCGCCGCGGATCATCGTTTCTATACCCTGGATGTGGAGAGCCTGCGCCGTCACTACAACCGCACGCTGCGCTGCTGGAACGCCAACTTCCAGGCGCATAAGGACGAGGTCCGCAGGATGTTTGACGAACAGTTCGTCCGCATGTGGGAGCTGTATCTGTGCGCCTGTGCCGCCACCTTCTACAACGGCATCATCGACCTGCACCAGATTCTCTGGAGCAAGGGCGTGAATAATGATCTGCCGATGACCCGGTGGTATTAAGAGGCGGATTTTTACAAAAAACGGCTGAATAAGCAGAGGGAGCCGCGACACGCGGCTTTCTTCATGAATGAAAAAAGGACCGGGCATCTGTCTTTTAATGTTTTCAGATGTCCGGCCCTTTTTCATTCAAGTATGCATCAAAATTTTCCTACAGCACAATCTCCTTCTGCAGCGCAAAGGAATAGATGATCTTCTCCTTCACCCGTTTCCGGGTCAGCTGCTCCAGCGCGCGGGCATAATAGTCCAGCTGAACGCGGTAGCGGTTCACCAGCTCCTCCGCCTGTGTGACGGCATCGGTTTTATAGTCGGCTACCACCAGTTCACCGTCCTCTTCAAAATATACGTCGATGATACCCTGGATCAGCACCGTTTCCTCCTCCGGGAAATCCGCTCCCAGCTCCGAAGCCGGAATGCCGAGGACGAAGGGCTGCTCCTTATGCAGAAGACCTGCCGTATCCGCCCGGCCCATCCGGGCCGCCAGAGCGCTCTTAAGAAAGGCCTCCAGCCTCCATGGGCTCACCGCCTCCCGGTACTCCGGCAGCAGCCTTCCCTGCTCCCGCATTTCATCCAGAAGGGCTTCCAGCGCTTTCCGGTCTGCTCCCGTCCCGGCGGCTTCCGGGCCGCAGTTCTTCCCCGCGCTTTCCTTTTCTGAGCAGGCCCTCTCCTGGCCGCTCTCTGCCAGGCTGCCCCTTTCTGCGTCCTTTCGCGCCATCCAGCTTCCAAATGGAAACAGCTCCAGCGCCTTATGATAAGCGCTTCCTCTCGCCGCGCCGCCCATTTTGTCTTCGCTCCTGACAAAGCGTGGCAGATAGGGAACCACCTCTTCCTCTTCAAACAGATGATAGGCCTCCTCAGCCGCTTCCGCCATTCCCGCCTTCTTCAGTTCCGATACGGTGGTCTTGGTATACAGCCGCTCCAGGTTCCGATGAGGATATCCGCTCTTCAGGCGTGCCGAAAGACGGGCTGCCGCGTCCCGTGCCGCCGTTTCCGCCGCATCCGCTTCGCCGGATTCCGGCTTCTGTCCGCGCTCCCCGGCTTCCGCCGGTTCTTTTTCCTCTGATTCCTTTTTCCCCGGCTCCTGCTCCGCCCTCTGCGGCTCCTTTCCCTCTGTTCCCACCGGTTCTGTTTCCAGGAACTGTTTCAGCCCCTGAAGCTGCTTCTCCCGGTTCTGTTCCTTTTCCATCTGCCCTGTAAGGAGCCGGGAAGCGTCCACCAGCTCTATCTTCTGTCCGGTCTGCTGCCAGGCGGGCAGAAGCCAGTCCAGATAGCTGGAAGCGCCGGACCGCCGGAAGAAGGGAAGCAGCCGCTCCGAATCAGGCCCTGCTCCAGGAGTTCCGCCGTTTCTGTCCAGCGCTGTTGCCTTTTGCCCCGTTGCCTTCTGCACTGCCGTCTTTTCGATCTCCTCCTTCAGCTTCTCCGCCCGTTCCGCCTTCAGGCCTCCGGTGAGGATCAGCTTCTCCTGAGCCCGGGTCATTGCCACGTACAGCACGCGCAGCTCCTCTCCCAGGCTGTCCCGCTGCAGCCTTCCGGCCATCACATTCTTTTTCAGGGTTCCCCGCTTCACCCGCATGACGCTGTCCACATAATCCAGGCCTACACCCAGGTCCATATCCACAATGACGGGCTTTGCGATATCCTGCATGTTGAATCGTTTGCCCAGGCCGGAAACGAAGCAGATGGGAAACTCCAGGCCCTTTGAACGGTGAATGCTCATGATGCGCACCGTGTCCGCATTTTCATCCTGCAGACTGGCTTCTCCATAATCGATGTCATATTTTTCCACCTGCTCCATGTAGCGGATGAAATGGAACAGACCGAAATAACTGGTTTTTTCAAAGCTCTCCGCTTTGGAAAGAAGCATTTCCAGATTGGCCCGGCGCTGCTCTCCGCCAGGCAGTGCGGATGCCGTATAGAGATATCCGGTCTGCTCCAGGAATTCCCGGATCAGCTCATGGATGGGCAGGTAAACGGCGTAATCCCGAAACCGCTCCAGGAGGGCCAGAAATGCCTGCGCTTTAGCGCGCAGCTCTGCCTTCTCCGTTTTTTTCTCCGTCTCCTGTTCTTCCTGCACACAGGCGCAGAGGCTTTCATACAGCCTTCCCTTTTCCCTTTTCGCCCGGATCAGAGCGATCTCCCGGTCGGAAAAGCCCGCCGCCGGACTTTTCAGCACGCCGAACAGAGGGATATCCTGAAGAGGGTTGTTCAGCACCCGCAGGAAGTTCAGAACGGTCTGTACCTCCGTCGCCGCAAAATATCCGGTTCTCGATGAGATATACACCGGAATGCCGCAGGTCTCCAGCACCTTTTTAAATGTCTCGTCCCAGCCCGAGGGGGAACGCAGCAGAATCACCATATCCGAATACCGGGCAGGGCGCAGCTCCTTCGTTTCGCCATCCATCACGGGAAGCCGTCCCACCAGCTCCCGGATGCGCCCGGCAACCGCCATGGCCTCTCTCTCCTTTTCTTCCATGCCGTCCTCCCCTGGCACGCAGAGAAGAACCTCCGTGCGGCAGGGATCCTGCCAGGGCCCTGAAGTCCCTGACTTTTCTCCATCCTCAGGAGTCCCTGACCCTTCTCCATCCTCCGGACTTCCTTCCTGGCAGACCGCATCCGGGATAACAGGATCCGGAAAAACGGCGCCCGGATAGAGAGCCGCGTCCGCGTCATAGGCCACGCCGCCCAGATCCTTTCCCATGAGGCAGGAGAAAACCCCGTTCACGCTGTCCGTAACCTGCCTGCGGCTGCGGAAATTTTTCTTCAGATCAATGCGGCGCTCCCGGATTTCGCTGTTCTGTGCCGTTTCCAGCCGCCGGTAGCGGTCAAACTTCTCCATGAAAAGCTCCGGCCTCGCCAGGCGGAACTTGTAGATACTCTGCTTCACGTCCCCCACCATGAACCGGTTGTAACGGCCGTCCTCCTCGCCGGAAATGCTCAGGAGCAGATATTCCTGCACCAGATTGCTGTCCTGGTACTCGTCAATCATGATCTCCTCATAGGTCTCCCGGAGCTGTCTCGCTGTGCGGGTGGCGGAAAGCTTTCCATCCTCCCGGCAGATGAGGATCTGCAGCGCCAGATGTTCCATATCGTGGAAATCCAGAATACCCCGCTCCCGCTTTTTTTCCGAAAAACGGCGGCAGAAATCCAGAGCCAGCTCCAGAAGCTCCTTCACCAGAGGCGCGCAGGCGCGCATCCGTTCCTCCTGGGATTCGGGGGAGGCGTAAAAATATTTTTCCTTCAGGCCGGTGAGCAGATCCTTCACCGTGCCGCGAAGCTCCTTCGCCCGCTCCCGCTTTTCCTGAGAGACGGCTGCGTCCTTCTTCGAGCTGATCCGTCCGAAGGAAAGGGAAGAAAACCCCTCGTACAGTTCAGAAAAGCCTTCCGCGCGGGAAAGCTCCTCCACCCTCTCCTGATCCTCCAGAAGGGTGTCCAGATACATGTAAGGCCCGTCCGGCTCCCGGCAGAGCGACAGCGCCTGCTCCAGAAGCTGCCCCGCCTCCGTAAGCTGCATTTTTACATGGCTTTTCAGTTCTCCCACCCAGGGACAGGCGTCCAGGCCGCCTTCCGGCACGTCATAATCCTTCTGATGCTCCTTCAGCCATTCCTCCGGCCAGGGATAGCTCATGGCGAACTCATACAGAGAAAGGAGCTGTTCCTCCAGCCGCCTGTCACTTCCCTGCGGCGAAAAATACTCCACGATTTCCTGAAAGCTTCCTGCTCCGTCCGTTTCCGAGCCTTTGTCTGCCTCCCGGCCTTTATCTTCTACCGCCGACGGGCTGACATCTCCATCCGCGGGAGCTCCGACGGCAGAATCATCTGCCAATGATTCTGCTCTCCCGGCGAAATATTCCTCCAGCATCTCGTCCAGCACGTCCCGCTTCAGCAGGCGCACCTCGCCCTCATCCGCCACGCGGAAATCCGGGTCCAGGCCGATCTCGTCAAAATGATTGCGGATCAGGTACAGACAGAAGCTGTCAATGGTGGTGATCTGAGCGTGATGGATGAGGGTGAGCTGTCTGGTCAGATGGGCATTCTCCGGCTGTTCGTCCACCGCATCGGACAAAGCCTGGCTGATCCGCTCCCGCATCTGTGCCGCCGCCGCGCTGGTGAAGGTCACCACCAGCAGCCGGTCGATGTCTACCGGATGAACCGGGTCCTTTACCATCTGAATGATCCGTTCCACCAGCACGGCCGTCTTTCCGCTTCCGGCAGCCGCCGATACGAGGATGCTCGCGTTTCTGGCGTCAATGGTTTCCTGCTGTTCCTTCGTAAATGTCACTGCCACGATTATCCTCCTGATCTGCCGCCGTAAAGCGGCATGAAAGTTCCATAAAAGAACAGCGTCAGCCGTTCTCTGGCACGAATCCGTGATTCGTGCCTCCTCCTGTCTGCACAAAGCTCTCGCCGGGCCGCTCTGCAGTGCCTCCGGTCAGGCCGCTCTTCTGCCCGGGCAGCCCGCTGCCATCCGTTTTTTCCGGCCGCATTTCATGCGGCTGAGCAAGCGCCTCCTCCATCCGTTTCAATGCTTCCTTTTCTTCCAGCTTTTCCAGAGTCCGCCCCTCATAGCCGGGAATCTTGCGGTCAAAGCCGCAGACCCGGCTGTAAGGACAGTATGTGCAGGCATTGGCCGCGTTCCCAGGCTGTCGGTAGGGATTTAAGGGAATCCTTCCGTCCAGAATTTCGGTCCCTATCTCCCTGATTTTCAGATTTACATAATCTGAAATAACCCGGAATTCCTCTCCGGAAAGGACGCTGGAACGGGCGCCCAGCCCGCCGTCTTTTTTCCGTTCTACGGGGATTACGTCCGATCTTCCGGTGAAATGAGCATCAAGGCCCGTAACCACCGCTTCCTCCGAGCGGACTGCTCCCGTCATCCGCAGGCGGCCGAGAAGCTCCTTCTGCACCCGGGCTGCCAGCTCCTCTTCATCCTCATCCGGCTCTTCTTCCACCTCCACGATGGGATCATGAACACGGTAATAGAGCATGGCCGCAGGCACCACCTCGTCCTTCGGATGTTCCTTCTGCTCCAGCTCCACGGCCGCGTTCAGGTAGACCACCAGCTGAAGCTGCAGGCCATAGTACAGGGCCGCCAGACTGAAATCCCTGCTGCCCGATTTATAATCGATGACCTTCACATAGACACGATCCTTCCCGGAAGGACTGCTCTGCCCCGGCTCCCGCCAGGTGTCCACCCGGTCAATCCGGCCTCTTAAGCGCAGCTTTTCCTCTCCGGTGAGGGCGATGTTCACCGCCTCCAGATCCTCCAGGACGGAGAAGGACACCTCAAAATGCTCCGGAGAAAAGGCTCCCTTTTTCAGCTGGTACTGCAGGGTGGAAACGGTCCGCTTCAGAATCCGCTTCATCCGGGTGATCAGATAGCGGTTTCTGGCGCTGTCAAAGAGAACGGCGCTGCCATATGAAGCCGCATAGGCCTCCACCGCCTCCTCCACCAGCATTTCGCCTACTTCCTTCGGGAAATCAAACCAGGTATAGCCCTTCTCCTTCAGCCGGTCTCCGAAAATCTCCAGCACTCCGTGGAAGAGATTTCCCATGTCCACCGCCTCAAAGCTGTAATCCTCCCGCTCCTTCAGATACAGACCGTACTGCAGAAAATGGGCGTATGCGCAGGAGGCGTACTGCTCCAGACGGCTGACGCTTCCCAAGAGGGTACTTCCAAACAGGGCCAGGGCCGCCGCCTTTCCGAGAGGCTGCTCTTTATAGGTATAAAAGGCTGCACGCACCATCTGGTTCGTCCACTCCGCCGTTTCCCCGGAAACCGCATAAACCTGATACAGCTTTCCAAACTGCTTTTCCTCCCCGCTTCCCTGCGGCAGTCTTCCGTCCGCATAATGCCGCAGTCCCTGCACCAGCAGTGCCCGGCCGTCCTTTAAGGACTGCACCTGATCGATCTCCGCTGCTTCCTCCGGGTGCCGGACGGCGAGGGAGGGAAACAGCTTTTTTACCATGGAAAAAAGATAGGAAGGGCGCAGTGCCTTCCCCTCCCCGTTCATTCTGGCACAGGAAAGGAACAGATGATCCGAAGGCTTTGTCAGATTCATGTACAGATAAAGGCGCTGCATATACATCTGCTGTCTGGGCGTTGGGGCCAGCTCCAGGCCGCTCCCCTGCAGAAACTCCCGGTCCACGTCCGACAGCAGACCGCCGCTCTGCGCCGCCCTCGGAATATATCCGTCATTTACGCCGATGAAAAACAGAGCCTTCACCCGGGTCAGCCTTGTTCTCTCCATATCCCCGGCCACCACCCGGTCCACGTTCTGAGGAACAGTTCCCACCTGAATCTCCGAAAGTCCGGCATCCAGAATCTGATAGAACTCTTCCATTTTTACCGGTTCCTCTCCGAGAAGCTCCACGATCTGATCCAGAAGATCCATCACCAGCCGGTAAATCTGGCTGTATTCCATGGCTCGCACCACATCCTGCTTTTCCTGAAAGCGGTTCTCGTATTCCTTCAGCTTCTGCTGCACCCGGTTTTCTTCAATGAAGGCATAAAGAGCCCGCACCAGCTCCTCCACCTTCATAAAACGTCCCATCAGCGGGGAAAGCTGTCCCATGAACCGTTCCCGCACCCCATTCAGACGCTCCAGTTTCTCCACTGCATCCTCCATGTCCTGCGTTCTGGCGGTGAAAATATCGCTCCATTTTTTCTTTCCCCTTATGCCGCAGGCCAGCACATAGTTTTCCAGCTCGTCCACTTCCTCCCTGGAAAAATCGGCGAGTCCGCTTCTGAGATAATGAAACACCGTCTCATAGCTGAAATTCTGCGCCACGATCTGCAGAGCGCTTTTGATGTATTCCAGAAAGGGATTCAGAACGATTCCACGGGTCCGGTCCAGATAAAGAGGGATGTCATAAAGAGCTGCCATGGTCTCCAGATCGTTAGCATAAGAGGACAGATCCCCCGCGATCACCGCCACATCCCGGTAACAGCCGCCGGTGCGGCGCAGATATTCCCGGATGGCAATGCAGACCTGCCGCACCTCCTCCCGCTGGCTGGACGCTTCAAAAAGGGTGACTGACTTTTCCGCATCCGTTCCCGGATAGGGATGTAAGGGATAACGCAGCAGGTGCTCCTCCATCCAGGAAAGCGGAGCATTTTCTTTCAGCCGGTACACCGGCCTTTCGGAAAAAATCACATCCTCTCCCCGCTCCACGCCGGCCTCCGCGGCGATTTTCGTCAGGGATACCACCGTTTTTCTGCTCAGATGAAACAGATTTTCCTCTTCACCCGCATCCTCAAAGCTTTCCCTCCCGTCCGCCAGTATGGTCACGATGACCTCCTGCGCCTGCTCCATCAGCATGCGCAGCACCCGTTTCTGCACCGGCGTGAAATCCACAAAACCGTCCACCGCCACGACCGCTCCCCGTACCAGACGGGACTTGGGCAGACGCTCCGCCAGTAGTCCCAGGGTTTCCTCCGCGGTCACATAGCCTTTTTCCATGTACTCCCGGAAGCCCTGATAAAGCACGCCCAGATCCTTCAGCTTATGATACAGCCCGCCACGACCGCTGGCGTATTCCGTCAGCTTCTCCAGCTCCTTCGGCCCGATCCCGTACTGCATGAACTCCGACAGCACGGACTTCACCTCATGGACATAGCCCGTCTTATTCAGACTGGGACCGATTACTGTGGTTTTTTCCTTCAGCCCTCCCGCTATCCTGCGGATCACCAGGCTCTTTCCCGTGTCATCCAGCACCGTCCTGGCATCCTCTCCCACCTCTTCAAAAACCCTGTGGGCCAGACGCGAAAAGGAAAGCGCATCGATGTTCATGATCCCCTTTCTGGGATGCAGCCGCACCAGCTCTGCCTGAGTCTGCATGCTGAACTGATCCGGCACAATGAGGAAAAAATTCTGCTCCGGATGCTTCATGGAACGCTCTATGATCTCACGGTACAGCGCCGTGCTCTTTCCCGCGCCTGACGCGCCGATGTAAAAACGCAGTGACACTTTTGTTCCTCTCTTTCCCGGCAGGCATGCAGAAGCTGCCCCTGCCGTTTTCCTTTTTCTGTTTTTCCAACCTCTGTGTAAATACGGCAGACTCGCCAAAAGAATAACGCAGATCGTCAGACATGTTGTTGATGAGCCTATCATAAGACAAAGGGAGCTGAAATGTCAATCTATTTCTATCAGAAATAACGTCGAGGCAAAACAAAAGGGAGAAATGCCATACCGTTCACTCCTTTTCCGGATCGTTTGAATCATGTCCCAGCTTCGGCTCCTGAATCCGCCCTACGATCACCATTGCCGCAAGGAAAAGGATGACCATGAAAACGAACGGCAGCCTGCGGTCCATGCTGGAAAGCCATCCTGCAAGATAACCGAAAGGAGAGGAAAACGCGATGGTGGATGCCATGATCAGGGCATTGATCCTCGCCCGCTCCTGGGGATTGATATTCAGCTGGATCAGCGCATCCTTGCGGGGTGCCACCAGCGCGCCTCCCGCGGCCCAGATGAATACATACAGAATCACGAAGCCCAGCTGTCCTGCCGGAGCGAAAATCAGCAGAGCGATGGCAAGCGCGTACAAAGCCAGCCCGCACCACAGGGGAAGCCGGAATTTCGTGCTGTTCATGCGGGGCTGGACTCCTACCATAAAAACCAGCATCACTGCCGCGTTCAGGATCGGGAATACCGCAAGATACTGATCAGAGATTCCCAGACGCTGCGTGGCGTAAAGGCTGAAAAAATTTGTGCTGATCATGTTCGTTATGTACAGGATCACCGATACGGCAACCGCCTTCATGATCCCTTTGTCCTTCAGCACCCTGGGGATCAGCTGCCTGTATTCCGCAAGCATATGGGGAACGGAAACGTTTTTTGTCTCGGCTCTGCGCACCTTTCCCTGTCTGGTTTCCCGGCAGAACCGGAAGGTAATCAGCGTTTTTACCATCATGGTCAGAGAAAAGATCAGATACAGCACCCGGAGAACCGGCACCACGGAATAGGAATTGATGAACAGACCCGAAAGAGGCGCAAAAAAGATGGCGACCATGCCTCCGATGTTCACCCAGGTATACAGTCCGACCAGATCCTTCGGCTCGGCATCCTCGATCAACAGGCAGTACCATGCCGTCTGGTTGATCTGCTCAAAGCAGTTCAGAATGGCAGCCAGCAGAAAAAGCCAGAAATTGTGAGAGACGGACCATACCAGACATGCCATTGCCCATCCGAAGAAGTCCCCCATCATGGTGGTGAATTTCCTTCCCAGCTTGTCCGTCAGGATCCCGCCGAAAAAGGAAAAGAATACCTGTACAACCATGGATATGGACAGAATCATCCCGATCTGAACATCCGTGATCCCCTGCGTATACATGTACAGCGTTGCAAAGGGCGCAATCAGATTGTACGGGATTCCCCACAGGGGTTCAATCAGAACCAGCGTCCGCGGATTTCCCCCATTGTGCGCAAGAACCTCCACAAGGGGATGTTTTCTCAGCCTTTTCATTGTGTACTTTATATTCATGTCTTTTCCCTGCCCTCACTTAACTGTTATGGTCAAGTGGAATTCTATCATATATTCGGGCAGATTTCTATCCGCTTTTATCAATCTCTCTTCTACTGAAAAATTGTTCGGGCAGCCGCTGTTTTCTGCAACAGGTTCTGCCGGACATTATAGCAGGGTAAACTGATTCTTATGAAATTCAATCAGCCCTTCTTTCCGCATTCTGCCAAGCTCATTGGACATGGCACTGCGGTCAACCGACAGAAAATCCGCGAGCTGCTGGCGGTTGAAGGGAATGGAGAAGGAGGCGCTTCTGCTGCGTTTCGCTTCATCTGAAAGATAGGAAAGCAGCTTCTCCCGCGTCGTCCTGTTGGAAATGTGCCCGAGTTTTGCCACCAGCTTCCTGTTCTTTTCAGATATGGCAAAGAAAAGATTTTTTACGGTCAGGGAATGGAATCTGCAGGCGGATGGGCATACCGAGAGGATCCGCTGCATGTCAAAAAACAGAACTACGCTGTCCTCAACCGCAACCACGTCGTTCAACAGCGCGCCGCTGTCAGGTGACGCATATGCCTCACCGAACATTTCTCCCACCGCAACGTCTCCCAGAATGGCACGGTTTCCCCAGTAATCGTCTTTCTGGATATGCAGACTGCCTTCGACCAGTACCGTCAGGCTGTGGACATACTCTCCCGCCCGGTAAACATAGTCGCCCTTTTTATAGTGACGCAGCGCCGCACCAAGGCAGTCCAGCATGGTCCCGATCTCTTCTTCTCCAACGCCGGCAAATAATTTCGTGTTTTTCAGCACGTCCGTATATTTTTTCATAAAAACCTCTTTTTCGTTGCTAATACAACATACTTATTGTCCTTATCGTATTATAGTATGTCCATCAAGTCAAGGAGGTCAGATTATGACAGATCAAATGTTTTGTTTTCAGTGTGAACAGACGGCCGGATGCACCGGCTGCACCGGAAATGCAGGAGTATGCGGCAAAAAGGCCGATACCGCCCTGCTTCAGGACAGACTGACCGGCGCGTTGATCGGGCTTGCCCGGGCTGCCGGAGAAAATGAAAAATCCATTACGGAAAATACGGACAGACTGGTCATCGACAGCCTGTTTACCACCGTTACCAATGTAAATTTCAATAATGAAACCATTTCTGCGCTGATTGACAGAGTACATGCCGAGCGGGACCGCCTGTTCCCGGAGTGCTCCACCGGCGCTTCCTCTGCCGGAGAACGCGGGGATTACGATCTGCGCTCCGTCTGGAACGCGCAGGAGGATATCCGTTCTCTGAAATCCCTGATTCTCTTTGGGATCCGCGGTATTGCGGCCTATGCTTACCATGCCGCCGTTCTCGGCTATACCGACAGGGAGGTGAATCAGTTCTTCTATCAGGCGCTCCGCTCCATCGGCGCGGACGGAGAAATGGAAGAATTCCTGCCCGTGGTGATGAAGACGGGCGAAATCAATCTCAGGTGCATGGAGCTGCTTGATCGTGCAAACACCGAAACCTACGGCGTTCCCGTTCCCACTGAGGTTTCTCTCACCGTAGAAAAAGGCCCTTTTATCGTCATTTCCGGGCATGATCTTTTCGACCTGAAACAGCTTCTGGAGCAGACACAGGACAGGGGAATCAACATTTATACCCACGGAGAAATGCTTCCCGCGCACGCTTATCCCGAGCTGAAAAAATATCCTCATCTTAAGGGAAATTTCGGCACGGCCTGGCAGAACCAGCAGAAGGAGTTTTCAGGGCTTCCGGCTCCCGTGCTGTTCACCACCAACTGCCTGATGCCTCCCAGAGCGGACTATGCAGACAGAGTGTTTGCAGCCGGAGCAGTTTCCTATCCTGAAATCACCTGCATCGGTGAAGATAAGGATTTTACTCCCGTTATCGAGAAGGCACTGGAGCTCGGCGGCTATAAAGAGGATACCGTATTTACCGGCATAAACGGCGGAACGAAGGTGACGACCGGATTTTCCCACGGCTCCGTACTTTCTCTGGCCGACACCGTAGTGGAAGCGGTCAGATCCGGTGCGGTCAGACATTTCTTCCTCGTAGGAGGCTGTGACGGTGCGAGAACCGGAAGGAATTATTATACCGAATTTGTAAAAAAGGCCCCTGCCGATACCATCATTCTGACCCTTGCCTGCGGGAAGTATCGCTTCAACGATCTTGACCTCGGCACCATCGGCGGCCTGCCCCGCCTTATGGACATGGGCCAGTGCAATGATGCCTACAGCGCCATTCGGGTTGCCGCTGCCCTCGCGGAAGCGTTTGGATGCGGAATCAACGTCCTTCCGCTTTCCATGGTACTGTCCTGGTATGAGCAGAAGGCGGTCTGCATCCTGCTTACACTCCTGCATCTTGGGATCAAAAATATCCTGCTCGGGCCAACGCTCCCGGCATTCCTCTCTCCCAACGTACTCCATCTCCTCGTGGAAAAATACGGAATCGGACCGATCAGCACACCCGAAGAGGATTTAAAAAAGCTCCTTGCATAAAATCCCCATAAGCTGATCCGTCTTTTGCTTCATTTAAGGGAAAATAAAGAAAACCTTCATAAATTTTATGGCAATTTTTGAAATCGGACATATTCCGGACACATTTTCCCTGTATTATATATGACAGATAGATGAAAAACATCTATCGTTACACTATCTCCCCCCTCATAAGACAAAAAGGCCTCTGCACTGCGCAGAGGCCTTCTGTCTGTCCTTTTTTACGTGCTTATATGGCGGCCCGGAAGATCGTGCTCCCCGCCACACCTGGACAGCAGCCCAAACTGCTCCGCTGTCAGCCCCTGAGCCAGTTCCACTCCGTATATGTAGTACGTATACAGAACCAGCTTCCGGCTCCTTAAGGCAATTCGTTCATGCAGCTTATAATACATGCATCCTCTTCCTTCCATGTGAAATATGACTACACGCATCCGCATTCTGTTGTTAAACCGGGTGCTTCACAGTCTTACACCAAAAGAGATTCTATCCTCTCCGGGTCTGCCAGGCGGAGCATCTCATAGCCGACTCCTGATACCCCGTAAAAAAGAGAAGGATCAAATGCCTGCATAAAGGAAGGAGGGGTGAAGGTATAATTTCCCCGCTTCGTTCTGCGCACCTTCATACGGGCCAGCAGGCCTTCGGCCGCCTCCTTCAGTTCCGGACGGTCCAGCCGCCGTCCCGCTTCCAGAAGGAAATCCACGGCGGCGCTGTTTCCGCAGCACAGATGGTCCCTGAACAGCAGCTGCGGCCTCAGGCAGTCTGCTGCGGCCCGCTCCAGATTTTCCTCCGCCTTCCGCCTCCATTCTCCGCTCCCTGTTTTCCCGCCTCCCTCCAGGCAGACCAGCATGGCCAGACCCACTCCCGGCGCACCGGAACAATAACCGTGCATGGCCATTCCGGGCCGGGCGGATTTTCGAAGATCCGGCCAGGTTCCAAGGGAGGGCTCATAAATCTCATACTCAAAGTCAAGGGCATCCTGAGCGGCGGCTCTGTATTCCTCCCGTCCCAGTCTCAGATACGCCCGGAACAGGGCTGCGGCGATGCCGGCCATTCCATGCCCCATCCCGCTGACAGGACGGCCCAGATTCATCGTATCCCAGAGAGGGGGACCTTCCTTTTGCTCCAGCGTTTTCTGTGCGAGAAGCCAGTCAGCCCAGGAGCGGATACAGCGCTTTCCCACCGGCGTTTCGTACAGCTCTTCAAAGCGGCACAGCACCAGCAGAAGTCCCGCTGTTCCGGAAATCACATCGCTTTGGGAAACTGTTTCCATCGACACCTTTTCCAGCAGCTGAAGGACCTCCTGTGCAGTCTGTATGATCCGCGGCTCCTTCAGGAAGCGTCCCATAAGCACCAGAGAGAGCAGAACGCCCGCGTATCCGTCTGCCAGACCCAGGGGAAAAAACTCCTGTGAAAGCCTCCGCGCCCTTCCGGCAGTGCAGACCGCCGTTTCGATCTGTCCGAGACATATCTCCGCCAGCTTTCCGGCTTGTTCCTTTATGCCTCCGTTTTCGCTGACCGCCGCCACAGCCGCGAAAAAGCTGCCAAGTCCCGCCGTCCCCTGAAACAGAACCGGATAGGCCGGGCCGAAGGAATCTCCCTCCCCGCAGCGCATCAGCCAGGAAACCTGTCCGCACGGAGCCCGCAGCGAAAAATCTCTGACGCAAAGGAAGATATCCTCTGCCTGCGCCACCGCATCCGCCCGGCACAGACTGCCGCCTCTTTTCCCGCCGCCATGCTCTGTTTCATCCGCCTCCATGGTCTTTTCTCCGCCCGGCCCGTTCTTTCCAGCGGTCCCGGCACTCCCCGGACCTTCTTCCTCCAGCGGAATCAGTGCCGCCGCAAGGCTTCTGCGAAGAATGCACATCTCAAACGCCTTCTCCGTCTCTCCGGCCCGCTGCAGCCGAAGTACGGCGTTTTCCACGCCGCTTTCCCGGAAAAAGCCCCGGCAGACCAGCTTTCCGTCCGCCAGCAGGTCTCTTTCGCCGCCCATGGCATAAAAACAGGGAATATCTCCCTCCAGCAGGCTGGCTTCCTCCGCGCGGGCGATGCAAAACAGCCGCTCTGCCCCGTGCTTCTGAAAATAACTCTTCAGCCGCCCCGTGATCCTTCGTCTTGCTTCCTCCGATGCAAGAGCCTCCGGCCTCTGAAGCGCCTTCAGCAGCCGCCCGTAATAGGCGGAATGCCGCAGCAGCCTCCGCACCGGAATCCGTTCAAAATCCCGGAGTGCGGCAAGCAGCTCCTCCCTGTGCATGACACAGCGGTCATAAATCCGGGAGAAGCCCTCCAGAAAGGCATCTTCAAACTCCAGCACCGTACGCTTCCTTCCATCCACAACAGGAAGCTGATGCAGTTTCTTATCCACATCCAGAAGAATGCTGATCTGCTTTCCGCCCGCCAGCTTCGGCAGAATGGAACTCTGAAAAAGAGAAGCATTCAGGTCATGGATAAAATCTTCTTTCTCCGCAGGCGGAGCCGGAAAGCTTTTCGGATCGCTGAATATCTCCGGCTGCGGCGTCAGAATGGTTTCCATATCCACCAGAACGGGATAAACGCCCTGGGCGACCAGATTTTCCGAATGCAGATCGCTGGCGCCAAGCATCTGAAACAGGGCGCAGAGTCCGCCCAGATTCCGGAAATAGCATTCTGCCTCCTCTTCGGTGGACGCCGGCGAAGGGACCATATTCTGGCAGAAGGCATAGCCGGGACGAAGAAGGCAGCCCGGAACGCGGGTGATGTCGGAAAACCATTGTTCTACCACCTGTCCGAACAGCACATCCGTCCGGCAGTCTCTCGGCTTATAATAAAAGCTCCCCTTTTCCGTATCTACCCGCAGGGTAGATCTCCCATGAAAATGTATATCGGCCATCTGAGCGCTCCAGCCCGTAATCTCACCGAAATCCTCTCCGTAAAAGAAGCTGCGGCAGATTTTCTCCCTGTCCGCGCCGATCCTCCCCAGCATTTCACGAAATACGCCGCAGAACCGCTCCGCACAGGCATCCAGCTGATCCGAAAGCAGCGGGGCCGCCTCTGAGAGAAGCCTTCCATCCGTTTCCTCCAACGCCTGAAGCAGCTCCGCAGCCGCCTGCGAGCGTTCCTCTGCACAGGCAAGCCGCAGGTCCAGACGGGCCAGCGGATTTTTCTTTATAAGCCTGTCCTTCCAGAGGGCTTCCAGCATCTTTTCCGCCAGTTCACAGAGTCTCCCGTACAGAATAAAGGACGCGTGCAGCCTGCCCTCCCCACTGACCGGCACGGGCGGATTGTTTTCCCATATTTTCATTTCCGCCGTCCTGATCCAGCGAAGAAGAAACCGGAGGTAAATCCGGTCCTCCGGCAGGCTCAACCTCTTTTCCGTCAAATATACTTCTCCTGTTTCCATCCACAAATTCTTCGCTCTCCATCCTTCTCTTTTTCCCTGTTCCAACCGTCCGGACTGTTCGATTCTCCCGCCGCGCTGACCAGCTCCAGCTCATCGTCCGTAAGCGGCAGTCCTCCGTTCTGAAGCCGGGCCGTTTCCAGGAACCGCTTCCTCAGCCTCTCTTTAAACTCCGGACAGTCACAGGAAAAATCAAAATCCCGGAAACGATTTTCCTTCATCCTTTCTCACCTCCTGCCACTTCATTTTTATATACGAAGCTGTTATTAAAAAATCCCGTTTTTCTCCATACATTCCCTCAGTTTCCGTTTTGCCCGCATGAGCGCTGAAGCAAAGGCGCTTTCTCCCATTTCAAGCCGCTTCGCCGCTTCCTTATAGTTCATTTCAAGAAAGCAGACATAATACAGCGCCATTCTGTCTCTCTCCTTCAGCTGAGAAAGCGCAGCAAATACCGCCCGGCGGCCCGGCTCCAGAATCCTGTTGTATTCTTCTTCAAAATCCACCGTCATCCGGCTCTCCAGCGGGACATCCACATCGTCCAGCGAAACCTGCGTCCGGCGCGTACGGAAATAATCCCTGAGCGTATTTTCCGCAATCCGAAAGATCCAGGTTGACATCTTCGCCTTCTTCGGGTCATACTCGTCAAGATGCTCGGCAACCTTCAGAAAGATCCGGCTTACCAGATCCTCCGTTTCCTCTCTGTGGAGCAGACGGTAAAATATATAATTGTAGATCTGAGGAAAGAATTCTCTGTAAATCTCTTCCAATCCCTTGCGTTCGTAATCCATTTGGAGGAAATCTCCTTTTCCGCTTTTACCATACATCCCCTCCGGGAGCGGCAGAAACCGTTCCTATAGATGTCAGGTTATCATTTCTTTCTATTTTATCAGATTTTTCCTCATATCCGGCGCCGCTTACGGGCCAAAAGAACCGTTCGCACGATTTCTTCCTTTTCTCCCGTCTGGAGAGAAACCGCACCGAAAAATAGCCGGGCCGGGAAAGGCGGATGCCGGATTTCCGTTTTTTTCAGAAAAAAATGGTCGGGAAAGGGATTTTCGGGCAGTCACTTCGTATATAAAGATACAGAAGCATACGGTCACAGTCATCGATTAACACTCCGGCACGATGACAGTGAAAATCAGGAACAAAATGTCAGAAAGGAGAGAAAAAATGAAAACCATTAAAGAGCTGTACGAGGAAGTCATTGGAAGTGAGGAACTGAAACAGAAATTCGCCGAGGCCGCAAGGGAAAACCATGTGGAGGATTTTCTGAAGGAGCAGGGCTGTGATGCCACTCTGGCTGAAGTGGAAGCATTCCTGAAGGAAATACAGGAAAAGGAAGGGGAACTGTCCGATGCGGAACTGGATGCGGTATCCGGCGGATGTAACCAGATAGAAGCGTTGTGTTCGGCCCTATCGTTTGGCATCGTCTGCGCAGCCATGGCAACCGGCAGCGCCATGGCGGGCAATATGACGGGAGATAAAGGGGAAATGTTATGCAACCAGAAGTACTGGGACAGATTTTAGGTTCCCGCCTGTGAAAACCGATACCAAACGTAAGAAAGGGAGAAAAAGTATGAAATCTGTCAAAGATCTGTATGAGGAAATCATTGAAAGTGAGGAACTGAAGCAGAAGCTTGAGGAAGCCGTAAAGGAAAAACGTGTGGAGGATTTTCTGAGGGAGCAGGGCTGTGATGCCACTCTGGATGAACTGGAAGCTTTTTTTAAGGAAACACGGGAAAAGGCCGGAGAACTGTCTGATGCTGAGCTGGATTCGGTTGCCGGAGGCTGGCTCATAACTCACGGTATCGGCAAGGTATCCCGTATGGATTGGTGGATTGATGAGGATGGGCATCATCAAGTGCCCGTATGTGACGAGTGATTCAGGAAAGCCGGTAAAGCAGTCCGATTATCAGGGCTGCACATAAAAGGAAGGGGAGTTGTCTGACGCAGAGCCAGACAGTAAGTGGCTAACCTACATAACGAAAGACGAGCAAAGTCCAGGCGTTACACCGCCTGGACGGGCTTTTTGTCGGCTTTTTTAACTCAACTGTCAGACACCCGAGACTCTTGCGGCTGACTTTCCGGTGCTGTATAATAGATTAATATTTTATATGAAGAATCTCTGTCTGGCAGAAAGGCACAATAGAAACAGGATGAACAGGACGGGTAAAACCACATGATAAAAATTGCCATTTGCGATGATGAAAAAAAGGATCTGGAAGAGACCTGGTCGCAGCTTATGACGGCGGCGGAAAGTCTCGGGCTGGAATGCACCTGCGATCTTTATACGGACGCCAGATGCCTGTTGAAAAAGCTGGAAAACGAAACCGTAAATTATGATATTGCCCTGCTGGATATTTATATCGGGAAGAATTCCGGTATTCAGGCCGGACGGCAGCTCGCCGAACGCTCTCCGGAGACCGCCATCGTATTCGTCACCGTCAGCCAGACCCATGCGGTAGACGCTTTTTCCCTGGATGCCCTCCATTATCTGGTCAAGCCGGTGGATGACGTTCAGATGAAAAGCATGCTGGAACGCTATCTGAAAAGATCAGCGAAGAAAAGATCTCTGGAAATCCGGGTCGGGAGGGATCATTTGAAGCTTTCCCTGGATTCCATTCTGTATCTGGAAAGCGCCCGAAACGGAACTGACATCCATACGGCGGGAGGCATGCTCCATACCACCGTTCCCACCAGCACACTGGAAAAGCAGCTGGGAGAGGATTTCCTGAAAATTCAGAGGGGATTTATCGTAAACATGCATTTTATTGAAAGAATGACTTCTGATTCCTGCGTGCTCAAAAACGGATTTACCGCGCTTCTAAGCCGCAAGGACAAGAAAAAGATACGCACCGCCTATCGGGAATTTATTTTTAATGTTGCGGGAGGAGGAGAGGACCTGTGATTTTGCCCCTTTTCACAAACTTTGCCGGGTTTACGCTTCAGACCATACCCTGTATGCTTCTGTGCCTCCTTCCTTTCCCGAAGGAATCCTTTATCGTACGCCGGCAATATCTGATCTCTTTTTTTTGCATTGTTCTTCTGGTTTCGGCAGCATTGTTTTCCTCTATCATCTGTTTTCCGGAGCTCACGGTCAGACATGGGGTCTTCTCACTGAATGTTTTCGCCAATTTCTTCATGCTCCTCGTGCTCGTTCTCTGTATGGTCATTTTTTTCCGGGTGGTCCGGGAGTCTGTCTGGAAGAAGGTGCTGGTCCTCCTGCTTGTGCTCGATTACGCGATCTTTATCTATAACAGCGTCATCGCGGCTCCTTCTTTTCTGGAGTTACCGTTTTGGGGCGTTTACTCTGTTGAAAGCGATCTGCTCTATTTCATTTTCACCCTGCTTTCCTTTCCCTTCCTCTGCCGCTTCATGCGCCGGAAGCTCTCCGTCTGCCTGAAACGGATCGAACCGAAGGATCTCCGCCACGCCCTCCTTATGGTCCTTCTCCTCACCGTTTTATATACCTGTGTCCTGTTCTGTCTGGCGTTGATCGAAGACTCCCTGGAGGAACAGCTCATCCTCTTCCTCATCGCCACCCATCTGCTCTGTTCCACCTGCCTTGCGGCAGCCATCCGGTTCCTGCTCTGGGAGGTTCAGAAAGCGGTTGAAGAAAGCCACTATAAAAGTCTCCTGCAGCTCCAACAGTTCCAGTACCAGAAAATTACCGATGAACTGAACAGCTACCACCGCTCCCAACATGATATGCGCCACCATTTCCGCGTCATCGACGCTCTGCTCCAGGAAGGGAAAACTGAAGAAGCGGCAGTATATATAGCGGAATGTACCGGAATCATCGATTCTCAGGAGCATGAGTTTTTCTGCAAAGAGCCGATGGTCAACGCCCTGCTCCAGTATTACGTGGGCGAGGCCAGGCAGCAGGATATTCGCTGTGACATCCGCGCCCGCATCGACCGCTGCCCCATTGACAGCGCCGACATGACCGTCCTGCTTGGAAACTGCCTGGAAAACGCCATCGCCTCCTGCCTTCGTTCCCAGGCGCCCCGGCTGATCCGGCTGAATATCCGGATCGTCAATTCCACCCTTGCCATTCTGATGGAAAATTCCTGCGACGCTGTCTCTCCGTCCGGCTCTATGCGGCTGGATACCGGAGATTACCTGCCCGCCAGGGCCTTCCGCAGCATGAGATCAAACGGCGGGCAGGGCCTTTCCAGCATGGAGCATACCGCCGCAAAATACGGCGGCACTGCGGAATTTCGTTTTGAAAAACCCATGTTTTATACCAGAATCAGTCTGGAGCTTCCCCCTTCCAGTCCGGATTCGGCGACGGGAATGCGGCCTTAACATCCCTCTGCCAGCCGTGAAGCATGAGAAGGAGCTTTGATGCAAGCTCCGGCTTCTCTTCTGCCAGATTCCGGGTTTCTCCAAAGTCCGTTTCCAGATCGTACAGCCTCAGGCTGTGATCCTCCAGGGACTCGATCAGCTTATAACGCCCCAGGCGCACGGCCGATCCCGGCACTCCGCCCTGGTTTCCATAATGCGGATAATGCCAGAACAGTGGATGCTTTGGCATGGCCTCTCCGCGCAGAAGAGGAACGATGCTCCTGCCGTCGCAATGCTGCTCCCTTCTTTCCGGAAGTCCGGCCAGTTCCAAAAAGGTGGGATAAAAATCGGTAGTGGTCACAGGCACGTCGCACCTGGTTCCAGGCTTTATCCTGCCCGGGAAACGGATCAGCAGCGGCACCCGTACTCCGCCCTCCTCCATCCAGCCCTTTCCTTCCCTTGCCGGAAGGTTGCAGGTAGGAGAACCCTCGCTGGTGGACAGGCCGCCATTATCTGAGGTGAAAAACACCACCGTGTTCTCCGCCTGACCGCTCTCTTCAAGGGCCCGCAGCAGTCTTCCGATGTTCCAGTCCAGGTTCCAGATCATGGCCGCATAGTCCGGATCGGACTGGATGACGCGGCGCATCACCCTTTTTCCCTTCTTGTCTTCGGTATGCATCAGCTCCCCTTCCACCAGCGCGGTTTCCTGGTCCAGTCCCAGCTCCTTCGCCTTTCTTACAAACCGTTCACGATCCTCCGGCTTCACCTGGATTGGCTCATGAACCGCATAATGGCACAGATTCAGGAAAAAAGGCTTTTTCCCGTCATGGGACCGGATCAGCCGGATCGCCTCATCCGTGATGCGGTCCGTCAGATATTCTCCATCCGGCCCCTCCGGAAGGGTTTCGATTCCATAAGGTGCGAAATACCCCTGATGCGGGTGCCCCCATGAGCAGCCTCCGATATTGACGTCAAACCCCTCCCGGTCAGGATAATAAGCCTCTCCTCCCAGATGCCATTTTCCCACATGCCAGGCCGCATAGCCGCCGTCACGCAGCGCCTGCGCCACCGTATACTCCCCCTCCGGAATATGCTTCACATACGGAGCGTCGATCACCCTCCCCCGCAGCGGATGGCTGCTTCCGTCCATATCGATCCAGTCGGTCAGCCCCAGCCTCGCAGGATATTTTCCCGTCAGAAAGCTGGCCCTGGAAGGGGAGCATACCGGACAGGAGGCATAGGCGTTTGCAAAGCTCATTCCCTCCCTGGCAAGCCGGTCGATGTTCGGCGTCTCATAAAAGGTGCTGCCCGTACACGCCAGATCCTTCCATCCCATATCGTCCAGCAGAATAAACAGAATGTTTGGTTTCTTCATCATAGTCCTCCTTTTCTCCAACCGTATCCGGTGGCCACAGTTCCGGAAGGTCACATTCTTTTTTCATTTTCTAAAGAATTCCTTCAGAAATTTTATAGGTTTTTTTGAAATCGGACACATTCACGACACATTTTCCCTGTACTATATATGACAGATAGATGAACAACACCTATTGTTACACTATCTCCCCCCTCATAAGACAGAAAAACCTCCGTGAAAGCGGAGGTTTTTCTGTCTCTCAGGCGCGTATGCTCAAAAATGAGATACAGCGGATGTAAAGGCATCAGGCCGGAAACCTTCAAACAGGCTGCCTCCTGATTGCTGCTTTCGCGTACATCCCCTGACCTACGGCTGTCTGCCCGCCGCAGACCGGTATGCCGTCCTTCTCCGGCTTCCCGCTCCTGCGAGCATCACCAGAAGCTCATGTGCGAGAAGAGGAAACGCCGCAAGGACAAGAAGGCGCAGCCATTCCCGGAAAGAAAGATGCGCGGTGCCGAAGGCTGCCGTCAGAAAGGGAATTTCCGTTACGGCAAACTGCAGAAGGAATCCCGCCGCAAGCGCCAGCAGCATCAGCCGGTTTTTCAGGTGGTTCATGCGGAAAACAGACTTTTCCACGTCCCTCATTCCGATAGCGTGAAAGAGCTGCGACATGCCGAGAACCGTAAAAGCATAAGTCTGAGCCCGGCTCAACACCGCCTCATTCTGCAGTATTGTGGCGAACGCGGCCGGAGAAAAGGCAATTCCCTTCTCCCGCATGATTCCATAGGGAATCGTAAAGAATGCGGCCAGGCTGATTCCCGCGATCAGAACGCCGTAAAAGCAGGTCCGGGCCAGGCCTCCGTCCGCGAACAGGCTCTCCTTCGGATCTCTGGGCGGCTTTTCCATCAGACTGTCCGCGTCATTGTCGTCGGCTCCCAGCGCCAGGGCGGGCAGGGAATCGGTGATCAGATTAATCCACAGGATATGACTGGATTTTAATGGTGAAGCCAGTCCCATAAGGACCGCCGTAAACATGGTCATGATCTCTCCCATATTGGAAGAAAGCAGGAAAATCACCGACTTTTTGATGTTTTCGTATACGCCTCTGCCTTCCTCAATGGCCTTTTCAATGGTAGCAAAATTATCGTCCGTCAGAATGATCTCCGAAGCCTGCTTTGCCACATCCGTCCCGTTCTGCCCCATTGCGATGCCGATATCCGCGGCTTTCAGGGAAGGAGCATCGTTCACTCCGTCTCCGGTCATTGCCACGATTTTTCCCTTTTCCCTGAATCCCTTCACAATCCGGACCTTGGACTGCGGAGAGACGCGTGCGAATACGCGGACATCCTCCAGAGCGCGAAGAAATTCTTTGTCCGGAAGCCTTTTCAGCTGTGTTTCCGTCATGCATTGTTCTCTGCGCTTTACAATCCCCAGCTGAGCAGCAATCGCATAGGCCGTATCCACATGATCCCCCGTGATCATGACGGTGGTGACGCCTGCCCTGCGGAAACGTTCCACAGCTTCCGCTGCCTCCGGCCTCGGCGGATCCTTCATTCCCACCATTCCAATAAAGGTCAGATCCTGCTCCTCCGGTCTGCTCCCGCCTCTTCGCATCGCTACCGCCAGCGTGCGCAGCGCCTGAGCGGACATGTGCTCCACTGCGGAGAGAATCTGCCGGACCTGCGTATCCTGCAGGGGAGCCTCTTTTCCATACAGCAGAATCCGGCTGCATTTTTTGAGCACCTCATCCGGCGCTCCCTTAGTATATGTAACACTTTCCGTCCCGTTCCTGTGAAAAGTGGACATCATCTTCCGATTGGAATCAAAGGGGAGTTCCGCCGTTCTGGGCAGTTTCTTCTCCAGCATCTGTCTGCGGATGCCGCAGGCCGCAGCCAGATCGAGAAGCGCCAGCTCTGTGGGATCTCCGAACCGCTCCCCATCTTCCAGCGTCGCATCGTTGCAAAGAGCCATGCCCTGCAGGAATTCCTCATACCCCGCTCCGGAAACCGCAGTTCCACCGGTCCTTCCGGAGAACGACGCATCCATCCTGTCCGATCCCGCGGCCAGCTCTTCAGCGTCCAGAAGCCGCTGATTCAGAAAGCATTTCTCCACCGTCATCCGGTTCTGGGTCAGAGTCCCGGTCTTATCAGAGCAGACCACGCTCACCGCTCCCAGCGTCTCCACCGCCGGCAGCTTTCTGACAATAGTGTGCACCCGTACCATCCTGGTCACGCTCAGGGCGAGGCAGATGGTGACCACGGCCGGAAGCCCTTCCGGTACAGCTGCGACAGCGAGGGAAATGGCGGTAATCAGCATCTCCACAATGTCCCTTTTCTGAATCAGCGCGATCAGAAACAACGCGCCGCAGAGGAACAGAGAAAGAATGCTCAAAAGGGTTCCCAGCTCTCCCAGCCTCTTCTGAAGAGGCGTCAGCTCCTGAGGACTTTCATCGATCATGGCCGCGATTTTCCCGATCTGTGTGTTCATCCCCGCAGCAATGACCACACCCTCTCCCCTTCCGCTGGTGACGATCGTTGACATATACGCCATATTCCGCCGGTCCCCCAAAGCGGTTTCCCTGTCAGAAGGAGCCAGATAACCCGCGTTTTTTTCAATAGGGACAGATTCTCCGGTCAGCGCGGATTCTTCCACCTTCATGCCGCTGGTTCTGGTCAGACGCAGATCCGCCGGGACCTGACAGCCCGCTTCCAGACAGACAATATCTCCCGGTACCAGCTGAGCTGCCGCAATCTCTCTTTCCTTTCCATCCCTGATACAGTACGCCCGCGGACTGGTCAGCTTTTTCAGGGAATCCAGCGCCTTCTGCGCCTTCCCTTCCTGAATCATCCCCACCATCGCGTTCATACAGACCACCACCGCGATAATTGCCGCATCGCTGATCTCATGCAGCAGCAGGGAAATCACTGCTGCCGCCATCAACACATAGATCAGCGGATCGTTCAGCTGCTCCAGAAATCTTTCCGGAGCGCTTTTTTTCTTTGCCTCCTTCAGCTCGTTTGGCCCGTTCGCCTCCAGCCGCCTTGCCGCCTCTTTTTCGGAAAGTCCCCGGTCTGAGTCTGTTTCCAGAAGCGTGCAGGTTTCCCGGATATTTTTTGATTCGAAATTTTCTGACATTTTCCCTCCATTTCGGGAACGGCATCCGCAGATCAAAGATGCGCGCCGCGGTCCCGCAATCCCTGTCCCTTTGTCCAAGTTTATGATGGGACAGGCGGGAATATGTCCGGTTTTAAAACCTCCGGGTAATCAGTATCGTTTAATCTTCGTTTGTCAGATGGAACTTTTCGAGCAGATGGAAGGTCAGGCCCAGAATCATTCCGACCACGCAGGCCAGAACCATACCGGTAAGCTGTACGCTTCCGATCGTCACAGTAATGCCGGACAGACCCGCCACAAAGATCACTGAGGTCAGGATCAGATTCCGGGATTTTCCATAATCCACCTGAGAATCCACCAGAATGCGGATGCCGGAGGTTCCGATCATACCGTAAAGCAGGAAGGAGATTCCGCCGATTACCGGGCCGGGCACCGTCTGAATCAGGGTGGAAAGCTTTCCGATAAAGGAGCAGATGATGGAAAGCACCGCAGCGCCCCCAATCACGCGCACGCTGTATACCTTTGTCACAGCCATGACGCCGATGTTCTCCCCATAGGTAGTGGTGGGAACGGAACCTACCAGACCGGACAGCATGGTGGAAAAGTTATCGCCGAACAGGGTGCGGTGCAGTCCGGGATCCTTCAGAATATCCCTTCCGATAATCTTGCTCGTCACCACCTGATGTCCGATGTGTTCGGATGTGATGACCAGAAGAACAGGAAGAATGATCAGGATCGCCTGGGGATCAAACTTTGCAAGCTGGAAATTCGGCAGGGAAAAAATCGGTGCGGCAGCAACCGCAGCAAAATCCACGATTCCGCAGAGAACCGCAGCCACATAACCCGCAACCACCGCAATCAGAATGGGAATAACTGAAAGGAAGCCGCGGAAGATGATGGAGCCGAAAACCGCGACGCCAAGGGTTACGAAGAACACGATCACATTTTCAGGCTGAATCGTTTCGTCCAGAAGTCCCGCGTTTTCCGCGGCGCTTCCCGCCAGCTCCAGGCCGATCAGTGCCACCACCGGTCCCATCGCCGCGGGGGGCAGGATCACATTGATCCAGTCGGAGCCAAATTTATAAATGACCGCCGCAAGGATACAGCCGCAGAAGCCTACCACCACGAAACCGCCCAGCGCGTATTCATAGCCCATCTCGCTGATGACAATTCCCGCAGGCGCCAGAAAGGCAAAGCTGGAGCCAAGATAGGCAGGCGCCTTTCCCTTCGTCACCGCAATGTACAGAAGCGTTCCGACGCCGTTCATGAAAAGAACGATGGCCGGATTGATGCCGAACACAAAGGGCACCAGAACGCTGGCTCCGAACATGGCCAGCAGATGTTGGATGGACAGCGGAATCAACAGCTTAATCGGTACCTTTTCGTCCACCTGAATCACTCGTTTGTTTTCCATCAGAATTCCCTCCTCATATGTAAAGCCGGTTGTCATGTATCATCTGTCCGCCGGAAGGCGGAACAGAACCGGTGCCGCAGCCTGTACCTGACAAGGGCGTTTCCTTTCCGGGAAACGCCGTTTGGGACATGACTTCAACACATTTTTACAATTTTATCACAAATTACGGCAGCATACAATGTTTTCACCGCAATATCACCATGGTTTTCTTGAATTTCCTTTTCAAATCAGATACAATAAACGCAGAAAATGCTTTCAGCGTTTTCCAGATAACAGCTGTACAGCGGCGAAAGGACGGGGAATCAGAACATGAAGGAAAAACTCTATACCATACCGTTAAACGATGCCATGAATGCGGACGATGAGTGTCCGTTCTGCTATATCGAGCGCAATGTGGAGCAGGATATTATGGACTATGTGCTCGGCTCCTGCGCCTCCTACATGGAGAGCGACACCAGAGATGCCACGGACAAGGCCGGCTTCTGCCGCATGCACTACAAGAAAATGTATGACTATGGAAACACGCTCGGAAATGGCTGGATCCTGAAAACCCATTATAAAAAGCTGATCGCGGAAATGAAGGACCAGTTTTCCCACTTCACGCCCGGGAAGACCTCCCTCATGGATAAGCTGAAGGGAAAATCCCCGGAGGAAAACCCTGTTTCCGCCTGGATCGGAGAAAAGGAAAAGAGCTGCTATATCTGCGACTATTTTAAAAAAGAATATGCCCGCTATCTGGACACGTTCTTTTATCTCTACAAAAATGACAGCGCCTTCCGGGAAAAGCTTGAAAAGAGCAAGGGCTTCTGCCTGCATCATTTCCGGGATGTCTTAAACGGTGCGGATGCAAAGCTCTCCGATGCGGAGAAAAAGGACTTCTTCCCCCTCGTTTTCCACCTGATGGAGGAAAATATGGAACGGGTTTCCGCCGATGTGGACTGGCTCATCGAAAAATTTGACTACCGCAACAAGGATGCAGACTGGAAAACCTCCAAAGACGCGGTTCAGCGCGGCATGCAGAAGCTGAAGGGCGGCTATCCCGCAGACCCGGTCTATAAAATGAACAAATAAGCGGCAGGACGCGCTCTTCGCATTTTTGCTTTTTTCGCATTTTCCTTTTTCCATCAGGAGTCAGGAAGAAAACAGTCTCTCAAACAGCCTCAGATAGGAAAAGATTTCCCCGAACAGCTCTTCCGGAGAGAAATCCTCCCTCCGGCAATGCTCTCTGGTCAGCCCGCGGAAGGTATATTCCACGATATGCAGGATCCGCGGCTGGTCAGCCTTTGGCCGGAGCAGACGCACATCCGCCTGCTTCAGGATGTCCGCAAGTTTCTTCTCATATTGCTCCTTCCGCTCTGCAATGGCCTGCAGAGCCTCCCGGCAGTCCTCCTCCTGCACGCTGTCCAGAAACGCCTTCAGATAAGGGTACTGCCTGCAGGCACGCAGGGATGCCTCCTCCATGAGGCGGATCAGCACAAACAGATCTCTCTCCGTTTTATCCACACTGCCGGACAGCTCAAGAAGCATAAAACGGACCGCATAATCATATAAAAATATATACAGTCCCAGCTTGCTTTCAAAATAATGAAACAGCAGGCCCTTGCTGATGGAAGCGCGCCTTACCACCTCATCCGTCCCCGCATGACGGTATCCGTTCTGCGCAAACACCTGAAGCGCCGCGTTGATAATCCTGTCCTGCTTTTCCTTTGAAACATCAAAAAATTTCTGGTTCATACGGTGCCTCCTTCCACGCTTTCTCCTGCCTGCTTACCATTTTCTTCATCATACCATCTAAAAGAAAGCGGGACAAGAGCGCGGCTCTGTTCTGCGCGGTACATTTTTACATTTATACATTTTTTATACATAATTTCTTTTCAAATCTTCAAAATAGTATTAGAATACTTGTAAATGGGGCATATCATGGTTCCAGAGGCAGAAATACCTGGATCGATAAAAAAATCACCGTAAGGAAAGGGGAAAAAACGATGGCCAGAAAATCACATGGATTCGGAAGGCTGCTCACCGCAGCGGCGGTTCTCGGAGCGGCCGCAGCAGGCACCTGGTATTACCTGAAGAAAAAGGACTCTGCCGCCGCAGAGGGAAGCAGTACGGATGACGATTTTGACGACAACGAAAAATTTGATGATTTCGATAAATTCGAGGACGAAGATCTGGACGATATGACCGTCTCCTCTTCCCGTGCCGCGGAGAATGAGGACGGGGCAGACGGCCAGGGCGCAGGCCGTTCCTATGTTTCTCTGGATCTGAAAAAGGCACGGGAAAAGGCGGATGAATTTCTCACCAGCGTTTCCGGAAAGGTAGAAGACACCGTAAATAAAATCAAATCCTCTGAGGAATATGAAAATGTAAGCAATAAGGTGGATGAAGCCGTCACCCGTCTGCGCAATTCAGAGGAGTTCAACGCAGTTACCAATAAGATCAATGATACTGTGGACCGGATCAAAAACAGCAATGAATACGCCAATGTGGATGAACAGATGGAGAACGCCATCAACAGGGTGAAGGAAGCTACGGAAAAAGCCGTCAGCAGGGTTGGGCAGAGAATCAACGCCACCATCAATTCCTCCGACAGCGTATCCGCACAGGAAGAAAGCCCTTCTCCCGAAACAGCCTCAGAATCTGCCTCTGATGCTGCTCCGGAAAGTGGCACAGAAGAGAATAACGCTGCGGGCGATCCGGAATAACACTTTTCTCCAGATTGCACTTTCAAAACATTTTTTAAAAAAGGATGCCATCAGGCATCCTTTTTGTGTTCACCAAGGCGGCTGCACGTACCGGCAGCTTCCACTCTCCTATGTCGTCTCTCTCTCAACAAGGGACACCGGAAGAATGGTCCTGCTCGGCACCATTTCCTTGTTGGAGGCCCGCAGGATCGTCTGAACCGCAAGCGACGCCATTTCCGGAATCGGCTGTCGGATCGTCGTAATGGACGGACTCGTCAGCATGGAGATCAGACTGTCGTCAAAGCCCACCAGCTTGATCTGCTCCGGAATGCGGATTCCCTTCCTCCTGCAGATCTGGATCACCTGTGCGGCGATCACATCGCTGCTGGCAAAAATACCGTCGATCTCCGGATGCTCATCCAGAATTCTTTCAATATATTCATGATAATCCAGAGAAGCATACAATGCATCCGATTTCTCTTCTTCCAGATCAAGGCACTCCAGCCCCACCTTCCGGCAGACCTCCGAAAAGCCGAGAGCGCGCTCATCCGCAGGCATGGGTTCCGCGTTTTCTCCGCTCAGGTAGACCACCTTCCGGCAGCCCTTTTCCGCCAGATGCTTCGCAACCATTCTCCCGCCCTGACGGTTATCGCATTCGATCGCAGCCGTTCCGCTCTCCAGGAAACGCTCGATTGTCACAAGCGGCACGCCGAGATCCTCAAACCTTTTTACCTCTACAGTACCGCTGCACAGAATAATGCCCGCCACACGGATTCCTCTGCACATATCCAGATACTTGACCTCTTTGTCATCCCGCTCATTGGAATTAAAGACCATCAGCTTATATTCGTTCAGATATGCGGCGGTCTCCAGACTGCTCAGCAGCCTTGAAAAATAGGGATGGTCAATATGGGGAAGAATTACCCCGATCGTATTTGTGGTCTGCTTGGACAGGGATCTCGCCACCTCGTTTGGCTGGTAATTCAGCTTTTTCATCGCCTCATATACCTTCTCCCTGGCCTCCTTGCTGATGTAACCTCTGTTATTCAGCACCCGGGAAACCGTACTGACCGTAAGACCGGTCTCCCTCGCCACATCCTTCAGTGTTGCCATGATTTCCTCCAGCGCCTTGTATTCTGTCTGCTTTTCTCTTGTGCTAAGGCGTTTCTATTATATCACAACCGGTTGACATTTCCAAATGTAAATTCCCTATCGTATAAAAAAAGACCGCAGGGGTCGGGGGAGACCCATGCGGACTCAAAAAAAGAAGGGGGTTAAGATGTTCCCCGTGTGTGCCGGGAATTTAGGGAGGGGACCCGGCTCATAAGGAACATCCTTATGGTAATGATATCTTTTGGGGAAAAGATATCAGGAGGGGGTATTGCTACAGTCAGGCGTGATCTCCGGAGGACCGATGCCGCACCGCCTTTATAAAACATGAAAGGGAGGGGGAAAAGAGTTCTCAGCGGATGAGCTTCAGTTTTTTCCGTTTGTTGTCTCATGCCTTACTGTGCTTTGATAATAGCATTCCAAAAGAAATATGTCAACCGGTTAACATACATTTCGTGCTTTTACCGAACATATTAATATGTCAACTTTACAGAAATAAAAATCTGCACAAAAAAACCGGTTTCATAACCTCTTTCAGCAACTTTTTTGACCTGACCTTCCGGGATATCTGCTGATTTTGTTCTGTCAGATATGTCAATCGTTTGCCATTCCCAGCCGGCCGTGCATGGCTTCATGCTCCCTTTTCAGCTCCCAGACAAGCTGTCTGGCGTTCCAGAAGCGGTTTGTTTCCGTGAGCATCGCCTTCAGCGCGATGCCCGAAACGCCCGAACGGCGCATGGCGTCAAGCACTTTGTCCAGCTCCTGCCTCGTAATTCCGGAGAAAACCAGCATTTCCTGGTCCGGCTCCGTTTCCTCCGGCCCGGCCGCAGGCTGAGATCCGCTTCCCGCATTCCTGCCCGCGAACAGAAAGCCGCCCGGAAGTCCGGCAATCAGCCCCAGAGGAAGTCCATACTCCTCCGGTTCAACCTGCTTTACAGCGAGACCCAGGCGTGAAAGGGCTTTTTTCAGTTTCTGTGCCTTCTGTTCTTCAAAGTGAAAAAGAAGCACGCATTTTTCCATTTCAATCTCCATTCCGGAGCGGCCCGGTTTTCCGCTCCACAGCAATTTTAAACTTTTATCTTAAAAACCAGCGCAGCAGCCTTGCTTTTGTCTTTGTATAGGGCAGGTAGCGCAGCGGCATGTCCGGCCTCAGCGCCTTGTACACAACGGATTTCTCATGGGTAAAGGTATCGAAGCTGCGCTTTCCGTGATAGCTTCCCATCCCGCTTTCTCCAACGCCGCCGAAAGCCAGGCGCGGGGAGGCCAGATGAAGAATGGTATCATTCACGCAGCCGCCACCGAAGGAAATCCCTTTCATGATCCTGCGGACGGTGCTTCTGCTTTTTGTGAAAAGATAGAGCGCAAGGGGTCTGGGCCTTTTCTTCACAAAGGCTTCCGCCTCATCGAGCGTACGGAAGGAAAGCACGGGAAGAACCGGCCCGAAGATCTCCTCCTGCATCACGGGCGCGTCCGGAGAAACGTTCCGCAGAACGGTCGGCGCGATCTGAAGAGTTTTCCGATTTCCATTTCCTCCGATGACCGACTCTTCTCCGGAAAGGAGGCGCATTACGCGGTCATAATGCTTTTCACTCACCATTCCTGGATAATCCGGAGCTGTCAGCGGATCTTCTCCCAGGAAGCGGTGAATCCATTTCACAAGAAGCTTCAGAAAGGGTTCCAGAACCTTCTCCTGCACCAGGCAGTAATCAGGCGCCACACAGGTCTGTCCGCTGTTCAAAAGCTTTCCGAACACGATCCGCTTCGCCGCCATGTTCAGATCCGCGTCCTCCGCTACGATGCAGGGGCTTTTTCCACCCAGCTCCAGAGTGACCGGAGTCAGATGCTCCGCCGCTTTTTTCATGACCAGCTTTCCCACCTGTACGCTGCCGGTGAAGAAAATATAATCAAATTTTTCCTCCAGAAGCCGGCTGTTTTCCTCTCTCCCGCCCTCTATAACGGCCACAAACGCAGGATCAAACAGTTCCTCCATCAGCCTGCGGATCACGCGGGACACCGCCGGAGCGTATGCAGAGGGCTTGATGACGCAGCAGTTTCCCGCCGCAATCGCTCCGGCCGCCGGCTCAATTGAGAGCAGAAACGGATAATTCCAGGGCGACATGATGAGCGTAATCCCGTAGGGTTCCTTTTCGACGCGGCATTTTGCCGGAAACTGGGAAAGTGCCGCGGGCACCCTTTCGGGCCTTGCGTATTCCTTCACGTGCTTTATAAGGAAACCTATTTCATCCAGGGCCATTCCAATCTCCGTCATATAGCTTTCATAGGACGACTTGTGCAGATCCGCATACAGAGCGGCGGCAATCTCTTTCTCCCGCCGACGGATGCCGTTCCGGAGCCGTTTCAGAGCCGCAATCCGAAAATTCACATCCTTCGTCTTCCCTTCCGCAAACCATGCCCTCTGCCCGGCTACAAGCGCGCCGATCTTCTTCTCCGTCATTCTACCCGCTCCTTTCCACGCTAAAGCGCCTCATTCAGCCTTCTGATTCCTTCCTCTATCTTTTCCCGTTCCAGTCCTCCATATCCCAAAAGAACCGTAGCGCAGTCCGTTTCAAGAGGCGCAAGGGCCGTTTCCTTCAGGCCGTAAATGCGTACGCCGCAGGCTGCCGCACGTTCCAGAAGTTCTTCCTCGCGCACAGGAGCGCGGGAGGTTAGAAGCACATGCAGCCCCGCATATTCCCCGGACAGGCGGAAACGTTTTAAAAGCGGCTGCACGCATTCCAGAAGCAGATCATGCTTTTCCCGATAGGCCTTGCGCATCCGGTTCAGATGCCTTTCAAACGCTCCGCATAAAATAAATTCGTTCAGAATGGTCTGATCGATTCTGGAAACCGTGGAGGAAAAAAAGCCGCATTTTTTCTCATAAGCCTCCATCAGGCCTTCCGGAAGCACCATAAAGCTGATGCGGATCGCAGGAGCGACGGATTTGGAAAAGGTGCCGATATAAATCACTCTGCCTGCCGTATCCGCGGACTGAAGAGAGGGAATCGGCTTTCCCCGGTAACGGAATTCGCTGTCGTAGTCATCCTCCACCAGATACCGGTCCTTTGCCGAAGAGGCCCATCGCAGAAGCTCCGTCCGGCGTCCGATGGGCATGACGGTTCCGGTCGGGAACTGTCTGGAGGGCATCACATAGGCCACATTTGCACCGGCTGAAAGCAGACCATCCACCTGGATGCCGTTTTCATCGGAAGGGACGGTAATCGTCCTTGCCGCAAAGGAGGAAAAAATCCGGAAGGCTCTCCGGTAGGAAGGATTTTCAAATGCCACGGTGATCTCCCTCCCAAGAATATACTGAAGAAGCAGAAGGAGATAATCGTTTCCCGCTCCCACGATGATCTGCTCCGGCGATGCGTTTACCCCCCGGGAGGCGTGCAGATAACGGCAGACCGTCCTTCTCAGCTCCAGGTCGCCGCGCGGCTCTCCCAGAGCGAACAGCTCCTTTCTGTCTCCGCTCAGGATGTCCCTCGTGATCTTTCTCCAGGTTCCGAAAGGAAACAGATTCATGTCAATGGCGTTGGGAGAAAAATCAATATCAAAACGCTCCTTCTGCCGCTCTGCGGCTCTCCGGTTCTTCCGGGAGGGTATCTCCCGCTCTCCGCTTTCGGAGGCCCCGATGCGGTACAGCTCCTCCACCCGGCAGATATAGTAGCCCTTATAGGGAACGGACTCGATATACCCTTCCGAAGCGAGCTGATCGTAGGCCAGCTCCACCGTGCTTCTGGATACCTGCAGGTAATCCGCCAGAGAACGGCTGGAGGGGAGCTTCTCTCCCGCAAGAAGCTTCCCCTCCCTGATTTCCTCCGCAATATATTCATAGATCTGTTCGTATAAATGCTTTCCGTTTTCATCCGTCAGATGAATCGCAAGATCGTTCATTCTGCGCCTTTCTGTTCCGGCCGGGCGTCCTTTGCCGCCATAGCGCGGACGCCCGTTCCGTCTTACTGCTTCGGAAGCCTGAAGGAGCTCTTCAGCGATACGATACGGTTGAATACCGGCTCTCCCGGTTTCGAGTCCTTATAATCCACACAGAAGAAGCCCTGTCTCACAAACTGGAAACTCTCATAAGGCTTCGCGTCCTTCAGGGAAGGCTCAAGGAAGCATTCCTTCACGGTGAGAGAATTGGGATTCAGGTTCAGGCTGCCGTCTTCATTGTAGACGCCCTTTTCCTCATCAATGATATTTTCATAGAGCCGCACCGTGGCACGCAGCGCTTCCGGCGCATAAACCCAGTGGATCGTTCCCTTAACCTTGCGGGCATTAAAACCGCTTCCCGATTTCGTCTCCGGATCATAGGTACAGTGAACCACGGTCACGTTTCCGTTCTCATCCTTTTCAAAGCCCGTGCAGGTTACAAAATACGCGTTCATCAGGCGCACCTCGTTTCCGGGGAACAGGCGGAAATATTTCTTCGGAGGCTCCTCCATGAAGTCCTCCCTCTCGATATACAGCTCTCTTCCGAAAGGAATCTGACGGCTTCCCAGCGCCTCGTTCTCCAGGTTGTTGGGCGCTTCCAGCATCTCAGTCTGTCCTTCCGGATAATTATCAATCACCAGCTTAATGGGATCCAGCACCGCCATCACTCTGGGCCGCTTCAATTTCAGATCCTCTCTGATGCAGTATTCCAGCATGGCATAGTCCACGGAGGAATTGCTCTTGGAAACGCCGCACAGATCCACAAACATCTGGATGGATTCCGGCGTGAAGCCGCGCCGTCTCAGAGCTGCGATGGACACCAGTCTGGGATCATCCCAGCCGTCCACGATGCCGTCCTCCACCAGCCTCTTGATGTAGCGCTTTCCTGTCACCACGTTGGTGAGGTACATCTTGGCAAACTCGATCTGCCTGGGCGGAACCGGATATTCCAGCTCCCTCACCACCCAGTCATACAGAGGTCTGTGATCCTCAAACTCCAGCGTGCAGATGGAATGGGTGATTCCCTCGATGGCATCCTCTATTGGATGCGCGAAATCGTACATGGGATAAATGCACCACTTGTCCCCGGTGTTGTGATGGCTCATGTGGGCTACACGGTAAATTACCGGGTCGCGCATGTTCATGTTGGGGGAAGCCATGTCGATTCTGGCACGGAGTACCTTCTCCCCGTCCGCGTACATGCCGTTTTTCATATTTTCAAACAGGGCGAGGTTCTCCTCCACGCTGCGTCCGGCGGAAGGGTCCTCCTTTCCCGGCTCCGTAAGCGTTCCGCGGTATTCCCGGATCTCATCCGCGGAAAGATCCGACACATAGGCCTTTCCCTTTTTGATCAGCTTTACGGCTCCTTCATACATCTGGTCAAAATAATCGGATGCGAAGAACAGCCTGTCCTCCCAGTCCGCGCCCAGCCACTTCACGTCCTCCTTGATGGAGTCCACGAATTCCTGCTTTTCCTTGGTGGGATTCGTGTCGTCAAAACGGAGGTTGAATTTTCCGCCGTATTCTCTGGCAAGCCCCGCGTTCAGAAGAATGCTCTTGGCATGTCCGATATGCAGGTATCCGTTGGGTTCCGGAGGGAAACGGGTATGCACCGTATCATACACGCCTTCCGCCAGATCCTTATCGATCATCTGCTCGATGAAATTGCGGGAAGTCTTTTCTTCCGTATTCTCCGCAGCTTCCGTATTTACCGCTTTTTCCAGCTCTTTATCGCTCATATTCCGGATCTCTCCTCCTCGAAGCATAAATTGTAACAACAGTATGGTTTATCTTATCACAAGAATTCAGAATACGCAAACGGCAGATGCTTTTTCCGTGGGTTTTTTAAGAAAAGCTGCCTGATTCCGGCAGATGAATAAACTGAAACGGAAAAATCCGGAAGATTCTCTCTTCCGGATTTTCCTTTCCCCGTGTTTACGCGGCGGCCCGGCTCATCGCTGTTTTCCGGCGGGCCGGAGGGCCGCAGCGCCGTTTCCCGCCATTACATGACGGGCTGTGCGTCACTCATGTTATTCAGTTCGTTCTGCAGAAGAGCCCATGCGATGATGGAAAACCCAAACAGCGTGAGCAGCAGATAGACCAGACCATTGTTCTGGGAAGGAAGCCCCCTCATCTGTCGTGCGGCATCAATCTTCTCCCCTGCCTTGTACATCCAGTAGATGTGGTAGATATTGCAGGTAATGATCGAAAGCAGCACCACCATTCCGCCGGAAGTATCGTTGTTTCTCCCCGACGCGGTATTCGTGTCATTGGCGAGGCAGGCCAGCCAGTACAGGCCGTAGATCCCGCAGGTCACAAGTGACAGAAGGATACAGACTACAATGCTTCTTCTCTGAATCATAAACGTCCCCTCTCCTGTGTAATTTTTCTCCATTCTGTCATAGAAGCGCACCTGCGTCAAGTAAATATTATGAAAAGACAAAAAATTTATACAGCGCCAAAAAAGCATAAATTTTCATGGTAATTGTGTTACTTTAATGGTACAATGATAGCGAAACGGAAAAGGGATACAGGAAGACATTTTCTCCCTGCTGTTTCCTGCCATCTCATTATCTTATTTTTTACAGGAGGACTTACATAATGGATCGCATTCAGTTAAAAACCGATGCCAAAGATGCCATGCGGATGGCCAATCCGCATCCGGTGCTCGTCGCCCTCATTTATACGGTGATCGTTGCGGCCGTTCAGATGATCATTTCCACCTTCAGCGGCTTTTCCAGCATGATCACCGGATTTTTCGGCGGGGATTCCGCGGGCATTTTCGTTCTGGGCATGCTTCTCCCCACGCTTCTGACCTCCATCGTGGCATCCTTTGTGGTTGCCTTTCTGGAGCTGGGCTTTGTGGGATATACACTCCGGGTCATCAACCGGCAGCCCGCCGGCATCAGCGACCTGTTCGCCTACGCCAGACAGTTTCTGAAAGCCTGGGGCCTGAGTTTCATGATCGGTCTCTTCGTGGGACTGTGGTCCCTGCTTTTCTGGATTCCAGGCATTATTGCCGCCTACCGTTATTCTCAGGCCTATTACATTCTCGCAGAAAACCCGGAGAAGGGAATCATGGACTGCATCCGCGAAAGCAAGGCCATGATGGTGGGACACAAGATGGATAAATTCATTCTGGACCTTTCCTTCATTCCCTGGTATCTGCTCACCATTGTCACCTGCGGTATCGCGTCGATCTACGTCACCCCCTATACAGCCGTGACGGACGCCGCATTCTATAACACGCTGCGTTACGGAAGAAGCTCCCAGGGCTACGGACAGAATCAGGGATACGGACAGAATTATGGTCAGAACTGGCAGCAGAACGGTTATCAGCAGGGATATGGACAGAACTGGCAGCAGAACGGCTACAATCAGAATGGCTGGCAGCAGGGATATGATCCCAACGCTCAGCAGGGCGGCTGGCAGCAGCAGGGTTACGATCCCAACGCCCA
>ERZ780162.289-NODE-289-length-42479-cov-4.078611_pt1 | contig 42479 bp, 45 predicted proteins | sample MGYA00511474_ERZ780162 | MGnify/ENA primary metagenome ERZ780162 (study PRJEB29588, sample SAMEA2143633) | human gut metagenome | biome: human gut; feature: human-associated habitat; material: faeces | place: Denmark | collected 2008/2010 ...
TTATTAGCACTGTCAAGAGGTGAGTGCTAATAAAATTGTGAACTTTCTGTGTCCGATTTTCTGCGATTTTCTGTGTTCGGATAAAACCAGGATTTTGATCCAAAATTTTTACGCATAACAAACCTTCCTTTTATGATTTGGCTACGGAGAAAGCCGGGCAGAGCCCGGCCAAATCCGTTTATTTCTGTCCATCTACATCCGGCACTGTTTCCGCATACCGTTTCAACATTTCCGGGGTGCTGGTATAATAACGCTTCTTCTGGTCCAGAGCGGCGATTTTTGCCATTTCATCATCTGTCAGGGCAAAATCAAACAGGTTGAAATTATCCTTGATATGAGCCGGATTCCTGGACCCTGGAATGACAATGTTTCCGTCCTGAATGTGCCAGCGCAGGATGATCTGGGCATTGCTCTTGCCGTACTTTCTGCCAAACTCTGTAAACAGCGGCTCTTCCTGCAGTGTTTTGTCTCCGTGGCCCAGGGGATACCACGCCTGAATCACCATGCCCTCTTTGGCCAGGAACTTTTTCAACTCCTTTTCCTGAGAGTAGGGATGTACTTCTGTTTGAAGAACTGCGGGCTTTACCTCACAAATGTCCAGGATCTCCTGAATCTGCTTCTTATTAAAGTTGGAGAGGCCAATCGCTTTTACTTTTCCTTCCTTGTATGCCTTCTCCATCAGCTTATAGCCAGCGATATAGTTGCCTGCGGGCTGGTGGATAAGAAGCAGATCAATGTAATCGGTATCCAGCCGTTCCAGCGTCTTTTCTACTGCGTCGGCCTGCTCATAAAAGGCCGGCCAGAGCTTTGTTTCCAGGAAAATTTCTTCCCGCGGAATGCCGGATTTTTTCATGGCCCGGCCAACTGCCTTTTCATTTACATAGGCATTAGCCGTGTCGATGAGACGGTATCCGCAGGAAAGGGCGGACAAAACAGAAGCCTCTGCTTCGTCCGGGGTAAGTAAAAAGGTTCCGATACCTGCCATGGGCATTTTGATGTCATTGTTGAGAGTTGCGTATTCCATTGTAAAATCCTCCTTACCAATCAATTATTTGACAGCTGTCCCGCCGAATACAGCGGACATCTCCATGTGATTCAGTGCATCATCCAGGGCGCACACCTCGTCGGGTGTCAGCTTCACATCGGCGGCACCAGCGTTTTCTTTCATGCGCTGTTCCTTGCGGGTACCAGGGATTGGCACAATCCACGGACGTTTGCACAGCATCCAGGCCAGGCTGATCTGGGCCGGGGTGGCGTGTTTCTCCGCCGCCATATCGTTTAGCAGCTTCAAAAGGGCCGCGTTCTGGTCCACAGCCTCATCCGTAAACTGGGGCATAGCCGCGCGGTAGTCGGTGGCGGCGTCAAAATGCTGGCCTTTGCCGTACTGCCCGGTGAGGAAGCCGTTTGCCATAGGGGAAAAGGCCACCAGCCCGATCCCAAGCTCCTCCAGCACGGGGAACAGGCTCTCATAATGACGGGCCATCATCGAATAGCGGTTCTGCACCGCCGTTACGGGGCACACCGCATCTGCGCGGCGCAGGTAATCTTCATTTGCCTCCGAAATGCCCCAGTGAGTGATTTTCCCTTCCCGAATTAAATCCGCCATAACGCCGGCGACTTCCTCCGGCTCCACGGAAGGATCAATGCGGTGCTGGAAGTACAGATCGATGTGGTCTACGCCCAGGCGTGTAAGCGACCCCTCTACTGACCGGCGGATGGTCTCCGGGCGGGAATCCGGAATCAGAGGCAAAGGAACCCTTCCACTTTCCCGGTCAAATCGAAGTCCAAATTTTGTAGCGATCACCACATGGTTTTTCACATCAGCTAAAGCCCTGCCCACCAGCGATTCGTTTACATGGGGATCGTCAGCAGTGCCATATACCTCAGCAGTATCAAAAAATGTATAACCCAAATCAAATGCCCGACGGATCAGTCGAACAGCTTCATCTTCCGAGGTGGGTGCGCCATAGGCATGGGAGAACCCCATACACCCCAGCCCCACGGCGGAAACGGTTAAATCTGTTCCCAATGTTCTTGTCTGCATGATCTTTTTCTCCTTCTTTAGTGATTTCATTGTAATCCTTTATGGGAAAAGGCAGAAGTCTCCGTTGGTTATGTAGTAATAAGCCAAAGGTTTTAACTCCCTGTTTATAGTGTTCGGAAGGTATAAAAGCACATCCCCAGTGAAACCGGCAGCATAATGATCTCCACCACAAGCTGTGTCCAGATCATACCATATAAGTCAAAAATCAAATTCATAACAATGAGCATCGGGATATTGAGCAAGCCCTGACGGCAGGAAGGGAACCACGCCTAAGTTACCACCGCTTTCGATACCGGCATTTTTTCAAAAAAGCCGGCAGACTCCTCCTGAAAAGGTCGGAACCTGTCGGCATGATAACAGGCAGGATAAGCCGTTCTACCTCGCGCACCTCCTTTTTGATCATCAGGACAAGTTCAGGCTATCCAGCCATTCCTGCACATCAGCCTCGCTCACGCTGGAGCGGAAACGCATTCCCTCCTGCCAGTCGCCGGTACCGGCCAATTCTGCCAGTAATTCACCACTTTCGCCAATGCCGGAGCTGGCGGAGGTGCAGAAGGGAATCACTGTTTTCCCTGTGAAGTCGTTGGCCTCCACAAAGCCGTCCACCGGCCAGGCGGCAATGCCCCACCAGATGGGATAACCGATGAATATGGTATCGTAGCTGTCCCAGTTATCTACTGTATCGGCTGCTAATTCTACATCTCGCAGGGATTCGTCTGCATATTCCTGAGAAACGCGGCTGTTATCATCATTATAATTCAGATCCTCATTGGTATAAGGTTCTGCCGGCTCCAGTTTCAGCTGTTCCTTTCGAGCGCCCAGTTCCCCCAGAGTGGTGGGCAAACCGATTTCCACGATGAAGTCTGCCAGGGCGTCAATGCCGGCCAGGGCCAGTTCTTCATCGGATTTGCCATCCCGGGAAATCCCCCACACATTTTCAGCGAACCGGACAAACTTGGGCAATCCTTCTTTGTAAATATGGCGGTAATAAACCGGATGAATCACTGCCAGACCGCAGCCATGATTACAGTTGGTATAGGCCCCGAGCTGCCAAAGAGACGGCTTTGCAACAGTCCATTGCGCTGCCGCCGCCATAGGCGAGCAAAATAGTATTGGCGTTTTTCGTCAGGCAGGCCAGGATAGTGGTGAAATTCGGCAGGAATCCCCAGGGCCTCCAGCGCTTCAATGCGGCGTTCCATGGTGCGCCAGTTTGCGATGCCATCGCTTTCTCCTGCACAGGCAAAGGTTGGCGGGTCATTTTCTGTGTAATCGCTATGACCGATACTGCATGATAACGGCCCCAGGTCTGGCAATTCGTCCCCGCCAAAGGCCGCCGGACCATAGGACCCCAGCCAGACCGCCATACGGCCTCCAGCGGAACCGCCCCAGAGAGAGTAACAGTCAGTGTCAACCTCCAGTTCCTCAGCGTGTTCAAAAATAAAACTGATGGCCCTCGCCAGATCCTCACACGCTGTTTGGGCTCCAAGGCGGTAGATGAGAGCGAAGGCATTATATCCCCGCCTGGATAATTCCAACGCATGGGGAAAGCTGTCCTGCATAGCTCCTACATAATCAAAACCACCACCTGCATTGCACACGGCAAATTTGGCTCCCGGGTCACCGCGGAAAAAGAATAATCCGGTATCCTCTTTTGCAGGATCTTCCGCTTTTTCTTCCTCCGTATAGATGTCGTAGAAAACCGTTTCGCCAGCATTGGTCCTCTGCCACAGGGGGGCCTGCCGGGAATCTTCGTGATCCAAAAGGCCGGCATTCCCGGCAGGAAGTGATTCCCCGGAAGAAGTTGTTTCTGTCTGTCCACGGCCTGCACATCCCGTCAGGCAAAGCAGTAAGCAAACCGTAATGGCCGGAATTCCCTGCGCCTTCATCGTGTCACCTTCCTCTCTTTCTTTTCTGATTTCATTATAAAAAAACGAGACCTCAACAGAAGTCTCGTTTCGTTATGTACTATTTACCTTTAGGTTATTACTCGCCTTGCTCTGTCGCCTTTTGCACCGCCCGAAGGAACTGCTTCACCACAGGGGACGGCGAGGGAGAATGGAGCAGGCCATAGGGGATGGTGTAGTTCCAATCCACCGGAAGAATCTTCAAAAGCGGATGGACATACTGCCATTTGGGTACTGCCATCAGCACACAGTTATTATTTTCGCATTGGTTGAACGCGTTGACATCGTAAAAATCAAAGTCCACAATCTGAATCTGCGGATGGTTTTTCCACAGATCGTCCCGCAGCAGGTCCACATAATGGCTCCAATCCCGTCGCATTAACATCAGTTTTTCGCCATATAGATCCTGCACAGTCAGCTTATCTTTCCCAGCCAGCCGGTGATGGACGGACACAGCCGCACAGACAGGTTCTCTTGAAATTTCCAGTCCGGCACAGCGGCGCAGGCTCAGCATCGTCTCATCAAAGATGCCTGCTACCACATCAATGTTCTGCCCAAGGTTGGCCAGGATTTCCCGGGCGTTCTCAGGCGTGTTGTCGAAGGGCACCAGTTGGAACTTGATACCAGGGCAGTCCTCCTGCAGTTTTGGCCAAAGATCTACCAGTACCTGCGCCGGTGTCATGGGGGATGTGCCGATGCGGATGATGTCCTCGCTCTGTTTCATGGCATTTTGGGCCCGCGTCACCGAATCTTTGCAATATTGTATGATATATTTTGCGTCCTGTGCCAACGATTTTCCGGCCTCGGTCAGCTGAAGCCCCCGATGCGTGCGCACAAAAAGCTGCAGGTCCAGATTCTCTTCCAGCAGGTTGATCTGCTTGATAACCGCCGGTGGAGAAATATACAGTTTTTCTGCCGCTTTGTTAAAGCTGCCGCATTCTACCACACACAGGAAAGTTTCTAATTGCGGGTTATACATGAGATGCATCGCTCCTTCCTTTACGTCTTTCAGAAATCGGCGGGCTTATGATCCACAGAGGTGCCTGTTTCTTCGAAATACTCTTAACGTTATCATATTCGGATCAACAAAGTTTTTCAATAGTTTCTGAATTTTCCATTTGACGCTGTAAAAAAAGCACAGCCCAGAAACAGAGAAGGAGCATGGCACAATATTGTCGCAACTGATACCCTTCTGCAATTTACACCATCATTTCCATATGCTACAATCTGTATCGTAATAAATCATAAATGTCCCCCATACACAGGGCGCAGCCAGGAAGCCACCTGCGACGCTACGTTTCAAATCCGGATGTTCGGTGATCTCCTGCCGCCCATTACTCAGCACATCGTTCTGATCCTGACAGAGGAATGCCTGGAGAACCCGCAGATCCTGCCGCAGCTTTACAGCCCGGTGATTGGATGCTATTATGAAAACAATAAGTGGATTCCGGCATCCCGCATTTCATCAGCTGCTGACACTTCATAGCTTCTATATATTTTCCAAAAATTTTCAAGGAATCACATCCCACCTGCGTATTTTATAATAGAAGGCATTGTTGCTGTATATTCTGTTTCACTTTGAAAATGACAAACTCATGGTATCGTGATAGAATGAAGAAAAAGGATACCTTTTCTAAAGCCCGGAATATACAGCCGTTTTCCCCTAAGAAGGAGGTAATTATGGCAGAAGGAATTGCCTGGCAGAACAAGGATATCCTGTTTAAAATCCTTGGCCAGACCTACAAGGAAAAAAGTTTCGCCTCATACGGAATTGACCTCGCACCGATCCGGGAGTTTCTCCCGACAGAGCTGCCAAAGATCTCAGCAAACGAACGGAGTATTGACAGCCTGTTTCTGCTGGAGGATAACACCTATGTGATCGTCGATTATGAGTCGGAATACAAAAAATCAAACAAAATCAAATATTTGAATTACATAACACGGGTATTGGAAAAATACTATAAAGAAAACAGTAATTTTAACCTTCGCCTGATAGTCATCTACACCGGGGATGTCCAGAGTGCGGAACCTGACTTTGAGACAGGATGCCTCTTTCTTTATACCGAGCAGGCCTTTCTCTCTCACATCGACGGAGAGGGCGCATTTCAGACGATCCGGGAAAAAATCAGGTCCGGCACAGCGCTTGACGATGACGATCTGATGAAGCTGGTTATCCTGCCCCTGACGGTTTCCGGGCCCACAGGAAAACAGCATATGCTGGAAAGGGTCGTGGAACTGGCGGAGCAGATCCCTGATGAAGAACAGCGGGTATTTACCCTGTCCGGCGTGATCGTGGCCAGCGACAAGTTTATCAACAGAGACTATCTGGAGCAGCTCAGAAGGAGGATCAATATGACACAATTAGGACGTTTATATGAAAAGGAAAAAATCGAATATGCGAATCAGAAGGCAGAAGCAACTGCCAAAAAGGTAACAAAGGAAATGGCTCTTAAAATGCTGGAAGAAGAGGTTGACATCATAACTATTATGAAGGTTACCGGTCTCACAGAAGAGGCCCTTTTACAGCTTCAAAAGGATGAAACCATAACTGTATAACCTGTCAGGAGGGTACTATGGAAGCAACTTATGATACATCTGATTATCGGGAATTTCTGCAGACCTTTGGCGCCGGGCAGGAAGATATTTACAGAAAATTTAAGGATCTGAAAAACGATCTGAATATTTCATGGGAGAAATTTGCCCGATTGAAATGGGATCAGATCGAACTGGAAGATGGAACAGTCAGTGTTCCTCTTTCCAGCTAAATTAGAAATATGATTGTGATACAAGGAGATACAAAATGGACAGTTCAAACTCAGAAGGAGTGGCGCAGATTGTGCTGCTCCTTTTTTATGTATTCCGCCTGCAGCATTTCTGATAAGGAAAAAAATGAAATTTGATGTAAATTACGAAGAAAGAGGAAATTACGGAAATAATCGCTGCCGCGGGAACTGCTCTAACCATCTGAGCGAAGACATCCTCAGGCAATACAAGTTGGATTCCCTCTCTGTCTATGTGGCAGGAGGCGGAACCACTGAGACTATCATGGAAAGAGAGCATTTGTGCAATGAATGCTGCTTCAAACAATACAGCCATCGAAAAAATGCTCATGTGTCTTAACCGTTTTGGGCTTTATATTCCTCACCCCATGTCTGCATAGCGTCCAAAATAGGTTTCAGGCTTTTCCCCAAATCTGTCAGGCTGTATTCTACGCGGGGCGGAACTTCCGCATACACCTGGCGGTTCACAAGTCCCTTTTCTTCCATATCCCGAAGCTGTGCGGTCAATACCTTCTGCGATATACTTCCGATCGATTTCTTTAGCTCTCCGAACCGTTTAGTCCCGGGCATTAAATCACGCAGAATAAGAACTTTCCACTTATCTCCAATTAACATGAGAGTTGTTTCCACCGGACAGGCTGGTAATTCTTTGATTTGCTGCATGGTATCGCTCCCCTTTAATAGTTTCAAATTAGTCTATACAGCCTGAAAAAGCATTTAACTTTAAAAATAACTGTTATGGTTATTATAACACCACGGAAACCGGGGTGCAATAGCGTCAGTTTGGGTTTGAAAAAAGTTTTTCAAAAATTTTTGGGGGGAAGAGAAATAGCCCAAAAGCCGAGGAAATGCACAAATGTTTCTTCTGGGTAACTATGCAATAGTATCTATCTGGTAACTACGGTACAATAAAGTGCTTACTTTACGTTAGAAACTTTTCTGCCTATAATACAGACAAGAGCTAAGGAGACGGCCGATCCAAAGCTCTAAGCTAAGAACACAAGGAGAAAAGAACCATGACTCTCTTTCAGAAAATCTTTGGAAACAACCATACAACAACCCATAGGAGGAAACAAAAATGACGAACATCCAGAAAGCTCTCGAACTCATAGGCACCTTTACTACCGGCGACACCGAAAAAGCGAAAAGCCTGCTTGCCGAAGGATACATCCAGCACAATCTCGCCTATGGCACCGGACGTGATGCCTTTGCAGGCTCTGTGGAGTATCTTGCTTCGGCTCCTGTCAAAACGACGGTAAACAACATCCGGGCCTTTGAGGACGGCGACAAAGTATTCTTACAGACCGTTTACAACTTTGCCGGCGCCGGCGAACAGGTGGCGTTTGACATCTTCCGCTTTGATGAAAACGGGATGATTGCAGAGCATTGGGACAACCTGGCTGTGAAAGCCGCGCCGAATCCCTCCGGCCACACCCAGATTGACGGGACGAAGGAACTGAAAGATCTGGACAAGACTGGGGAAAACCGCGAGCTGGTGAAAAATTTCCTGGTCGACGTGATGCAGGGCCAGCACCCCGAAAAGACCGCCGACTACTTTGACGGTGATACTTACATCCAGCACAACACCGGTATCGCAGATGGTCTTTCCGGGCTGGGCGCGGCTCTTTCCGCTCTTGCCGGTCAGGGCATCCAGATGATCTACACCACCACCCATCAGGTACTTGCACAGGGAAACTTTGTATTGGGTGTCAGTGAAGGAACCTTTGGCGGCACACCTACCAGCTATTATGATCTGTGGCGCGTGGAAAACGGCAAGATCGCCGAGCACTGGGATGTGATGGAGCCCATCGCCGATAAATCCACATGGCAGAATCAGAACGGAAAATTCTAATCGTTTCCAACAGGTAACCATGGCACAATATTGTGCGTACTTCACAGCGTAAAAAGACGTTGATACAATGGAATCATCTTTACCGATGAGATGGACGGTAAGCTGTGGTTCTGCACCAACAATACCAAAGATGTCTACAAGGATATGCAGGCCAACCCCATCTTCGAGGTGCTCTATCTGAAGGATGCCCATGCTGTGATTGCTGACTTCTCCGGCAACCCGCCCAGGGAATACGATCTGTAAGCAGAACTTCCCAAATATCTTCGGGGCAAGGTGGAATCCCTGACCGGCAGTGACAGTCTGCGAACTGCATAAGCAGCCGAAACGGTGTAATTCCGTTACCGACGGTAAAAGTCAGGATGAGAGAGGATATGACAAGAGCAGCCCCGCATGTATCAGACTTTGCGGGGCTTGTTCTTAATCCAAATCATATCTCGACAGGAGAATTATGAAAACCGTAGCCATACAAAAGAAATCATCCATTCAGAATGTGCGGATGCTCACTTCTTCCACCGGCGGGATCGGGGAGCCTGCCAACTTCATCATGGGAAGCAGTTTTGTTGCAGCTGCCGGACTTATCCGTAAATTCCACAAAGCAAAGAAAATGGCGATGATTGCCTGTCTGATCGCCAGCGTCGTAACGGGAATTGCAGCGGCCATCGTCAACTATTTTATTCTCCTTCCCCTTCAGTTTACTGAATGGCATCGGTATCAGCATTGTCACCATGCTGCTTTATAAACGGCTTACCCCGGTATTAAAGGGAAGACCGGAACAGGAGGTACATCATGCATACAAAAGATTATCTGAAATATATCGTGGAACAAATCCACTCTACCGTATTCGCCACCGTGGATGGCGAAGGGCGGCCTGTTACCTGCGCCATTGACATCATGGACTACGATGAAACCGGTCTGTACTTCCTGACCGCCAGGGGCAAGAACTTTTATGACCGGCTGAAAACCAATGAGAACATCGCTTTTACCGCCATGAAGGGTGAAGATACCCTGTCCTGTGTGGCGGTATCGGTGCAGGGCAAGGCGATGGAAATAGGGACGGACAGGCTGCCGGACTTGTTCCGCAAAAATCCTTATATGGAGAAAATTTATCCCGATGCGCGCTCCCGCAGCGCCCTCACGGTATTCAAAATCTATGAAGGAATCGGGGAATGGTTCGATCTCTCCAAACAACCGATAGAACGGGCCAGCTTTTCTTTCGGCGGCGCACAGACGAAGGAAACTGGTTATTTTGTGACAGATAGATGTATCAGGTGTAAATTGTGCTATTCCAAATGTCCTCAGAAGTGTATTGATATTACGCAGAAGCCTGTCGTGATTGAACAGGAACATTGCCTGCACTGTGGGAATTGCTTTGAAATCTGTCCCGCAAGAGCAGTCGAAAGAAGGTAACGACTTATGACACAGACAACGACTCAGGAACAGCGTCTTTTGCGGAGCTTAATGAATGTACGCCCGCCTGTTCCGGCAAGTGGGGAGTTTTTGAAAGTGCAGGACGCCTATCTGCAAGAGCGCCTTGAGGAATGCGGCGTCACTAAATGGGAAGATTTAACGCCGATGCAGCCTGGACTGTATCTCTGGCAGGGTGACATTACCCCCCTGGCCGTTGATGCGATTGTAAATGCGGCAAACAGCCAGATGCTAGGATGCTTCGTTCCCTGCCACGGCTGCATTGACAATGCCCTTCACACTTATGCGGGCATACAGCTCCGACTTGAATGTGCTAAGCTCATGGCAGCGGCAGAATCCAAACCGAATCGAGGTGATTTTCAATGTTTTCAAAGACAGCGACTATGAAATCTACAAACGCCTGTTACGATAAAATATCACGACTGAAACACGAACTGGAAACTGCGGACACAGTGATCATCGGTGCCGGTGCCGGGCTTTCTACCTCCGCCGGACTGAATTATTCCGGAAAGCGGTTTGAACAGTATTTTGGAGACTTTCAGAAAAAATACGGCATCCGGGATATGTATTCCGGGGGCTTTTACCCTTTTGCCAGTCTTGAGGAACACTGGGCCTGGTGGAGCCGACAAATCATGCTGAACCGCTACGGGCAGACGCCAAAACCGGTTTTCGAAGACCTGCTGGGGCTGGTAAATGGTAAAGATTACTTTGTCCTTACTACCAACGTGGATCACAAATTTCAACTGGCAGGCTTTGACAAAGAGCGATTGTTCTACACCCAGGGGGACTACGGCCTGTGGCAATGCTCCAGACCCTGCCATCAGAAAACCTACAACAATCAGGAGACCGTCCGCCAAATGGTGGAGGCCCAGGGCTTCTGTGTGACAGGAAATGGTATGGAACTGCCCGCGGGTACCGTCCCCCAAATGGCCGTCCCTTCGGAACTGGTTCCTTACTGCCCCAGATGCGGCGAGCCTATGACCATGAATCTCCGGTGCGATGATACCTTTGTTCAAGACGATGGCTGGTATGGCGCAGCCAGTCGGTATGAAGACTTTCTCCGCCGACACAGGGAAACACGAATTCTATTTCTGGAGCTGGGCGTGGGTAACAATACCCCCGGAATTATTAAGTATCCTTTCTGGCGGATGACAGCGGAAAATCCGCAGGCGGTGTACGCCTGCATCAATTACGGGGAGTCGTTTGCGCCGAAGGAGATTTCAGATCGGTCGATCTGCATCGACGGGGATATTGGGGAGATATTGAAGCCCATAGGAAGATTACTGGACAGCCTTGCACCGGCGGAGCCACCCCACAGGGAATATCCCTTAGGATCGACCTCCAATTCATTCGCATGTGCCAATATAAAGTGAACAGAACTCTATGGCAGGAGGAAAACCGCCATGCAAAGACCCTACATAATAAAATCCCCCTCCTGCTGATACTACTGCAAAAGGTGCTCCCGGTGTTCCACGCAAAAAGGATAATCCTGTGTCCTGCTTGCTGGGATCATTACATTTGTCCTCTATCGAATAGAAGTCATATAAAACTCGTTTCCTTTCGTTAATGTCATCGATCAGACGATTAACTCCCTGTATTCCTTTCTACTGCGGTCTTACTGTGTTTTTTCAAAATTCATACTGGAAAAAGGAATGTTCATTAAGAAAATCCTCTGCTTTATGAATGAGTTCTGTCATATTGGCTCCGTTTTCCAAAATCACTTCGCCGGGGATGCACCGATCATCCTTGTGCAGCCCATGCTTTGCCTTTTCAGTGGAGAAGTAGTTGTGTTCTGCACCGAAAGTGGGATCGGGCTGGAGCATACAGTTGTTGTAGGTATCCAGAATGACAGCAGCAGAAACGCCCTTAGGACTGACAGCCTCATAGGGGGTGAAATCCGCAGTCCCGGCAGGGCCAGTTTCCCGGTACAGATGTGCAGCCTCTGCCAGGATGTCCTGCTCCTGTTTTGTCAGGGGCTGCATGTTCTGCATGGTAGCCACATTTTCTTCCACCTGCTCCAGTGTAGACATGCCGGACAGGACCGCCAGCACCCCATCCAGACTGCCCGCGAAGCGCAGCGCCCAGGCGGCAGGCGACCAATCCGGGTGTTCTGCCTGCAGGAGTTTCTGCACAGCGTCCGGAGCTTTCGCCAGCATCCCACCTTTGACCGGCTCCATGATGATGACCTGCTTGCCGTGTTTGCGGATCACATCATAGCAGGCTTTGGACTGTACCAGGCAGGCGTTCCAGTCAAAGTAATTGACCACGATCTGTACTGCCTCCACTTCCGGATGCTCACTCAGGATTTGATCCAGCACATCTGCCGTATCATGGAAGGAAAAAGCGATATGCTTGATTTTTCCAGCTTCCTTCCACTTTTTCATATAGTCAAACATATGCGTTTCCCGAATGATCTGCTGGTAACGCATGGAGTTTACATTATGGAGAAGATAGTAGTTAAAATAATCCACACTACAGCGGTCTAACTGCTGCCGGAAAATTTCCTCCACTTCCGATTCTTTGGTAATTGCAAAGGCAGGCAGCTTGCTGGCCAGCAAAAAGCTGTCTCGGGGATGGCGTTTCACAAGACATTCCCGAATGGCTGCTTCACTGCCGCCGTTGTGATAGGCCCAGCTGGTGTCGAAGTAGGTAAAGCCAGCCTTCAGGAAAGTGTCCACCATCTTGCTCAACTGTTCCGTGTCGATGTCCGTGGGTTCCGCCGACCGCTGGGGCAGGCGCATCAAACCAAAACCTAAATTTCCATTTTTCATAATGCATTCCTCCTTACATTTTCCCGGCGCCTACAAACATTTCTGCCACATCCGGGGCGTAGTGGTCGATAAACTGGCTGTGTCCCAAATCCAATTCCTCAAGCTGCTTCATTTCGTCACTGGTCAGCTGGAAGTCAAATAAATCAAAGTTTTCCTCCATCCGGTCTTTGTGGGTGGACTTGGGGATCACTACCACACCGGACTGAATCAGGAACCTCAGGTTTACCTGTGCCGCAGACTTTCCATACTTCTCACCAATTTGGGTCAGCACAGGATTGGTAAACAGCCCGTTTTTTCCCTGGGCCAACGGCGACCATGCCATCAGCTGCGCACCATACTTTTTCAGGATGGGACGGGCGACCTTCTGCTGTTGGAAAACGTGTACCTCCAGCTGGTTGACCATCGGGGGAATCTCTGTAAAACCTGCAATGTCAATAAAACGATCCGGCATAAAATTGGAAACGCCGATAGCACGAATCTTTCCGGCCTTGTACGCCTCTTCCATGGCCCGGTACGAACCATAGTAGTCATTGAAGGGCTGATGGATCAGCATCAGATCCACATAGTCAGTGCGGAGTTTTTTCAGAGACTCATCAATAGAAACTTTTGCCTTCTCATAGCCGCCGTTACTGATCCAGATTTTTGTGGTCAAAAACAGCTGGTCACGCGGTACGCCGCAATCGGCGATAGCGTCGCCCACGCCTTCCTCGTTGAAATACCCCTGTGCAGTATCAATGCTGCGATACCCAACCGAGACAGCGTCCAACACGCAGCGTTTGGTGTCCTCCAGCGGAATCTGGAATACTCCATAACCCAACATGGGGATTTTGACACCGTTTCTTAAAGTCGCATATTCCATAATGATTTCCTCCTTGCAGCATGTAAAATCAAAACTTTGCTGTCTCCATTGTATCGATATCTACCTTGACTTGGAATGACCAAAAATGCTACAATGCTTTTACAAAAAGTAAAAACAAAAGGAGGTAGGGGATTTTGCTCAGTCAACAGTTACAGGTCTTTCTTCAGGTGGTAGACTGTGGGAGTTTTTCCAAAGCTGCAAAACAGCTTTTAGTTACTCCGGCTTCTGTCATGAAACACATGAACACACTTGAAAGCCGACTGGGAGTTACGCTGCTCAAACGAAGTAATCAGGGGATTGAATTAACTGCTGCTGGAAAATCTTTGTATAAGGATGGAAAGAAACTGCTTGTGTCTGCGGAGAATGCCGTAGCACGGGCAAAAAATGCGGAGCTCACAGAGGGAATCACGATCAGGGTAGGCTCATCTCTCTTAAATCCAAGCAGGGTACTGACCGATTTATGGACTCCACTGCGAGAAAAATACCCAGAGTATAAATTTCATATCGTCCCCTATGAGGACACAAAAGAGCAGATTCTATCCGTTATTTTGTCGTTGGGAGAACGCATTGATCTGCTGGTCGGTTCGTTTAATTCCAAGACCATGCGGGAGACATCCAATTACCTGAATTTAGGTGAGTATCAGCTCTGCGTTGCCGTTCCGCAGGGACATCCCCTGGCCGCCAGGAAAGAGCTTACTTTGCGCGACTTGCATGGAGAGCATCTTATGATGGTCAAAAGCGGGGATACGGAGCTGCTAGACCATTTTCATGATATGCTGAAAATGACACATCCACAGATTTTGATAGAAGAGGCAGGTTACTATTATGATATGGACACATTCAATACCTGCGAACAGACCGGCTCGCTATTGTTGACGTTGGACGCATGGGCTGACATCCATCCTTCTCTGGTTACGCTCCCGGTAAAGTGGGAATATAAAGTACCTTATGGTATCTTGTATTCAAAAAAGCCCTCGGATGATGTGAAACGGTTTGTGGGAATCATCAAAGACCACATATCAAACGCTTCCATCCGCAGCATATAGGCAGTCGCTTACGGATGGATAACCCATAAAATATATATGAAATCCGCCCCCACCTCTCATGAATGAGAAGTGGGGCAAATTAAATAGGTGAATTTTATTATCATTATTGTTATGCAGCTACATCTGGGATCTTCCTGACAAAGTTATAAATAATTATGACTTTCTGAACCTTCTGGCCGTCCACCTTTTTCCACCAGAATCCGGCTGACGAGCCGGTTCAGCACCGCTTCTTCCAGTTCCTGACATCCACCTAACTTATCCTCCAGCCACGGATGAGTCCGTCCTCGATCAGCTGCTCCATTGCATCGGCAACATCCTCGACGACGCCCATGATCCGGTGGAGATAGTAGATATCCTCCCGGTCGTTCCAGATTTAAAAACAGCCGCAAAAAATTGCTACGGTGCTTCTTATTCTCATCAGCAGAAAAACGATCACCGATTCCCCAGACATTTTTAATATATTCAGCTCCGGCAGGTGTCAGTTTCTTTCTGAGCGATTTTATATGAGCCTTTACTGTTTCATCCACGTTGTAGGCGTAATTCTCCTCCCATACCATTCGATACAGCTACTCACGGCTAAAAACCTGACCCACATGGCTGGCAAGGCAGAATAAAAGATCAAATTCCTTTCGTGTAAGATAAAGCAGCTCGCCATTCAATGATACCTGTCTGCTCGTCGGATCGACAATGAGATTTCCACCGAAAATCAATGTATAGCATCTTCTGCAGTGGGAATTTTTCTTCATATACGCACACATCAATGATTGCACCCGTTCATACCGATCACATATTTTTTGATTTTGTTCGGAGAATTTATTGGTTATTATTTTCAATGACTCTATTTTTTGAATCGGATCTCTTACTCCAGACAGAACAGAGATGCTTCTATCTTCCTAAAAGAAATATTATCACTGATGAGCAATATCCTCTTTCTTATCATTATATAATTATCTTTAACTTTCTCTGATATTGATATTCAAAGATTTTTTATTCTTCTATACATAATACAGGCTGTAAAATATATTTCTATGGTTGCAAAAGGCCAGTTATTAAACTGACCCGTTGCAATTTACTATTTACTTTTCTATACCCGTACAAGGACATATTGGTTTCTCCGTATAGCTTTCTATGATAGATCCAATACTACACTTTGTATAATAAATCCCGAACAAGCACTCTGGCTTGGATACATTTTTAATTAGTCGTGAACCCTCAAACCCTTCAGCATTTTCACTGACGCTGCGCTGGTGAAGGTGGAGCCATACAGACTTTCCTTCGTATCCAGGGCGGCAATCGCGTCCATATCTTCCGGGGAGAGCTGGAAGTCCCAAATGTTGAAGTTTTCCTCAATACGTTCCTTATGAACCGACTTGGGGATCGCCACGACACCACGCTGAACGTGCCAGCGCAAAATCACCTGAGCCACCGTTTTCCCGTATTTAGTACCGATGGCTTTCAGCGTTTCGTTCTCAAAGATGCCATTCTTTGCTTCCGCCAGGGGTGCCCAGGCCTCCATCCGCACGCCGTATTCATTCAACAGGGCTTCCCGGTCTGTCTGCTGGCAGAAGGGATGGACCTCGATCTGGTTGACCATCGGGGCAATCTCGTTGAACTCTACCAGATTGGCCAGCTGCACATCGGTAAAGTTGGAAACGCCAATGGCCCGAAGCTTTCCTTCCTTATACAATTCCTCCATGGCTCGCCAGGAACCAAACACATCGCCGTAGGGCTGGTGGATCAGGTAGAGGTCCAGATAGTCCAATCCCAAGTTTTTCAGAGACCGCTCCACCGCCTGCTTGGCGCTCTCATATCCCTGATCCTGTACCCACAGTTTGGTGGTGATGAACAGCTCCTCGCGGGGGATGCCGCTTTTTTGGATAGCACGCCCCACAGCTTCCTCATTCATGTAGGCAGCCGCCGTGTCGATCAGGCGGTAGCCGGTTGCCAGAGCGTCAGAAACGCACTGTTCACACTCGGCGGCATCAGGCACCTGGAACACACCGAAACCCAGCAGAGGCATCTTCACATCATTTCTCAAAGTAACAAATTCCATTTTTGTTTCCTCCATTTTAATTATTTTTCCTTACAGAGCGGTTGTCTCAAAAGCTGCGGACACCTTTTTCAAAAGGTCTTGGATCGGCAGTTTCCTGGGACAGACTTCCTCGCATTTTCCGCAGCCGATACACTCGGAAGCCTTGCCTGTCCCAGCGGGAAATGCACCGTAATAGACCATGCCGTTGGTATAGTGGTGCATCTGGCAGAATTCGTTATACATATCAAAGTAATCTGCCATGGGAATATTCTTGGGGCACACCTGGGTGCATTTGCCGCAGGCAATGCAGTCCACTTCCCGCTGGCTGCGGATCACAGCCGCAGCTTTCTGCACGATCTCCTGTTCCTCCTGATCCAGGGGAACGAAGTTCTCCATGTACGAGGTGTTGTCCTCCACCTGCTCCATGTTGGACATGCCGGAGAGTACCACCAGCACATGATCCAGGCTCGCCGCAAATCGGATCGCCCAGGAGGCATTGGAAAGTTCAGGCTGCTTCTGACGGAACATCTGCTCCACCTCGGCCGGCACCTGGACCAGGGAGCCGCCCTTCACAGGTTCCATAACAACTACCTGCTTGCCATGCCGTACCACGGTTTCGTAGCAGGCTTTGGCCTGGACAGAATTACTGTCCCAGTCAAAGTAGTTGAGCTGAAGCTGGACATATTCCATCTCCGGGTGGGCGGTCAAAATGCGGTCCAGCACCTGGGCGCTGTCATGGAAAGAAAATCCCAAATGACGGATCTTTCCCTCGTCCTTCAGCTTCTGCATCTCCTCAAAGGCGTGGAATTTCTCCGCCTGGGCATAGGTGGCGGCATTCAGGGCATGAAGCCAGTAGTAATCCACATAGTCAGTGCCCAGCCGCTGGAGCTGCTCGGCGAAATACTTCCGAGTGTCGCCATCGCTCTGCAGCAGGAAAACCGGCAGTTTGGTGGTGATGGTGAACTTGTCTCTGGGATAGCGGTCCACCAGTGCGGTTTTCAGGGCGCTCTCGCTCATACCTCCGTGGTAGACATAGGAGGTGTCAAAATAGGTAAACCCCCTCTCCAGAAACAGATCCACCATCTGGGAAAATTTCTCCAGATCGACCTTTGCCGTATCGCCATCGATCACTGGCAGACGCATCGTTCCAAAACCGAGTTTTTTCATTGCTTTTACCATTCCTTTCTCCGCAATATTATGCGGTCATTTACTGAAACTGATAACTTTTGTAACAGTTTGCAAATACTCTTGCGCGGAAAAGCGCACACTGATTGGTATGCAGGTCCGCCGCGCACATATAGGCCTCGTTGGTGCCAGGGCGGATCGCAAGGTGGGTAGACTTTCGCATCCCACCGCGCTCTCTGCCCGGTATCAGGATCTGCCCGATGGGGAAACCATTCCTGTTAAAGACCAGGAAGCGGGCCTGCCCGCAGAGCGCAACATAAAGATTGCCATCCTCATCAATAATTGTGGAATCCGGCCCTTCCAGACCGGTGAACCGATAGACAATGTAGGAGCGCGCCGGTTGGACCGTGTACTTATCCTGCAAAGCAATATGGTGCAGCGTGCCGGTTCCGTATTCCGTTACCCAAAGGTGCTGCCCGTCGGGGTCCAGGGAAATACCATTGGTGGCGATCATTCCGCCCGGAATAACCGGGTGAACTGTTTGATAATCCGAGTCCACATAAAAGATACCGGCTGTTTTGTTTGCTGCGGTACCGCCCAGGTCCGTGCAATAGAAGCCCCCATCTGCATCAAAGACCATATCGTCGATCATCCGCCCCGACTCCATAGGGATTTCCTGAAGAAGTTTTCCTTCTGGGGACAATATCGCAACCAGACACCCATGGTCAGAACCTGTTATTGTGACGAATATCCTGCCATCCCTGTGGATTTTTACTGCGGATGGCATCATGTGATTCGGAAGATCAATGAATACGGATAGTTCACCGCTCTGCATATCAAGCTTATAAATCCGTGACTGCGGTGTGTTGCAGATGAACAGGTCCCCCTTACGGTCAAAGCAAAGCCCCTCCAAAATATTCAGCCCATTGGGATTCACCGGGATGTCCATAAACTTTTCTGCCCAGATCGCAGGCACACTCTTTTCGTTTTCCGGGATCGGAAGCAGTTGATCTCCTTCCCGATAATGCAGTTCCTCCATCTTAACCTCCTCTCAGCCTGTTTTCTGCGTCTTTGTTCCTTACTTTTGCCCATCGATGTCCAGTTCCCAAGTCAGGTACCGATCCATCTCGTCCTCGTTATGCGTCACGAAGGGAATATGCCGGTCGAGCCTGCTGATCTCGTCCATCTCTCCATCTGTCAAGGCAAAATCAAAAATATGGATATTGTCCAGGATATGCGCCTTGTTTTTGGCCCCTGGAATGACAATATTGCCCTTTTGGATGTGCCATCTGAGAATGATCTGGGCGACAGATTTGCCATATTTTGCAGCAAGCTCGGCGAAAACCGGCTGCTGCATCAGGCTTTTGTCTCCATGTCCCAGCGGAAACCATGCCTGGAGAACAATCCCTTGCTGACGCAGAAAATTGCGGAGGTCATCCTGGGGATAATACGGGTGACATTCTACCTGCACCACGGCCGGTGTGAGCTCGCATTCATCCATCACCTTCTGGATCTGCGCAGGGCTGAAGTTCGACAACCCGATGGAACGCACCTTGCCTTCCTGAACTGCCTTTTCCAGCAGGCGGTATCCCGAAATGAAATCGCCCGCCGGTTGGTGCAGCAGCATCAGGTCCACATAGTCAGTCCCCAACCGCTCCAGAGTTTTGTCCACCGCCGTCTCATCCTGATAGAGCGTCGGCCAGAGCTTGGTTTCCAGAAAGACTTTCTTTCTGGAAACGCCAGATTTCCGCATTCCGCGTCCCACAGCCTTTTCATTTACATAGGCATTAGCCGTGTCGATCAGGCGGTAGCCGGATTCCAGCGCATTGGCGACCGAATTTTCTGCCTCATCCGGGGTCAGCATAAAGGTCCCAATGCCGATCACCGGCATTTCGTAGCCACTGTTTAATCTGTATGTATCCACTTCAAACCCTCCCATCATAAGTTTTGATTGATTTTCTGCGTCCTCTTTTGAAAGGAAAACAACATTCCTATACCTACTATCAGAGCAGCCGCTTCTGAAATCGGAGCAGCCCACACCAGGCGTTCCACACCGAACAGTGTTCGGATGAGAAACAACAATGCAATATCCAAGGAGCCCTTGTGTAAGACGGACAGAACCAGCGGCTCCACGCCCCTACCCACCCCCTGGAAGACTGCAATGATTACAAAGGTCAAGGTATATACGGGAACTGCCAGGCACAAGATTCGCAAGAACTCGGCTCCGTAATGGACAGTGACCTCATCTCGGATAAAAAATGTAATCAATTGTTCAGAAAAAACCAGGGAAACAGCCATGCATAAAAGCGAAAAAACCTCGGAGCATAGGGCGGCGCATTTGACCGCCTGCCACATCCGTTTTCTCAGTCCGGCAGACCAGCAATAAGCTACCAACGGAAGCATCCCCTGGGTGATCCCCTGATTGACTGCATACGCCAGTTGGTCAATTTTCCGCACAATGCCGAGTCCAGCCACCGCCTCACTTCCCAGCGAGGAGATCATGTTGTTTAGTACGCAGTTGGACAACATGGCCAGCGCCACCATACAGAAGCCGGGGATACCATCCTCTATGATTTCCAACATCTGTCGTCCAGTTGGCCGTCGGCGATTTCCGGAAACATCGGAGAATAGTGTTCTGACTGTATGGCATAGATAGATAGCAAAGAAAATCAAGGCAATCAGATTCGACATTGCTGTTGCAATAGCGGCTCCTTCTACCTCATGACCGGAAGGCAGCAGTACGAACATCCACAGCGGGTCCAGCAGAATATTCAACCCTGCCCCCAGCATCATGCCAAGGCTGGCGATACGTGGACGCCCCATAGCACGCAAAAGGTGCGCACATACCGGAGTAAGGATTGTTGGAATTCCGCCTGCCACAATAGTCCAAAACACATAGCCCCATGCATAGTCGATGGTGCTGGCATCTGCTCCAATCAACAACAGAATGGGCCGGCCAAGGAATGCCATACACAGCGCATAAACCACCGCGCCTGCTAAGGCTCCGGCCAAGGACAGATACAGGGTATTCTGCCCACCCTGTTTATCATGTACCCCCAACGCTCTGGCCAATACAGCGGCCCCGCCTATGCCGAACAGATTGCTGATGGCAGATAAGATCGTATATATAGGCAGGCAAAGAGAAACGGCCGCTACCGCGTCTGCATTTTCCGTCAATCCTACATACCAGGTATCCGCCATATTGTAGATGACGGAGATGATCTGGCTGACTATCGTAGGCAGGATCATACTGGCCAGTGCTTTTCCAATGGGAGCATCTTTGAATAGAGTTTCTTCTTTCATGATGCGATTCCATACGCCTCCTCACACGGATAATAGACCTATCGGTTGAATCCGCGGTGACCGTAAACCTTGCAGCGGTTCAGGGCGTCCTCCAGATCTCGAAATTCCTCATCGCTCAGCTCGACCTTGGAGGCGTCCAGATTTTCAAGGATGCGCTCTTTATTTTTGGAGCCGGGGATGGGAACGACATTGGGGTACTTATGAAGCATCCAAGCCAGGGAAATCTGAGCGGGTGTGGCGTGCTTTTTCTCTGCAACATCTTTCAATAGATCCACGATAGGCTGGTTGCCGGCGATATTGGCACGGCTCAGCTGGGGAACCCAGTTGCGAACATCATCGAATCGTTCAAACTTGGTATCCACCGTGATCTTGCCCGACAGCAAGCCACTGGCAATGGGAGAAAAGGGGACTACCCCAATGTTATGCTCCAGACAGTAGGGAATCACGGCCCGTTCCATGTCCCGCTCCACCATCGAATAAATATTTTGCACCGCCGTAAGCGGCGTTACCCGCTGGGCCCGGTCGATGACGTCCACATCTACCTGGCTGAGACCCCAGCCGCGGATGAGACCGTCCTCGATCAGCTGCTCCATGGCCTCGGCTACATCCTCGATCCGCACGCCGCCCATGGTTCGATGAAGGTAGTAAATGTCCACCCAATCGGTTTGGAGACGGTCGAGGGAATCTTCCAGGTGGCGGCGTACCGCTCCATAGACGGAGCCCTCCTGCCGCACCTCTGAACGATCCAAAAATAGTTTGGTGCCGATCACGACCTGATCCCGCACATCCCGCAGCGCCTTGCCGACGATGCGCTCATTATGGCCGATACCGGCAAGGCCGGGGCTGTAGATCTCGGCGGTATCAAAAAAGGTGCAGCCGTGTTCATAGGCGCCCCGGATGGCCTCAATGCTGTACTGCTCCGGCGGGATCTGTCCGTACCCGTGGGAGAAGGCCATACACCCCATGCCCACTTCCGAGACGATGATTTGTCCTAATTGTCTCGTTTTCATTTGCTCACTCCTTCCGATGAACCTGAACCTTGAACGCGGTTCAGAAAATCTAAAATATAGGAAACAGCCTGATCGAAATTTCTTCCAAGGAAGCCGTGGTCAGCGCCCCGGAGCACATGGTATTCCACATGATCCACAGTATCTGCCAGCCTGGCTGAGCAGGAAAGCGGAACGACAGAATCACGGCTCCCGTGGATCAACAGGATCTCTTTGCCATATTCCTGCGCTTTTTGATAAGGCTCCTGTTCCCAGATGTCCTCAAAATAGCTCCGCCCCAACCGCATACCGAGCAGATAGTCCGAGTCCGGGATCTCTTTGGTCGAGTCAAACATCTCATGGACATCATAATAAAGGCTGTAACCCGGATAGATCAGGATCATGGCCCGGACATCGTCGGGCCGCTCAGCAGCCACCAGGGTGGAGACATATCCTCCCTGGCTGTTGCCCATCAGGTAAACGGAGCCTGCATCGACGCACTCCCACTGCATGACTTCATCCAGGACAGCCTCCAGGTCCGCTTTCTCTGTCAGGACAGACATATCCAGCACAGCCCCGTCGCTGCGGCTTGCCCAACCGCCTCCGCAAAAATCAAAGCAAACCGTTACATAACCTGCTTTAGCCAGCGCCTCGCCATAACCTTTGACACGGTCAAGCGTGGCTCCCAGTTCGTGCGAAATGATAACAGCGGGCAATTTTCCCTCGATGCCGGACGGAATATGCGCTACGCCATAGATGTTCATGCCATCCCGGTCAATATTGATCTTTCTGGTTTTATAGTCTCCCGCAGGAACCGGTTGCTGCACAGCCGAATGGCTCGGATCAGAATAGCTTTGCCTGCTGCCCGCACATCCGTATATCGATGAAAAAATCATACCAAGCGCCATGATCAAAACCAGCCTTCTCACATCAGGACCGGGCATTGTCCGGGTCAAACATCATACCGCCGCAGTAAGGAATGGCGTCAATCACGGCCATGTCCTCATCATCCAGAGAGAAATCAAAGACGTTGATGTTTTCTTTCATGCGGGCCTCATGCGTTGACTTGGGCAGGGGGACAATCCCTTTCTGCAATAACCAGCGTAAGCTGACCTGGGCGGGCGTTTTTCCATGTTTTGCTGCGACACGGTTCAGTTCCTGATTGCGCAGGACATTCCCGCTGCCCAGTGGGCTCCATGCCTCCACCACAATACCGTTTTGCTGGCAGCAGGCTGCGCTCTCTGCCTGCCCAAAGCCGGGGTGGTACTCAATCTGATTGACCATTGGTTTGATCTCGCTGTCCTCGGTCAGCGCCTGCACATGATGAGCCAGGAAGTTGCTGACGCCGATGGCTTTGATGCGACCTTCTCTATAAAGCTGCTCGAAGGCGCGCCAGGTAGAGCGATTGACCTGACGCCAGTCATCGTGCCAACGGGATACGGCAGGCCAGTGGATCAAATAGAGATCCAGATATTCCAGCCCCAACTTTTTCATGGAGGCTTCAAACGCCTGCATGGTTTTGTCGTAACCGCGATGGCTGTTCCATACCTTGGTGCTGACAAACAGTTCCTCCCGCTTGACACCAGTCTCCTCCATCGCCTGGCGAAGTCCATCGCCAAGGCCTTTTTCGTTCATGTAGCCTTCGGCGGTGTCAAAGTTCCGATACCCGGCTTTCACCGCATTCCGAACACACTTGGCAGTGGAGAACGGCGGGATCTGCCAGGTTCCGAAACCGATGCTTGGAATGGAGATCCCGTTATACAGTTGGAGCGTTTTCTCCACATTTTTCTGCATTTCCTTACCTCCTTTCACGCATCCCCATCTGTTCCAGCACTCGGTCCAGCTGGGCCAATTCTTCCTTCGTCAGGGTTATATCACCGGCCCCGGCGTTTTCACGAATACGTTCCTCTTTCCGGGAACCGGGAATGGGTACAATAGGAACTTCTTTGCACATCATATACGCCAGGGCGATCTGGGCGTTGGTGGTGTTCTTTTTCTCTGCCAGGGTATGGATCGCATCCAGCAGAGGCTGGTTCCTGGCATAACCCTCCGGGGTAAACTGCGCCATGTGACTGCGGAAATCCTCTTTTTCAAAGGTTGAAGCGGCATTGTAAGCCCCACTCAAAAGCCCTTTGGACAAAGGACAGCAAGAGACATAGGTAACGCCCAGCTCTTTCAAGGCCGGGAACAGCTTCTCATCGCCCGTGCTCGTCATGTTGTAGAGGTTCTGGATCGCAGAAACAGGGCAGACTGCATTGGTTCGCCGCAGTGTTTCCTCATCCACCATCGAGATGCCCCAGGCGCGGATCTTCCCCTCACGGATCAGATCGGACATCACGCCGGCCACCTCCTCGATGGGCGTGCCCTTGTCCACCCGGTGCTGGTAATACAGGTCGATATAATCCGTTTGGAGCTTTCGCAGGCTGCTTTCCACGGACTCACGGATCGTAGCCGGGCTGCTGTCGGTGGCGAGCCCGTCCGTAGTGAATTGCACGCCAAATTTGGTGGCGATGACGACCTTGTCTCGGATGTCGTGCAGTGCTTCCCCTACCAGCGCCTCATTACACGCAAGTGTCCCATCGGGGTATACGCCGTTGTAGCACTGGGCCGTGTCAAAGAGTGTATAGCCGAAGTCATAGGCCCGGCGGATCAGCCGGATCGCTTCTTGCTTCTCCACCGGCGTCCCACTGGCATGGGAAAGCCCCATGCAGCCATAACCGACAGAAGATATCTGAATGCCTGTTTTTCCAAGTTCCTGATAACGCATAAAATCCCTTCCTACTCGTTATTTGTTCTGCTTGTGATCTCCTGAAGCATCTCGGCAGCCACTTTGGTATTGCCAACTTCGATGTGACGCATGGCGCCGCCGAAATAGTTCTCTCCCGCACGGGAGTAAAATACGATCAGTGTTTTAGACATCGTCGTTCTCCTCCATTCCTGCTGCTCAGAGCGCCTGATACGCTGCATCGTCTACCGGTTCGCACCACTCAGCTGCCGTATCTTCTCCCGGCACTTCGACTGCGATATGGGAAAACCAGCTATCCTTTTGGGCACCGTGCCAGTGTTTGACATTGGCGGGGATCACCACTACATCGCCGGGCTGGAGTGCGCGGGCCGGCTGCCCTTCCTCCTGATACCATCCCTTTCCGGCGATGCAAATGAGGATCTGACCGCCGCCCTTGCTGGCGTGGTGAATATGCCAGTTGTTGCGGCAGCCAGGTTCAAATGTAACATTGGCAAGGAACACAGCGGACTCTCCGGGCTTTGTCAGCGGGTTCAGATAGGAGGTGCCGCTGAAATACCGGGCAAAGCCGCTGTTTTCCGGTCCGCGCCCAAAGAAGTTTTGCTGTTCAAAGGTTTTATCCATCGGTTTACTCATAAAAAGTCCTCCTTTTCTATCTGTCAGCCCTCTAACGCCTTGGCCACATCCTCCAGGTACTGGCGGATCGGCAGGTGCTGCGGACAGCGGGCTTCGCACTTGCCGCAGCGGATACAGTCGGATGCTTTGCCGTGGGTCTTGTTCAAGTTGCCGTAGTAGGTCATGGCCACCATGTTTTGTTCGGCCCCAAACCGCTTGAGATTGTTATAAATTGCAAAGTAGTCGGGAATGGCAATTTTCTTCGGGCAGCCATCGGTACAGTAGCGGCAGGCCGTGCAGGGAATCGCAATAGCGTTGCGGATCACCGAGGCAGCCTTATCGATGACAGCGCGCTCCTCATCATCCAACGGACGGAAGTCCTGCATATAGCTGGTGTTGTCGGCCATCTGCTCCGGCGTGTTCATGCCGGACAGGACCATCATGACATTTTTGGGGCTGGCCGCAAACCGAATGGCCCAGGAGGCTATCGAGAGATCGGGGCGGGCTGTTTTGAACAGATCCTGCGCCTCCTGGGGAATATTCACCAGACTGCCCCCTTTGATGGGCTCCATCACGATGACCGGCTTGCGGTACTTGGCTGCCACCTCATAGCACAGCCGGGACTGGACGGTGGCGTCCTCCCAGTCCAGGTAGTTGAGCTGCAGCTGTACATACTCCATCTCCGGGTGTTTCGTGAGGATCTCGTCCAGAAGTTCCGCCTTGTCATGGAAGGAAAAGCCGATATGCTTTACCTTGCCTTCCGCCTTCAGCTGCTGTACGAACTCAAAAGCACCGAATTCCTCCGCCTGCCGGTAGGAAGGCCCGCCCAGCCCATGCAGCCAGTAGTAATCCACATAATCCAGTCCCAGCCGTTCCAGTTGCGCGGAAAAGAACCCCGGCATATCCTCCGGCTTTTTCAGCATGAACAGGCTCAGCTTATCCGTAATGGTGTAAGCGGAGCGGGGATACCGCTTGACGACGGCCTCACGGAAAGCCACTTCGCTGTTGCCCCCGTGATAGGGCGCGGCCGTGTCAAAATAGGTAAATCCTTTTGCCATAAATGCATCGACCAGAGGCTTGACCGCCTCAACATCGACACTGCTGTAATCATCGGGATCTGTCAGCGGCAGACGCATCAGACCGAATCCAAGTTTTTTCATCGTACTATCCTCCATGCCAAGAATATCTTTACCTTGTTCTAAAGATATTGTAGCGCTCTGCTTCTTGCGCCGGAAGTACAGATTTGTTATCATAGCGTTAAGTCAAGACTTTTCACAAGGAGGGATTTGATGTATAACCATCAGCTGGATGCCTTTGTAAAAACGGCGGAGTTGGGCAGCTTCGCAAAGGCGGCGGAGGCGATGTATATTTCTTCCCCGGCCCTGCTCCAGCAGATCAATCTGCTGGAAGCAAGATGCGGGTTTAAGCTGTTCCTGCGTTCCAATCATGGCGTCAAATTAACAGCAGCAGGAAAATCTTTGTACGAGGACGCCAAGACGATCATCCGGCTGTCGGGCGATGCTCTGGAAAAGGCTGCCCGGCTGGCGGAGCTTTCTCAAAATACGGTTCGCGTTGCCACCTCCCTGCTGTTTAAGTGCCGGCTGCCTCCTGACATCTGGGCCAAAATCAGCGAGAGATGCCCGGACCTAAAAATTGAAATTCTCCCGATCCCGGAGAAACAAAGTCAGATCGACAGTGTTCAGGAAATCGGGCAGCGGTATGACATCCGGGAGGGCATTTACTGCGATACGGTTCTGGATGGAGCCTGTCAGTTCCTGGAACTTCAAAAAACGCGCTTTTGCTGTGCAGTAGCAAAAAATCACCGTCTGGCTAATGCCAGGCGGCTGACGATGGAGGATCTAAACGGAGAGTATTTGGTCATGCCGATTGCCGGGGTGTCATCAGAGATGGATCAATTTCGTTCTGAAGTTCAGCAGGGTCACCCAACCATCCAAATCATCGACTCCCCTTATTACGGGGTCGACACATTCACCCTTTGCGAGATGAACCCCTATGTGCTGGTTTCCCAGGAGGTCTATGCCGATATTCACCCTGATCTGGTCACCATTCCATTAGAGACCCGCCATTCACTTCCCTATGGGCTGATGTATGCCAATATCCCAACGCCTGCAACGGCACAATTCATTGATGCAGTAAAACAAATTCACACATGAATGCCAAAATAAATTGAAAAATTCTAAAGAGGAAAACATATTTCGAAGGTTTTATTCGTGAATGGAAGCCCTCATCAGGAAGGCTGCACTTATACGGCCTTGTGTACGGTATCAGAGGCGCTCAATCAAAATGGGATTGACACAGATGTGTTCTGGATCGGCAACAAATTGCTCTCAGGCTGTATTTCCTGCCACAAATGCGGCAATCTCAACCGCTGTGTATTTCAGGATACGGTAAATGAATTTTTGTCGCTGGCGGAGAATTGTGACGGCTTTGTGTTTGGCACACCGGTTCACTGGGCCGGGGCCTCCGGAGCGATCACGTCTTTTTTAGAACGGGCGTTTTATGCCGATCTGAACGGAAACGGCGGACGGTTTTATTCATTTTCAATCTTAACCACGGAATAGATAGTATGGTTAGAATCTGTCCTGAAAAATATATAAAATTGGGGACAGATTTATGTTTACAGCTCGATTTGAACCTGATTTTTGTTCTGCTCTTTGGTTTCTCCCCACTTTTCTAACCACCAGTTAACAATGGTGGCTGGATTGGTTAGAATAGTCACTCGAATTGCAGCAAAATTTTGACCAATCAAAAATAGCATTTTAGTTTAGCCAGAGATACCATTGACGGCTTATGACATTTCGTCTATAATAAAATCATAATTTGGTTTAGACGAATATTTTGAATGAAATTGACTATACTATAGCCAAAGGGAGAGATTGTCATGGCATATATCAAACGAGCTGTAGAAGATACGATTGCGAGAGTGTCCAAAATGTTTCCGGTGTTGCTGGTGACTGGTCCCAGACAGGTTGGGAAAACGACCTTATTGCAAAGAATGGCAGAGATACAGAAAAGCGAAGGCATTGAGCGCAAATATGTTACTCTGGATGATCCTGATGCCAGATACCTGGCAAAGCACGATCCCGCCTTGTTTTTACAGAGGTATTCCCCACCGGTGCTGATTGATGAGATCCAGTATGCAACAGAGCTGCTGCCCTACATCAAAATGAGCGTTGACCGCTCCAAAAGAAAAGGTGATTTTTGGATCACAGGTTCGCAAGTGTTCCGTCTTATGAAAAATGTCAGCGAAAGTTTGGCCGGACGGGTCGGAATCGTGAACCTGCTGGGATTATCCGATGCGGAGATCTACCAGGAACCGAGCGAGCCTTTCCAAACGGAAGCCGGACATTTGATGGAACGTTTGTCCGTAAAAAGAAAAAAAGATTTGAATGAGATTTACCGCAGGATATTCAAAGGTTCCATGCCGGAACTCTATGCAGACGAAAATGTGGACTGGGAGACTTACTACCGCTCCTATGTTGATACCTATCTGCAAAGGGATATTCGGGATCTGGCACAGGTTGCGGACGAAATGCAGTTTTACAATTATATGACGATTGTTGCTGCACAGACCTCAAAACCTGTTGTCTATGAGGAACTGGCGAGTGCCGCAGGCATTTCAGCTCCAACGGCAAAGAAATGGCTCTCTATTTTGGTATCGTCTCATATCATTGCGCTTGTACAGCCTTATCATAACAATGCACTCAAACGGGTTGTAAAAATGCCATTGATCCATTTCCTGGACACCGGTTTAGCAGCGTACCTCTTAAAATGGGGCAATCCCGAAGCACTGGAAAGAGGCGCCATGTCCGGGGCGTTCTTTGAAAGCTATGTTTTTTCAGAGATTTATAAGAGTTATCTGAACGCAGGAAAAGAGCCGCCTGTTTTCTATTACAGAGATAAAGACCAGAAAGAAATAGACTTACTACTTTATCAGAATGGTGTGCTTTCCCCGATAGAGATCAAAAAATCGGCGTCACCGGGCAAGATCGCCATTAAAAACTTCAAGGTATTGGAACCCGTTACCAGGGAACCGGTTTTCGGAGGTTTAGAGTCTTTGAAGGTCGAGATTGGCACCGGAAGTGTGGTCTGCATGGCAAACGATCTGCTGCCGGTGGACGAAAAAAATTGGTATGTACCAGTTTGGCTCATTTAATCGGTTTTTTGCAGAAGGAACGAGGATTGAATAGCCCGGTTATCATCAACTATCTTTTTGGGAGAATGACCTATCAAAACCCAAAGGCCATCTAAGAAGAATGGGGACGTAATATTGAACTGATGTTGCGTCCCCATTTAAGTATAATCCTCTCCTTCATTATGCTCCCCGTTATTTATCCGGATATAATTTACCGCCAGACACAGCAGCATGATAATAGATACCGATTTCTCCATTCCTCTCATGCTCCTTCACATTTTTATATCCTTCCTCCGAAAGGAAAAACCTGTAATGCTCTCCCGGATGTCCCACAGGACTGTCCCTAGCTAAAATTTCAAGAAGTACCATGTGGCGTACTCCCAGAAGAAATCTTTCTGTTCCCTTCAACTCATGTCCTCGGATATCTGGTCCTTCTTCCATTATTGTATAGATATCCTTCTGTCTCCTGTTCCACTGACTATTCTTTCTTGAAAAATAACTCCTGGATTTAGCCCATAATACTCTATACTCCTCTTCGGAAACGCTCTCCAGCTTTCCGTAAATACTTTGAAGCATATCTTTTGCCAGAGCGCTGCCGATGAAGGGTTCTGCCATTTCCAGATTTTTCATCGTTCCCGCTCTATTATTAACAGCAAATAGAGCAAACAGCTCCATCTCATTCTCTGAAATTTTCATGATTTTGATCCCTCCACTTCCTTCAGATTAAGCAGCATTTCACGTTTCTGTTTTTCTTCTATAATTATAAATACCACATTCTGGTCTATTTCCTTGAAAGCTCCGTCCATTTTTTTACCAACCGATAGAACGTATCTTTTTTCAGGTCAAGCTGCTTCATGGCCTCTGTAGCGGTAATTTCTCCATCCTGCCATTTTCCGAACCACAGATCCCATTCTTCCGGGTATTGAATCTTCGGCCGTCCGAGATGCTTTCCTGCCTTCCTGGCAGCCTCAATCCCCTGCCGCTGCAGTTCATGACGTTCCTCCAGATCCTCCTGCGCAATATAGGCAAACAGAGCCAGGACAACATCGGCAATCACCTGTCCGATCAGCTCCTGTGACTGTGCGGTATTCAGAATCGGGATGGAAGTCACCTTAATGTATGCCTTTACTATTTTGGTGATCTTAAACCATTCCTCATAGATTTCTACATAGTTTCGCCCAAAGCGTTTCAGCTCCGTAACGGCCAGAAGATCGCCTTCTCTGAGGATATGATCCACGATTGTCCTGTAGACTGGCCGTTCAAAGGATTTCCCGCTCTCCTTCTCCACATAAATATCCCGTTCATCAATTCCTTCCGCTTTCAGGATTTCGATCTGGCGATCCAGATTCTGATCCTTTGTTGAAACCCGTGCATAACCAATTTCCCTTGCTGGCATTTCAGCCCTCCATCGACCTTGTCTTCTGTCCGGCATATCGCTAAAGGCAGAAACATATTCTGCGATATCGCAAAATATGTTTCCTGCCTTTAGCGACATTATGAAGGCCTGATTTTGCCTTATTTTTTCCGTCTCAGAAGGTATACGTTTTGCGATATATCTCTATATACGTTACGTTCCCCCAAAAGACAACAATTTTGAAAATCCTCCTACACATGAAATTTCCGGATACATCTGAGAAGTGTGACTGACAGCTCCTGGTACAGGTCCTCATCAAAGAATCCATTAACCATGGAACGTCTTACCAGCAGAGGCCGGTACATCCGGAAAATCTTCTCCACAGCCTCCTTATCCCCTTTCCTCGCTTCCATGAATATCTGTTCAAAGTCCATGCCTTATCCCTCCATTCTTTTCCGAAGTTTTCGGATTATGTAATAATAGGCCATTTCAGCCTGACGGGGTTTCATATCAAATAGTTCCCCGATTTCCGCAAAGGTCAGCTCTCCGAAGATCCTGGCCATCAGGATCGCCTTTTCCCTGTCTTTCAGCGCAGAAAGGGCCTTTATGAGTTTCTGTTCGTTCAGGGCGCTCAATATCCTCTGTAAGCCGTCCTCTTTTCGGAAGGAAGCTGCATACTGCTCATATTGATAAAGATGATATTGTGTATCAAATTCAGATGCTCCGCCTCTGCTTTCCGGTTCCGTATCTGCATACTCCCATTTTTCAAGATAACTCTTTCTGTCCTGATAATTTTTGATCTGGTTCTCCAGCGCTCTTAACAGATAAGCTGTAAACCGATACTGAAGGGATTTCTCATGTTCGTTTTTCATTTGGCCTCCTTTTTTTTCATCATTTTCCGTCTATTTCATGAGAAAAAAGGAGGGCCTCTGATTCGGTATAAAATCAAAAAAGAAATGTAATTCAGAATGTTTTCTGATTCTACATTTCTTGCGTAAAACAGTCCTTTTATCCGGCAAAAGTAGTTTAATACACTACTTTTATAAGCTCTTGTTTCTCCTGTGCTGGAAAATCTTTTTTTGCTGCATAATATTTATCAGAACGGAAACGCTTTTATCCGGTCTCAATATAACATTATCCCGTCTTTTTTTATTTTGAATATTATCTTTAATTTACCCATATTAAAGTTATAAAGTAGTGTAATACCATCTAAATAAGTAGTGTTATACCATTTTTACTTTCAAAAAGTTTGGTAATACACTACTTTGTGGAGGTAAAATTATGTCTTTATCCATTTATGATGCGGAAGTCTTTGCCTTAGCCCTGAAAAAAGGGCGCAAAAAGAATGGTCTGACACAGGCCGCTTGTGCAGAATTATTGGGGCATTCTTTGTCCTTTCAGAAAGATCTGGAGCGAGGGCGCTGCTCCATAAGTCTGGAAGGTTTTTTTGACGTTTGCAGAGTTCTTAATATTTCTGCTGACGACTGCATTTTCCATAACAGCCATAAGACAGATTCCTGTTTTTACAGTCTGCTCAGACTGATTTCACAATGTAACGAAAACAGCCTCCGGGTTCTTATTGCAACTGCAGAAGCTCTGATTCGCATACAACAAGAATCTCTTGATGCTTCTGCGGAATATATCCCGGATTCAGGTAAAAATGATAAGAGTACGTTTACAAAATAAACCGGCTGTCCTTTTGGCTACCGGTTTATTTTATAAAATGATTTTCGTTATGAAATAGACAGATAATAGACAGGAAATCTTTTTAAGGGACAAATTTATATCCATAGCCATAAATTGTCTGAATATTTTTAATCCCTGTTTTCTTTCTGATCCTGTATACAATATCTTTAATAACATAGGAAGCATCCACATAGTTATCTCTGGCTGCCGCCTCATAAATTTGCTCTTTTGTAAATGCGATATTAGGGTTTGAGGCAAGGAAGATAAGGACATCAAATTCCATAACTGTTAAAGGCACTTTTATCTGATTTATAACGATTTCTCTTGCATCTGCATCAATTACCATATTTCCATATCTGATTGGATTCCTCATAGCCATCCTTTCTCTTCTCGGCAGGTACTCTTATATCAGGATACTTTCTTTCCATTTCAAGCTTTCTTGTATAAAATAAGTCTTTTATGAATCATCAAAATGTATCCGTGTGAAAGAAAACAGGAGCGTGGAATTCCACTCTGACAGAGAATTCCTTCGCTCCTGATCTTGACAGACAAGCATCTGTCCGCCTCTCTCACTCTTTCCTGCTTTTTGTAATAAATCCCAAGATTGTCATTACCGGAATGTCAGTTTTCTAAAGCTCAGCTCTTGAGCATGGTTTGTGCCGGTAAATGGAATATCTTCACCATTCGCTCCGGCAAAATCTCATGCGAAAGATTCTTATTGCTCATAAGCATTGGAAGAAGCTATCATACGAATCACTCTTGCCGCGCATTCTCTCAAATACTTCTCTTCAATGTGCTGCTTTCCGGTTCCCTGTACTGCTTCCACAATCTCCTTCACATCGGATTCACTTCCCGGCATAATCATGTCGTTGCCTGCCTCCATACATTTTGCCGCGGAGGAACCGCCACCATGATTGGTGGTGGTCCAGTCAGTCATGATAATTCCCTGAAATCCCCACTCCTCTCTTGCAACCTTTGTACACAGATCATAATTATTCGCTGAATGTACGCCATTGACCTTATTATAGGAGGTCATGATGGCCATTGGCTGCGCCTCTTTCACGGCAATTTCAAATCCCTTCAGATAAATTTCTCGCAGTGCTCTTTCAGATACCACACTGGATACGCCGAAACGGTTCTCTTCCTGATTGTTGCACGCAAAATGTTTGATCGTAGTTCCTACTCCGTGGACTTTCTGTACGCCACGGGTAATTGCCGCCGCCATTTTCCCGCTCAAAAGAGGATCTTCCGAATAATACTCAAAATTTCGTCCACAAAGAGGATTACGATGAATGTTCATCCCTGGAGCAAGCCACAGAGTAATCCCAAACTCATCCAATTCTCTGCCCATCATTTCTCCAACCTCTTCCAGCAGTTTAGTGTTGAATGTCTGCGCAAGCATGGTTCCTACCGGTATGGCAGTACAATACTGGTAATAGGTTTTTGCACCGGTATGATAAAATTCCTTATGGAAAAAACGATTTTCGAGGCTCTGGTAACGATTCAGATAATAAACCTGTCCATTTTCCGGATTCACTTCATATCTCTGCAGGAGCCGGATACCTGCGGGTCCATCTGCCAGCACCACATTCATGATTCCATATTTTTCCACCAGACAGGAAGTTGTTTCCGCTGCTGCCCCCGGTACATTGCGTGCAGATGCTCCAATGAATTCTCCTCTCCGATCCCCAGGTTCGCCACACACCAGTCTCGCCGCTTCCTCCACAGAAAGCTGCCCGGCAATCTGTTCATACAGCTTTTCCTGCGGATCCTCCTCTTTCTTTTCTGTTTCTTTCTGCCGGAAAATATCCTCCGGAAGAATGATTTCCGGCACATCTGCCGTTTCCCAGGCTTCTTCTCTTACTTTTTTCTCAGGCTCTATTTCAGGAAGAGCGCTCAGGAGCGGACAAATGGAGGAATATTCGGAAGAATACAGAGTCCGCTCCAGTGTCAGGCGCGCACATGGGGTTACCTGGTCAGAACATTTTCCGTAAAGAAGTACATATTTCCCCTGATCCAGAATATAAGCTTCTTTTCCGCTGTGATAGGAAGCCAGCGCCTGAAGCGGGAAAGAAATCCATAGTGCTGCTTCTTCTCCTGACTGCAGGAGCGATGTTTTTGCGAAACCGACAAGCCTTTTGGTTTCTTTTGTTAAAATACCGTCCGGGCAGGAGGCATAAAGCTGAACCACTTCTTTTCCTGCACACCTTCCCGTATTTTTCACCTGGATGCCGACACGTAACTCTTTCCCTTCCAGGCTGATATCCACAGGATTTTGCTCAAAGGTGGTATAGGAAAGGCCATACCCGAACGGATATCTCGGTTTTATCCGGAAAGTATCGAAGTACCGATATCCCACATAGATACCTTCTTTATAGTATTCTTCAAAAAGGTTGTCGTTGTTATGACTGAATTCTGCGCTTCCGGGATAATCTTCGTATTTTTCTGCCCAGGTATCCGTCAGTCTGCCGCTTGGATTCACTCTGCCGGACAGGATGGCCGCTGCCGCATTTCCGGACTCCATACCGCCCTGTCCCATCAGCAGCACCGCATCCGCTTTCCAGCGATCCAGAAAATCCAGACTCATGACGCCGCCCACATTCAGCAGTATGATCAGATGCGGATAAGCTGTACTGATCTCTGTAAGCATTTCTTCTTCTTCATCGGAAAGATAATAATCCCCTTTAACCGCTTTCCTGTCCGCGCCTTCACCGCAGATACGGGAAATCACATAAACTGCCGTCCGGGTGTCCGCCGCCCGGACAATTTTTTCTCCTTTTACCGGCTTCATTCGATTCTGCGCGTGAACGCGGTAGAGGCTGTCCGGATCATCCTTTTCAGACAGCTCGTAGATCCTGTTCATCCAGACTTCCCGCTGTTTTCTGCATGCTTCCTCATAGTTTTCAAGCCAGTCCTCATTCGTAATGATAAATCCGGCGTTCTTCATCCCTTCCTCCAGGGATACATTACCGCGGTTATTCACAGAACCGGAGCCCGTTCCTCCAATAATCGTATGACGGACTCCGTCTCCGTAAAGAGCGATCCTTTTATCAATTAACGGGAGGATCCCGTTGTTCTCCAGAAGGACCATCCCTTCTTCAGCGGCCTTTTCGGATATCCGTCTTCCGTATTCCTCTCTGCTGCTTACGGTTGTATCCTGCGTTCCCGAATATCCCCTTTTTCTGACTTTTTTTGTGATTCTATATGCCGTTTCCATTTTTTAAACCTCTCACCTGAAAGCGCCTTGCGCTTTCGCCAATTCAAACTCCATATATTCTTCTGTTTCACTGCTATTTCCAATATATACCCGGAATATACCCGGTTCACTTTCCCATCTGCCATCCGCTGTATGAAAACGCAGCATTTCTTCTTTGATCGAGAATCTTACCTCTCTGCCCTCTCCAGGCCGAAGCGCTACCTTCTGCACAGCCTTCAGTTCCTTCACAGGGCGAACCGCGCTGGCCGTAACATCCTGGAGGTACATCTGCAGAGTTTCTATCCCCTCTCTGTTTCCGGTATTTGTGATTATCGCAGATGCCTCCAGAATTTCTTTTTCCGTCATGACATGTCGGCTGAGCCTTCTGCCCGTAATTTCAAAATTTGTATAAGAAAGCCCAAATCCAAAAGGATACATGGGGCGGTTTGGTGCATCAATGTATTTGGAAAGATAACGGATTTCCTTTCCTGATCGATCGTTAAAGGGTCTGCCTGTACTATATTCATTATAAAAGACAGGCACCTGTCCCACCGACCAGGGAAAGCTCATTGGTAATTTCCCCTGCGGTACGGATTTTCCGGTCAGGATATTACACAGAGCATTTCCTCCCTCCGTTCCCGGAAACCAGGCTGCAAGTATACTATCTGCAAGCTCACTGATCTCTCTTAACTCCAATGGCCTTCCATGAAAAAGGATCACAACCAGCCTGGGCTGGACCTCTGCTACTCTACGGAGCAGCTCCATCTGCCGTTCAGGAATCCGAATTTCAGTCCGGCTTGTCGCTTCTCCAGACTGCAGATAGGACTCACCCAGAGCCATTACAGCCAAATCCGCTTTTCGAGCTGCTTCCATGGCTTCTCTCAGCAGCCTTTCATTCTCCTTTTCTGTCAAAGCCACCGCTTCATGATCCCAGGAAAACTGCCTCCAGATATCGCTCTCCTCATATAAGGAACACCCTTTATGGAAAGAGTTTCTGTCCTTTGGGAAATACCTTTCTACCGCTTCCGCAAGACTTACAGTATCCGCAGCATTCGCCGAAACAGCCCACGAACTCTGCAGATGCTTTTCAAAAACATAGGGACCAATCCACGCTATATTTTTTTCTTTTGACAGAGGCAGCAGACCGTCATTTTTCAAAAGAACAAACGAGGCTTCCGCCGTCTTACGGGCGGCTTCCCTGTGTTCTGCACTCAGAATCACTCGTTTCGCTTTCTCCGCATCCGCGCCGCGGCAGGGATTTTCAAACAATCCAAGCCTGTTCTTCAGACGCAGAACGCGCATTACGCTCTCATCGATCTGTGCCTGTGTAACAGCTCCTTCTTCCAAAAGTGCAGGAAGCTCCTGAAAATAGCAGCTTCCCATCATCTCCACATCCACACCTGCCTCCAGAGCTTTTTGGGCAGCTTCCTTCCGATCCGCACACACTCCATGGGCAATGGTTTCCTGAATTGCCGCGTAATCTGTAATCAGAACACCCTGAAATCCAAACTGCTCCCTCAGCACATCCCGTAACAGTTTTTTATTGACAGTGGCCGGAATTCCCTCCACCGTATTGAAAGAAGTCATTACCATTTCCGCTCCGGCTCCGATTCCCGCTTCATATCCGGACATATAAAGATTCCTGAGGGTATGAAGAGAAACTTCCGCAGTATTATAATCTCTTCCTGCGACTGCCGCCCCATAGGCAGCAAAATGTTTCACACAGGCCGCGATACACCCCGGCTGTTTAATATCCTTTCCCTGAAATCCTCTTACCATTGCCTGTGAGAACTGCGCATTCAACCATGGATCTTCCCCTGTGGATTCCACCACTCTTCCCCATCTGGCATCCCGGACCAGATCAGCCATGGGAGCAAAGGTTCCATGTACCCCGGACAACGCAGCCTCTTTTGCGGTAATCCGCGCGCATTCCTCAGAAAGCTCCGGACTGAATGTCGCTCCCTGGGCGAGCGGAGCAGGAAATATGGTACGCATTCCGTGAATGATATCCCGAAATACCAGCAGCGGGATATGATGCGGATGCCGTGCGGTATATTCCTCCTGCAGCTTTATGATCTCTCCCACCTCAAAGTTTCCGTGTACCGTGCCGATCAGCCACTTTTGTTCCGGCAGAAATCCCATATTCGCAAGGGGACCTGTAAGCAAATCCTGATTGTCCTGAAGCAGCAGGCTGATCGCCACATCCGTCATCTGTCCAAGTTTTTCCTCCAGGCTCATATCCTCTAGCAGCTTCTTCAATTCCTTTTCTGTCATGCTTAAACTCCTGTTATCCTGTCCCTGCACGCTTATCCCTTTACAGCTCCCAGCGTGATTCCTCTGACGAAATATCTCTGCACATATGGATAAATGATCAGAATCGGCAGAATACCTATAACAGCGATTGCCATCCGGACTGTAGCCTGCGGGATTGTGATGGAAGTAATACTGGCTGACGAACTGGCGTTATTGGACAGATACTGAATGTTTCTCATCATATTGGTAAGCACCTGCTGAATGCTGAAAAGCTTTTCATCCGTAATATAGTACAGGCCATTTGTCCAGTTGTTCCAGTATCCCACGCCGATGAACAGCCCGATAGTCACCACGATCGGCTTGGACAGGGGAACAGCAATCTTAAAAAAGATCTGCCATTCATTCGCACCATCAATATAGGCAGATTCTGTTAATGAAGCCGGAAGATTATTCTGCATATAGCTGCGAATCAGAATCACATTCATTGCTCCCAGAAGCATTCCCGGGATAAGCAATGCGAAAATGGAATTCCTCATGTGAAAATACCGGGTGTACATCGTATAAGTTGGTACCAGGCCGCCATTGAACAGCATTGTAAACAGCAAAAAGAATGTAAAAAACCTTTTTCCAGGGAAAGCCTGCTTGCTCAAGGCATAAGCATACATCAACGTCATTAGAAGGCTGACTGCCGTTCCCACAGCTGTTACAAAAATCGTGATAAAATAAGCGCGGAAAATCTGTGTCCGTTCCCCCCAGATATAGGAATAGGCTTCCAGACTGAACTGCTCCGGAAACAGGGAATATCCGTTCCGGATAATGGCATCGTTATCAGTAAAAGACGCCATAATCAACAGCAGGAAGGGGAACACCGTGATCACAGCCACCACGGTCATGACCAAATTTATCATTACCTGCACTTTTGTTCTGTTTTTCTTCATATTATCCTCATTTCCGCGCAGCATCCTGCGCAAAAAAAATGTTAGAAAAGTGCATTTTCTGAACTATACCGGTTGGTGATCCAGTTTGCAATTAAAATCAGAATCAACCCGACGATCGATTGGTAGAAACCTGCTGCAGATGACATACCTACATCTCCCAGACTCATCAGACTTCTGTATACAAATGTATCAATCGTATTCGTCACTTTAAGTAAAGAACCAGAATTCATGGGCACTTGATAAAAGAGTCCAAAGTCTGAGTAGAAAATCCTTCCTACACTAAGCAACATCATTGTTATCACGGTCGGCTTGATCAGAGGAAGAGAAATGTAACGTATTTTCTGAAGTCCGGTGATTCCATCTACCGCCGCCGCTTCATAAAGTTCCTGATCGATTCCAAGAATGGATGCAAGATAAACGATAGTTCCGTATCCCACACCTTTCCAGCAGTTTACTACAACGAGAATGACCGGCCAGTATGCCGGCTCATTGTACCAGGCAATCGGTTCTATCCCCAGACTTCTCAACATGCCGTTCAGCAGTCCGTTATCCCCTGCCAAAAATGCATAAGCCAGATAGCTGACAATGACCATGGAGATCATATAGGGCAGCAGGATCACCGTCTGATAGACCTTGAGCGCCATCCGGTTTTTAATCTCACTTAAAAGAAAAGCCAGCGCCAGGCTGACCACAAGATTAACAACAATAAAGGCGACATTATACAGGATCGTATTCCTTGTAATCACAAAAGCATCCGGCGTCATAAACAGATATTCAAAGTTGGACAGTCCAGCCCATTCGCTCCCCAGTATTCCCAAATCCCACCGAATATGCTTGAACGCCATGATGAGGCCGCCCATTGGCAGGTAATTGTTGATCAGAAGATAGAGCGCCCCGGGAAGGAGCATAACATAAATGGGAAAATATCTTCGGAATTTTCTTTTTCTTTTCATGGGTTCCTAATTCCTCCCTTTGACCGGGGCCATACGGCCCCGGAATCGGAAATTTTACTGTTCAGCGGCCCATGCATCAAGCTGTGCCTGCGCCTCGTCCACAATTCGTTGCATTCCCGCCGTTTCCAGATCTGCCAGAAACGCAGGGACGGACTCTTCAGGATTTGACAGACCAGACAAAATCACAGAGGAATACTGCGACAGAACATTCGATACGGCCGTAATCTCATTTCTCACATTTTCAGCGTCAAATACAAATCCATAGGAAGGAGATACCACCGCATTTTCATTAAACTCCCTGTAATTGGTCCACATATCCGGATCAGTTTCCCATGCCAGTGCAATGGATGCGTTTCCGGTAAGCCAAGACTCATTACTCCAGCCAACATTAGAGCTGTCCACACCTTCCGGATATCCTGCCGTACCATCCTCGTTTACCACATAATCCGTTCCTTCAATTCCGTACAGAAGGAGATTCTGCACATCGGGATTCGTGTATATGATATTCATCAGAGCAACTGCCTTTTCTGGATGCATACAGCCATTAGGTACAACATATTGTGCATAGGATACGCCGGAAGTACCAAGACCTGCTTCTGTTATGGGTATTGCCGTAATGTCAATGCCCGTACTGTTGGTTTCCCCGGACTGCACACCGGGATGCACGCTGCCAATAAATCCGAAAGCAGTTCCTGCCCTCAGGAATGACTGTCTGGTATCGGACAGCGCGTTAGGATCTGCAATAAAGTAGCCCTTCTGATTCCAATCATAAGCCATCTGAGCAACTTCCCGGAATTCATCCGTGTCATAAATATTATGCACGGTCAGTCCATCGCGTCCGTCAATATACACACCGACCATATCCTCCTGAAGCTGGTCGAATACGCCATCGTTAAAAATGTGTCCAAGCATTCCAGAACTGTCTGCCGGAACCAGTGGATTCATATCCGGATGTGCTTCCTTTACCATGGCAAGTACATTTTCCACATCATCCCAGTCCGTGATCTGTGCAGGATCAACCCCAAGCTCATTCAGAATATCCGTGGAGCAGATCAGGCCGCTTCTTGCAGCATACTCATGGAAGGTAGGTAAGCCGTAAAGCTTTCCATTGATATAGCAGGCATCTACAAAACGGCCCATACTTTCCATGGCCTCCGGTGCGTAAACCGGAAGCAGATCCGTCAGATCCGTCAGCTGTCCGCTACTCACCGCTGCTGGAATATTGGTATATTTAAACAAAAGCGCCACATCCTCACCACTGGATAAAATCAGATTGGACTGTTCACCAATCACACCCCACTGCAGGATATCTAGTTGCACATCACAGTCAATCGTGTCTGCCACAATTTCATTAATTGCAGCCTCAACTGCATCAAAGGATGCCGCAGAGGCGGAACTTCCCGGGAATACTACCCTTAGAACATCCTTCTGTCCATCTTTCAGAACGGATTCATCCGCATTCGCCGCAGTGCTTTCCTCTGCGGAAGCCTCTTCTCCGTCCGTCTGCTGCTGCGTCTCTTCCTGTACACTTTCCAGAGGTGCAGCCTCTGTTTCCGTACCCGCCGTATTTCCGCAGCCGGGCAGGAGGCCGATGACCATGATGGATGCCAGCAACAGACTGACTATTTTCTTTTTCATACTCTTCTCATCCTTCCTGTCGAAATAAACTGTTCTCAATATTGACTTCCATTTCCATAAAGCATGCTTCATCGATGGTTCCATGATAGCAAATCCACATGACCTCTACAATTCAGATTTCAAACCGCTGTTTTCACTTTTGGAACTGAAAAGACGTGTATTTTTAAATTTCAAACTCCGGTTTCAAATTTCAGACTTTCTGTTGAACCATTTTTCCATAACGTCTATAATCTTTTCATTAGAAACATTGTTAAGAATAGCAAAGTCAGTAAGTATAATGGAAAGGACAATCTCATGAGAAGTCAGGAATTAAGGAAAAAAGCGCCAGAACTGGATCCCCTTCGGCTTGGAACTGGCTGGAAGGCTAAAGATCTCGCCAAACCGCAGATTATTATTGAAAGTGCCTTCGGTGACAGCCATCCCGGCAGTGTTCATCTTCTGGAACTTTCCGAAAAAGTCAGAGAAGGAATTTCTCAGGAAGGCGGCTTTGGCGCACGCTACTTCTGTACCGACATCTGCGATGGTGAAGCTCAGGGGCATGACGGCATGAATTACTCACTTCCCTCCCGGGATATAATGGCGGATATGATTGAAATTCACGCTTGTGCCACTCCATTTGACGGAGCAGTCTATATTGCCAGCTGTGACAAAAGTATGCCGGCTCATCTGATGGCTGCGGGAAGAATCAACATTCCCTGCGTCGTCCTCCCCGGCGGCGTTATGAATGCGGGACCAGGCCTTCTCACTCTGGAGCAGATCGGTGCTTACAGTGCCATGTATGAACGGGGTGAAATCAGTTCCGAAGAGTTTACACGTTACC
>ERZ780162.300-NODE-300-length-41051-cov-23.290687_pt1 | contig 41051 bp, 30 predicted proteins | sample MGYA00511474_ERZ780162 | MGnify/ENA primary metagenome ERZ780162 (study PRJEB29588, sample SAMEA2143633) | human gut metagenome | biome: human gut; feature: human-associated habitat; material: faeces | place: Denmark | collected 2008/2010 ...
GGGCAAACCTGCGTTAGCCTTGATTACAAGGGGAAGATTTGTGTATTTCGACATCTCGGAAACAACGGGTTCAAGCTCATCCGGACCGAGTGAACAGTTTACGCCGAGAGCGTCAACACCGAGTCCCGTAAGAGTGACAGCCGCACAGGCAGGGGATACACCCGTAAATGTTCGTCCGTTTCTCTCAAAGGTCATTGTTGTGAGGATAGGTTTGTCGCAGTTTTCTTTTGCGGCAAGGACTGCGGCTTTAAGTTCATAAAGGTCGGTCATTGTCTCAAAAACTATGACATCGGCATCTTTACCGGCAAGAATCTGCTGTTTGTAATACTCATAAGCCTCGTCAAATTTCATTGAACCGGCAGGTTCAAGCAACTGACCTATCGGACCGATATCAAGGGCAACGAGGGCGTCTGTACCCTCAACGGCTTTTCTTGCAATCTTAACACCGGCGCCGATGATTTCTTCAACGCTGTAACCGCTGTCCTGAAGCTTGTAGGCATTTGCACCGAAGGTGTTTGCGTACACAATGTCAGAGCCGGCATCAATATACCTCCTGTGAAAGCTCTCGATAAGCTCGGGGTGAGTAATGTTCAGCACCTCAGGCACATGGTCGTACTTTACACCGCTTTTCTGAATGAGAGTTCCTGTTGCACCGTCAAGCAGAATAAAATTCTTTTGGTTGAGATATTCACTAAAGTTTGAAAAATTCTTAAACACCACAATGTTCCCCATTTCTTCTAAAGCGACATTTGCCTTTCATACTGCAAATTGCACACCCTCGTTTTCTTCGTTCAATCGGATTGTCTGAAATTCCGAGAACCGCCGTAACCGACTTTGACGGCACAAGCAGACAGCTGTCGCCTGTTGTAAGACCTATTTTTCTCGGAGCGTCAAGTATTCTCAGATACTCCTTCTGCATCTCAATAGGATAGTCCCCATAGCCGGGGCTGAAACGGAAGGTCATATACTTTCCGCTGTATTTTTCGGCAAGGATTTCGTCAACCTTTTGACACACCTGTTCAACGGCAACGCTTGCAAAGCTGTCAAGCACAACCGCCCTTGCCATATCGGAAATCTGACTTATACGGATAAGCTTGTCAATTTCCGAACCGATTGTCGCACACATCATAACGGCTGTGTGGCAGCCCTCAAGGTGCTTTTTTATATCATTGCCGAGTAAAATATCGTCAAACGGAGCTTTGCGTTCAACATAGAGAAATCTCGGCTCTGCTGTTTTCAATATTTCTTTTTCGCATTCATCCATCAGCACATCCATGCGGTAATTAAGGCTGATTCCTGCACCGCCGAGGTAGCGTATAGCCTCTTTGCGGTTTAATCTGTCAAGCGTTATCATAAAAGACTTGACACCGCCTCCGTAATTTTTCTTGCAACATACGGGTTGTTCATTGTGTAGAGGTGGATGCCGTCAACACCGTGTGCGATAAGGTCAACAATCTGGTCAACCGCATATGCAATGCCTGCGTCACGCAAAGCCTCGGGCCTTGTATCATACTTCTGCATAATCTTTGCAAATTTTGCAGGAAGGCTTGCACCGCACATTGAAACCATTCTTTCAATCTGACTTTTGCTTGTTACAGGCATAATACCTGCCTCAATCGGAACATTCACGCCTGCAATCTTCGCTCTTTCAAGAAAGCGATAGTAAACGGAGTTGTCAAAGAAAAGCTGTGAAATAAGATGGCTTGCACCCGACTCAACCTTTTTGCGAAGGTTATGAATGTCCTCAACCTCATCGGTTGCCTCGCTGTGAACCTCGGGATAACAAGCGCCGGCAATGTCAAAATCGCCCTGTGACGCAATGTATCTGCACAAATCGCTTGCATAAGTGAAATCCTTCTGCGGTTCAACACCTTCAACCCTGTCACCACGGAGTGCAAGAATATTCTCAATGCCGTTCTCTTTAAAAAGCGCAAGGTTGCGGTCAATATCAGCCTTTGTGCTGTTAATGCAGGTGAGGTGTGCCACGGATTCAACTCCGAAATCTCTCTTGATTTTTGTTGCGATTTCGCAGGTACGGCTCTTTGAACCGCTGCCGCCTGCGCTGTATGTTACGCTGATGAAGTCAGGTTTTAAAGCCGAAATTTCTTCAAGCTTGCCGTAAACCGATTCAATCGGAGAGGTCTTTTTAGGCGGAAATACTTCAAAAGAAAAAACTGTTTTTCCGCTGTTAAATAAATTGCTTATTTTCATATATAAACACCTCGGTAATGGTTTTGTTAAACTTGATTAATTATAGCATAAATAATTTTTGCATACAATACTGTTTTGGTGGGTTTTGTCGTTTAAGGCTATCATTTTTTGGGAGATTTGGATATAAATGAAAGTTATGACAAGGAGTTTTGTTATATGTAGCACGGTGTAGGGGCGTTCATTGGACGCCCGCAAGTAACGACACAATTTTTTTGATAAAAATAAACCATATAAATGAGATACAATTACCTAAATGATGTAGGGGAGAACCGTGTTCTCCCGTTAGCAATGGTACAAATTTGATGTCAAATCACATTATATAAAAATCACAAAGTTACTGATATTTTGTAGCGGCGAACCTCGTTCGCCAATCGTTTTGGTTATACAACCAAAACGAACACACAATTTTTGTAGTATGAAATGATATGGTAGCTGACAATAGTCTGCATTAAGTCGAACCGATTTTACAATCGTTTCGATTGGCGAACACGGTTCGCCGCTACAGACTATACACCGTTTTCATCAAATCAAAAATTTATGTTCTTACAAATTATTTCATCAAGACGGGCGTCCAATGAACGCCCCTACTGATTAAACAAAAACGGTCGGGAAACAATGATTTTCATTTTGCAAACTGTCTTCCCGACCTCAATTTTCAATTTTCCATTTTCAACTTTCAATTTTAAAAAAATCACAGATGCAAAATCAACTTTGCAACGCCGAAATAGATAAGCAATGAAAGCGAGTCGCAGACTGTTGAAATGAGCGGATTCGCCATAACGGCAGGGTCAAAGCCGACCTTGCTTGCCAAAAGAGGCAGACTGCTACCGACAAGCTTTGCCATAATAATTGTGCCGACAAGCGTAAGCGAAATTACAAGGGCAATCATAAATGCGTTTTCCTGACCGTTGAGATCAAACAAAAGCAGTTTTACAAAGTTTGCCGCCGCAAGGGTAATACCGCAAAGAATTGACACCCTGAATTCTTTCCACAGCACAAGGAAAATGCTCCTGAAATGAATTTCACCGAGCGACAACGCACGGATTACGGAAACCGATGCCTGAGAACCTGCGTTACCGCCCGAACCCGTAATCATCGGGATAAATGATGAGAGAATCAAAACATTTGCAAGCACAGCCTCAAATGATGAGATAATCGCACTTGTAAAGGTTGCCGAAAGCATGAGTATAAGCAGCCACGGCGCTCTCTTTTTGTACAGACCGAAAACGCTTGTTTTCATATACGGTTTGTCAGACGGCAATACGGCTGCCATCTTTTCGATATCCTCGGTAGCCTCTTCCTGAATAACATCAATAGCGTCGTCAATTGTTACGATACCGACAAGTCGGTTTTCGTTATCAACAACAGGAAGAGCAAGGAAGTTATAGTTTGAGAACATCTGGGCAACCTGCTCCTGATCGGCAAGAGTAGTTACCGAGATAACATTTTCCTCCATAATCGACTTTACAAGCTCGTCATCTTCGGCAAGCAAAAGGTCTTTTACGGTGGTAATACCGATAAGCTTGTTGTTGGCATCGGTTACATAGCAGGTGTAGATTGTTTCCTTGTCAACACCTGTTCTTCTGATTCTTTTAATAGCCATTTCAGCCGTCATATCGGGACGAAGCACAATAAACTCGGTTGTCATAATCGAGCCTGCGCTGTCCTCGGGATATTTCAAAAGCTCGTTAATCTGCTTTCTCATATCCTTGTCGGCCTGTCTTAAAATACGCTTTACAACATTGGCAGGCATTTCCTCAATAAGGTCAACGGCGTCATCGACAAATAACTCATCGACAACCTCTTTCAGTTCGCTGTCGCTGAAGCCGTGGATAAGGAATTCCTGAGTTTCGTCATCCATTTCGACAAAGGTTTCCGCCGCAAGCTCCTTTGGCAGAATACGAAACAGAATCGGCATTTTTTCATCCTGTAGATTTTCAAAAACCGCCGCAATGTCAAACGGTTTCATCGTAATCAAGATGTCACGCAAAGTGCTGAACTTTTTGTCATCAAGCAACACTTTGATAGTTTCGGTAAGGGTTACGTTAACCTGTTCCATCATCTTTTCCTCCTTTTTAATTCAATTGGAAGTAAAGACGGTGTCACCCTGAGTATTAAATTAAATCAATTCAAATTAAAATAAAAATACAAAGCAAAATCAATAAAACAAAATGAACGCACAAGCGCACATTCTGTTGCAACTTCGCCCGGGTACAGCGCCTTTATTACCGTCTGCGTCCATTAAGTTTTCACCTCATTCGCATTTAAATTCGGGCAAAAGCCCGTACATATTTATTTTATTCTTTTTTATGTCCGATGTCAACGGATTTATCCGCTAAAAATCCACTTTGCAAACATTTTACATTATCCTCTGTAACAGCTTGGTAACTCGGTATAATATTTCTTGCTTTTTGAAGTGTATCAATGTATAATAAATATGCATGATTTAAAATAAAATTTCAAAGATTGGAGATTAACCGTTATGACAGATATGGTTAAAAAATATGTTCCCTATGCGGTAATAATTTTGCTTGTTTATATGCTGTTGCCGCTTGTGTTTATTCCGGGCGCAATGCAGAAGTTTTCACCCGTTGCATATGACTTTGTGTTCCCGATTACAGCAATCGGCTGTTCGGCACACTACTGCTCAAAACACGGACTTGACTTTCTCTTTGCACTCATTGCGCCGATTATTTATCTTCCGAGTATGCTCATCTACAACGGCGGATTTTCTTCAAGCACACTTTCAACAAACCTTATTCTCCTCGTAGTTTATCTTGTTGCCGGAATTTTCGGACTTTTCCTCGGCGACCTTGCTTTCGGTGACAAGCGCCGTCAGAAAGAAAAGGCAGAACAGGAAGAAGCAGAGGAAATGCTTCTTGAGGCAAAGCGCCGTGAAAAGGAAGAGCTTGAGAACATGACTTCATCAAGCAAAAAGTCCGAAAGAAAAGCACCTTACAGACAGGAACGCAAGCCTGCACGCAGACCGTCGCCTGCACCGCAGAAAATCGAAACAGCAGATGACGATGATTTTGATTATGACAAGTACCTTTCCGGTATTGACAGAAAGCAAGATCCGAACGAAAGCGAAATTGACGATATCTTAAACGAATACAGACACTAACGGCGAGCCGCCGTTCCCAATTCGTGCAGATAGTATTTATAAGGGCGAAAATAAAATGCCCGAGCAAAACTTTATAGCTGAAAATGTAAAATTAAAGTCGGGAAGACAATTTGCGAAATGCAAAGCATTGTCTTCCCGACTGTTTTTGTTTAATCAGCAGGAGTGTTCATCGGACAACCGTTTTGATTAAATTTTATGTTTAAATATGATTATGTGATGTTATGAAAGTTGTGTATAATTTTATAGGGAAGAACCGTATTCTCCCGCACGGCGAGCCGCCGTTCCCGATTCGTGTAGATAGTTTGTAATATAAAAAAACATATCATGCCCGAGCGTAGCATTGCAATTTTTCGCACAATCCCGTAGGGGCGTTCATTGGACGCCCGCCAAGTAATGACAGAAAATTTATGATGAAAATAAACTGTATAAATGAGATACAGAATTGCAGTTACTTTGTAACATTTATATCATTTAATTTTCAATATTATTTGTACCATTATTTTTGTTTAAATCAACCCAACGATATACTTCTGAATCAAGGTTGCGTCAACAACACTGATTTCGCCGTCATGGTTTACATCGCTGTTAAAAAGCTGAGTCTTGCCGAATTTTACAATACCTACAACATATTTCTGAACAGATGTTGCATCTCCAACCGTAATGTTTCCGTCTGGATATGCATCACCGCAAGTCAGGCAGTTCAATTTGCCACCAATCGTTGTTTTACACTCTGCGCCGTTTTTAAGTCTGCAATATTTATAAGCCATAAGGCCCGTATCCTCGCCAAGCTGTCTTGAAATATAAAACTCCGCATAGCCGTTCTTATCGGGGACAAAAGATGTTACCGCACCTCCGCTGACAAAATATGCGCCCGAGGTTGCATAGCAAGGTTTGCCGCTGCTGTCTGTACCGAAATCCTCATATGTAAAGTCAAAATTCTTGTATGTGCCATCGCTGAGTTTTCCGGTCATTGTGCCATCATCATTAAAGACATCAGGAAAATAGTCGGAGAGTTTAATCCTCATCTTAACATATTCTCCGCCTGTTGAATCATAATTGAATTTCATACCCGTATTACCAAAATAACGATTATCCGCTGTTATCATATGGCGAGTAAATTCCTGATTTTTCGGGAGATTTACAAACTTCGGTGCATCAATACAGTCCTTAAACATCACGCTGTACTTTTGATAATTCGTTGATATGAACATTGCCCCGAAATTCTTTGCCGTATTTTCGGTATATCCCGTTGTTGTAACAAAAAGCTGATTGTTTGAGATTTTCTGCGTTGTACCTGTAACTTCAAAGTCCTTGCGATCTTCATACTCGCTTACCGCACCTGTCATAAGAACCGAACCGACGGTAAGCACACCGCACATTGCGATTGCAGTTAATTTTTTGATTATACTTTTCATTGTTTACACCTATTTATATTGTTCAGCTGTCCAAACCGACAATATGTTTCTGAATCAAGGTTGCGTCAACAACACTGATTTCACCGTCATGGTTTACATCGCTGTTAAAAAGCTGAAGCTTGTCAAAGTCCTCAATACCTACAACATATTTTTGAACAAGCGTTGCATCAGTAACAGAAATGTATCCGCTTAAATCCGTATCACCGCAAGTTAAACCGACCAGAGTATCTCCGATTCTTCCGTAATCGCAATGAACTCCGTCTTTAAGTCTGCAATAGCGGTATGACATTACTTTTGTGTCTACGCCAAGCTGTCTTGAAACATATATTTCAGCATAGCCGTCCTTATCGGGAGCAAAGGAGGTTACCGCACCTCCGCTTGTCGCATATGCGCCGGATTCCGCATAGCAATTAACACCGATGCTGTCAGTTCCGAAATCTTCGTATGTAAAATCAAAATCCTTGTAAGAACCGTCGCTAAGCTCAGCAGTCATTGTTCCGTTTTCATTGAACAGACGGGAAAAATCGGAAAGCTTAATTTTCACCTTAACATATTCACCGCCTGTTTTGTCAAACTGATAGAATGTCTGAACATTACCGAAATAACCGTGACCCTGCGTCATCATATACTTTACAAATTTTTCGCCCTTTGGAAGATTTAAAAATCTCGGTGCATTGATACAATCCTTAAACCATATATCGTAATCCTTTTCTTCGGTTGTTTGGAACTTTGCACCGAAATTTTTATCGGTATTTTCAGTGTATCCCGTTGTTGACACAAAAAGCTGATTGTTTGAGATTTTCTGCGTTGTACCTGTAACTTCAAAGTCCTTGCGATCTTCATACTCGCTTACCGCACCTGTCATAAGAACCGAACCGACGGTAAGCACACCGCACATTGCGATTGCAGATATTTTTTTAATTATATTTTTCATTGTTTATCCTCCGTTTTTATTGTTTATCTATCCGAACCGACAACATATTTCTGCAAAACAGTTGCATCTTCACCGCTTGTATTATTGAACTCATATTTGTAATGCTTGCTTGCGGATGAAGCGAGCAAATCTATAACAGTCCAATAATACTACTTTTGATTTTTCGGAAGATTCAACTTCATATTATACCTCTCAATTGTTAATACTTGTCTAAGTTTATCAATCTATTTTTCTTATGTCAATAATTTTAAAATAAATTCAGCATTTACGGCAATATATGCGTATTTTTCAAATATTAACTATTACAAATGACAGACAAAATACTCGGTCATTTCTGTTTTAAACAATCGGTCTTTAAACAAAAAACAGACTGCACCGTGATGCAGTCTGCTGTAAATTATGACACACGCTCACATATTACATAGTAACGGTCAAAACCGCCGTTGCCGTCACTTATGCAGGTAAACATCGTGAGCAAATCTCTGTCCTTCTGCAAATAGCAGTCGCCTGATTCGCTCGGCTTATTGACTTTGGTTTCAACGACCTTGTAATTGAGTGTATCCCAATAATTTGTGATTGAAACCCTGTCACCGATTTTGAGGTTTCGAAGGTTGTCAAAGAATATTCGACCGATGTATCCCGTGTGACCTGCAAGGACTGCGTTTGTATTCTTACCGCCGATCGGCAATGAGGTTGCACTCATATGTGCCGCACCGTAGCTCATATTTGAGCTGTTCGCACCGAGGTAAATCGGCAGACGCATATTTATTGTTTCGGCGGTAACATAACCGTAAATGCCGTCCGTTATGCCGTAATCCTCAAGATTGACGGCAGCCTGTGAATAGGTATCGTTGCGGAGCATTTCATACTGGTTTGTTTCAAGTTTTTTGTTGTAGGCAACGCTGTCATTGAAAAGTCTGTCGAGGTCAGCCTTGAAAACAACGGGCTGTTTGGAAGTACGCTTGCCGTCCCTATCAATTTTGTAACCCTCTTCGTCAACCTTGCCGTCCTTGACCGCCTGTTCAAAAGAGCCGTCCTCAGCTTCTTCAACACGGGTATCAAAGCCGTCAGCCTCACCGTTTGAAATCTGTGTTCCGATAAAATTTGATATAGTGGGGAATGCGACAAGACCTATTCCGACAACGAGCATTGCTATTGCCACACCCGTAAGTATTTTTTTAATCATCGGAATCACCGCCCGAATCATTCTGATTTTCGTCAGCCGAGTCATCTCTCAGCCGTTTTGCACCGTTTGACTTCTTCTTTTTACGCTTGAGCAGAAATACAACCACAAACACAACAAGTGCAACAAAGCCGACAATTATGCCGATTGCGACTGCATAAGGGATTTTGTAACCGAGAAAGAATATGTAACCGTTGTCAAACTTTGCAAGCGACTCGCCCGTTTCAATATACTTTGTATCGTCATAATCGACACGCTTGCCACGCACGAGAAGTCTGTGAGTATTAATGCCGTATGGGGTACAGGTGAGGAGCGTTACAAGGTCTTCACCGTCAACAATTCGCAAGGAATTGATTTCCGAGGGGAGAACAACTTCGATTTGATCAACCTCATATTTCAGCGTTCTGTCGAGAATATGAACATAAAATTCATCGCCTACTTTCATATCAGTGAGATAATCAAAGAAAGTTTCTCCCGGAAAACCCGAATGGGCAGAAATTACGGAATGTGTGCTTGCACCGCCGACAGGCAGGGAAGTGTTTTGAAGATGCCCTGCACCTTTAGAAAGAATCTCTTCGCTTGTGCCGTGATAAATCGGCAGATAAACATTGATTTTCGGCACATCAATATAGCCGATAAGACCGTTATCATCAATATTGAGAGTTTTCTCATAATTTGCACCGATTTTCTGAAAAGCCTTTTCGTCGAACGGGTCGGTAATTATCATATTATTTGAAAGGCTGTTATTGTACTTAGCAGCCTCTTCAAACATTTTTTGAGTTTTCTCACTCGGCATCTGAGCAACCCTGTCGGTGTACTCCTTAACCCTGCTTCGACTGACATAGTTATTAATTGCGGAACTGACAAGCGGATAGCTCATTATGCCGATTCCTGCAACGAATATTAAAACTATTAGTAAAATTGACAGCTTTCGTTTCATAAAATTTTCCTTTTCTGCGTGTTTTTGTTCCGTTGTTATTATACTACATTTTGCCGTGCAGGGCAATACACGGCGAGCCGCCGTATGGACAGATATTATCCGCATATACGGCTCTTGTGTAAATAGAATGGGGATGCGTTGCCGCATCCCCTGAAAATTACATATATTACAGATTTTAAGATAAAAGATATTCAATCAATTATTTAGCTGCTTTCTTTCTCTTAAGAACAAAGAGGAGAACACCTGCGCAAGCGATAAGTGCTGCACCGCCAACATAGAACATCATTGTACCCATACCACCTGTCTGAGGAACAGTTACAGGGTAATCAGGAACTTCTACCTGATCTACTTGGCTTGGGTTACCGTCAACTGAAACTGTAATAACACCCTTTGTGCTGATATTAATAGTATATACTGTAGAGTTAAGGTTGTATCCTGATGGTGCAATTGTCTCCTGAACTGTGTATGTACCTGCAGCAAGCTTTTCAAATGTAACATTACCGCTACTGTCTGTTGTCTTAGTGTCAATCAATGTGCCCTCTTTTGTCTTGAGTTCAAATGTTGCATTGCCAAGACCCGTCTTGTCAGTTGTTGTGCCATCATACTTGAATACAGGAAGGTCGAATGTGTAAACATATACTGTATCATCGCCCGGCTTTGAAGTCTGACCGTATGTGTTTGTGTATGTAAGGCTGTCGCTGTTGCTGTTGTCTGTTGTATTGTAGCCTGAAGCAGCTGTGTCCTTAAGAATTGCTGTAAGTGTTACAACAACATCTGAACTTGCATAGAAGTCATTACTGCCTTCTTCACCTTCAGCTTTTTTAGCATTAGCAAGATAATCTGATGTAAGAGAAATCTTAATATCTAACAGATTTGTTTTATCTACAGTATAATCTGTACCTTCTTGAAGCTTAGTGCTGCCAACCATAACTTCTGTTACAGCTGGATCTCTAAAACTATCTGAAAGGTTATCGTGGATTGTGTACTCAGTAAGCGGAACTTCCTTAGAACCTGTAACTGAAGCTGTGAGCTTAAATGTTACTGTGTCGCCTGCAGAAGCAGTTGTGTGCTTAGTATCGATGTCGGGACCAACGATTTCCTTAGAAACTGTAACTTCACCTGTGTTAATCTTGAGTTCGATTGGAGCTTCTGCTGAACCCTGAGTTGTCTTTGTGCCCTCAGGAAGAGCAAAGAGAGCGCCGCCCTTTTTCTTTACGCTTGTTTCAGCAGGCTGGCCTGTAACCTTAACATAGTAAACACCTGCTTCACTTGTACCGAAGTTGTAAACATCTTCGTCAGAAGCGAATGTGTGGTCACCCTTGCTGTCTGCATCTGTAAATGTTGCATTTTCGCAAGCAGCGAGAAGAGCCTTTGAATCGTTACCTGATGCATTTTTCCAAGTCTTGAGAGCTGTTGCAACAGCTGTGCCACCCTGGATTTCTGTATATTCGCCTGTTGTTGTGTTGATTGTTGCTACCTTATAAACATTTACTTTAAAGCCGTTTTTGCCCTTGATAAATGCGTTATAAGTATCGGTTTCTGCTGCGCTTGCTGAGAATGGGATCATGAGAGCAATCATCATTACTGCAAGAACAGCTGCAAAGATTTTCTTTGTAGTTTTCATTTTTACTTTCTCCTTTGTGTTTAATTTAATATATGTAATTCTATTCTAACCGAATGGTTAAACTGAATTTGGGTGGCTGCATGTCGGACACCGGCTAACAACGGTGCCCGTAGCAGTCAAAGAGGTTTTTTATGAAAGAAACATCTGATTAAAATATCATCTGTTCTAACAATTCAAATCATATCGGGTTACTTTCTGCGTCCTGCTCTGCGTTTTTTACGAACTTTTCCGTAATAGATTGCGTAACCCGTGAACATTGTCACCGCAAGACCTGCAACCGACAAACCGAGAACAACATAGCCGTTCATACCGTCACCGCTTGCCTGTGGCATTGTGATTGCACCGTCAACATAATTATATGTAACATTGTACTCACCCTTAACAGGGAGTGTGAAGTATGAAAGTGTGTAGTTCGGGGTGTAACCCTCTGACGGTTTGTACTCAAACAGACAGTATGTCTGATATGTTGAAGTACCTGATATATAATTGTCGGAACTGTCGCTCCATACAACATTACCGTTATTACCGTTTGTTTTTGTAAACTCGCCCTGACCGTCCTTGAAGATTGTCAGATTGTCAAACACAGCCTGACCGTTGCTGTCTGTCTTTTTAGAAGTCATATGAGTTTTCATTGAGGCATCTTTAATGATTGTATTGATATCATCTGCAGTAAAGATACCCTCCTCGGATACCTTCATCACAGCAAATTCCGTATCACTTACATTACCGCCTGTCTGATTCTTCTTGTTTACTGTTGCACTTCCGTGTGTGGTTTCATTTTCAAACACGGCTTTTTCAACAGGAGAAGAATTGTTGAAGTAAGTTGCAAGCTGAGCATCGGTTTTGCCTTCAATATCTGAGCTCTTAACCTTAATGTACTTAGCCGCCGTTACTTCACCGCTTTCAAGCAATTCAATCTCGGCAAGCCAGGTGTTTGTATCCATTTTATAATCGGATGCATTTGCACCTTCGGCAAGAGCCTCGGTAATCTTAAATCTGTAAACACCCGCAGTGACTAATTTGAGGTTTTTGAATTCAACCTTACCGTTTTTGTCAGGTGTTTCCAAATTCGTGGAAATTGTTTTTGCGCTGTTTGTCTTGATAGGTTTGCCGTCGGCATCAGGTTTTGTTGTATCCATTGATTCAAGACCTGTCAATGTATAGACGAACTTGCTGCCGCTGTAAGCCTGACCGTCAAGAGTTTTATTTACCGAAATGGCAATGTTTGTAGGATTAACCTTATTGATAAATTTAAGCGCATTTCCTGCTTCGGCGAGAGTACCGACGAATGTACCGTTGAAGTCCTGATTGCCTACTTTATAAGGAACATAACCTATAACATTTTTCTCTGTAATCTTATAGGTTGCACCTACAGGAATATTGAGAAGCTTAATGCTTTCGCCCTTTTTGATTGTGAACGAACCGTCCTTAGATGTGCGGTAAGCTGTGTTTGAATAACCACTTGCATTCTTTTCTTTGAGCTGATACTCAAGAGGATAGGTCTTGTAATCATAGGTTGAACCGTCGCCGTCAAAGTCGAGAGCAATCGCAAATGTAAACTGCTGATCTGTATCGTAATCGGTTTTACCGTCTTCACCAACAACATCCTTTGAAATTTCAAGAGGTGCTGTCACTATACTGTTGGTATAGTTGAGCTGGAGCTGTGCATAAGCACTGTCATCCTTGTCATCTACAAGCTTGAATTCCGAGTTCGTAGTTGAACCGCTATCGATTGTTGAACCGACTCTGTTGTTAACGAGCTCCCAGTTTGTTGTGTATGTAAGCTTACTGCTCTTTGTTGACTCGTTAACCTTCATCTCATTGCCGGTCTTGAATGAGTTGTCAAAGTCAGCTATATAATTATCTTTAAGTGTGAAACCGCTGTTTGAAAGAGTTTCATTGCTTGTGCTTTCGTCTGATTTTGTAAGCTTGTAGCTTTTACCGGAGGTATCTTTGCCGTTCTCTTTGATTGTATAATCAAAAGCTTCATTAGCTTTGAGGTCATCTGAAATTTCAGAAACAACATTGCCTGTATCAAGTGCCTTTGTAACCTTGAGGTCATTGTTGGCAGGTGTCATTGTGAAGTTTACTGAGAAGTTAGACTCAGCCTCACCACGCTCCATATAGAATACTACCATATGGTATGTCTTGTTAGGATCAAGCTGAACACCATTGTTGATTGTCTTTGTAACGATGCCAAGATTTGTATGATGTAACACAGCGTCTCCGGTATACGGAGTGCCGTTATCGTTCCACATTCCACCGTAAAGGTCTGAAAGCGTAAGGGGGGCATCTGGTGTAAGATTGCCGTCAGTTATATTCTGCCACTTACAGAAGTTAGCTTTTGTATTTTTGCCAAGGTCTGCCTTTTTGAATTTGTAAAAACCGTCTGATTTGTCATAAGGTTCTACATAACGTTTACCATTATTATCTACACCAACACTTGTATCCTCCCAAACATTCAGACAGAAGTATTTATTATTTGTCTTAACCCAAAACTCATCACTCGGAACTGTAACTGTTGTCGACGATGATGAAGATGAGTAGTCGGCAAATACATCGTCAGCTGTTGCTTTCATTGTATTAAAGTTAATTGAACCTTTTGCCTCTTTATGGTCACCACCGAGGTCGAGAGCAAGTTCTGCGTTAGCACCTGTTGAATCTTCACCGATATAAACCCAAAGGTCATCGTCACCGCTGAAGTTAAAGGTTGCAGGTTTGTCGTCTGCAAGTAAACCGTTCTTCGGAACTCTGAAGTCTATATCAAGTCTGATACCGAAACCATAGTCAAGGTTATCGTTAGTACCCTTGCCCGATGATGTATTTGAAGTATTGTTGAATGGGAAAACACCATAACCGTTTTCTGTACCGCCGAATTTTCCCAAATCATCATGTACACCAAATTGTTCGCCCGCACCGTAGTTAATTTTGGTAGGTGTGAGGCCGTTCCATGTAAAGTAGATGTTATCTTTTGCATTTTTTGAAGTGAATTCATAAGTAGTAACACCATCAGGGTCAGTAGTTGTACGGAACGGGAAAGATGACTTATAAACATTGGCAACTCTTTTATCATTATATGTAGCGGTTGAAAGTGCCTCAGCATCAAAGTAAGGAGCCTTGACACCATTTGCAACCTGAAGATTGCCCTTACTGTCAAGCCTGTTGTACATAAGACCCTGTAAGGACTGGTTATAATTACCGTCGCCCCATGCCATACCGTTGGCGTTGTTTACTGCATAGTAATAGTTATCATTAAAATCGTTGATGTTTGTAAGTCCTTCTGCGTGGGTCTTAAATGTATCGTAGTGTTTATCACCCCTATACATATTACCGAAGTAGAGAGGATACTTCCAGTCCGATTTATGTGGTAAAGCAATCTTGCTTATGTAGTTGTTGAAGTTATCAAACTGATACCAATAGTCATACATATTGTCGTTACCCTGACACTGAAGATACCCGTTCGCCTGCTCCATATCCGACCAGTAGTCAAAGTATGTTGCGTCAACGCCTACGATGTCAGGATTATCTGAGAATGAATTTTCAACGACAGCACCATAGTTTACATTGTCTATTTCCGAGAATTTTGTCCAGCCTTCGCCTCTGGCTGTCTTAACATATGTAGCCGTGTTCTTGCTGTAGCCCGAATCATCATATCCCGAATCTGTCGGATATGATGTTGCAGAAGATGCACCGTTGAGGTTATGTTCGTTCGGATGGAATCTTAAAAGCGCACCCGCCGGAATTTCACCTTTGAACACCACAGAACCGCTTACCTTGGTGTCTATGGTGTCTTTTGTAAGCTCAACTGTTCCTTCATAGGCATCGTTGTAGTCAAAAGTTGCATAAACCTTTGTAAGCGACTTCCAGTCATCGTTTGAAACATAAACTGTTTTATATGTTGCTTTCGACTGTTTGTCGGGAGCTTGAACAGAAAGGTATTTACTTTCTTTGAACGAGCCGTCAGTCGTAAGATAAAATTCTGTGTCACCCGAAGCACCCGAAATGTCGATGGTCTTGATGAACGGGTTAGTCCACTGACTTTTTGAAGCATCATAAAGAGCATTATCGGCACTGTATGAGTCGTTAATACCGAGGTCGCTTGTTTGTGTTTCGCCCTTGTTGCTGAAGATTACATTTTTATGGGATGACTTAACATCTACATAGTAGTAATTGCTGTCTGAAGATGTCTTAGTCATTGCAACACCCGGCCACTCTGCGTTGAAGTCAGTATCGTTTACCCAAGAATATGCATAAGCTTCATTATAGGTATTATTGCTGTTATAAAGATAGATACGGCGAAAATCTTTTGCAACAGTCTTATCGGGAAGAGTAAAATTAACCCCGGAAGAAAGCTCAATTTTTGTTGCACCGGATGGTGCAGTGGCTTCAAAAACTCCCGACGAAGGATCTTTGCTTACCTTTTCTGTTTTAAGAACCGTGCCGTCATCCTGAGCAAAACGACATGTAACAGAAGAAAAACCATTCCATTCCTTATTCTTGTTCAGGTTAATGTAAATCTTCTGATCCAAAGATGTTGCCGCAAACACATTAAGCGACATACCCGACACGGCACATATCGAAAGCATGAGGGTAAGTGCAAGCACAAGAGAAAAGCTTTTCTTTGCGGTTATGCAAAGCTTTTTACTTAATTTCATAATTTTTTCTTCTCCTTCATTGCCGATTACTTTGTTTTGGCAGTCAAAGTACAATTAAACAGAACTGCATAGGACAGTCCAATATATCTGCCAACTAATTATGAAACGCAATTTTTTGAATTTGTTCTTCTTTTTTACTTGTATACAAGTATATAATATTTTATTGCATATTTGTAGAGGCAATACAGCCAAACTTTTGGTAATATTTTTGGCTATTTTGCATATCTGCAAGCACGATTTAATATTTTTGACCATAATGTGATTTTATTACTTATTTATCGCCATTTTTTGTGTTTAAGATAAATTATACCCATTATACAACCTTAACAGGCAGTTAAAAAGTCAATTTCAGCACTAAATTTGTTGATTTTTAATTCTTTTTTCAAAAATATCAAAAATTTTATGCAGGTTTACTCCATGCTGTGCGTGCGAAAATATGTATTATTTTGCGATTGCTGCTTTTAAAATGCCCCAAAACCAGCATTTTGCAGAATTTTTCAGATATATTTTTATAATCAATATCTATATCTCATCAAATTAATCACCGAACACCTTGAAAATTCGGCACAAATAAAGGGCAGAGTATTGCTCTCTGCCCCTCAAAATGTAATTCACTTAAATCGCAATTATACAAACCGCTTTATGCAAACATATTAAAGATCTCTGCCGCAGCACTTCTTGTACTTTTTACCGCTGCCGCACGGACAGGGATCGTTTCTGCCGATTTTCTTGCCCTTACGGATAGTCTTGTTGACAGAATCCGTACCGTCTGCAGAAGTTTCTGTAGGCTGAGCAACCTGCTCACGGTGAAGCGCCTGCTTTACGGCGTCCGACTGTTCAACAGCTTCTTCATCATCGGATGCAGACTTTGCCGCTGCGGCAGCCCTCTGAGCTGCTCTCTTTGCCGCTGCAATTGCATCCTGTCTTTTCTGAATCTCATAAACACGCTTTGGCATAATGAGCATCATCTTGACAGTATCTTCACGAATGCTTTCAATCATCTCATCAAACATATCGAAGCCTTCAACTCTGTACTCAACAACAGGATCGTGCTGACCGTATGAACGAAGTCTGATACCGCTCTTGAGCTGATCCATATTGTCGATGTGATCCATCCAATGTGTATCAACATTCTTGAGGAGGTAAACACGCTCCATCTCACGGATTGTTTCCTCGGGAAGAAGTTCTTCGTTTTCCTTGTAGATTTCAAGAGCATCGTCAACGAGCATCTTCTGAATCTCTTCGGGTTCCATATCTTCAAGATCCTCAAGACTGAAATCGTACTTTGATTCATCTCTTATAAGCCAGCCTGCGTAGTAATCCTTAAGGCTCTGGAAGTTCCAATGTTCTGCAGGACCTTCGGGGAGATACTGCTTAATTGAAGTTGCGATTGTATCCTCAACCATTTTGAGGATTGTTTCGTGGAGGTCCTCACCGTTAAGAACCTGATCACGCTGACCGTAGATGATTTCACGCTGTTTGTTCATAACATCGTCGTACTGGAGGACATCCTTACGAATGCCGAAGTTACGAAGCTCAACCTTTTCCTGTGAGCCCTCGATAATACTTGTGAGCATTTTATTCTCAATAGGCATATCTTCGGCAACATTCATACGCTCCATCATCATTTTCATTCTGTCACCACCGAACAGACGCATAAGGTCATCCTCGGTTGAGAGGAAGAAACGGCTGACACCCGGATCGCCCTGACGACCTGCACGACCACGGAGCTGGTTATCAATACGGCGTGACTCGTGTCTTTCCGTACCCATAATGTAAAGACCTCCGGCCTCTCTTACCTTTTCAGCCTCGCCTTTAATTTCTTCCTTATACTTGTCATTCAGTTCTCTGAATGTATTTCTTGCATTGATGATTTCTTCATCATCGGTTTCCGCATAACCTGTAGCTTCTTCAATAAGCTCCTCTGTAAAGCCCTGCTTACGCATTGCGGCTTTTGCCATATACTCTGCGTTACCGCCGAGGATGATATCGGTACCACGACCTGCCATGTTGGTTGCGATTGTTACCGCACCGAGTTTACCTGCCTGAGCAACAATTTCAGCCTCTTTTTCATGCTGTTTTGCATTGAGGACATTGTGCTTAATGCCTCTCTTTTTGAGCATTTTTGAAAGAAGCTCCGACTTCTCAATTGAAATTGTACCGACAAGGACAGGCTGTCCCTTTTCGTGAGCCTCAACAATTGCGTCAATAACAGCGTGGAACTTGCCGTTTTCTGTCTTATAAACCGAATCGGGGAGGTCTTTTCTTAAAACAGGCTTGTTTGTAGGAATTTCAACAACATCAAGCTTGTAGATTTCCTGGAATTCTTCCGACTCTGTCTGAGCAGTACCTGTCATACCCGAAAGCTTTTTGTAAAGACGGAAGTAGTTCTGGAATGTGATTGTAGCAAGAGTCTTGCTTTCGCTCTGAACCTTTACGCCCTCTTTAGCCTCAATGGCCTGGTGAAGACCTTCGTTAAAACGACGGCCATACATAAGACGACCTGTAAATTCGTCAACGATGATAACTTCGCCGTCCTTGACAACATAGTCAACATCAAGCTTCATAACGCCGTTGGCCTTGATAGCCTGATTTACATGGTGCTGAATTGTAAGGTTATCGGGATCGGTAAGGTTTTCAATACCGAAAAATTCTTCGGCTTTCTTAACACCGCTCTGTGTGAGGGTTGCTGTTTTCTGCTTTTCATCAACAACATAATCAATGTCGTTTTCCTTGTAATATTCCTCCATATCCTCTTTTGCGTCAAGTTCTGCAAAACGCTGAACTTTAAGAGTTTTTGCAAAAGCGTCAGCCTTTGCATAAAGGTCTGTTGACTTGTCGCCCTTACCCGAAATAATAAGAGGAGTTCTCGCCTCATCAATGAGAATTGAGTCAACCTCATCGACAATCGCAAATGCGTGCGGGCGCTGAACCTTGTTTTCCTTGTAAACTACCATGTTGTCACGGAGGTAGTCAAAACCGAGTTCGTTGTTTGTTCCGTATGTAATGTCTGCGGCATAAGCCTTTTTTCTGCCATCGTTATCGAGATCGTGGCAGATAAGACCGACCGAAAGACCGAGGTATCTGTAAAGCTTGCCCATCCACTCTGAGTCACGGCGGGCAAGGTAATCGTTGACTGTTACAATGTGAACACCTTCGCCTGTAAGAGCGTTGAGGTATGCAGGGAGGGTAGCAACCAAGGTTTTACCTTCACCGGTTTTCATCTCGGCGATTCTGCCCTGGTGAAGAACGATACCGCCGATAATCTGAACGGGGAAGTGCTTCATACCAAGCACTCTCCAGCCTGCCTCACGACAGGTTGCAAATGCTTCGGGGAGAATATCGTCTGTTGTTTCGCCGTTGGCAAGTCTTTCTTTAAGAATTGTTGTCTGGTTCTTGAGTTCACTTTCGCTCATAGCCGCATATTTATCTTCGAGTGCAAGCACCTTGTCACAGATTGGTTGCACACGCTTAACTTCACGCTTGCTGTAGTTGCCGAACATAGCCTTTAAAAAATTCATCAGGGTTCTTCCTTTCAATGTACCGAAAAAATCGGTCAAACTGTATTTTCAATAATATAATTTTAATTTACTGCACCGCAGACGCTCCAAGGCTTTTTGCAGCCTGAATCATTGCGGCCTCAACCACGGGACCGGCATATTGAAAACCGAAACCCGAATCCTGTACAACACAGGCAAAGGCAAGAGGGCAGTCCTCATCTTTTGAGTAGCCGACCATCCAGCCGTTAGGGTTCTTATCATCGCCGACTTCACCCGTACCTGTTTTGGCACAGACTGTAAGTCCGCCGAAAAGGTTGTCGCCGTAGTAATCCGAAACGGTGTATCTCATAACATCATCAAGCTTTGCCGCCGTATCGGATGAAAAAAGCTCCTGTCCGCTGCTCTTGTAGTTTATGCCGAGTGCGGAGAGTATGGACTCATCTTTGATAAGGGTAGGGTTTGTAGCCTTACCGCCGTTTGCGATTGCACCGCAGATAATTGCCATCTGCATCGGGTTTACCTTGTCATTATACTGACCTACGCCCGACCAGCCAAGCTGGTTTTCATTGGCATCGCTGACATCATATGAACCTTTTGCGGTTTTAATTCCGTCAACATCAAAGGAGCTGTTAATGCCGATTTTCTCAGCAGTTTTTGTCATTGTGTCACTTCCGAGTTCAACGGCAAGCTTTGCAAAAACAATATTGCAGGAATGTGCCATTGCCTCTTTATATGTCAGCGTTCCGTGAGTTTCCGTACAGGTAACTTCACTTCCGCCTATGTTCTCACTTCCGTTACAAACCCAAGTGCGGTCATAAAGGTCGGGAATATTCTCGATTGCCGCCGCAGATGTAACGATTTTGAAGATTGAACCCGGGGTAAAGGTTGACGAAAGCACATTATCAAGGTAAACGCCCTCGTATTCGCTTTCGTTGTCCTTGGTAATTTCGGGAGGAGCCTGCGGATCGTAAGCCATGGTGCTTATGGAACAGATAACCTCGCCTGTTTTGTAGTTATATATTACACAGGCACCTTTTTTGTTATAAGCTGCAAGAACATCATAAGCCGCCGCACAGGTTGCGGAATCGACTGTCAGCTTTATATCGTGAGAGGCACGCAATGATTCCGGCATATTAAGTCCGAAAACAAGGTTATAGCCTATCAGCTGAGAACGATACATACTTTGAACAGCCGTTGAAATGTTAAGGCTGTCATCACCGACAACATGAAGCAGAGATTTTCTTACGCTCTCGCTTTCGTTATAAACTCTTTTACCGTCAACCGTCTGTGCAAGAGCCGTGCCGTTGCGGTCATAGATCGCTCCTGCCTGTGCAAGGCCGCCGTCACCTGCTATATGCGCATTATATGCCTGATCAACCCAATCGTCTGCCCCTGTTACAAGCTCAAAGGCAAGATAGCCGAGTCCGCCGATAAACGCAAGCGCAACTATATATATAAGTGTACTTCTGCGAAGTATTTTTTTCAAACCTTACACCACCCTGTGTATCAAGTAAACAATCGAAAAATTAAAGAAAATGCGGCTTTGCTTGCAAAGCACTATGAATACGGTCGGGAGATAGAGCATTTTATTTTGCTGTTTTTCCTCTCGACAACAATTTTCCATTTTCAATTTTTCATTTTCAATTTACTAAACTTATCTTTTTACCGAATAAGTTCTCTCGTCTGCGGCTTTGATGAATGCAACAAGTCCCCAACAAGACATAATACTTGAACCGCCGGCAGACACAAACGGAAATGTTACGCCTGTGAGCGGAAGGACATCGGTTGCGCCGAAAACATTGAGAGAAAGCTGAACGACAAAAAGTCCTGCCGCACAGCACGCTGAAATTGAATAAAAGGTACTTCTGCTTCGGGTTGTAATTGCCCTTGCATAAATAAACATTGCACCTACTGCCACGGCAAGTGTGAACGCAACGATAACTCCCATTTCTTCCGAAACAAGTCCGAAAACAAGGTCACTTTCGGATGCGGCAACCTGCTTTAAAAAACCGTTGCCGATACCTACGCCGAAAAGTCCGCCGCTTGCCATATATGTGAGAACTCTTGCCTGCTGATAACCGAGGTTGTCCTGAGTATGTTCCCACACATGACGCCAGCCCGAAAAACGGTCGGCAACATACGGTTTAAACTTGAGGACAAAGGTTACGCCGAAAATTGCGGCGGCAACAGCAAGAATAATCGTCTTAAAATCGCCCGAGCGCATAAACGCTGTGAGCAAAAATGTTACAAAGAAGATGAGCGCAGTACCGAAGTCACCCATAAGAGCCAAAAGTCCGACGCATACTGCCGAGAAGATAATGTACTCAAGCAGGTTCTTCTTTGTCATCAACACATCAAGCGAACTTGCACCGATAAAGATGAAAATAATCTTTGCAAGCTCTGACGGCTGAAATGAAAACGAGCCGATATAAATCCAGTTGGCGGCGCCGTTTGTAATCTTACCGAATACAATTGTTACGCCCAAAAGACCGACCGCACAAATCATTGCCGGAAGTCTGAGTTTATTTACCTTATCGGGATCTTCAATCAGCTTGATGATTATGCAGAAGAAAATCATACCTATTGCGGCGGCAACAAGCTGAACATAAGCCGAGCGTTCCGACTGTCTGATAAGCATCATTACGCCTATGCCCGTCAAAAACAGGGCAAGCGATTCAAGCTCGAAATTTACTCTGCGGATTACAAAATAGGAGATAAAGAAGAATCCCCATTCAACAGCCGCAAGAGCGCCGAACAGCACGAGCGGAGCCATTGTATTTGTGCCGTCATTCCAAAACATTGCCTGAACGCACATAAAAAAGTGAAAAAATGTAATAAGAAGCATTAGCTTCCACGATTTCATTGCAGGCTTATCGCTGACCTTTGAGAAAAACCAGCTCGACTGCAACGGCTGTTGGAACTCCTCGCCTCTTTTTACTATAAGGCTTGTACCGCCTATTGTTATTGTATCGTCAATAAGCACCTTTGCTCTGCCTCTTGTTCTTTTGCCGTTGAGCATTGTGCCACTCTTTGAGTCGGTATCGCTTACATACCAACCGTCTTTACGGCGAAGGAGTACACAATGATTTCTTGAAACCGTCGGGTCATCAACGGTTACATCACTGCTTTTACTTCTGCCGATTGAATTTTCCCAGAAAAGCACGGGGAGTATCTCGCCCGTTGCAGGGTTCAAAAGTGAAATCAAAGGAGTTTCGGGACGGCGGCGACGGCGCATTGCGGCAAAGCACTGGTACACAATTATTATTGCATAAACAGGCATAAGAAAACGCAGTGCAACAACACCCATATCGAAAATTATCGAAAGATCCGGCACTTTTTTCAACTCCTTCACAAATCATCTGTCCTAAAAATAAGCATACTTAAAGTTATACAGTTTAAATAATAATCCAATTTCCTCCAAAAGTCAATAGCCGTGTGTCACGGCAGCCAATTCGTGAAGATAGTTTGTACAATAGAAAACTAAAAATGCCCGAGCGTAAAATTGTTATTGTCTGTACCAACCTGTAGGGGCGTTCATCGGACGCCCGCTTAATAAAACCTTATGTTTATTCACATAGCTTTTGGATTGATAAAAGCTGTGTATCATCTGTAGCGGCGAACGCCCCCACGAGTTTGTGCTTTTTATACAATTTTATTAAACTCCTTGATTTATTAACTTCAATAATTTATAATAACTTTGACAGAGTATTTGTTAATCCATCTGTTGAGTGTTTCGCCACTTATTTAAAGGGCGAGTGTTTTTTATCGTTGAGCGTTTCGCCGCTTGTAAAAGTGCGAGTATTAACAAAAGACCTCACGAAATTCGTGAGGTCTTTTATCATGATATATCTATGAGGATTAATGAAGACTTTTCATTTTATCGGCTTTATCACGGCATATATGCGACCATTTGCAGTCGCCGCACACCTGCGAAAGCCTGTCTTTTAAAATTATATTTTCCCTTGCAATTCTCGAAAGCTCTTTCCAATCGGCAGTATCGCCGATTTTCATTCCGAGTAAATCAAGACATCTTTTGTCATAGCATGACGCCTTGCCAGTAACATCGCAGCTGCCGTTGTCACGGTTCGGACACGATGAACAAATTTCGTCACAACCGCCCGTAAGTGTAAGGTTTGCGTTGTTATTTTCAAGAACCGACACTATTTTTGCCATTCCGCAGACAAATTCATCGCTGTAACCCTTGCCTTCAAAAAACTGCACACAAAGGCTGTGGTGCGGTCTGAACTTAAAGCTTAACGATTTTGTCAAGACGATTCACCAAAACTGTTGCAACAACAATCTTTGCAGCATCTGCAAGAAGGAACGGAACAACGCAGGTGAGAAGTGCGGCAACAAAGTCTGTATGCATTGCAATCATAAACCAGATTGTACCGAAAAGGTAGCATACTGCAAGGCCTGCAACCATTGAAACCGCAAGCACCCAAAGCTTTCTGCCGAGAAAATCAGTCATAAGTCCAACGATAAGTGCCGTAAAGAGGAAACCGATGATATAACCGCCTGTCGGACCGCCGAGAACGCCGATTCCGCCTGAGAATCCTGCAAACACGGGAACACCGATTGCACCGAGGAGAACATAAACCGCAACGCTGATGAGTCCTCTTTTCCAACCGAGCATAGCCGCTGCCATAAAGATACCGAGAGTCTGAAGTGTGAACGGAACTGTCATCGGAATCTGAATCTGTGCGCACACTGTAATGATTGCGACAAACATCGCCATATACACAAGGCTTAATACATTACTTTTTGATTTACTGTTTGTTTTTGTTTCTGTCATAAAATTACCTCTCCTTTGCAAAACCGCTTCTTATGTTTTGCAGATTGTCAACCAAATTATTTTATCGGTTGACAATTATTATAGTACCGATTATCGCATTTGTCAACCCGATTTATGTTTTAAAGTAACAATTACAATCCGTTTTGATGTAACAATTGACTTTACAACCGTCTTATAATACAACTGAGTTAACCAAACAGAACATAAAAACAGGGACAGCGTTTTGCTGTCCCTGAAATTTTTGTAAAGATTAAGTTTGCGTGCTTACAATTAAGCCTTGTTAACCGAACCGAAGAGTTCCATCTTTTCCTTAACGGTAGCCTTGATAGCCTCTGCACCGGGAGCGAGGAGCTTTCTTGGATCGAAGCCCTTGCCTTCGAGATCCTTGCCCTCTTCAATGTACTTTCTTGTAGCTGCTGCAAATGCGAGCTGGCACTCTGTGTTAACATTGATCTTTGAAACGCCGAGTGAGATAGCCTTCTTGATCATGTCGGCAGGGATACCTGTACCGCCGTGGAGAACGAGCGGCATCTCGCCTGTAAGCTGCTGGATAGCGTCAAGAGTTTCAAAGCTGAGGCCCTTCCAGTTTGCAGGATACTTACCGTGAATGTTACCGATACCTGCTGCGAGCATTGTTACGCCGAGGTCTGCAACCATTTTGCATTCCTTAGGATCTGCGCATTCGCCCATGCCGATTACGCCGTCTTCCTCGCCGCCGATTGAACCAACCTCAGCCTCAAGTGAAAGACCGAGCTTGTTACAAGTTGCAACGAGTTCCTTTGTTTTTTCAATGTTTTCTTCGATCGGATAGTGTGAACCGTCGAACATGATTGAGCTGAAACCGGCTTCGATGCACTTCTTAGCGCCTTCGTATGAACCGTGGTCAAGGTGGAGAGCAACAGGAACTGTGATGTTGAGTTCCTCGAGCATACCGTTTACCATACCAACGACTGTTTTGTAGCCGCACATATATTTACCGGCACCCTCAGATACACCGAGGATAACAGGTGAGTTGAGTTCCTGTGCTGTTAAAAGAATTGATTTTGTCCATTCAAGGTTGTTGATGTTGAACTGACCTACTGCATAGTGGCCTGCCTTTGCTTTTGTAAGCATTTCTTTAGCGTTTACTAATGGCATTTTAATCTTCCTTTTGTAAAAAATTTCAGCAGACAAGCGTCCCCACCTGCCGATTTAAGTTTATTATACAATATATTTTTGAAAATATAAAGACCTAAAAAGAAGATTTAGTGAAAATTTTAACAATTAGTCGAAAAATTCTTCATTTTGTCCTGTTTTAGTCAATTATCACTAAACTTTCAAAATAAACTCACACTTCCGTAACACAACAAGGTTGATTTTGATTTTGTGAAAAGGTATAATATAAATGTAAATTACAATACTTGATTTTGGTCAAGCGTTGTATGATAATATTTTTTGTAAACTATCCCGTAGGGGTAGTCTTGCGACCGCAAGTAATGACAGATATTTTATTGCAAACAAAGTTTTATAAATATAACAAAACAACCGATATAGTAACTGGCGGATGATATCTGCCCCTACGAAATATTTGTTCATTTCGGCAATTTGCTTGCAAAAAATTTTGTTTCATTACTTAAGGACAAACGCAGTTTGTACCCCACGGTAACAAATAAATGTAGGAGTAACTTTTATGGACAATTTTGACAACAACAATATGGGTGGGTTTGAACCGCAAAAGCCGTTCACCGAAAAGCCCGTACAAAACAATAATATGAACACGGAACAGACAATTCCCGTTTCCGAACCCGAAACACAGGAAGAACAGACTCAGAATGTTCAGCCGCAGAACGGCAACACACCGTACGGTGATTATATTTTCGGCAACAACAATCAAAACACGGCAAACAATGCAAATCCGACTGAAAATGTTCCGCCGTATCAGCAGAATCAAAATCCGAATCCGAACACCTACGCTCAGCCGTGGCAGTACGGTTACGGTCAGTATCCATACAGCGGACAGAATCCGCAGTATAATCAGAACAATCAGCAGTACGGTCAGTATCAGAACAACACAGGATACAATCAGAATGTACCTCCGTATCAGCAGAATATGTACGGACAGCCTCCCTACGGCAACAACGGTACATACAATCAGCAATACAATCCGCAGATGTTCGCACAGTACCCCCAAAAGAAAACAAAGGGCGGAATAATTGCGTTGATTATCGTTCTCTGTTCACTTCTTACAATCGGTTTTATCGGCATGATGGTGTACGGATTTTCGGTTGACATAAAAGAAGATTTGAACAGCGACCGAAGTGATTCGGGCAATTCGTTCAGACTTCCGAATAAAGACAGCACAACACCGTTTGAAACCCTTCCCGACACATCTTCGCAGGGTAAAACTCACGATGAGTCGGACTACAGTGACAAGGTGAACAAGGATTACTCGGGTATGAAGCTTGAAAGCAATCCGAAAGACGCAAAAACAAACAACAGCTACACAGCCGCAAAAGCGTCAGAAAAGGTTTCTGACTCGGTAGTCGGCATTCTCTGTTACTCGGACGATGTACCCGATCAGGCTGACACAACAACCGCATCTTCACAGGGAAGCGGAATTATCTTCTCACAGGACGGCTATGTTATCACAAACGCTCATGTAATCGGCAACAGCAAAACAGCCTATGCAATCAGAGTTGTAACATCTGACGGCAAGGTATACAAGGCAGGTGTTGTAGGTTACGATTCAAGAACCGATATTGCGGTTCTCAAAATGGACGATGCAAAGGGACTTACTCCTGCAACATTCGGCGATTCGTCACAGCTTGAGGTTGGTCAGGATATTATCGTAGTCGGCAACCCCGGCGGTCTTGACTATCAGAACACAACAACCAAGGGCGTTATTTCGGCACTTGACAGAAAACTTTCAACATCAAGCCTTACAAAGTACATTCAGACCGATGCCGCAATCAATCCGGGCAACTCGGGCGGTCCGCTTGTAAACTACTACGGTCAGGTTGTCGGAATTACAACTTCAAAGATTGTTTCCGAAACTTACGAAGGTATGGGCTTTGCAATTCCGTCACAGACAGTAAAAAACATTGTTGACACACTTGTAAAGAACGGCTATGTTGAAGGCAGAGTAAAAATCGGCATTTCGGGCATTGCAGTAACATCGGAGCAAGCATCAAATTACAATATTCCGCAGGGCATTTATGTTCAGAGTATCGTATCTGGCGGTCCGTGTGACGGCACAAGCCTTGAAGAAGGCGATATCATCACAGAGGTTGACGGCGAAACAATTACAAGCTTTGCAGATGTTTATGCGATTCTTGAAACCCACAAGCCGGGGGACAAAATCAAGGTTAAATATTACAGCTCATCATCGGGCGACGGTGAGGTTGAAATCACACTTCAGGAAGATAAGTAATTTTAATATAAGAATATCACCAAAAGCAAGAGGGCAGTCACGGCAATGTGACTGCCCTCTTGCTAATTGAAAATTAAAAGTGAAAAATGGAAAATTATTGTCGGGTAGCCAGTTTGCAAATTGCGAGCGATTGCAGCCCGACTGTTTTATTTTTGGTATTTTTATATTCGCCTATATTTTGTAGAGGCGAACCTCGTTCGCCCGTTCGTGTGCGATGCACACGATTGAACGCATAGCGTTCAAATACCATATGCAACTCATTTATATAATTTAATTTTGCATATACATTGTGTCATTATTTTTTAACGGGGATAAAATTCCGCAAAAATCCTGCACTTCTTCCTTTCAGGTAAAACCAACCTATGGTGTCAAAAACTGCCGCTCCTACAAAATTAACAAGCAAATCTTTCATTGTATCGATCAGACCGATGTCAAGGTAACCGTTAATACCGAGATTTTCACCGTTCACAACGGTTGATGTTATATCCCTGATGTGCATTATCACATTCGGCTTGCCCGAAATCAAGCCTGAATGTATTGCCGTGATTACGGTGTCCTTTTGCATATCCTTTTCAAAAAGCATATCCGCACCAAACTCAAAAAACTCCCACACAACACCGACTGTCATTGAAAAGCAGAACGAAAACAGGCACACAAACATGGGCGAGAGGCTCAATTTCACCCGCTCGCTTCTGTTCAAAATATCGGTCAGTCCAAAACCAACGCCTGCACAGATAAAGCCGTTCACAGTATGGAGCAATGAATCCCATATCGGAATCTTTTCGTAGAACGCACCGAGCTCACCCATAACATTTGCCGCAAACACGAACAGCACAACAATCGTTTCAAGCACACTCGGCAACGCTACCGACAGCTTTCGGTCGATGAACAACGGAAGCATCAACAGTCCGAGCGTTAACACGCAGGTCATGACATTCTCCCATTTTCCGTTTAAAATGCCGGCAGTCAAAAGTGACACAAGTATGAGCCTTATAATGATGTAAACGCCTGCCTTAACCTTGTGCTGTCGCATTTCACGCACATTCAGCCACCGTGCAAGCCTTTGAAAAAATCCTTTAAGTCGTTTTTTCATAATATCCCCCGATTTTTACACTTATTTTTTCCTTAAAAACGAGATAAACCCCTGTAAAATTGTATTAGCTTTTTCTGCCTGATATTACCGCAAAATAAAAAAGCCACCGCCATCTGCGATGACTCATAAGCATTGATATTAAATTACTTTTTCTCTGACTTCTCTGACGATTCGGCTTTTTCGCCATTTTTTTCAGCCTCAAGCTTTTTCTTGAGTTCCTCTTTGCCGACAGCAAGCATCAGCTTGATACGGTTCTCCTGATTTACCTTCGGCGCACCCGGATCATAGTCGATGGTAACGATATTGGCATTCGGTCTGATTTCTTTAATCTTTCTGATTGCGCCCTTACCGTTGATATGATTCGGCAGACAACCGAAAGGCTGTGTGCATACGATATTCTCATAGCCTGTATCGGCAAGTTCAATCATCTCGGCTGTCAGCAACCAACCCTCGCCCATCTTACTGCCGTAGCCGATAACACCGTTTACAAGCTCCTTTGTGTGAGCATATCTGTGAGGCGGAACAAAGCCGTACTTTTCAGCGGCATCAACCATAAGTCCCTCAAGCTTTGTGAGGTAGTTAAGAAGCATCGAACAGAATTTGTATTTAACTCTGCTTCCTCCGAACATCTTGTAGTCCTCAATACGGTTATCAACCTTAAATGATGCAAAACCCATAAGACCGGGGATGCAAACCTCGCAATCCTGATCTGCAAGAAAGTCCTCAAGACCGTTGTTAGCCATTTTGGAGTATTTTACATAGATTTCGCCGACAATACCGACTTTAACCTTTGGCACTTTATTAAGCTCAATTTTTGTGAATGACTTTGTAATTTTATCAAGGGTTTCGTCAATTTCTTCAAGAGTGTAGCCCTTGCCCTGTATGAGCATATCGGAAATCTTATCCGTCCATTCATCAACAAGCGCCATACTTTCGCCCTTGTTCACTTCATAGGGCTTTGTCTGGTTTGAAAGCAGCATTAACTGGTCGCCGTACACAAGACCGCCGACAAATCTGCGGATAAGCGGAAGTGTGAGCGAAAAACCGCTGTTGTGCTCCATACCGAATGAAAGCGAAATTACGGGAACGAACTCAAAGCCTGCCTTTTTGAGAGCCTTTCTCAAAAGGAAAATGTAGTTTGACGCACGACATCCGCCGCCTGTCTGAGTAATCATCAGGGCAACCTTGTGAACATCATACTTTCCGCTTTGCAGAGCATTGATGAACTGACCTATAACCAGCAAAGCCGGATAACAGGTATCGTTGTGAACATATTTAAGACCTGTCTGCGCAATCTCCGGACCTGTTGTGTCGAGCAAATCAGACTTATAGCCGTAGTAGTTGAACACCTTTTCAAGTATTTTAAAATGAATAGGCGCCATATTGGGCATAAGGATTGTGTATTCCTTTTTCATCTGCTTTGTAAACAGCAAACGACCTGTTTTTTTGTCATACTTCAACTCTGCCATAACAGAATTTCCTTTCATCAATCGTTTTCAAGCGCAGCAAGCAAACTGCGGATTCGGATTTTAACTGCTCCGAGGTTTGTAATTTCATCTATCTTAATCTGAGTGTAAATCTTATTTTTGCTTTCAAGAATTTCTCTTACCTCATCGGTTGTAATCGCATCAACACCGCAGCCGAAGGATACAAGCTGAACAAGCTCCATGTCCTTTCTTGTTGTAACATATTTTGCCGCCGCATAAAGTCTTGCGTGGTATGTCCACTGGTTGAGAACATGAGTCCGGAAATGTTCAACTCTCGGAGAAACAACATCTTCGCTGACGATTGCAACATCAAAGCCTGAGATAAGTCTGTCGATTCCGTGGTTAATTTCGGGATCAATATGATATGGTCTGCCTGCAAGAACAAAAATCTTTTTGCCCTCTTTTTCAGCCTTGGCAATAATCTCGCTGCCCTTGTCGATAACCTTTTTTCTGTAATTTTCCTGTTCCTGATATGCAAGCTTAGCCGCATTTCTGACCTCGTTAAGAGTGAGGTCGGGGAAGTGGAACGAAAGTCTTTCATAGGCTTTCTTAGGAAAATCGTTCGGGCGGTGAATACCGAAGTATTCCTTTATGAAGTGAACCTTGCGTATATCCTTCATATTGTTTTTGATAACCTCGGGGTAGTAAGCAACAACAGGACAGTTGTAATGGTTATCTCCGAGATGCTCGTCAAAATTATAGGAAAGACAGGGGTAGAAAATTGTTTCTGCACCCATATCAATAAGAGTCTGAATGTGACCGTGAACAAGCTTTGCAGGGAAGCAAACGGTATCGCTCGGAATTGTCTGCTGACCTCTCTGATAAAGCTTTCTTGTTGAATACGGTGAGTGGAACACCTCAAATTTAAGTTCTGTAAAGAATCTGTACCAGAACGGATAAAGCTCATACATATTGAGCGCCATAGGAATTCCAAGCCTACCTCTTATGCCTTCAACAGGCTTGTAGGAATCAATGAGATTCAGCTTATAGGCATACATATTCATATCGTTTGCAGGAGCCTTCTTTGTGATTGGTCTTTCACAACGGTTTCCCGCAATAAACTTTCTGCCCTTGCCGAATGAATTTATTGTAAGACGGCAGTTGTTGTTGCACATACCGCAGTTTGCAACCTTGATTTCGTGAACGAATTCACCAAGTCCCTTTTTGTCGGTAATTGTACTCTTGCCAACGCCCTTTGACTTTTTCTTTGCGTAAAGAGCCGCACCGTAAGCACCCATAAGTCCTGCAATGTTGGGACGGACAACTTCAACGCCCATTTCCTGTTCAAATGCACGCAAAACAGCGTCGTTAAGGAAAGTACCGCCCTGAACTACAACACGCTTGCCGAGTTCATCGGGGCTTGACGCACGAATAACCTTGTAAAGGGCATTCTTTACAACGCTGAGTGAAAGACCTGCCGAGATATCTTCAATTGTAGCACCGTCTTTCTGAGCCTGCTTAACGCTTGAATTCATGAATACGGTACAGCGTGAGCCGAGGTCAACGGGACGCTTTGCAAAAAGTCCGAGTTTTGCAAAGTCGGCAATCTCATATCCGAGAGCGTTTGCAAAAGTCTGCAAAAAGCTTCCGCAACCCGATGAACAAGCCTCATTAAGGAATATATTGTCAATTGCACCGTTATGTATCTTAAAGCATTTGATATCCTGTCCGCCGATATCGATAATAAATTCAACATCGGGCATAAAGTATTTTGCGGCGGTAAAGTGGGCGATTGTTTCAACAATGCCGTAATCAACCGCAAATGCGTTCTTTACAATGTCCTCACCGTAACCTGTTACGGCAGAAGAAACAACATTTATTTCGGGATTTATTTCGTAAACCTCGTCAAGGAATTGCTTCATAATCTCAACGGGGTTTCCCTTTGATGGCAGATATTTTGAATAGAGCAACTCACCGTCATCATTGAGAACAACGCCCTTTACGGTTGTTGAACCTGCGTCCATTCCTATATAAGCCTTGCCTGCGTAACCCTTTAGCTCCTTCTGCTTAACATCAGCCTTTGCATGACGGTCGCAGAATTTTCTGTACTCCTCTTCGTTTTTAAAGAGGGGCTGATTGAACGCAAAGTTACCGCTGCCACGGTAGTTCTTTACCTTTTCGATAACCTCGTCAAAATCAATAGTCTTTTCGGCACACAAAGCCGCACCGCAGGCAACATAATAAAGTGAATTTTCGGGGCAGATGCCCTTTGTTCCGAGCGTGCGGTCAAAGCAGTTTCGCAGTTCGCTCATAAATGTAAGAGGTCCGCCGAGATATACAATCTGACCTTCAATTTCTCTGCCCTGTGCAAGACCTGCAACAGTCTGGCTTACAACCGCATTGAAAATACTCTCTGCGATGTCGCTCTTCCTCGCACCCTGATTAAGGAGCGGCTGAATATCGGTCTTTGCAAACACACCGCATCTTGATGCGATTGTGTATGTCTTTTCGTGCTGTTTTGCAAGCTCGTCCATATCCTCAAGCTTAACATTCAGAAGTGTTGCCATCTGGTCAATAAACGCACCCGTGCCGCCGGCGCAGGTACCGTTCATTCTTACCTCAAGTCCGTTTGTGAGAAACAATATCTTTGCATCCTCACCGCCGAGTTCAATTATAACATCTGTACCCGGAATAAAAGTATTGGCGGCAACTCTTGTTGCGTAAACCTCCTGAATAAAATCAACGCCGACAGACTCGGCAACACCCATTCCGGCAGAACCCGAAAGAGCCACCGAGGCATTTTCAACGCCGTCAATCCTTGTCCGTACAAGTGCAAGAATTTCTGCAATCTTTTCCGTAATTCGGGAATAATGCCTTTCATATGTGCTGTATATTAATTTGTTTTCGTCGTCAAGCACAACACATTTTATTGTTGTTGAGCCAATATCCAATCCTAATTTCAACTTGTGCCTCCGAAATCAATACATAGTAATCTCATTGTGCATATCTAGTTAATTATAGTATTTTTTGCCAAGAAAATAATTCTAATTCAGAATATTTTCACCTTTGATGAATTTTACCATTTTTATCACAAAAATTCAATACACATAAAGGGCATAATGTATAATCTACTGCATATAATTTGCCCTCAAAAGCAAAGCGGAGCATTGTTCCGACTTTAATATATCTTAAAAATGCAGAAAAACCTGCCGAAATCGGCAGGTCTTTAGCTTTAAGTATTTAAATTATCAGAAAAGTTCACCGTGAGGAGCTTCACCGTCATCTGCCTCGTCTGAATCTGCGGACTCGGAGAATCCTTCTTCACGCTTTGCCTCAAGCTCTGCCTTGAGGTCGCAGATGTTTGTAAGATGCTCGGGTTCTGCCTTTTCTTCGGTAACAGCCTCGGGCTGTTTTTCAACAGGCTTTTCCTCTTTAAAAGGAGAGGACTTGTAGTCGCCCTCATTTGAGCAAGCTACTGTAATATCAACAATATCATCCTCTTTAACCTCGGGAGCAACCTCGGGATTGCCGTAAAAAATATCGTTTGAGCTGTTGACAATCTTTCTGTAACACTCTCTTGCTTTTGCGATTTTGGCCTTTGAAGTGTCAATAACCTTCAAAAGCTTTTCGCACTCGGCGTCATTAATTTCAGTGCCTTTCTTTCTGCTGTCGTACATAACCTTTCCGAGAGCAATATATGCTCTGTTCATAAGCTCGCTTTCGCTTTTCATAACAAGTCTTAATCTGTTGAGCTTTGCGTTTGTTCTGTTCTTTTCTACTATTGTCTGAGCTACCGATGAAATTGTATCAACGGCTGTATTTACTGTTCCTTTTACACTGTCAAGTATCGTCATAGTAAATTTCTCCTTTAAAACCGCTTTGGCACAAACACTCTGACACATTCTGCCGTGGCGAATAATATTAAACTTATTTCTATTATTATGACAGATTTTTTTGATAAAATCAACATTTTTTTAAAATTTACTTGTTAAAATCACGGTCAATTGCTATAATTAGTTTCATAGAGTGTTAAAGAGGTGGTTTGGATGCCTGAAAAGAAAATTACCAAGGCAATCGTCTGCCCAATGTGCGGTGAAATGAGCAAGGCTGATGTTTACACCAGCATCAACCCGTCCGTAACAAAGGGTGTGCGCAGAAGAGCGCTTGACGGTGAGCTTTTTGCGTGGAAATGTCCGTCATGCGGATACTCCGCAAGGCTCACATATCCGATTCTCTACAATGATATGAAGAATCGTTTTATGGTGTATTTCATTCCCAAAATTGATCATTTTCAGCTCTGCGACAACGAGCTTGAAGAAAAATACAGCAATCTCCGCAACATAAGCAAACGAATTGTTCCGACCTTCAATTCGTTCAAGGAGAAAATTTTTATCTTTGAGTCAGGACTTGACGATATGTCGGTTGAGCTTACAAAGCTTGCAATCAGCCAAACAGTTTCAAAAAAGCTTAACGGTGCGGAAATTCATGACGGATACCTTTCAATGTACGATCGTGAACGCAACACAATGGGATTTACATATTTTACAGGTGAAAAGCATACACCGTATGTTCAGACAGCAAGACTTGAAATTTATGTTAAATCGAAGAAAATTGTCGATTCGCTTGCATATAAGGACAAAAAATTAAAGGGCTTTCTTAAAATTGACCGTGAATGGGCAGAAAACATTCTCTACCGCTACAAGCGCATGAAGCATATTGAAAAGCTTAACAAGCTGAAAGAGTAAGCTGTTACTGTAGTCAGTCAATTCTTTTGGTTTAAAAAAGAATCTGCAAATAAGTAACATATACACTGTAAAGAATATCCGTAAACATAAACTCGTTAAAGCAAAAATGCATAAAAATTTCCGCCATTACGATTGGGGTGGCGGAATCATTCAGCTTAATATTTTTGTATTTGCAATTCCAACTTGTTAAAATGCCGATACAATCGAGGATTTTCGTTGCACAAAAAAATCAGGGATCGACTCAAAGAGCCGACCCCTTTTTAATTTATTGAAAAGATTGGTAATTACTTGTTAACAGCTTCATAAACTGCAACTGCGCAAGCAACTGTAGCACCAACCATCGGGTTGTTACCCATACCGATAAGGCCCATCATTTCAACATGAGCAGGAACAGAAGATGAACCTGCGAACTGAGCGTCACCGTGCATTCTGCCCATTGAGTCTGTAAGACCGTATGATGCAGGACCTGCACCCATGTTATCGGGGTGAAGTGTACGGCCTGTACCGCCGCCTGATGCAACCGAGAAATACTTAACGCCGTTCTCATTTGCCCACTTCTTGTATGTACCTGCAACGAGGTGCTGGAAACGAGTCGGGTTAGTAGAGTTACCTGTGATAGATACACCTACATTTTCATGCTGCATGATTGCAACACCTTCACGAACATCGTCAGCGCCGTAGCAGCGAACTGCAGCTCTTTCACCGTCTGAGAAAGCTCTCTCTTCAACGATTTTAAGCTCTGATGTGAAATAGTCAAACTGAGTCTTTACATATGTAAAGCCGTTGATTCTTGAAATAATGTAAGCAGCATCCTTGCCAAGACCGTTAAGGATAACACGGAGCGGCTCTTTTCTTGCTTTGTTAGCGTTACGAGCGATACCGATAGCACCCTCTGCTGCTGCAAAGCTTTCGTGACCTGCGAGGAATGCAAAGCACTTTGTTTCATCTCTGAGAAGCATTGCGCCGAGGTTACCGTGACCACGGCCAACATTTCTCTGCTCAGCTACTGAGCCGGGAATACAGAAAGCCTCAAGACCGATACCGATAGCTTCTGCTGCCTCTGAAGCAGTCTTTGCGCCCTTCTTAACTGCAACTGCACAACCGAGTGTGTAAGCCCAGCCTGCGTTTTCAAATGCGATCGGCTGAACGCCCTTTACGATGTCGTAGGGATCAAAACCGAGATCGTTACAAATTTTTCTTGCCTCTTCAAGATTTGCAATACCGTATTCGGCAAGGCACTTCTCAATTTTAGGCATTCTTCTTTCCATACCTTCAAATGTTACTGCCATTATGGTGTCCTCCTTACCGAATTATTCTTCACGAGGGTCAATGTACTTAGCTGCGCCGTCAAAACGACCGTACTGACCGATGTTGTTCTTGTATGCTTCGTTTGGCTCAACGCCGTGACGAATGTCCTCGAGCATTTTGCCGAGCTTTACGAACTGATAGCCGATAACTTCATCGTTCTCGTCAAGTGCTGTCTTGAGAACATAGCCTTCAGCCATTTCCATGTAACGAACGCCCTTAGCGTTTGTGCTGTACATTGTACCAACCTGGCTGCGAAGACCCTTACCGAGATCCTCCATACCTGCGCCGATCGGAAGACCGCCCTCTGAGAAAGCTGTCTGGCTTCTGCCGTAAACGAGCTGCTCGAAGATGTTCTTCATAGCTGTGTTGATAGCATCACAAACGAGGTCTGTGTTAAGGCACTCAAGGAGTGTTTTGTTAGGAAGAATTTCTGCTGCCATAGCTGCAGAGTGAGTCATACCCGAACAACCGATTGTTTCAACAAGAGCCTCTTCAACGATACCGTCTTTAACATTAAGTGTAAGCTTGCAGGCACCCTGCTGAGGAGCACACCAGCCAATGCCGTGTGAAAGACCTGAAATGTCTTTAATGTCATAAGATTTTACCCATTTGCCCTCTTCGGGAATAGGTGCAGGACCGTGCTTAGGTCCCTTTGCTACAGTGCACATATTTTCAACTTCTTTTGAATAAATCATGTGTACTTCTCCTTTCAATAAATTGTATGAGTCCGAAATCCTCAAACACCTATATTATACGGCTTAACCCGACATTTTTCAAGCATTTTTCGTTAATTTTTACAATTCCCCCACATTGTAATATTTCCCGTAGCAATTTTCCGTTTGATTTTGAAATGGTAAAAATAAAAACGGCAACCGTGAAACAAATCACCGATTGCCGTTAAAGTTTACTTATTCTTCCCAAAACAATTCGTCAAGGGTTTTGTCAAGTGCTTTACATATTGCTATGCAAAGGTTAATTGTGGGATTGTAGTCGCCCTTTTCAGTTGCGCTTATTGTCTGTCTTGACACCTTTACAAGTTCCGCAAGCTGTTGCTGTGACAAATCCTTTGCGGCACGGGCGCTTTTTAATCTTAAATTCTTCATTCTTCAACTGCCTTTTTGTCAATTATTTTTTTGATTACAACTATCACAAAAATACTTATTGTCCAAATCATTACAATGATAGGAATAATGTCAAGATTTGCTATTCCGTTTGTAACAAAGGTTTTGTTGCCGAAAGCAATTCCCAAACATTCTGCTCCCGCAACAAATGCCAAAGAGCCTAAAAGACTCCTTCTGCCTTTATTCGATGTGAAATATGCGTCATTTAAAATGCTTATTCCGACGAATACGGCGGTTGAAAGAAACAGTCCTATGAACATTTGAACGCTGAGTTCAGCCCAATTAATCTCCAAAACATTAACTAAAGCGCAGGCAATTATGTACCCGATAAGCACAAAAAATGCCGATTTATAAGCCTTGCCCCGTGCAAGAATCTGTCGTTCATCGTATTCTGTGTAAGTGTTCTTTTTCCTTTTAATGTTTGCGATAATGAGCGTTACGATAACTACGGCAATAAAACCGCAACAAAAACCAAGCACCCAATAGTATTTTTCTCCCATAATAACATCTCCCAAATAAATCAGCCAATTTGCAGATTTATTCGTCCAACCGATAATCCGCAAATATATTAAAAAATTTTATGTGTTTAGATGTGAATACTTAAAAATCCACAATGCATACAAAAAGCTTTCTGTACCATTATAGTACATTAAAAGCCACTTATTGTCAAGTATATTTTACATAATTTCAAAAATACTTTTATTTGGCTGTTTTGGGAAATTAAATCCGTTAAGAAACCTGTCAGCTCAAACAAAACAAGACAAGCCCATATTTCAGAGCTTGCCTTGTGGAATTACTCACCGTCACGCTGCATTGTTTCATTAATAGCACGATTAACAAAGCCGTTCACGCTTTCGCCGTTCTTTTCTGCGTGGGCTTTGATAATATCCTTTCGACCTTTCGGCATAGCAACATTGATACGGTCATATGCTTTAGCGTTATATCGGTTGTTTGCCTCAATTCTCGCCCTGCTGTTCTTATTTTCTGCCATTTCTTCACCGCCTAAAATCTATTGACATCAAATTATTGTTGTTGTATAATATAGGTGAAAAGGAACGGCTTTAGCTGTTTCGCATTTGCGTATTTTTTTATTAAAAACCGCTCTGTATTGCGACTACAGGGCGGTTATTTCTTTATATTCTTAATGACTTCATTAAAAGCCACGAAAACAATTGCGAGAACAAACAAGTATGTAATCTCTGCCATTGGAATACACCCCCTTTCGCAAGGGAGCTGAAACAGCCGCCACCGTTCCTTTACAAATATTATTATAGCGCACCTCTTTACACTTAACAAGTACCAATATGCACAAATTATACGCTTAAACATTGTAGTATAATATAGTCACATGATAAGGAAAGGGGAAAGCGATAATCAGTACGACCGCAACGCAATTGCAGTATATGCAAGCGTAGGCAGCGGCATAGCAGAACCCCACAGGCAAAAGAAAAGACAAGCCCATATTTCAGAGCTTGCCTTGTGGAATTATGCTACTTTGTCAGATGTATATTCAACAACCGCTATTTCGGTCATAAGACTGCTTACGGTTTTTACAATGTCATCAAGTCTTTTTGCCACTTCATCGGTAAAAACGGTTTCACCGCATTTTGAACATTCCAAACACGGAACATTCTTTACGATTACAATGCACTTTTTAAGATCAACAAAATGTGTTGTTGTACTTGGCTTCAAATCACCTTTGCAATAAAAACAAGTCATTGTTATTTCTCCTTTCGGGTTTGTGAATCACTTTCAAATTTATCTGAATCGGGAAAATAGGCAGTTACTATACAAACAACATCTCCGTTGCAACCTGCCACAATATGCAAATATTCATTGTTTGTACTTACACCTAAAACAAGGCAAGCGGGATATGGATAGCTGTCGGGATATTGTTCTATTATTTTGCCCGTATGTATTGCATTGAATACATCATCACGGTATATTCCTCGTTCCTGTAACCGTTTCAGAGCGTGCACAGACCATATGACAGATTTATCGTCACATAACCTTTGTAATGCTTCGATATTTAATTCAGGCAAGCTTGTCACCTCCTCTGTCTATGGTGTGTTTGATTTGTGTATTTATTCGCAACTAATTCGCAACCATTCTTTACAACTTTATTGTAGCATATCAAGATAGATTGTACAAGAATAATATTAATCAGTTTGGATTTGGCAACGGTATTGTTTTCTAAACAACAATAAAAAGGTATCGGTCTTTTTAACCAATACCCTTTTATGGAGCTGATAACGGGATTCGAACCCGTGACCTCGTCCTTACCAAGGACGCACTCTGCCTACTGAGCTATATCAGCATATTTAATTGTAAGGTTGCAACCTTTATAATGTTAATCCCGCAAAATTTCGGACATTAACAGCCAAATCATTGATATAAAAAACAGTAAAAATCCAACAATAACAAAATCAAAATTAATTTTACTTTTTTCACACGGTCGCAAAACCACGGTGATTATATCACAAAAACATCGTAATGTAAAGTGTCCACGAAATATAATAACACATTTGCACGGTGATTTCAAATGTTTTTTTAAACTTTTTTGTAAAAAATACGAAAAGATTTGAAAAACACTTGATTATAAGCCGTTTTGGTGCTATAATTTTCCTGTAAATAATGAAAGCTAAAGGAGTGGGCAACAAACCCGCTCCTTATTTATTAGTTTTCACTTTGTTCCTCGGTGCGGTTTATCTGTCTGCAATATTTCGCACAGGGTATTTTTGCAGACAGGAAGGCAGTGAATTTATGGCAAAAAGCAAAGGCGGTGTAACCGTATCAAAAGTATGGGAACTTTGTCAGCCGATTGTTGAAGGCTTCGGACTTTCACTTTGGGATGTGCGTTATGTCAAGGAAGGTGCAGACCGTTTCCTGCGTGTTTACATTGACAAGCCCGAAGGCATTGACATTAACGATTGCGAAAATGTTTCCCGTGCAATCAACGGTCCTCTTGATGAGCTTGATCCGATTGAGGAGGCGTACTGTCTTGAGGTCTGCTCTCCCGGAATTGAGCGTGAGCTTATCCGTGACGAACATTTTATGCAGTTCATCGGTGCGGATATTATGGTTAAGATGCTTCGCCCCATTGATGGCATAGGCAGAGAATTTAAAGGGGTTTTAAAGGATTATTCCGACGGTAAGGTCACAATTGAGGATCACAGCGGTGAGAATGAAATCACAATCAGCAAAAAGGACGCCGCATGGATTAAGCTTGACGATTTTGATTAAAAATTGTAGTTTGAACACTATCAAGCCGTAGTGGCGAACACAGTTTGCCACTACAGATACACATAACAGCATAACAATTTGTATATAACCGAAAAATAAGAAAAGGATGATTTGGAAAATGACTAACAAAGATTTATTTGAGGCATTGAGAACATTTGAAAAGGAAAAGGGCATTCCTATGGACTATATGCTTCAAAACATTGAAAAGGCAATTTCCGTTGCCTGCAAGAACTACTACGGCGGTAATGAAAATGTTGTATTCAAGGTTGATCCGGAAAAGAACAGCTTTGACGCAAAGCTTGTCAAAACAGTAGTTGACGAGGT
>ERZ780162.307-NODE-307-length-40493-cov-5.299100_pt1 | contig 40493 bp, 30 predicted proteins | sample MGYA00511474_ERZ780162 | MGnify/ENA primary metagenome ERZ780162 (study PRJEB29588, sample SAMEA2143633) | human gut metagenome | biome: human gut; feature: human-associated habitat; material: faeces | place: Denmark | collected 2008/2010 ...
GATAGAGCAGCACCTCACGGAACAGGTCATATCAAAGCAGGTCTTAACTATGCAATGAGCCTTCATGCTATTGTTACAGCACATGAAGAAGGTTATGCAGAAAATATGTACCTTGACCCTGCAACAAGAACAAAAGTTGAAGAGACAGGCGGAGCTAACTTTATCTTCGTAACAAAGGATGGCAAGGTTGTAACACCTAAGTCTGACAGTATCCTTCCTTCAATCACACGTCGTTCACTTATTCATGTTGCTAAGGAATACCTTGGACTTGAAGTTGAAGAAAGAGAAGTATTATTCGATGAAGTTAAAGACTTTGCTGAATGTGGTCTTTGCGGTACAGCTGCAGTTATCTCACCTGTAGGCAAGATTGTAAATCATGGCGAAGAAATCTGTTTACCTAGCGGAATGGAGAAGATGGGTCCTACAATCCAGAAGCTCTACGATACTCTTACAGGTATCCAGATGGGTAAGATTGAAGCTCCTAAGGGCTGGATTTACACAGTTGAATAATAGTAGATTTATACAAATATAATATTATATTGACTCAGACGCCGGCTTGTAAGATTAATTCTTTAGCCGGCGTTTATTATGTATGCGGGAAACAGGCTGTAGACTGTGCATACACGGAAAATATTGTTTATATAATTAAGTCATTTTATATGGATTTTTTATGAACAATATGTTATTATTTAATAACAATAAATGAGAAAGAGGCGTTTTAATATGGCAGAATTTGGTACGAATGAGCGGGTTCTGCGTTCGGATGTATCACCTGAAGAATGCAAGAAGATAGAAAAGGTCTTACGGAAGAATAATATTTCCTATTATGAAAAATGGAAAACGCATTCAGGTTTACTGAAGTTCCTGGACAATAGTAAGAACATGAAGTGTGATATATACATACATATGGATTCGTATGACGAAGCAAAAAAGGTATTAGGAGATAATTAATATCTGAATGGTGGCAGCTGTGGCAGTATAGTGCCACAGCTTATTTTATGTACGCACAGGGCGGTTTATGGAAGCCGGCGGGAAGTATTTCTCATAGTTTTTGATAAAGGAGAAAAAAATTGAAGGCGATTTTGAAAAAACTTATTATGGCTGCGGCTCTTGTAGCTGTAATGGCAGGTGTGATTACCGGCTGCGGCAGTAAAAAGAATGACAGCAACGTGGCAAAAAACAGCGGGGATACATTTACGGTAGGTTTTGATGCGGAATTTCCGCCGTATGGATACAAAGATGACAGCGGAGAGTATGTCGGATTTGACCTTGACCTTGCAGCAGAGGTATGTTCAAGAAATGGCTGGACACTTGTAAAGCAGCCTATTGAATGGGAAAGCAAGGATATGGAACTTAATTCAGGTATGATTGACTGTATCTGGAACGGTTTTACAATGGACGGACGTGAAAAGGAATATACGTGGTCAACTGCTTATGTAGACAATTCACAGGTTGTAGTTGTAAAGAAAAATTCAGGAATAACAAAGCTTTCTGATCTTGCAGGTAAAAATGTTATAGTACAGTCTGATTCATCAGCACTTGCAGCATTTACAGGAGAAGATGCCGACGAGGAAAATATCAGGCTTGCAGCAAGTTTTAAGTCGCTTCAGCAGGTTGGAGATTACAACAGTGCATTTCTTAATCTTGATGCCGGTTCTGCAGATGCGGTATGTATGGATATAGGTGTTGCAAAGTATGAAGTTGAGTCGCGTGGTGATACATTTACAATTCTTAACGAGCATGTTTCAAGCGAAGAATATGGTGTTGGCTTTAAGAAAGGCAATACGCAGTTAAGAAATCAGGTTCAGGAAACACTTGAAGAGATGCTTGCTGATGGCTCGTTTGATTCAATTGTTCAGAAATGGGGACTTGAGGAGTCTGCATGTCTTGGACAGCCGGGAACAGATTCTGTTATGAAAGCAGAGGATACTGTTAAAGAAAAAACCGGATTTTTAGAAAATATGCTTGATATATTAAGACAGCTTTTATCAGGAATGCTTGCATCACTTGGAATATTTGTGCTTACACTTATATTCTCACTTCCGCTTGGACTTGTTATTACATTTATAAGACGTTCAAAGTTAAAAGTACTTAACTGGATAGCAAGAATATATATTTCAATTATGCGTGGCACACCGCTTATGCTGCAGCTTCTTGTAGTATTTTTCGGACCGTATTATCTTTTCGGAATGTCACTTTCTAACAGTTACAGGTTTTACGCTGTAATTATAGGATTTTCACTTAATTATGCGGCATATTTTGCAGAGATTTACCGCTCGGGAATAGAAGCGGTTCCAAAAGGCCAGTATGAGGCAGCAGCAGTTCTTGGCTATTCAAGAACACAGACATTTGTACGAATTATTTTTCCGCAGATGGTAAAAATTGTGCTTCCACCGGTTACAAATGAAGTAATTACACTTGTAAAAGATACATCGCTTGCATTTGCACTTGCATACACAGAAATGTTTACACTTGCAAAACAGATTGCGGCAGCACAGACAAGCATTATGCCACTTTTTGTTGCAGGTCTTTTCTATTACATATTTAACTTTGTAGTTGCATATGGCATGGAGAAACTTGAAAACAAAATGAAGTATTAAGATTATTTGTGATTATTTAAGATGTGCATTGTGTAAATGCACAGGAAGGATGAGTATATGAAGCTGCTTGAAATGAAAAATGTGCAGAAAAGCTTTGGCGGGCTTGAAGTGCTTAAAGATATTTCGTTAGATGTTAATAAAGGTGAAGTAGTGGCGATAATCGGACCTTCAGGTTCAGGAAAATCAACATTTTTAAGATGTGCCACACTTCTTGAAACAATGGATAAAGGAACTCTTTGTTATGGGGGAAAATATGCCACAACAAATAAGCCTGATGAGAACACTTCATATGTTGGCAAGAAAGAAATGCTTGAAGTGAAGAGCCAGTTTGGTCTTGTGTTTCAGAATTTCAATCTTTTTCCACATTATACAGTATTGAAAAATATTATTGATGCACCTGTACATGTTCAGGGAAAGTCAAAGGAAGAAGCAGAAAAGACAGCAAGAGCACTTCTTAAAAAAGTTGGACTTGAGAGTAAAGAGGACAGTTATCCGAGCCAGTTATCAGGAGGCCAGCAGCAAAGAGTCGCCATTGCAAGGGCACTGGCAATGAATCCGCAGATTCTGTTTTTTGATGAGCCTACATCGGCACTTGACCCGGAAATAACAGCCGGAATTCTTAAAGTATTAAAAGACCTTGCCGCAGAGAAGATGACAATGGTTATAGTTACACATGAAATCGACTTTGCAAGAAAAGTTGCAGACAGGGTAATATTTATGGATGGTGGAGTTATTGTCGAGCAGGGTAGTGCCGAGGAAGTAATCGGTAATCCGAAAAATGAGAGAACGAAAGCATTTTTGTCACATCTTAATGTGTAAATTAAAGAAGAATTGAAAAAGAATGGGACTGTTGTTGTGATTGTTTTAAATCAATCAAAGCAACAGTCCTGTTTTTATCAGTGATTTTTAATCATATATGAGACAGATTTTAAAATCTGTATAGTCATTGTAGGAACAAAAGCAAGAATTATAATTTGAAGCAGCTGCATCTTTGAAAGGGTTACAGCAGAAAACAGTGTTCCCAGAAACGGGATGGCTAATACCATGATGAGCAGACATACACCGGCACAAAAAGCACTTACGCTGTAAATATTCGAGAAAAGTCCTGCTTTTGAAATTGGTTTGTCAGTGCGGCAGTTAAAACCATGAAAAAGTCTTGCAAGAGTAAGCGTTGCAAATGCCATAGTCATTGCAAGTGCGGGATTGGCTGCTGTTTGTGCACCCTGTGCAAAAACGGAATTGTTGTATCCCAGATAATAAGCTGTCATTACTGCGATTGCAATAAGAAATCCCTGACCGATAATCCTGAAAAGAAATGATTTTGTGAGTATTCCCTGTGAAGGATCACGCGGCTTTTCATCAAGCAGTGAGTCGTCAACCGGTTCCATTCCAATTGCGATTGCCGGAAGCGAATCTGTGAGCAGATTAATGAACAGAAGCTGTACAGGAGCAAAAGGAACAGGAAGACCGGCAATTGATGTATACAGTACAGCGAGTATGGCTGCCATGTTTCCTGATAAAAGAAACAGTATTGCATTGCGGATATTGCGGTAAACACATCTGCCGTTTGTCACTGCTTTTATAATAGTTGCAAAATTATCATCAGCAAGAATCATGTCGGATGCATCTTTGGAAACTTCTGTACCTGTAATTCCCATGGCAACACCAACATCAGCCTTTTTAAGTGCCGGTGCGTCGTTTACGCCATCGCCGGTCATTGAAACAATACGACCTTTGTTCTGCCATCTTTCAACAATACGAATTTTGTTTTCAGGTGATACACGGGCATAAACACTTATTTTTTCAAGCTTTGAATCAAGTTCTTCATCGCTCATTGAATCAAGCTCGCTTCCTGTTACAGCAATGTCCCCCTGCCTGAATATTCCGATAGCTTCGGCGATTGCAGAGGCAGTTATTTTATGGTCGCCGGTAATCATAACTGGCATTATTCCGGCACGGCGTGCATCTTTTACCGCCTGAACTGCCTCTGGACGTGGCGGGTCAATCATCGATATAAGACCGATAAAAATAAAGTCATTTTCATTCTCAAAATTAAGTGGCTCATGGCATTCTTTGTATGCAAAAGCAAGGACACGCTGGCCTTTTCTTGAAAAAACTTCATTTTGCTGTTTTATAGAATCTATATCGCTGCTATTTATTTTGCGGACGCCATCATTATCACGTATAAAGTTGCAGCGGTCTAACAGTACATCCACTGCACCTTTTGTGAGAACAGTAGGAACATTGTGAATATAGTATTTGGTGCTCATCAGTTTTCTTACAGAGTCAAATGGCAGTTCTTCAATACGCTGCATGTGATTGCGTATGTGATTTTCATTAAATGAGTTGTCAGTACCGTCAAAAGGTACTTTTTTTAACATTTCAAGGAGTGCCGATTCAGTAGGATCTCCAATACATTTGCCATCGGTTATGCATGAATCGTTTGTAAGTATTGCATCATAAAGAAGATACCGGTGAAGCGGCAGGGAAATGTCAAGCTGTTCAGGTGATATTTCTTCGGAGTTGATGTAGATATTCTGCACAGTCATTTTATTCTGTGTAAGTGTGCCTGTTTTATCGGAGCATATTACGGATACACAGCCAAGACTTTCAACAGCTTTTAATTGTTTAATAATTGCATTTTCTTTTGCCATTTTGCGTGTTCCCATAGCCTGGACGATTGTAACGATAGAACTTAATGCTTCAGGAATAGCAGCAACTGCAAGTGCAACAGCGAACATCATTGAATCGAGCATAGGCATTTTACGCACAAGACATAAGGCAAATACCAGTCCACATATAATCATAATCATTATGGCAAGTTTTTTGCTGAAATCATCAAGGCTGACCTGAAGAGGAGTTTTTCTTTCTTTAACTGAATTCATAAGACCTGCGATATTTCCGATTTCAGTATCCATGCCGGTTGATGTAACGATTACTCTGGCTCTTCCGTATGTTACCAGACTGCCAGAATAGACCATGTTTGTGCGGTCGGCAAGAGGCGTGTCATTACCGAGGATATCATTAAATTTGTCAACATTGGCAGATTCACCTGTGAGAGCACTTTCATTTACCTGCAGGGAAAAACTTTCTATGATACGGCAGTCGGCAACGATTAAGTCACCGGCTTCAAGCATTATAATATCGCCGGGAACTATGTCTTTTGAATGAATTTCAATTACACTGCCATCACGTATGACTTTTGCCGAAGGTGATGAGAGCTGTTTCAGGCTTTCAAGTGAACGCTGTGCTTTGACATGCTGGATTGTTCCTAAGACCGCATTCATTATGAGAACCAGAAATATTACAATTGTACTTTCAATATTACCTGAAAACATAGAAATAAGTGCTGCGATAAGCAGTATTACTATTAAAAGGTCACAAAATTGGCTGAAAAACACTTTTATAATGCTGTCGGTTTTCTGTTCGTCAAGTACATTTTCTCCTTTTTCAAGCAGGAGCTGTCTGGCACGATTACTGCTAAGTCCGTCCGGACCTGAGCCAAGTTCACTGATAATATCAGCAGATGCAAGGGACCAATAATTTTTTGTTTTCATAAAACTCCTTTCTTTGCGGCTATGGCTGCAAGTTACATTTTTATTACATATCAAAAAAGAGTATAAAAAAAGACTTTTATTGCACAAATACATAGATGTATACAATAGTTATACATCATATATACATATGCAATAAAAGTCTTGTCACCATAAGTGTGCCGACCGGCTGTAAGCAGCGGGATGACGAACGGCACAACATCTATATTAATTAAGATGTGGACTACTCCCTGATATTGATAATAAAATAACAGTCATATTTAATTATATTCGGTTCAAAAAAGATTATTCATGAACCATGTTTTGTAAAATATTATCATTGCAGAAGTAATGTGTCAAGAATAAAATCGTATATTTTTATTTGATATTTCCTTTAAGTTTCCGGTGCTCGGTAGGTGAAACACCATTTTTTTGTTTAAATGCATCTCCGTAATAATTACTGTTTTCAAATCCACATTCAAACGCAATTTCTGTAATATTTTTATTAGTCTCAAGCAGCATTTTTTCTGATTTTGTTATACGAAGATTATTGATGTATTCTTTAAAGCCGGTTCCGATTACCGTCTTAAATCTCTTTGAAAAATATGACGGATTCAGGTGAAAACGTTCTGCAATATCTGAGAGTGTGAGCCGGCTCTGAAAATTTTCATTAATATAATCAACGGCAAGCTGCATTGTATTGCTTGAGTTATTAAAATCAATCGTGCGTCCGTCAAGCGGGATACTTCCACGCATGAGACGCAGTATAAATTCCTGAAAATAAACATTTAAAAATGCAGGACTTATATAATCACGCTGCTTATGTTCATTTATCATATTAAGGATAAGCGAATCAAGAAAAGCCGTGTTTTCTGTACTATTATGAAGAACTGTAAATAGCCGGCTGTCAAGAGTTTCATTTCCAAACATGGAAATAACAGGTTGTATGTAGTTTGCGGAAAATTCTATGCATAATCTTTTATTTACTTCTGCAAGGTATGCTGTTTTGTGCAAAATATCAGGAGGAATAACTGCAATATCGCCTTCTTTCATCAGATATGTCTTGTCCTGTATATAAAATGTGCATTGTCCGGATTGCAGATAAAAAATTTCATACCATGAATGGGAATGAAAGTTATACATTGCAAAATTAGCACCATGTGTCTGTTCTGATATTTCAAATCTGTTTGGTGAAGCCATAAGTCCTCCTTTTATTCTATAAATGTAAAATGCGGCTTCTGTGCTGACTTTGGAAAATTGCACAGAGTGCTCTTAATTGTTTTGTTAAAAATGACTAAATTATATAACAGCTTTTTTTGTTGCTTTGTAATATATTATATTATAAACCTAAAAAAAACTGTAATCAATACTAACTTCCTCTAAAAATAGGTAGAACACCTGGTATAAGTGTGATAGCCTTGTCATTACAAAAGCTTTGTAAAAGCTATGTAAAAAAAGGGAAAGCGAGGGCTTTATTAATGAAATTTCATTCATTAAAAAGAGTTATGGCTGTTGTTCTTACAGCATTGCTTGCGGTGACAGCAATGCCTTCAGGTCTGACAGGGCTTTTAAGTGTAAAAGCTGCAGAACCTGAGATTACAAAGACAACAACTACGTATGACTTCACTAAGTCAGGAAAGTGGAGTAATGTTACAACTGTAGGAGCAGTTCTTCCGGATAATTATGGAATTATTTTAGGAAAGACAGCAGGTTCAGGAGTAAGTAATGATGGAACATTAAGATTCCGTAACGGAAATGTATTATATTTTCCGATTAAGGATGATACAACAAAGGCCACTGTTACAATGACTTGTAATGGTGATAAGCCGGACAGACTTGTAATTTTTGGTGATAATACTAAAGATACTACATATAATGTTGCAATGTCATCAAAGGGTACAACTGTTACAGTTGACGATATTGACGATTATATCAGAACAGTTGAAGGAAAGAAATATCTTGCATTAGTTTCTAATGGTGATATTAAAGCAAAGACTATTACAATTGATGAATATAATCCGATTAATTCTGTCACAGTAAGCGGTACAGTTGAAAATGCTGTACAAAGAGGAGTTAAGAGCATTAAGTTCAAGAATCTTGATAATGATAAAGCAGCAGTTGTTATTGCTGATATTGATGCTTCAGGAAAGTATACAGCAGTATTAAAGAGAATAGCCGGTAATACTAATTATGTTGCAGTAATTACAAAGGCAGGCTCTAAAGTTGATGATACAAATGATGCTAATAAATTTACCCTTACAGGTAATTCAGCGACAGCAGAAGTTAATTTTAAAGCTGTTGAAGCACCGGTAGCCACAGTAGCAGGTACATTTACAGGAGTGCCTGATGCTGCATTAAAAGGTGATGTTGCTGTAGAATTAGTACCTGATGATACATCCCTTGATACAGTAACATTATCACTTACAAAGACAGCTGATGGTAATTATACATATGCACAGGAATATATTGTTCCTGATAAGGATTATGCAGTTGTAATTAAAAATGCAGATGATTATGAAGTAACAGAAAAAATTAATAAGGCCGAAGGCAAATATTCAGATGTTGCAATTAATGCATCAAAGAAGCCGGTTGTTGATGTTAAAGGTTCATTTGTTACTTCTGATAAGAAGAATGCTAATGTGACAAAGATAACATTTAAGAATATGGATACACCTGATTATACATATACTTTTGATGTTTCAGGAAAATCATATAGTGTAAAGCTTCGTGCAGGCGAATATGAGACATCTGTTGAATGTGAAGGATATACGGCATATGACCATGTAAGTGTTGGTAATACAGCAGTGTCTAATGACGTATACCTTAATGCACCTGAAGATACATCAGCAGTTGCTTATGAAGCAGAAGTTAAGGTAGGTGCAGGTCAGAAGTTTGAAAAGATTGCAGATGCAGTTAAGTATATTGCAAGAATGGAAAGAAGTGAGGATGAGAGAGTAACAGTTGTCCTTACTGATGATTTATACAGAGAGCAGGTAATAGTAGATACTCCTAATATAACAATTAAGAGTGCAAAAGAGAGTGGTTCAACAATCACATGGTATTATGGCGTTGGATTCTCTTATTATAGTGCAAAGAAAACAACTGATGGAAAAAATGGTTCATATTATGATGAAGCATGGGCAGTTGATAAATATTATAAGACAGCAGTTGAGCAGAATCCGGGACATTGGGGTTCAACGGTAAATCTTTTTGCAAATGCAAAGGGATTCAAAGCTGAAAATATTACATTTGAAAATTCTCTTAACAGATATCTCACACAGGAAGAACTTGCAGATGGTGCAGATAAGAATGTAACTCCTGCATGTACGGCCAGAACAACAGAAAATATTGATGTTCGTTCTAAAGCAGCTAAAGAGAGAGCAGCAGTTATCTATATTCAGGCTGACGATACAGAATATAAGGATTGTAAGTTCCTTAGCAGTCAGGATACTGTTTATACAGGTGATGCACAGGAAGTTTCATATTTTAAAAACTGTGTAATCGAGGGAACTACTGATTATATCTGTGGTGACGGTAATCCTGTATTTGATGAATGTACATTAAGCATGTACAGCTACAGCGATATGGAAGCAGTAGCAAGTTACATTGTTGCTTCTAAGGCAAAGGGTAAGCATGGATATATATTTAACAATTGTAAGATTGTTACAACATCATCAACTGGTCTCAAAGCTACGTCAAAGAATATTCTTGCACGTGCATGGGGAGCAGGAACAGTTACATGGCTTAACACAGAAGTTGAGTCTGCAAATATGATTGATCCTGTTGCTTACAAAGATATGAATGCAAAAGTAAAAGATGCTCATTATTATGAATATAATACACATACACCTGATGGAACAGCAGTTGATACATCAGCAAGAGCAGAAGGCGTTACAATTCTTACAGCAGAAGACGCTGCAAAAATTGATATTAAGGCATTACATACAGCAGGTGAGTGGATAGTAGACAAGGAAGCAACAGCAGAAGAAGCAGGAAGCAAGCACAAAGAATGTACAGTCTGCGGACATGTAATGGAAGAGGCTGTTATTGATAAGCTTACACCTCCAACACCAGACCCAGAACCAACACCTGATAAGCCAGAAGCAGATGTTGAAGTTAAGGGTGATGCACCAACAATTAAAAATGATGCAGATACTGTAAAGGAAATCGAATCATCAGTTAAGCTTACAGATGAAGAAAAAGAAGCTGTTAAAGCTGGTGCTGATATTAAATTTAAAATTGTTGTAAAAGATGAAGTTAAGGCGGGAGATAAGGAGCTTATAGATACAAAGATATCTTCACTTGTTAATAATGGTGTTGTTGGAAAAGTATTCGATATCACAATTGAAAAACAGGTTGGCAATAATGCAGCAGTTAAGGCTGAATTTAATTCAGAAATAACATTAAAGGTTCAGGTACCGGAAGAACTTATTAACAAAGATGATTCTAAGACAAGAACATACAAAGTTATAAGAGTTCATGATGGTGAAGTTACCGTTATTGATAAAGAGAACTGTGTATTTGATGAAGAGACAGGTTTAATTACATTCAAGACTGATAAGTTCTCAACATATGCAATTGTATATGAAGATGCAGCTAAAACAGTTGTAACACCTGGCAACACAGATAATAATCAGCCGGCAGCACCTGAAACAGAAAAACCAGCTGCAGAAGGTTCATCCCCAAATACAGGTGATATGGGTATGATGGCAGTTGTAATGATGATGTCATTAATGGCAGCAGCAATGCTTGGTGCAGCGTATGTATTATTTGCACAGGCTCGTTCAAGAAAGAGAAGTTAAATTCTTGAAATTGAAAATACGTATTGTGGGTTCGTTTAGACCGTGAAAATTAATAATGATGCACATGCTTAGGGGTAAAGCGTGTGCATCATTTTTTGTGTTTGGGAAGCATTTTTAATATAGAAATAACAAAAAGAAATAGATAATTTGCAAAAGATTTTTGTAAAAGAGTAAAAAAACTGTACTTTAGAGGTTTGAAATAAAAAAATGAGTGGTCTGATATCAGATTATATAGTACAATCTATGCACAATATTTCTTGAAATAATAGTCATACGCATGAAAGTTGTACATTATGTACAATTGAGTGCGTTATTGCAATTTTTTGGGAATGTATAAAAAAGGAGGAAAGAGTTATGAAGTTCAAAAAAGGCAAGAAAGTATTGTCTTTAGTTCTTGCAGCACTCATGGTGCTTTCTGTTATGCCTACAAGCATGCTTATTCAGAAAGCAAACGCCGCAACAGCTTTTGAAGGCGGCAAAGAAGTGGCTGATGGAACATGGAAGGGTTGGACATGGACCGTTTTTGGTAACAGTACAGCCGTTGCAAATAATACAATTAAAGAGAATTCAGATGGCAGTGTTACACTTGAATCATCAGGAAAAAAGGGTAAGATAGCATCTAAGAATGAAGGAATTGATTTCCTTTATTACAAAATTGAAAATGGCAAAGATTTTACTATCACAACAAAGATGACAGTAGATTCATTTGCTGTTACAAATCAGCAGGCTATGGGTCTTATGGCAAGAGCGGCTGTTGGTGAGCATGGAAATTCAAAAGATGTTGACCCATTAAACAGTGCTTTTATAGGTGAAGTTACTAAGACAGATGTATTTGCAGCAAGTTATCGTACAGCAAATGATACATTTAGTGCATTTGGTAAGGCTACAGAAACACAGCCTACAGTTGAAACCGGCAAGACATATGACCTTGCAATCCAGAAAATCGGTGACAACTTAATCCTTTCAAAGGACGGAGTTGTATACAAAGAAGGAAAAGCTTCTGAGATATTCACAGGCGACGCAATGTATGTTGGTGTATTTACATCAAGATTGGCTAAGGCAACATTTAAGGATACAACACTTACAGTTACAGATACTAATTCAGATGTAGTTGTAAAAGATGTTACTAAGCCTTCAAAACAGGAGTATATCCAGGGAAATACATACAATGATATTGACCTTGCAGGATTTTCGGCAAATGTAACACTCGGTGGTGTTGAAAAGACAATCACAGCAAAAGACTGCCGTATAGAAGTACCTGATTTTTCAGAGATAACAGATAGCGGTAAGATTGTGCTTGATTACTTTGGTACAAAGATTGAAATTCCTGTAAAAGTAATAAAAGAAGTAGTTACAGATATTAAAGTTGATTACAATCCAATCAAGACAGATTATCTCTTAGATGAGAGTATTGACCTTACAGGTCTTGAAGGAAATGTTGTATATAACAGTGGTGTGACTAAGAAATTACAGGATCTGATTGCCGCAGGTGATGCAGATACAACTGTTTCTTATGATTTTTCTAAGGCAGGCAAGACACAGGTAACAATCACACATACACATGGTGATGTTACAAAGGAATATAAATTTGATGTAAATGTTTCTGATGCAAAGGTTACTAAGATTGAACTTGCTGGTCCAAACAGAACAACATTTTATAAAGATGTTGTTTATGATGTTGATGCTTACAGAGACGGTGTTTTGGTAACAGCAGAATATTCTGACGGTTCATCAAAAGTATTGTCAGCAGGATTTGCTGTTGAGGCAAAGGGCGATGCACTTGATACAACAAAGACAGGTAAGTATACATATGTAGTTACATATGGTGGAAAGACAGCCGAGTATACTCTTGAAGTTATAGAGAGAACAGTTCAGTCACTTGAAGTTACAAAGATTCCTGATAAGACAACATATTTAAAGGGTGAGGATTTCTCAGCTGACGGTCTTCAGGTATACGCTGTATATGACAGCGAAGAAAAAGTTAAAGTTGAATCACCTAAGGTAGATTCATCAGCATTTAACAAAGACGAAGCAGGTGAATATAAGATTGTTGTAAGTGCTGAAGTTGATGGCAAAGCACTTTCTACAGAATTTACAGCAGCTGTAAGAGATAAGATTGATTACAAATATAATGACCTTGAGTGGAATGCAGTAACATTCGGACAGTCTACAGCAAATGCAGAAAAAGCAACTGTAACGGACAATGAAGATGGTTCAAAGACAATTACTGTAGAAGCTAAAGAGGGCGTAGGTAAGTGTACCGATGATGGACAGGATGGTATATCATATTATTATACAGTACTTGACCCTACAAAAGATAATTTTGAAATTACAGCAAAGATAAAAGTTGATTACTTTATAACAAAGAAATCAACTGATAATCAGGAAGGTTTCGGTATTATGGTAAGAGATTCTATCGGACCTGACGGAGATGCATCAATTTACTGTTCTAATGCAATGTCAGTCGGCGGATATTACGGTGCATTTAATGTATTCGGAAGATACGGCGTTGCTTCAGCAGCCGATGCAAGCGGAAAAGTAAATTATACACTTGTAAATAAGGGTAAATCTGAGAAAGTAACAGAAGATGCTCCTAAGACATTTACACTTACACTTAAAAAAGATAATACAGGCGTATATGCTACAATGTTAGATGAAGCTGGAAATGCAGTAAATAAAATTGACGGAAGTAAGACATGGTATCTTCCTGCTGACACATTTGAAAAGATTGAAGGCAATAAGATGTACTTAGGTTTTATGGCATCCCGTGGAGCTAAGATTGAAGTAAATTCAAATGATATTGATGTTAAGATTACATCAAGAGAGGCTGATGCACCACAGACATTTGCACCTGTAAATGCAACAAAACCTACTGTAACACAGGCTTCATTAAGAGAGACAGCAGATGAAGATTATGAATACAAAGTGACAGTTAATACAAAGGGTCTTCTTACTGTAAAGCAGGATGGAAAGACACTTGCAAGCCAGCAGGTAGTTGAAGCTGGTACATACTCATATCCTACAAAACTTACAGTAGGCAATAACAAGTTCCAGATTCAGTTTGAGCCTGATGCAACACAGAATATTAATCCTAAGGATACTATTACACAGAACAATACAGTAGTAAGAAAAATATATGCAGCAGTAGAAACACCGATTTATGTCTCTGCTGACGGCAGCAAGTCAGGTAATGGTACAGTCGAGAATCCACTTGATATTCAGACAGCTCTTACATTCTGTCAGGCAGGTCAGGCTATATATGTAAAGGGTGGCACATATAACCTTTCATCATCTGTAGCTATTAAGAAATATAACAATGGTACAGCTAAAGATATGAAGATGCTTGTGGCTGACCCTGATAATACAGAAGATGTAGTGTTTGATTTTGCAGGTAATGATGGCAAAGCTACAGGAAATACATTTGATGTTTCTGGTGATTACTGGTATGTTGAGGGAATTAAATTCCTTAACGGCGGCGGCGTAAGAGTCGGTGGTAATCATAATATATTAAAGAACTGTGATTTTGCAGGACATACTAATTCAGGTCTTTCAATTTCAAGAACTGATGGTGCTACAGAACAGAAAGACTGGCCTTCATACAACCAGATTATAAGCTGTAATGCTTACAATAACAGAGATAAGTCAGACAATAATGCAGATGGATTTGCTGCAAAGCTTACATGTGGTGTTGGTAACGTATTTAAGTACTGCGTAGCTGCATATAACGCAGATGATGGTTGGGATTTATTCTCAAAGAGCGGTACTGGTGCAATCGGTGAAGTAGAAATCTACGATTCAGTATGTTATGCTAATGGTTATGTAATTGAAGATGGCAAACTCGTTAAGACAAAGGGTGACGGTAACGGCTTCAAGATGGGCGGCAGCGGTATCGCCGTAAATCATAAGGTTTACAACAGCTACTCATTTGGTAATGCAGCTAATGGTTTCACAAACAACAGTGATCCAATGGGCGAGTACATTAACTGTACAGGTTACAACAACGGAGGTTCAAACCTTGAGCTTCACGCATATACAGGTGTGACTGCACAGTTTGTAGTTGAAAACTTCAAGTCATTTGCAGATAACTCATGGGAAAATGAGGAAACACTTGCAGCTCTTACATCAACAGAAAAAGATGCAGAAGCTGATATTATGAATATGATTAAATCATCAAGCAATTTCTTATATGACAAAGAAACAGGTAAATCTGTTAATGCTGATGGTGTTGAACTTACAGCAGCTAACTTTGTAAGTCTTGCTGAATTCAAGGATTATCTCCTTGGTGGAATTGAAGCAATTCAGAGAAATGAAGATGGTTCAATCAACTTAGGCAACTTCCTTAAATATACAAATGCTGCTGATAACGGAACAGATACACCGGCAGGAAGTGACACATCAATTACAACACCTGATACAGGTGACAGAGTAATGAAAGTTCTTGTTCCTTTAATTATCGTTATGGTAATTGCCGTTGCAGGTATCGTATATGTTGCAGTTTCTTCAAAGAAGAAAAAAGAAGATAAGTAAAATAATACAAAAATGTATTTTGTAATTATTTGAAATGTGAAAAACACCGTATCACAAGTATGTGATACGGTGTTTTTCGATTGAACCGGTTATTATTATGATTAATTACAGTTATTGTTACTGTTATTAAGGTCTCTGACCGAGTCTGCCTTCAAGCGTGATAGTTTCGCCTGACATATATTTGAAATCAGGTGAACCAAGATGTACGCATACGCGTCCGATGTCCTGTTCAGGATCACCGAAACGACCTGCAGGAACAGCTTTTAAGTTCTTTTCGTAAGCCTCAGGATAAGCTGCTTTGAAATTTTCAAGCTGTGCCGTGAAAGCGAGAGGGCATACGATATTAACATTAATTCCGTCTTTACCCCATTCCGTAGCGGCAACTCTTGAAAGACCTCTGATACCTTCTTTTGCGGCAGCGTATGAAGCCTGTCCGGCATTGCCGAAAAGTCCGGCACCTGATGCAAAATTGATTACAGAACCCTTCGTTTCTTTAAGATAAGGATAGCACTCACGCATATAAAGAAATGCGGCATATAATCCTGAATATATAGCTAGATTAAACTGTTCAAGCGTATGTTCTGCAAGAGGCACACCTGATGCGGAAGCCTGGGCATTATTAATAAGAACATCAATTCTTCCGAATTCTTTGACTGCTTTTGCAACAACGTTTTTTACTGATTGTTCGGATTCCGGATTTGAGTTGACATCCGCCTGGACAGCAAGGACTTTAACACCATAGAGTTTTTCAAGCTCTTCCTTTGCGTCGATAAGTTTTTGTTCGTTACGTCCTGTAAGAACAAGATTTGCACCTTCTTTGGCATATGCTGTAGCGATGCCATATCCGATTGATTTTGCTTTTCCGCCACCTGTAATGATGGCTGTTTTACCTGTAAATATTCCCATATTCTTCTCCAATCTGAATTTAATAATGTGGGGCTGCTACGCACTGTGAAAATCCCGCATAATTTGATTTTATAAATAAATATTTAACTTGTCAAATATAATTGGATAAAATTCTACAAAAGAAGTGAAAAATTTTCTCATAATAATAAAAATGAAATAAAATTGTTAGAAAAATAACAAGCGTAATAGTTTTTACAAAAAAGAACAAATCACTGCCTGTAAAAGCAGGATTTGTTCTTTTTAAACAAGATTTTATTTTAAATGTTTTTCAACGTAATCTTTAATTGCCAGATTGTCAGCAGGCATCTGGCAGCCTACGATATACATGCCGTCATTGTCTGATGAACGAATGATTTTACCTTCAAGAACGGAGTTGTCAGGAAGGTCGAAGTTTTCAATCTGCACAGAGATTTCAGAGCCCTTGCTGTCTGCAAAGAATGAATTATCAGCAAGGAAAGCAAATCCGTTAGCACTGATGTTGTCAAGCTTTCCGGAGTAAGTCGTACCAGTCTTTTTAACTGTAATAGTACATCTGTTAGATATATCAAGACGAGGATATTTACGTCTGTTTACAATACTAGGACGTGTAGTTATCGTTATTGTTAATGTATTAGTTGAACTGCTGCCGGCAGTTAATCCTGATGTAGGATTAATTGCAGCTTTATCCCAGCAGTAAAGAACGTTACCAACAGTTACCTGTACTTTACAAGGTGTATTTTTTGCTACATTAATTGAATTATCAAGGCGTACCTTTATGCTGTTACTGTTCTGTTCAAGGAGTTCACCGTGATATTCATTAATGTTACCATTTTCGGAATCAATAAATATGCTCAGTTTCATGCCGGGCTTGATGTCGTCAATTCCCATGAAACCGCCGATGCCAAGTTCACACATAAGACCCTGGATTATTTCTTCAATGTTATCGATATTTGAAGCACTTTCTTCGTATTTACTTACCATTCGCTTGCTTGTTTCATCAGATTCATTGATGAAGCCTGTCATTGTATCGACAATGTTATATACTTTTTCCATGTTATCGACAAGCTGATGATTTGAAGATTCAACTTCTTTCATAGCTGTATTGATTACAGAGATATGTTCACCGAGTTTGCCGGAATCTTCGTTAATTTTATTAACATTCTGACCGGTAAGAGTAACTTTTTCAAGAGTAACCTGTATAAGTTTGATTGTCTGTTCTATTGAGGTCATCATCTTGTCAGATATTTCTGAGAGACGTGTAAGTGCGTCCTGTATCTGCCCTGAAGATGACTTGGTTTCTGTACTGAGAGTACGAATCTGTTCAGCGACGACGGCAAATCCTTTGCCGGCTTCACCTGCTCTTGCGGCTTCTATTGAAGCGTTGAGAGCAAGAAGGTTGGTCTGGCTTGAAATATTATCAATAGTGCTTGTTTCTTCTTTAACGGTCTCAAATTCATTCTTAAATTCAGTGAGAATATTTTCAACATAGTTTGATAATTCTGACATTGTTTTTGATGTCTTTACAAGACTCTCAAGGTCGGTTGAACTTGTCTGGGCATGGGAACCTGATTCAGCTGTAAGAGATACCATCTCATTGATGAGTCCCACAACATTTTCAACCTGGGAATTAATGTCAGTAGTCATATCAAGTGAAGACGAGGCGTGGTTCTGGAGCTGTTTGTTGTTGTCGGTAAGTTCGTTGAGACCATCAAGTACGAGATCTGAACCATGTTTGTTTTCTGAAGCAAGTTCACGTACAACAGTGATGCCGTCCATGATAGTATTGCTTGCTGTTTTTACTTTTTCTACAGTTGTAACAACACGCTGTAAATCAGCCTTAATGCTGTCTGTCAATGCACCATCCGATTCGTTGAGATGTTTGATTGACATTACATAACATATATAGCACAAAACGATACATGATACCTGAAGCTGGTAGTTTTTCATATCTGAAGCACTTGTGCATCCAAGTAACATGGCTCTGTAGAATGCACTGAATATTATGCTGGCAGTATTGGCTATTCCACAGTAAACCATGAATTTACGCTGCTTGTATAAAACAAGAAGGCTTGTAACAGGAAGTATGTAAGTAAAAGCGATTGGTGATTCAGTAGTACATAATAAAAATGTATAAAAAATGCCATATCCGATTACCAGATTATACTTATATATATCTGTATCTTTACCTTTTATGCGAAGAAGAATTTCGCCAATAAAGAAAGGTATCCAGCACAAAATAACAAAAATAATATAATTATTTACCGGATAAAGACCGGAAGATACATCGGAACCATAGTTCGCAGTGAGAAGAAGGGCGAATACAAGCCATATTCTCCGGGCTTTTATATTGGCCTTCGCTTTAAATAATTTTTCATCATAATCCATATAAAATACTCCTATTAGATAAAATAAATTCATAAATCATATGCACTATAATTATAAGGGTTCTAACTAATATTTTCAACAAATTTGTATGAAATGTTGAAAAATGTCGAACTATATGCTGCAAATAAATTGTTTGCATTAAAATATACATATGATATAATACTTATAGAATTGGATTACAAATTTAACTTACAAGATGACAGGGTGAAGTTTAATGAAATTACTATCAGAAGCGTTTGATACCGTAAAACGCGTATATGCCTATGAGAAGTCCGTAAAGGCTGATACGGCAACACTTCAGAAGATTATGGCAGTATTTGCAATTGTTATGATTCTTATTGATGTCGAGAATATAAGACTCGGCAAGTATATTATAGGTGCAGCTACATTTTTTGTGGCAGCTGTGTCGCTGGTGGCAGTATGGGCATTAGATTATTTTAAGAATGTATACAGAGTGTGCAGGATTGCGGCAGTTATTCTGCTGGTTCTTGCTGTGCCAATTATATTCATGGGAGCCAATGATGGATTTTCTTTATTATGGTATCTTTTGCTTCCTGTTATTACACTTATTTTACTGGGAATGAAGTTTGGTGTTCCTGTGTGTGTTATATATGGACTATATATTACAATTTCGTTCTGGACGCCGCTTGGCAATATATTTAATTATGATTATGGCAGGGATTACCGTTTTTTCTATCCTGTTTTTTACTGGGGATTCTGTCTGGTTGTAATTACCGTGGATATATTCTACAAGAATTATCAGATGAGACAGGCTGATGACGAGCATGAGCTTGAAAAAGAAGTTCAGTCAGCTGTAGTGGGAACGAAAGTCCTGATGATTAATTCTGTTACGGCAATCAGCCGTATGCTTGATGAAAAGGATGGGTATACACAGCAGCATTCAAAGAGGGTGGCACAGTATTCGGAACTTATTGCACAAAATATGAAGAGCAGGACTTATACAAAAGAAGAGATTGATATTATATACAGGAGTGCTCTTCTTCATGATATAGGAAAGATAGCGGTTCCTGATGCAGTGCTTAACAAGCCTTCAAGGTTGACAGATGGAGAGTACGAGCTTATGAAGAAGCATACGATATGGGGTAAAGAGATTTTGGCAGGACTTGAATTTCTTCCACAGGCTGATATGGGAGCAGCTTATCATCATGAGAGATTTGATGGAAAAGGATATCCGTATGGAATTAAAGGTGATAAGATTCCGGATATTGTAAGGATAATCAGTGCTGCGGATTCATTAGATGCTATGAGTTCCAACAGATGTTATAGAAGACATTGCGATAAAGATTATATAATCAGTGAGTTTGAAAAAGGGGCAGGTACACAGTTTGATGCAGATGTTGCACAGGTTGTTGTCGAATTGATAAAGGAAGGCAGGATAATATTGTAATATATGGGAGATACCAAAGCAAAATTTACAGACACACGTACAGGTTTTATTGATATATTAATGTGCCGGTATGAGGATGAACATCTTGCATTATGGATGAAGATAGTATTCTGTTTTATATGGATTGTAAGTATTCCTAATGGGCTGATATATGGAGTGGACACGGATTATATTATGGCATTATTTTCTATTATTTTAATGCTTTTATTAAATATTGCAGTCTCACGTAAGAATTACCGGACGTGGGTTGATGTTGCTGCTTTTATTATAATTGCCATCCCGGTATTCTTTGTATATTACCATGCGTGTATCGGATATTTCAGCGTATTTTTTCCACTGTTTTTTTCATCGGTGGCGGTATTTATACTTGGAATACGTAATAGTTTTTTTATCAATATAATATGTTCGGTAATCATTCTTATATGTTCAAGGACATATGGGAAGATGTCAGTAAGACATATATATGGTGATAATGTTACATTGAGGTTTCCATATATTTATGTGTGTATTATATTGATTTCATATTGTCTTATGTATGCTATTCAGAAGTACTGGGTTGATAAAAGAAGAAGAAAGCAGATTCTGCAAATCCGTATAGAAGAAGAAAATAAACATCTTCATGCAATGTCTATGAGAATTATGGATACTATGACTAATGCTCTTGATGCAAAGATTTCGGGAGAAAAGGAACATTGTGTGAGGGTTGCCGGGTATTGCAGGCAGATTGCACAGATGAAGAAGCTTGATGAAAAGATGTGCGAATATGCATATAGTGCAGGCTTGCTGCATGAGATAGGCATGGTGGGAATACCGGACAGACTGATACGTAAAGACAGCCTTACGGATGATGAATATACAGTATATCAGACATATGTTACAAAAGGATATGAGATTTTAAGTACGCTTCAGGTTGAAGATACAATTAATGTTGCACAGGCGGTAAAGTATCACCGTGAATGTTTTGATGGAACCGGCTTTGTGGAAGGACTTAAAGGTAATGAAATACCGGTGCTTGCAAGAATTCTGTCGGTGGCAGATTATGCAGACAGGCATGTTATGAGGGGTGAAACACCGGAAAAGATTATTAGTGATATAAAGTACATGGAGGGAACAAGATTTGAGCCTGGTATATCATTATATATTAGTAAAGTGTTAATGGAATAGATGCTATTCATGAAGCGGCAGTTTTATTGAAAATTGATTTTTCTTAAATGAAATCAGACCATCGTCACGCATTTTACTAAGTTCTTTGGAGAGTGCAGTGCGGTCAACATTAAGATAATCGGCGAGCTGTTGGCGGTCATAATGTATTGTAAAATCAGATCTGCCGGCTCTTCTTGATTCATTTGATAAAAAAATGAGCAGGCGGCTTCTGACTGTTTTGGGAGATGTACAAAAAATGCGGTTTGATAAAATAAGGTTTTTGTGCATGGAAATGGTGAGCATATTACCTGTGATTTTTTGTGAGAGTGTTTTTGCAATGTTGTTGTTATCTGATTGTGTAAACAGTCTGCTGATATTAAGGAAAAGAATCTCGGTATTGCTGGCAGAGATAACTTCGACCTGAAGTGGTTCACGACAGAAGCAGTAAGTTTCTGCAAAAACGTGACCACAAGCAATATTGCTGAGAATGGATTTATTTCCCCACAGGTCAATACTCTCAATTGTTACAATTCCTGAGATAACTATTCCTATTTCATCTATAAGTTCATCCATATGAAAAATTATGTTATTTTTTGCATATGATGATAATTTTAACATATTATGTTCTCTAAGATAATTCCATTCGTTTTCATTGATATTTGCAAACAGAGGCAATGATGGTATTTGCATAAAAACTCCTTTTATTTTTCAAATGTGGTTATAACAACGTAATTATTATAGCCATTATAGTATGCTTAATTCACAAAAACAAGAAAGAAGGAAATATATCATGATTAGAAAAATTATTCATATTGATGAAGATAAATGTAACGGATGTGGTGCATGTGTCAATGCATGTCATGAAGGTGCGATAGGTCTTGTCGATGGCAAGGCAAAACTTTTACGGGATGATTACTGTGACGGACTAGGAGATTGTCTGCCTGAATGTCCGACAGGAGCTATAACATTTGTGCAAAGAGAAGCGGCTGCATATGATGAGCAGGCAGTTATTGCCAATAAAGCACAAAAAGAAAAAGAGCAGAAAGAAGTATCTGATAACTGTGAAAATGCATGTTGTAGTTCAGGCATATCACAGTCGCAGCTTGGACAGTGGCCTTGTCAGATAAAGCTCGTTCCTGTTCGTGCACCATATTTTAATAATGCAAATCTTCTGATTGCAGCTGATTGCACGGCTTATGCTTATGCTAATATGCACAGCGATTTTATGAGTGGAAGGATTACTCTTATAGGCTGTCCTAAGCTTGATGCAGTTGATTATAGTGAAAAACTGACAGAGATTATTGCAAATAACAATATTGCAAGTGTGACAGTTGTGAGAATGGAAGTTCCATGCTGTGGCGGACTTGAATATGCAGCAAAAATGGCTTTAAAAAACAGTGGAAAATTTATTCCATGGCAGGTTGTGACTATTTCAACAGATGGAAAAATTCTTGAATGATTTATGAATTCAAAAATGACTTTTGAAAAACATCTTGCAAAAAGAGTGCTTTTGTTTTACATAATCCAATATATGTGTTAATATAATGAATATATTTGTGTGAGAGAATATTGGAGGTTTTTAATTTTATTGTACATGGAAATTAAATAAACGGGGTATTTTACCGGAGAAACAGGAGGATAATGTATGCAGGAGTACGACGAGTCCTTTTTCAGGGCTAAAGCAAACAAGAGAGCCAGATTGACATGGCTTATTTTATTAGTGATTATAACAGTTTATTATGGTGTGAAGATTCCGTCAGGTGATGTGGAATTTAGCAGGTTTCTTGCATTTACAATAACAGGATGGCTGCTTTATATAAGCGGTGCGGTATATCTGATTATAAGAGGTAATGACAGCAATAAGTATAAGTGGTTCCTGGGAGTAGGATATCTGTTGTTTTATGCCGTTATAACATGGACTTCTCTTAGTCAGATAACATTTGTGTTCGTAATGCCTTTGATTTCAATGATGATTCTTTACAAAGATCCGAAGTATATAAAGTCTATGATGTGGATGACTTTGTTTGTTCTTATATCTAGCAATATGTATAACGGTTTTGCAAAAGGCATGATGGATTTTGTGTCAAGTGCGGAGTGTGCATTACAGTTTGCGATGATTCTGTGCTGCTTTTTCTGTACTGACAGTTCTATTAAGCATCTTATTGAATCGGATGGTGCACTTACGGCTTCGATTAAGGCAAATCTTGCAAGAGTTGTAAAGACGGTTGAACAGGTTAAGGATGCAAGCAATTCCATAGTTGACGGTGTTACTGTCGTAAGAGAACTTGCGGATGAGAATAAAGAAGGTGCGGATAATGTTGTAAAAGACATGAAAACACTTGCCTCAAATAATGAAATTCTTAATGATAAGACAATTTCATCAGTGGAGATGACTAAGGTTATTGACACACAGGTTAAGGATGTTGCTGACCTTATGAATGAAGTTGTCACACTTATCGGAGCCTCTGTTGAGCATGCTAATACAAGTGAGAATGAATTAAAAGAAGTTGTTGAAGTAACCAATAAAATGGCGGTTCTCTCAAAAGATGTTGAAAAAATACTTAAAGATTTCAAGGCGGATTTCAACAGTGTAAAAGAAGAGACAGGTACTATTGAAAGCATTTCAAGCCAGACAAACCTTCTTGCACTCAATGCCTCAATTGAGGCAGCAAGAGCAGGTGAAGCCGGAAAGGGTTTTGCTGTTGTAGCTGATGAGATAAGAAATCTGAGCAGTGGAACAAAAGAGTCATCTAACAGTATTATGGAAGCACTTTCGCATCTTGAAGAAACATCAGAGAAGATGATGGAGTCAATAACAGAAACTGTAAAGTTAATACAGCTTAATATTGATAAGATGGCATATGTAAATAAGAGTGTGACAGATATTACCAACGACGCATCTACGCTTGGTGAAAATATTAAGATTGTTGACAGTGCTGTCAAAGAAGTAGAATCCTCTAATAAAACGCTTACCGAAAATATGAATCATGTTGGCGAAGTTATGCATATTATGACACAGAGTATTAATGAAGCTGAACAGACAACAAAAACAATGCTCAGCAAATATGAAGTAAGTGCTAAAAGTGCATTGGATATTGAAAGTGTTGTCGGCGAACTTATGGAGGAACTTGGTGTTGGCGGATTTATGGGTGTTCAGGATGTAAAGAGCGGCATGAAGATTTCGCTTGTTTTGAATACAGACAAAAGCGGAAGAAAAGAATATACCGGTGAAGTTGTTGAATGTAAGAACAATGATATATTTGTAACGCTTGATAAAGATGTCCGTATAGTTCAGGACGACGTTGGAAAGCCTCAGCTTTGCAGACTCCAGATTGTTGTTGAAAATGTATTATACTGTTGGAAAGACATTGCGGTACGCAATTCAAAGCCGGCAGAAAAGGGTCAGTACAGGCTTAATATCCAGACAAATCCCGAGGTATATAACAGAAGAAAATATCCAAGAATGCCATTTGATAACAAATGTGTTATAAGAATTGACGGAAGAGCAGACTCATACAATGGACATATGGTTAATATAAGTGCAAATGGATTTGCATTTGTAGTTAATGATAATATATTTGAGAGCATGAAAAATAAAAACATCACAGCAGAAGTGGAAGATTTTGCAGTTATAGGTGATAAGCCGCTTGAAGGCTGCGTAATCAGATGTTCAAACAATGATGGTGAGTATATTGTCGGATGCCGTATGCCTGAGGACAGCGAGGCAATTAAGGAATATGTAAGTAAAAATTATAGCGTATAATGGCAGCTATGGAGGTTTGAAAGTGAAGATTAAATCTGTGGCACTTCTTGGCGCAGGAGCAGTTGGTGCATACATTATATGGGGGCTTTCAGAAGTTAAAAATATTGAGTTTGGAATTGTTGCAGAGGGAAGCCGTAAGGAAAGACTTGAGCGTGACGGAATTGGAATTAACGGGCAGGTTTATCATCCAAAAGTATGGACACCTGATGAGGCAAAAGGCGTTGATCTGCTTATTGTGGCTCTAAAATATGGAGCACTTGACGGAGCACTTGACAGCATTGATACTATTGCCGGTAAAAATACATCCGGAACAACTACTGTGATGAGCCTTATGAACGGAGTTGACAGTGAGGAGATAATTTATACAAGAACAGGCATGAAACCAATATTACATTCTCTTATAAAAGTTGCATCACATAAAGAGGATGATGGGTATCATTTTGACCCTGAAACAACAATTGGCATTATTTTCGGTGAACTTACAGCACCTTTTGACAGCGGCAGAGTACAGGCTGTGAGCGAACTTTTCAAGAGTGGCGGTATACATTATCGTGCCACTGAATATATCCGGGAAGAAATGTGGAGTAAATTCAGACTTAATGTGTGCAATAATCTTCCACAGGCAGTCATATCTGCAGGTGTTGGCTGTTACCGTGACAGTATTCATATGGATGCCATAAGAAAAGGGCTTCGTGCAGAACTGGAAGCAATTGCAAAAGCAAAAGGAATTGATATTGATAAGGCCGATTCTACATCGTCACATGGAAGTGCAGTTCCGCCAACAGCGAGGTATTCTACATTGCAGGATCTGGATGCAAAACGCCATACGGAGATAGACATGTTTTCCGGAGCATTGATGAAAATGGGAAAAGAGCTTGGAATTGCGACACCTTACAACGAATGTATTTATCATTTGATAAAAGCATTGGAAGAAAAAAATGATGGATTGTTTGATTACGATGAGAACGGCGAAAAAGTCACATATTCAAAATAATGCGTTGGCTGAAATATAATAAGATATTTACGATGAGCGTTTATTTATTTCTTAATTGGAAATGGATAGACGCTCTTTTTTATTCGGTTTCAAAAAATTAAAAAAATTATGATTTTGAAACCGGGTAGCTATATGAAAACCATTACAAGAGAAAAACAGAGATATTTTTGTGGATATTTTCGCTTGTGGTTTTATAAGAGATGTAATCAGAGTACAAAAGTTAGAACGCAAAGGGAGGACAAGTTATGGATAAAGCATATAATGCTAGCTTGTTGCCATTGGACAACACTTTTATTGATCAGACATATTTTTTTGAAGAATTGATAGATGCAACAACAAAATTGGAAGTATATAAAGAAAAAATAAAAGATAGTAAACTGGACAGTTCATGGTTTATGCCTACTTTACAGCAGAAGGAAGCTCTTGCATCGTCTCAATTAGAGGGAACACAGGCTACATTAGATGGTGTACTTGTAAATCAGGTTGTTCCTAATGATAAAGACAAAAATCTTAATGAAGTAAGTAATTATTATGTAGCAACGGTAAAGGGGCATGAAGCCTTAAAGAAAAGAGATTTTTCAAATGAGTTTTTTTGTGATATTCATAAGATTTTAATGCAGGGAAATGTAAGAAAACCATCGGTGGTAGGACAGTACAGGACGGAACAAAATTACATTGGTAAAAATGATAGGACGCATGCGATAACATTTATTCCATCAAAGCCAGAGGATGTTCCAATATTGATGAATAATCTTATAGAGTATATTAATAATCCAAGTGACAAATATAGACCGCTTGTAAGAACTGCAATAATGCATGCTCAGTTTGAGACCATACATCCATTTATGGATGGTAATGGAAGAGTTGGCAGAATGCTTATTCCTATGTAAAAGCAGATAGAATTGCCATGTTTTTTTATAAGTGAAGCATTGGAAAGAGATAAAATAAAATATTATACATTGCTAAACAATATCAGGATAAATATGGATTGGAATGAGTGGATTAAGTTTTTCCTTGCAACAGTTACAAAGCAGTGTGAAAAATATATTCAGATTATTATGGATATAAATGAGTTGTATAGTAGACATATGAGTATTGCTTGCAATATGGCTCGTTCGTCCAATATGGTAGATATTATTAATGCTTTATATCAATATCCTGTTACAAATGCTAAGCAGATTGCAAATGTTACCGGAATACCGATGACAAGTGTTAATAGATATCTTGGACAATTAATAGATAATAAAATATTGTTCACAGATAATAAGAGTAGAAACCGTACATTTTATTATTTTGATCTACTCGAAATCCTTAGAGCATAGATAAAAACACAAAAAAGGAAGTGGTTAAATTGAAAGTAAAAATAAAACGTATTAAATTTTCCTGATGCAGACCAGAGTTCCGTAGTTAAAAGGAGGCATAGAAAATGAAATTTACAACAATGAAACAGGCTGCACAATTCCGTATAACAGAAAATGAAGATGATTATTGGATTGAAGATTATTGGAAAGCAGCTATTGAAATTTTTACGAAAGATTGTGCTAAGACAATAAAATTCTTTCAAAAAGATTGCACATATGAAGAATTTTATTGGGTTTCGGAAATTTTTGAAGAAATTGCGGAAAAAACACAAAGTAAAGAGCTTATTTCCACTTGGCGTTCCAGACTTGCAGTGGTTAGGCCAGAAAGCTACTGCAAACAAAATTTTCATTCAAAAGAGATGCAGCATGTTGATTATTCTGAATATGTCAGAAGCATAGAACAGGAGATAAATTATGCAGAAGGAAGAATAATCGAATGGCTTTTATCGATGTCCTGCACTTTCTAATGCAGGCAAGGTTTCAACAACTAAAAGGAATAATTTTTCGGCTTTTTCCACATACTAACTCCAGAGCTAATATATAGCAAAAAAAGAGTGATTATGCACTCTTGTTTAAATATTGGATTGGAGGATTATATGAAAGCAACAGGGATTGTTCGCCGTATAGATGAGCTTGGAAGAATTGTCATACCGAAAGAGATAAGAAGGACATTGAGAATCAGGGAAACAGATCCTATGGAGATATTTACGGATAAAGAGGGCGAGATTGTTCTCAAAAAATATTCTCCGCTCGGTGAACTTGCGGAATGTGCAAAGGAATATTCGGAGTCGCTGGCAAGAACGACCGGCAACGTTGTGTGTATATCTGACAGAGAGCAGATAATAGCGGTGTCCGGTACAGTAAAAAAAGAACTTGTAGAAAAGCCGGTAAGTGACAAGCTTGAGCAGATTATGCATGACAGGGAAAATTTCATGTCTGACGATGATAAAAGAAATTATATCAATATTTCAGATGAAATTGAAAATGAATATAATTCGCAGATTATAAGTCCGATAATCTGTCATGGAGATGTTCTCGGTGCAGTTATTATGCTTTCAAAAGATGGAAAAAAGAAATTTGGTGAGCAGGAAAAACAGATGGTAATGGTAGCATCAGATTTTCTTGGACATCATATGGAATCATAGATTTCTGGAAATTTAAGAAAAAAAATGAAGAAGCTGTGTAGTATGTCGGTTGTGGAATACACGACGTACCGCATGGCTTTTTTTGACCAATGTCTTGCGGCACAAATTTTTGTGATGTATAATTTGAAACATATTAAGATTATTAAGAAAGAATAGAATATTTGAAATGGAGAATGTATGAAAAGAGTATTGAAAATATTTGTGCATGATTTAGTTGGCTTATCCAGGAATATATTTGCACTTATTATAGCGGTTGGTTTGTGCATAATTCCATCACTTTATGCATGGTTTAATATATATTCAAACTGGGATCCGTATGCCAATACGTCGTCAATTAAAGTAGCAGTTGTATCGCAGGATACCGGATATAAAAATTCTGACGGAAAAAATGTAAATATGGGCGAAGAGGTTCTTGATACATTAAGAAAGAATACAGGTCTTGGCTGGCAGATACTTGGAACATATGATGAGGCAATTGATGGAGTTAAGAGCGGTAAATATTATGCAGCTATTGTTCTTGGTGAAGATTTCAGCAAGAATATGTTTGATTTTATTGATAACGGACTTGTGCATCCGTCAGTTACATATTATGAAAATGAAAAGAAAAATGCAGTTGCGAGCAAGATTACGCAGTCCGGAAAATCAACACTTCAGGAAAATATTAATACACAGTTTGTTGATACTGTAGTCCAGACAGCAATGGGTAGCACAGATGGGATTTTATCTGAGGATAAAGACATATTATCAGGTGTGACAGAAAGTCTCAAAAAGTTAAATTCCAATCTTTCAGGTTACAATACAACAATAACAGCATTTGTAAATAGTAATAATGCACTTCAGGGTACGCTTAATCAGGTTAAAAATGAGATACCGCAGGTACAGCAGGCACTTCTTGATGGTTCGGATACAACACAGAAAATACATGAGCAGACATCTGCTGCGGCTGATGAGTATATACAGAAGATTGATGAGTTGTCATCGCTTATAAGACAGACTTCAAAGGAACTGTCAGAGCAGATACATAAACTGATTGATTCGGTACAGAATAATGCAGGTACTGATGAGATTATAGCAGGAATTAACAGTGCACAAAATCTGCTTGATGCACTTATGGCACAAAATGACACGCTTGCAGGACAGCTTCAGGAGATTTCACAGCAGCTTGGAGGTGTTGTGGATGATGAAGTTATCAATGCAGCAGTAGCCTCAATAACACAGCTTGAAAATGTCACAAAAGCACTTCTTGAACAGGCGAAAGTTCTTGTTTCCAATTCGGCAGAAATGACAAATGCAAAATTGGAACTTTTAAAGATAATTCTTGGACAGTGTGAGACAAAGATTGATGAACTTGATAAATTATATCAGGATTCACTCCGGAAGAGTGTTGATTCGCTGCGTGCGGTTATAGGTACAACAATAAGTTCAATAGGAACATCACTCACGGAAATGTCGCAGCAGATGAGCGGCTTATCTGCAATGATGGGAAGCCTTATGACAACTGTTGACGGAATGAACATAGGGCTTGACCAGACAGGAATAATCATAAAAGGGATGACAGAAAAAATAACAACCCTTACGCAGAAGCTTGACAGCCTTAATGGTGATGAAAAATTTGAAATGCTTGCAAAGGCATTGTCACAGGACCCTGTTACATATGGAGAATTCTTATCTTCACCTGTTAAAGTATCAACACATCAGGTTTATGAAACAGCCAATTATGGCTCAGCTGTTGCACCATTTTATACAACACTTGCATTGTGGGTTGGAGGACTTCTTCTCACAGCACTTATCAAAGTCCACCCTGATAAAGATGAACTGACAAATGGGGCTAAAAGCCATGAGCTGTTCTTTGGAAGATATCTGTTATTCTTCGTGCTTGGTCAGGTACAGGCAGTAATAACGGTTTTGGGAGATTTGTATCTTTTGAAAATACAGTGTCTGCATAAAGGATTGTTTATGCTGGCAGCATGCTTCGTAAGTTTTGTATTTACACTTCTTATATATACACTTACAGTGTCATTTGGTGATATAGGAAAAGCACTTGCGGTAGTAATGGTAGTAATACAGATAGCCGGTTCAAGCGGAACATATCCGATAGAACTTCTTCCTGTATTTTTCCAGAAAGTATATATTTACTTCCCGTTCCCATATGCGATTAATGCTATGAGAGAGACAATAAGCGGCATGTATTCGGCAGATTATGCGATATACATAGGAGAACTTCTTATATTTGTCGCCGGTTCACTTGCACTTGGATTATTTATAAGAAAACCGTTTATGAAGCTTAATCATTATATGCATGAACGTATGCATGATACAGATATGATGTAAGGATGTATACATAATTTATATAGCAAACACAGACATTAATATGGAGGCATACTTTGAGTAAAGACATTAAAGACGAAGAATTGTACAGTCAGCTTTATAATATTATACAGAGTGCGGTACGAAATGAAGTCGAACGTGCCATGCAGGAAAAAGATGATAAAGCACAACATGATATAACACAGGATAATAAAATAACAAAAGCGTCAGAAAAACAAGTGGATTCATATATAATAGGCGGTGAAACTGAAGAAGATGCAGTAACAAATGATTTTTATATAGATGAATATGAGGAATCGGGTGAGGAAGAACAGCTTATATTTAATAAAATGCTGGAATATTATACGGAATCACACAGGAAGAATAAAAAAAGAATCAGGGTCGGCATGATATGTATGATTGTGATTCCTCTGATATTCCTTATGCTTATGTTTACAATGAACAGTTCAAAGATTGTATATCTGGTATTCTGGATAATTTCACTTTTTGCACTTTGTACATATCTTATTGCAGTAGAGTATATGGATTATAATCTGCAGGAGCGTATGAAAGAACTTGGTGTGACATCACACAAAAAGAAAGAGGCAATTATCGGACCGAAAGTAATAGGACAGGATATTGAAAATCTCAAAGAAAGGATTGGACTATGAAAAATATATACAAAGTTTTTATTTCAGACTGGAAAAGAATAAGTAAAAACGTAGTTGCGGTTGTAGTTGTGATGGGACTTATAATACTGCCGTCATTGTATGCATGGTTTAATATTCTTTCAAACTGGGACCCATATGGAGAAGAGTCAACTTCAAGGATAAAAGTAGCGGTTGCATCTGATGATAAGGGAATTGTTATGGATAGTCTGCAATTTAATATGGGTGATACTATTATTGAGGCACTTGAATCTAATACTACAATTGGATGGGTATTTACAGACAGCACAAAGGATGCTATAGACGGTGTTTACGCTGGCGATTATTATGCGGCACTTGTAATGCCGGAAGATTTTTCAAAGAAAATGGTAAGTTTTCTTACAGACAGTGTTACGCACCCTGAGATAGATTATTATACAAACCAGAAAAAGAATGCGATTGCACCAAAGATTACAGATAAGGCAAAGACGGCAGTTCAGCAGCAGGTCAACTCAACATTTATAAGTACAATTGCACAGACATTTGTAAAGGCGGCAGATGGAGTTGATACATCGGCAAATCATGAAAATATGACATCAGGCCAGACAGTTCTTGACATTCTTTTGTCAAAAATGCAGCAGCTTAATACACAGCTTGATTCATATGACACGATACTTACGGCATTGATAAGTGTCACAGATTCGGCATCGTCTGCTATGAATGCAGCGGGACAGATTTCACCTGATATGTCAAAAAAAATCATCGCTGAGCAGCAGAAAGTAGATTCTCTTATGAAGATAGCATCAAAGGGAAATATACTTGATTCAAGTGTTTCCAGCCAGCTTGCGGCCGGTCTTGGACAGATTTCACAGATAATGGATAGTGTTATCAATATATATTCAAAAGCGGATGGCAATATAGACAGTTTTGCATCATCTATTTCGACGGCAGGTGTGAATCTTAAAGATACGAAAGAGATGCTTGGCAGTCTCAAAACGGATTTAAGTTCAACAATAGAAAAACTTAATAATATAAAGAATAGCGGAAGCTATGATATGCTTTTGAAAGTGTTGGGACTTGATGCGGACAGTTTTGGTTCATTTGTTGCATCACCTGTCGAGATTGAGACAGAGGCAATATATCCTATAGCGACATATGGTTCTGCGATGGCTCCGTTTTACACAGTTCTTGCAATATGGGTAGGCGGACTTATTCTTGTTGCAATTATACATGTGGGAGTAAAACCACAGAAAGAGCATCCTGATGTTAAGCCATATCAGGCTTATTTCGGAAGATATATAACATTTTTCCTTATAGGTCAGGCACAGGCACTTCTTGTTACGCTTGGCGATTTGTATTATATAGGAATCCAGTGCGTAAGCCCGTTTAAATTCTGGTTTGCTGCATCGGTTACAAGCTTTGTATTTACAATATTTATGTACTCACTCACAGTTGCAATGGGCAATGTCGGTGAGGCACTGGCTGTAGTTATAATGGTTATTCAGGTAGCAGGAGCCGGTGGTACATTCCCGATAGAGGTGCTTCCTAAGGTTTACCAGAAAATATATGAATTCCTTCCGTTTACGCATGCGATGAATGCAATGAGAGAATGTGTAGGTGGTTCATACCAGCTTAATTACTGGAAATATCTTGGATATCTTTGTATTTATGTGATAATATCGCTTCTGATTGGGCTTTTATTTGCTATACCTTGCAGAAAACTGAATGAAAAGATTGAGAAGAGTAAACATAGGTCCGGAGTAATGATATAAGTAAAGATTGGCATTTTTAACAAGATTTAGTGGCTAAAAAGCCTCAAAACCGCTTGAAAACTGTGAAAATGACTAAAATAAATGGCTTATATTGACAAATGGATTAAAAGAGTTTATAAATGATTTTATTGGGTAGACCAATAAAATATACCTGTTGAGGAGAGATTTACAATGAATAAAACAGAGTTAGTAGCAGCAATTTCAGAAAAGACAGAATTAACAAAGAAGGACAGCGAGAAGGCTTTAAAGGCTCTTATCGATGTTGTTGCAGAAGAATTAAAGAAGGGTGAAAAAGTTCAGTTAGTTGGCTTTGGTACATTTGAAGTATCAGAGAGAGCTGCAAGAACAGGCAAGAACCCACAGACTGGTGCAGAGATTAAGATTGCTGCCTGCAAGGCTCCTAAGTTCAAGGCTGGTAAGGCTTTAAAAGATGCAGTTAATGCATAATTAAATTTAGGATTTGTGAAAATGTAATTTTTGAACAGGAAGTGCATCGTGTCGAAAGACTGGTGGGCTTCCTGTTTTCAGATTTATGTGTATAAAAGGCTGATACAGGTCAGAAATACTGATACAGGTTATAATATAGGGAGACAGGTTATGAGATTAGATAAATATTTAAAAGTATCAAGACTTATCAAAAGAAGGACAGTTGCCAATGATGCATGCGATGCAGGAAGGGTTACAATAAATGGGAAAGTTGCCAAGGCATCAGTTGATGTAAAGGAAGGTGATGTTATAGAGATTGAATTTGGTAACAGAAGTGTAAAAGTCCGTGTTCTTGATGTAAAAGATACAGTGAAAAAAGAAGAAGCGGCGGACATGTTTGAATATATTTAAAAGTCATTATTATTTCCGAATATAAACGCCTGTTAAGACATACATTAAACAAGATACAATTTTTTATGTATGGGAGGCGGGTATTATGGAAGAAAAAATAAAACAGAGGCGTTCGCACAGACTTAACATGGAAGACCGTAAACGTCTTGAGATGACGGGAATAAGTGATGTTATCTCGTTCGATTTAAATAAGATTCTGCTTGAGACAGATTACGGTGTTGTAACTGTAAAAGGTGACAATCTTCATGTGAACAGGCTGTCTGTAGAGAAGGGTGAACTTGACATAGATGGCAGCATACAGTCATTGGAATATTCGGAAGTTTCCAGCTTTGGCAAGAAGGGAGAGTCATTCTTTAGCAGGCTTATGCGTTAGACATGCCTGCCGGGTGGCAAAAAGCTGATTGGGTAAAGTGAGCAGTCTTATTATCTGGGAACAAAGTACATTTTTTGCAGCATTATTTATGGGAATGATGTTTGCGTTTATATATGACTGTATTCGTGTATTCCGGCGGGTGTTTAAGCATAAACATGTGTATACAATGGCGGTTGAGGATATACTGTTCTGGTTTTATGTAAGCATACGTGTTTTTACCTGCCTTTATGAAAGAAATAATGGCATTATCAGGGGCTTTATTGTAATATCGCAGATATTTGGTGCATTGATTTACAGGTACGCATTTGGAAAATTATTTGTGAAATATGTGACCGGATTATTGATATTTATTTTGAAACCATTGAAAAAACTGTTCTTATTGATTAAAATAAAAGTACATGAGCTGGATGCTCATGTCAAAAGCCGTAGAGCATCCGGGGAAAAGAGGAAAAAATGCAGTTTGAATCCAGATGGGAAAAACAGCAGCGTCTAAAAAGACAGAAACGTTCAAGTGTTGCCGGAATGATAACAGCCGTGATACTTGTACTTCTGCTTGGTGTTGCCATGTGGAATGGAAAAAGGACGCTGGAAAAGAAAAACAGGATTTACGAGGAACAGAGTGAATCCCTTACACAGCAGATAAATGAGCAGCAGCAGCGGCAGAAAGAACTTGAAGAATATAAAAAGTACGTTAAGACAAAGAAATTTGTAGAAGAAGTTGCAAAGAATAAGTTTGGACTTCTTTATCCGGATGAGATTCTTATAAAACCGGATGATTGACAGATACATACATAAAAGAGACTGATACGCACAGTGAGGGGGGAAACCTCTTAATATTTTCAGCGTGTCAGCCTCTTTTTTTGTTGTTATCACTACATTATGACAAAAAATGACAGAACATATGGTTATAATATACAAAAGCAAAGAATCACAGACAGGGAGGTATGATTATGAGTGAGAGTGTTCGTGATTATGTAACTACATATTCTTTTAACAAGCTTGAAGAGACGGCTAAGACATTCAGAAGATTAGGGGAAGTATATGAAAATGCGGCAGAGTTCAAGACAGCGGACCCAGGAATATCAAGACAGCTCCTTCTTGTTGCTGATGTGCTGGATGAATGTGTGACAACGCACCTGTATTCAGAAGAAATCCCTAAAGATATTGCAAAGGAACTTTTCAGAAAATGTTTTCTTTCCGGTGTGAGAATAAAGAATTTATCGACAATCAGAAACCATCATGGGGCGGCTGAGCTTGTGATGCAGGCAAGGACTGTCGGCAGGGGATGTGTTTCGGTAAAAAAGATTCTGCCAATCATATCCGAAGTATTCGGGCTTGGCTATTATCTTCCGGGTTCAGACAGGACAACTATTCATGAACAATTTGAGCAGTTTATATTTATACAGGAGAGCAGATTCCGCATGCTTACGGGAGTTGCACGCCGTGGCAAAGGATGTAGTAAATTTAATGGGGATAATTTTCTTATTTCAAGACTTGATTGTGGAAAAACAACCGCGGCGATAGCTGACGGAATGGGAAGCGGGAAGAGGGCTTTTATAGAGAGCCGCATGGTTATTGAACTTATGGAAAACTGCATAGATGCAGGATTTGATGAACATGCTGCATTGGACCTTATAAATGCGGCGTATATTGCAGGCGGTTCTAAGAGTGTCAATCCTGTAACTATGGACATGAGCGTGATTGACTGTAACACAGGAATAATGTCGTGTATTAAAATGGGGGCGGCGGCTACATTTATAAAGCGTGATTCATCAGTGGAAGTTATAAAATCGACAACACTGCCACTTGGCGTGCTTGAAAAGGTTGATTATGAGCGTGTTAATAAAAAGCTTTATAATGGTGACTATGTTATTATGGTAAGTGACGGGTTGTTAGATAATATTCCCAATGTTGATAAAGAAAAAATATTCGCAGATATTATAAATACAATATCTGTTAAAAAGCCGGATGCAATGGCAGAAGAGATAATGCGTAAATCATTAAAATATAATGGCGGAAAGCCATCTGATGATATGACAGTTCTTGTACTCGGACTGTTTGACACTTATGACAAATAATAATATAATTTCTGGTATAATATAAAGTTGTATTTGTTATAGTGACAAAAGAACGGACTGGATATGATTGAAAAAGTATATGACTATATGAAAAAGACAGGAATGTCTGATAATACAAAAACGATTGTGGCAGGACTTTCAGGCGGTGCAGATTCCGTATGTCTTGTTATGGTTTTAAAAAGAATAATTGAAATCCACAGACTGGGTATAAATATTGTGACAGTTCATGTAAATCATGGAATAAGAGGGGAAGAAGCAGAACGTGACGAGAAATTTGCCAAAGAATTTGCACAGGCAAACGGACTAGAATTTCAATCATATCATGTAAATATACCTATGATTGCAAAAAATGGCAATATGAGTGAGGAAGAAGCGGGAAGGCAGGAAAGATACAGGATTTTCAGAGAAGAAGCAAAGTGTTATCCTGATGCAAAAATTGCGGTTGCACATCATATGGACGACCAGGCGGAGACTGTGCTTATGCATCTTATGCGTGGAACCGGACTTGCCGGGCTTGTTGGAATGAATCCGGTTAATGGCGATATAATCCGGCCGCTTCTTTGTGTTACAAGACAGGATATAGAAGATTTTCTTGAAAAAGAAGGACAGGGTTTTATAACTGATTCGACAAATCTTGATGATGATTATACGAGAAATAAAGTGAGAAATATTCTCATTCCTCTTATGAAAGATATTTTTAATCCAAACGTGACACAATCGCTGTGTGCAGCATCTTTGGATGCAGCAAAGATAGAGTCGCATATAGAAAAAGAGACTTGCCAGGCAATTGATGAATATGTGGTTTATGGAAAAGAAGATGCGGTAATTGAACATCTTGAAGAGTTTTTAAAGCTTGATATATGCATACGTGAACGTGTATACAGAAACGTGTTATTCAGACTTTCGGGAAAACACAAAAATATATACCGGGTAAATATCGAGGCGGTTGACGGCATAGCGTGCGGTGATACTGGTAAAGTACATGATATGCCGTGGTCTTTGTGCGTGAAAAAAATATATGACAGACTTATATTTGAACGGAAAAACAGCTGCGATGCAGCTACAGATGATTTTTTGATTAAAATAAATAAAAATGAGATTGATTACAGTGGTGTCAAAAAAGAATATCCTGTTGGAAAGAATATATATCTGAACGGAAAAAATGTATATTTAAATAGTATAAATTTCCAAATGGTTAATAATCTTAATGGAAAATTTAGTGGGAATGACTATACTAAATATTTTGATTATGATAAAATAGAGAATACGATTCATATTCGTTTCAGGCAGAATGGAGATTATTTTATATTTTCATCTGATGGCGGTAGAAAAAAATTGAAAAATGAGCTGATAGACCGAAAAGTCGAACCGCAAAACAGGGATAAAGTGCTTATTGTGGCACAGAATTCGGAAGTTTTGTGGGCTGCCGGAATCAGGCGTTGTCAGTCGTATCTGATTGATGATACAACAAAACATATTTTAGAAATGACATTAAATTTTCAGGAGGAATAATAGCGATGGAAAAACACAATATTAGTGTTCTGATATCAGAAGAAGAGGTACAGAAGAGAGTTCGTGAGCTTGCAGCCCAGATAAGCAAAGATTATGAGGGGGAATCAGTTAAGTTAATATGTATTCTCAAGGGAAGCGTATTTTTTACATGTGAGCTTGCAAAGAGAATTACAGTGCCTGTAATCCTTGATTTTATGCAGGTTTCAAGTTATGGAAGCCAGACTGTTTCAAGTGGAACGCTGAAAGTTAAAAAGGAACTTGATGAGCCTATTGAAGGTGATAATGTAATTATTGTCGAAGATATCATTGATTCGGGCAATACTCTTTCACGACTTGTTCCTATGCTTCAGGAAAGAAATCCTAAGTCGTTAAAGGTATGTACTCTTCTTGATAAGCCGGAAAGAAGAGAAGTCGATGTTAAAGTTGATTATAACGGATTTAATATTCCTGATAAATTCGTTGTTGGATATGGTCTTGATTATGACCAGAATTATAGAAATCTCCCATATGTCGGAGTAATAAATTTGTAGGAGGAATATATGAATAACAAGGGAAAGGCCAGCGGCTTCGGAATATATGCCGTTGCGGTTGTGATTATTGCGGTTCTGTATCTGCTCATGTCACGCTTTGGCAGTCAGACAAGCGATTATACGTATGATGCATTTGTTAAAGACGTTGACAGCGGAAGCGTTACAAGCGTTGTAATAAAGCAGAATGCAGAAGTTCCAACAGGTGTTTTATATGTATCATTTTTAGGCAGCAAAGAACAAAAAATGCTCAATGTGTCTGATGTCAATGATATACAGAGCATGCTCACGAAGAAAAATATTTCTTATGATCTGAGAGATGTTTCAAGACAGAGCGTGTGGATAACGACGGTGCTTCCTATCGGAATAAGTCTGTTTGTTATAATATTTTTATTTGCAATGATGACAAGGCAGGGTGGAGGCGGAGGCAATGCCAAGATGATGAATTTTGGTAAGAGCCGTGCGAAGCTTATGACCAATGACCAGAATCATGTGACATTTAATGATGTTGCAGGTCTTGATGAAGAAAAAGAAGAACTTGCGGAGATTGTAGATTTCCTTAAAAATCCGGTGAAATATACAATGCTCGGTGCAAGAATTCCAAAGGGTGTAATTCTTACAGGCCCTCCGGGAACAGGTAAAACACTTCTTGCAAAGGCAATTGCAGGTGAAGCCGGAGTACCGTTTTTTAGTATATCAGGTTCTGACTTTGTAGAAATGTTTGTCGGCGTGGGAGCTTCAAGAGTAAGAGACCTTTTTGAAGAAGCTAAAAAGAATGCACCTTGTATTGTATTTATAGATGAGATTGATGCTGTTGCAAGAAGACGAGGAACAGGTATGGGCGGCGGCCATGATGAACGTGAGCAGACACTTAACCAGATGCTTGTTGAGATGGATGGATTTGGTGTAAATCAGGGCATCATTGTAATGGCAGCCACAAACAGAATTGATATTCTTGATCCAGCTATTTTAAGACCTGGCAGATTTGACAGAAAAGTAGTTGTTGGAAGACCTGATGTTGCAGGAAGACTTGCAATTCTTAATGTCCATGCGGCAAAGAAGCCTCTTGGTGATGATGTTGATCTTGACAGCCTTTCAAGAACTACAGCCGGATTTACAGGTGCAGACCTTGAAAATCTTCTCAATGAGGCGGCAATCAATGCTGCCAAGCACGGACGCAAGTTTATCAAAAATGAAGATGTCAATTATGCATTTGTTAAAGTTGGTATCGGTGTTGAAAAGAGAAGCAAGATTATTTCAGAAAAAGAGAAAAAGATTACAGCATACCATGAGTCAGGACATGCAATATTATTCCATGTACTTCCTGATGTCGGACCTGTTCATTCGGTATCAATAATTCCAACAGGAATGGGTGCAGCAGGATATACAATGCCGCTTCCTGAAAAGGACGAGATGTTTAATACAAGAGGCAAGATGCTTCAGAATATAATTGTAAGTCTCGGCGGACGTGTTGCTGAGGAACTTGTATTTGATGATATTACAACAGGTGCTTCACAGGATATACGACAGGCAACACAGACGGCAAGAGATATGGTTACAAAGTACGGATTTTCATCAAAACTTGGACTTATTAATTATGACACAGACAATGACGAGGTCTTTATCGGAAGAGACCTTGCACATACAAGACCATATGGTGAAAATATTGCCGGACAGATAGATGCGGAAGTTAAAAATATAATTGATGAGTGCTATTCACGGGCAAAGACAATTATCTCAGAGAACAGGGATATTCTTGATAAGAGTGCATCACTTCTCCTTGAGAAAGAAAAGATTTCAAGAGAAGAATTTGAGGCTCTTTTTGAAGAAGAAAATAAAGAGAATGAAGTTGTACAGAGTGTAGAATAGACAGATTGTATAAAATGCACAAAAA
>ERZ780162.344-NODE-344-length-38414-cov-4.522902_pt1 | contig 38414 bp, 29 predicted proteins | sample MGYA00511474_ERZ780162 | MGnify/ENA primary metagenome ERZ780162 (study PRJEB29588, sample SAMEA2143633) | human gut metagenome | biome: human gut; feature: human-associated habitat; material: faeces | place: Denmark | collected 2008/2010 ...
TGGCCGCCGCAGCGCACGCAGCCATGAGCGCGGTTGCCCAAGCCCGCGCCAAGACCAACAAGGACATCGGAGGTAAAGAATGAGCAACAGCCAGAACACCCGCCGCGTTGTCGTTGACCCCGTCACCCGCATCGAAGGTCATCTGCGCGTGCAGGCAGAAATCGACGCCAACGGCGTCATCACCGACGCGATGAGCACCGGCACGATGTGGCGCGGTCTCGAAGTGATTCTCAAGGGGCGCGATCCGCGCGACGCCTGGGCGTTCGTCGAACGCATCTGCGGCGTCTGCACCGGCATTCACGCGCTTGCAGCCGTGCGCGCCGTCGAAGACGCCATCGGCATCAAGATCCCGAAGAACGCCAACATCATCCGCAACCTGATGAATGCCACCCTGTACGTACAGGACCATCTGGTGCACTTCTATCAGCTCTCGGCTCTGGACTGGGTCGACGTGGTGAGCGCTCTGTCGGCCGATCCGCGCGAAACGAGCGAAATCCAGCAGAAGATCAGCCCGCATCACCATCTGGCGACCGCAGGCTACTTCCGTGACGTACAGGCGCGTCTGAAGAAATTCGTCGAAAGCGGCCAGCTCTCCATCTTCAAGAATGGCTACTGGGGACACCCGGCCATGAAGCTACCGCCGGCCGTCAACCTCCTTGCCGTCGCGCACTACCTTGAAGTGCTCGACTTCCACAAGGAAATCATCAAGATCCACACCATCCTCGGCGGCAAGAACCCGCATCCGAACTACCTCGTGGGCGGCGTCGCCTGCCCGATCAACATGCACGACACGGGCGCCGCAGGCGTCATGGTCAACGAAGTGAGCATGAACTACATGCGCGACATCGCCAAGGCGTGCGTGGACATCGTCAACAACGTCTACATTCCCGACGTCAAGGCGATTGCGAGCATGTATCCGGAATGGTTCAAGATCGGCGGCGGCATCAGCTCCAAGAACCTCCTTTGCTACGGCGACTTCCCCGAAATCCCCAACGAATGGAGCGACAAGAGCCTGATGATGCCGATGGGCGCGATCATTGACGGAAAACTCAACGAAGTGCATCCGGTCGACCTGCGCAACCCAGACGAAATTCAGGAATTCGTCGATCACTCGTGGTACAAGTACCCGGGCGACAAGAAGGGTCTGCATCCTTGGGACGGCGTCACCGACCACGCCTTCGGTTTTGCCCCGGACTCCGACGGCACGCCGCAGAAGTACAACTGGATTTCCCAGAACGGCAAGTACACGTGGGTAAAGAGCCCGCGCTGGAAGGGCCACATGATGGAAGTCGGACCGCTTGCCCGAGTCGTCATGGGTGTCGTCAAGAACATGCCGCAGTACAAGGATCCGGCACTGGCCACTTTGAAGGAACTCAACCTTCCGCTCGAAGCCATGTTCTCGACGCTCGGACGCCACGCCGCCCGCGCGCTCGAAGCAAGCTTCATGGCCGACATGATGGTGAAGTACGTCGACGATCTGATCGCCAACATCCGTGCCGGCGACGAAGCTGCCGCCAACATGGAATTCTGGGAACCCAAGACCTGGCCCAAGCAGTGCAAGGGCGTGGGTGCGTGCGAAGCACCCCGCGGCGCACTGGCACACTACTGCGTCATCGACAACGGCAAGATCGCCAACTGGCAGGCCGTCGTCCCGACGACGTGGAACGCCAGTCCCCGCGACACGGAAGGCAACCACGGCGCCTTTGAGTCTTCGCTCATCGGCACCAAGCTTGCCAAGCCCGAAGAACCGCTTGAAATCATCCGCACGATCCACTCGTTTGACCCGTGCCTGGCCTGTGCAACACACGTGCTGGACAACAAGGGCGAAGAGCTCGTGAGCGTCAAGGTTCGCTGATCCGGATATTGACGCGCCAAGTCCGGACGAGCGGCAAAATCGCTTTGCCGCCCGTCGGACCAACAGATTGAAGGTACGTTTATGAAAATCGATCCCGTCACCTATGAAGTTGACGTTTCGGCAGGAACGCACCCGCTGTACGTGTGGGAAGCGCCCGTGCGAATCTGGCACTGGGCGATGGCCGTGTGCATGGCGGTGATGATCGTCACGGGTTTTCTCATCGGAGCTCCTCTGGTGGCAAACCTGGGCGACACCTGGGCAACGTATGACTTCGCATACATTCGGCTTGCGCACTTTGCCGCCGGCATGATCTTTACGGTCATCTTTATCTGGCGACTGTACTGGGGCATCGTCGGCAACAAATACTCGCGCATGATCCTCGTGCCGCCGCTCTGGAGCCTCAAGTGGTGGAAGATGCTCTTTGAGCAGGTCAAGTACTACCTGTTCCTGAGAAAAACCTCCCCCGAGTACGCCGGGCACAACCCGCTTGCTCAGTGCGCCATGTTCTTCATGTTCACTCTGGGCAGCATCGTGATCATCATCACGGGGCTCGCGCTCTACGCTCAGGCCTGGGGTGCCGACGCCGGCTGGTACGCCTGGTTCGAATGGGTGTTCGTGCTCTTTGGCGACAGCCAGGCCGTGCGCACCACGCACCACGCGTTCATGTACATCTTCATCCTCTTCTCGATTGCTCACATCTACATGAGCTTCCGTGAAGACGTCATGGGCGGTGCCACCACCATCAGCTCGATGACGAGCGGCTTGAGAATGTTCAAGCACGGCGGCGAAGAACACTGACCGTAACTCAACCCGGGCAGCCCTGCGGGGCTGCCGCATCCGACGGACTGCGGGCGACTGCGGTCCGTTTCTTTTTGTTCGCGGTGTAGGTCGGCCGAAGTATGTCGTTTTCGACTAACGACTGAGGAATAAAGGGGCGCTTTCGCGCACAATTGGTAAGGCGTTGTTTGGCCGGAGGCCACTGTCCTACCGGTCCTATTTGTCAAGGTTTTCGCATGCAGACCGTTCCCGGATTCGATCTTTTTGAACCGACCGACGTGCTCGTTTTGGGCGTCGGAAACATCCTCTGGGCCGACGAAGGCTTCGGCGTTCGCGCCGTTGAAGCATTCAACGCCCGCTACAAGCTTCCCGAAAGGACGAAGGTGGCCGACGGCGGCACGCTCGGTATGTATCTTCTCGAACTCATCGGCGCCACTAAGGATCTGCTGCTTTTTGACTGCGCAGATCTGCAGGAAAAACCCGGCACTCTCAAGCTTTTGACGGGCGACGAGGTGAAGTTCTGGTCGGCCACGAAAATCTCCCCGCACCAGACCGGCATGAATGAAGTGCTCGCACTTGCCGAACTGCAAGGCCATGCTCCCGAGCGCATCGCCGTGGTCGCCATTCAGCCCGAAATTCTGCAGGACTACGGCGGCTCGCTCACGCCCGCCTGCGAAGCGGCGCTCGTTCAAGCCGTCGAAATGGCCAAAAACGTGCTTACGGACTGGGGTTATGCCGTTGCGGTCCGTCCCGAAGGAGAAAAGGTTTCCCCTCTGGGCGACGCGTCACTGAACAAACGCGACTACGAAACACAACGCCCCTCCGAAGAAGAGGCACCGCGAGAGGGCGACGTCCGCTTCTTTCCCAAATTTCAATAAGGAGACCAAAACATGTGCATCGCCGTTCCCATGCGTGTTCTGGAAGTGCGAAGCGACAGCGACGTCGTCGTAACGCGTCCCGGACGCACGGAGATCTCCAATGCTTCCTTCGCCGATGAAATGCCGGCGGTCGGCGATCTGGTTTTGGTTTTCCGCGGCACGATTCTTCGCACCGTATCCCAAGACGAGGCGCTCAAAATCGAGTCGGCATTGTGCTGCGTGGAAGAAGCCATGCGCACGGACGAAGCCGAAAGCGCCGACGCCGCCTTTGCCGACATCATTGAAAACACCGGGAAGCTTCCGCCGCACCTGCAAAAGCTCGTCGGTCAGAAAACGATGTAGCCTCCTTTCGGAAAAAGGCCGGTGAGTGTTCTCTCCGGCTCTTTTGTTTTGACGGACGCTGCCGCATCTCTACCGTACAATTGCGCACATTGTGGGTACCTTTTTTTGCTCATCCGATGTCAGACGTTTTGTCCGTTCTCGCCTCTTCTCTTAACGATACGCAACTGGCCGCTGCCACTCGGCGCCTCAAGACGACGACCGCGTCGGGCGGCAACCGTTCGGCTGCTCTCACGGCCCTCATTGAACTGGCCCGCAGTCAAAAACGGATGGCGGTTTTAATTTGCGCCAACGCGTTTGACGTCGCTCGTCTCAATCAGGAAATCGCCTGGCTCGACCCCTCGCTCAAAGTCTCAAGCCTCCCCGATTGGGAGACGCTCCCCTACGACACGATGAGTCCGCATGCGGATTTAGTCAGCGAACGCTTGGAGACCCTCTACAACCTCACAAGCGACGATCTGCCTGCTCGCCCGGACGTTCTCATTGCGGCCGCGAGCACCGCTGCGCAGCGCTTTGCACCGAAATCCTACGTCGCTGGCAACACATTTTTCTTTCGCAAAGGACAGACCATCAGCATCGCCAAGCTTGAGGCCGACCTGGTGGCAGCCGGCTACGGGCGCGTCGAGCAGACGATGGCTCCGGGCGAATTCGCCGTGCGCGGCGGCATCGTCGACATCTTTCCGATGGGCGCCGAAGCCCCGCTTCGTCTAGACCTCTTTGACGACGAGATAGACGCGATCCGCAGTTTCGATCCCGACTCGCAGCGCAGCACCGGAAACGTTGATCGCGTGCGCATTCTGCCCGGTCACGAATTTGCTTTCGACGAAGAATCCCGCAATCGCTTCCGTGCCGCCTGGCGCGCAGCTTTCCCGGGCGACCCCAACAAGTGCCCGGTGTACGTTGACGTAGGCTCGGGGATCTGCTCTCCGGGCATCGAATACTATCTGCCCCTCTTTTTCGAGTCGACGGGAACGCTTGCCGATTATCTTCCGGACAATGCGCTATTCATCACTTTGGGTGAAACGCGAGACGCCATCGACGCCTTCATGCGTCAAACGCAGGAGCGCTACAAGTTTCTCTCGCACGATGCGCAAAGACCGGCGCTTGCCCCCGAAAAGCTATTTGACAAGGCTGACGACTTTTTCGATGCCATTGCGCCCTTCGGCCGCATTTCTCTCAAAGCCCCCGAAACAGGCATCGATACACCGCTGACGATCGAGCGATCGGCTAAGGATCCAGCCGCCAAGTTGAAGGACTTCATCGCAAAGTGCCGCATTGAGAAAAAACGCATTCTTATCGTCGCAACAGGCTCGGGTCGGGCGGCGCGTCTGCAGGAACTGCTGCGCGACGGCGTGCGCGAACCGGAACTCGTCGAATCCTTTGCGGCTTTCGTAAACGGCACGGAGTCCCTTTCGATTGCCGTAGGGCCGCTCTCGGGCGGCTTTGTCCTCGAAGAGTCGGGCCTGGTGGTCGTCACCGAGTCCGAGCTCTACAACACGAAAGCGGTCATTCGCCGCCGCGGACACAGCCGCACCACCAACGTCGAAGCGATCATTCGCGACGTGAGCGAACTGCGCGAGGGCGATCCGGTCGTGCACGCCGCCCACGGCGTAGGCCGATACCACGGGCTGGAAACGATCTCCACCGAAGAAGGTCCCGCCGAATTCGTACGCATCGACTATGCCAACGACGCCAAGCTGTTCGTGCCGGTCTCGCAACTCAACCTCATCAGTCGCTATACGGGTGCCGACAGCGAGCACGCGCCGCTCAACAACCTCGGGCGCGGCGACTGGGAAAAGGCCCGCAAAAAGGCGGCGCAGAAAGTGCGCGACACCGCTGCCGAACTCCTGCACCTTTACGCCATGCGCGAAGCCAAGCAGGGCTTTGCGTTTGAAACGGAATCGTCGGACTATCAGGCTTTCTGCGAAGGCTTTGCCTTTGAGGAAACGCCCGATCAGGCCGCTGCCATCGCCGCCGTCATCAATGACATGCACTCGGGCCGTCCTATGGACCGACTCGTATGCGGCGACGTGGGCTTCGGAAAGACCGAAGTGGCCCTGCGCGCTGCCTTCATCGCCGTCATGAACGGCAAACAGGTCGCGATCCTCTGCCCGACGACGCTTCTTGCCGAACAGCACGCCCAGACCTTCAAGGACCGCTTTGCAGCCTGGCCCGTGAAAGTCGCTGAGCTCTCGCGCTTCCGCACCTCCAAGCAGACGGCCCAAACGATCGAAGGTCTTGAAACCGGCACGGTCGACGTCGTCATCGGCACGCACAAGCTTTTGAGTGAATCAGTCAAATTCAAACGTCTCGGGCTCGTTGTGATCGACGAAGAACACCGCTTCGGCGTTCGACAGAAGGAACGCTTAAAGAGCCTGCGCGCGGAAGTCGACGTTTTGACGCTCACCGCCACTCCGATTCCCCGAACGCTGGCGATGAGCCTTGAGGGCATCCGCGACTTCTCGGTGATTGCTACGGCACCGCAAAAGCGCCTCGCGATCAAGACTTTCGTGCGCCGCGAATCCAAGGCGCTGATTCGAGAGGCCGTCATCCGCGAACTCAAGCGCGGCGGACAGGTGTATTTCCTTCATAACGACGTGGATACCATTCAGGCCCGCGCCGAGATGCTCCGAGAGCTGATTCCGGAAGCGCGCATTGGCATTGCCCACGGCCAAATGAGCGAGCGAGAACTCGAGCGCGTCATGCGCGAGTTCTACCGGCGCGAGTTCAATGTGCTCGTCTGCACAACCATCATCGAAACGGGCATCGACATTCCGATTGCCAACACGATCATCATGCACCGCGCCGACAAGTTCGGGCTCGCACAACTGCACCAGCTGCGAGGCCGCGTCGGACGTAGTCACCATCAGGCATACGCCTACCTGCTCATTCCCGACGAAGGGGCGATTACGAAGAACGCCGAACGGCGACTTGAAGCCATCCAAAATCTCGAAGAGCTCGGAAGCGGCTTTTACCTTTCCATGCACGACCTGGAAATCCGAGGCGCAGGTGAAGTTCTCGGTGACGAACAATCGGGCGAAATGGCGCAGGTGGGCTTTGAGCTCTATACGCAGATGCTCAAGCGCGCCGTCGATTCGCTTCGCCGCGGCGAAGAGCCGACCTTTGACTCGCCCTTTGAGACGCTCACTGAAATCAACCTGCATCTGCCGGCATTGCTGCCCGACGACTACGTGCCCGACGTCGGCACGCGTCTGTCGCTCTACAAGCAATTGGCCGCCGCCCAGACTCTCGAAGAGCTCGGCGAGTGCACCGACGATCTCACGGATCGTTTCGGGATGCCCGTGCCTGCCGCAAAGACGCTTCTGGCAGTTCATCGTCTGCGCATCGAGTGCGCCGCCATCTCGCTGGTCGCCCTGATCATCTGCATCTTCACCATCGGCATCCGCAAGATCGATGCGGCCGAACAGGCCATCGTCTTTACCTTCGCGCAAAAGACCATGTTCGATCCGGCCGTGATGTTTGCGCTGCTGCAAAAGCGCCGAGACCTGCGCGTGCTGCCGGGCACCTTCACGCGGCTCAAGATGACGGTCAACTCCGAAAATGCCGTCACGAGACTTCAAAACGTCCGCACAATCGTCAACGCACTTTTGGACAGCCTGCCGCCCGAAAAGCGGCCTTGAGTCTCAAGCGATCCGCCGCAGCGCTCTTTCTTGAGCCGACGAGCGCTGCGGTACAATTGGGCGCGTCATTTCACAGAATAAAACGATGTCCGCCTCTCGCATCTCTTCGCCTCAACCCTTTGTCTTCACCGTCATCTGTCCCAAGGATGAAGTGATCGCAATCGAGTTCTTCGCCGTGCCGCAGTTTGCCGCCGAGCACATCGGGGACATTCGCATCGACTGGGGAGACGGCAACGTGACGGTTGCCGACGTCGCAATGTCGTCGGACTCCGTCGCGGAGATTGTTTCGGGCGAAGACATCCTGCCGACGAGCAGCTGTGCGCACCGCTACGCCGAAGACGGCAAACGCACCGTGACAGTGAGCACCCCTTCGGGCTTTTTGCCGTTAAAAAAGCTCCCCTATCAGACAGTGAGCGTCTCAACCGCCTTGCCAACGCTCACCATGGGCGAATCGGATCCGGAAGGACGTCCCGAACCCTCGGACACCCTGCCGCCGCTTTTTGCGAAAGACCCCGAAACGGGACGAGCGTCCTTGAATTTCATATGCCCGGATTTTCTCGCGAACAACCCCAATCTGGCCTTTTTCGACGAAGCTTTCATGGGGGTGTCGCTCAAGACCGTTCCGGTGTCGCTCTTTTCACCATGCAAGTCCCTAAAGAGCCTTGCGCGCACGTTTGCCCACAGCCAACTTACGGCCATTCCATACGGCCTGCTGCGTCACGCGCTCACTCTTTCGCTGTGCGAAGAGACTTTTGCGCACTGCAGTTCGCTGCGCGACGTCGACAATCCATTCGGCGACAAGAAGAATTTGCCGGTGTGCCTGGAAGGCTTCATGCTGGGCGCTGCGCCCCGCCTGTTTGCATGGTGCGACAAAGGGCGCCGACAGGAAGCGGGATGGATTCGGCCGCACGCCAATCTTGCCGACCCGAGCTTTGAGTTCAATTGGCACGCCGCGCCACTCTCATCCGAACCCATCGTGCTCTTTTACCCCATTGATCTGGAGCTCGAGGGCGACCTTTTCGTCGAATGGGGCGACGGAGCTGTCGAGCGCATCGACTGGAACAGCACCGATGCGCTTTCGCACACCTACGCGCAGCCGGGAGTCTATCGCGTGAAACTGCACTACACGGCAGGCGAAGAGGTTCGCCCCTTCCGCTTGGGCCGAGCCGTCACGGCCATACACAATGCGCTTCCCGCTTTCCACCCTCGCACCGTCGAAACCTTGGGCGACTTCTGCGGTTGGGCGGCCGACCGCCGAGAACTCAGAAGCATTCCCGAGGATCTCTTTGCCAACAATCCGACGATCGTCAATCTCGAGCAGGCCTTCGCGGGCTGCGTGCAGCTTACCGACGTCGCCGACGGCATCGTCTCGATGCTCCCCGATTTGAAGTGCACCGACGGCATGTTTGCCTTTTGTAAGAGCCTCAAGGCACTTCCCGCCAGTTATCTCGCTTCGCCTCGTTTACCACGCTACGACTGCTTTGCGGGTGCGGCGACAACCGAAACCTCTGACCGTAACCAGGAGACTGCAGCATGACCAAGTTTGTCGCAGAAATCACCGTCGGCAAACGCGATCGTCTCGTCACGCTGCGCATTCCCGCCGGCAACACGATCGCTCCGTCGTTACGCCAAGTGTCTGTGACGTTTGACGGCGAGACCTCGCATCATCACCGCGAGCCCATTTCGAGCACCGTGCTTGAATATCACCCCATGCCGGGCACGCATCGACTGGAAATCGACTTCGGCGGCCCGATGCCCGCCGCCACGCTCATTCTGCCCGAACAGACGACGGCGATCATCTCGCCCATTCCCGCTTTGTACAACGACGCCACGGGGATGCTCAGCACGGCGGGCCACATCTGGAACCCGATCAAGCCTCCGCGGCAGTTGACGCATCTCGTCTCATCGCTTTTTGCGCACAACACGCATCTGGTGGCGCTCTCGGGGACCTTTGCAGGCCTTACGGCATTAACCGAAGTTCCCGAATCCCTCTTTTTTCCGCTCATCTACGCGCGGACGTTCACGGGCGTGTTTGCCTTAAGCGGCCTGGCACACGTAAGCCGGCAGCTTTTTACGGCCAACCTTCAGGCCGAAGACTTCTCGGAAGCCTTTATGGGCTGCAAGATGCTGCACACAATTCCGGCGGAGCTTTTCAGCACCAACACTCATGCGCGCATCTTTGACCGTACCTTTGCAGAAAGTGCATTGGGCGATGTGCCCGCGACACTCTTTGCGAACATCGCCAAGCGCGGCTCGTTTGTCGAAACGTTTGCCCGCACGCAGGTCAGGCGCGTTCCTGAGGGCCTCATGAACGGCACGGAGCCGCTCAACGTTGACGGCATGTTTGAGCCTGCGCAACCCCTCGAACACGATCCGATGAACATCAAGGCCGCTGCCGACCTCCCTCAGGATTTTTTCGAGGCCACACGCACGGCAGCAGGCGTACCGACCAAGCGAGTCAGCTTCTGACGGAAAGCCATTGCATCAACCGCCCGAGCGCCGGCAACGGTCTCGGGCGTTTTGTTTCCCTCGATTTGCTAACACCATCGCAATAGACCTCAGAAGCGCCGCGCTATAGAAATGCCTCTCAGTACGGAAACCGTCCGACGAGGCGTACAATCGATCTTACTGTTGCTTTTCGGTGCCCTTCGGGGCTTTTTTGAACATGAATATCTTTGTCGTTCTTGCCCTTGCGATGCTCCTCATCATCGTGGCGCTTCGCAAGAAAGTTCCCATCGGTCCGGCCATTCTGGCAGGCGGCCTGCTCATCTGGGTCGCCGTCAAGCCGGAAATCCCCCTGCTCGGTGAAGCCGCCAAGCAAATGTTCACCATGCAGCGCACCTACGACCTGCTCTTTGCTCTCTATTTCGTGGTGTGCCTTGAAATCGAACTTCGCAAGAGTGGCTGCCTCAAGGGCATGGTGCAGTACCTCAACCACCTGATTCACTCCACTAAGGTGACGATGGCGGTGATGCCGGCCTTCCTGGGATTGTTGCCTTCCGTGGGCGGCGCTCGCTTCTCAGCGCCGATCGTCGACAACGCTTCCAAGGGCATGACGATCACGGCAGAACAGAAGGCAACGATTAACTTCTGGTTCCGTCACATCTTTGAATTCTCAAGTCCCATCATTCCGGGCATGATTCTTGCCTGCTCGATCGTGGGCGTGGGTGTGGGCGACGTAATTATTCACCTTGTTTGGGTGACGGCTCTGATGTTTGCCATCGGCTGGCTGATGTTCGTGCGTCCGATGAAGTTCGAAGACCTGCGCGCCCAGAACATGGGTGAAGACCCGGACTTTGATCTCGCACGCAACCGCATGGACTTCTGGCTTTCGATTCTGCCCGTGGCGGCCGTCTTCCTTCTGATGGTTTTCGGCGGCATCGGTGCAGCCGTCTCCATGGGCGTGGTGGCCGCCGCCATGGTCTTCGTGCTGATGGGCACCAACCGCGCCGTTCCAATCAAGGATATCTTCATCGGCGCCATCGAATGGAAGCTGCTGCGCGACGTCACCTGCATTCTCTTCTTCATCCAGCTGCTTGACGTCACGGGCGTTCTGGGTCAGGTCGTCGAAAGCTTCAAGGCCGCTCCTCTGCCCACTCCCGTCATCATCGCGGGCCTGAGCTTCCTGATCGGCGTTCTGACCGGCATGTCTCAGGGCCATGTGGCCATCGTCATGCCGATCGTGGCACTACTGGCTCCTGCGGGTTCTCTGGATCTCGTGGGCGTCGCTCTCGTTTTCGGTGTCGGCGGTCAGATGATCACGCCCACGCACGTGTGCCTCATTGTGTCACTTGACTACTTCAAGGCGGATTTCTTCAAGACCCTCGTTCCGGTGATCGTAGCCGAAGCATTGTTGCTCGGGGTCTTTTCGGCGTACAGCTATCTCACCTGGGCCGGTTAGTTACACTGCGTCTTTCCAAGGTTTTGCACGCCTCAAGTTGCACCGCAATTTGAGGCGTTTTCTTTGAGCGTCTTGATTGAAACGGATGCGAAAACGGACGGCAGTCTTTTCTACAACTCTGTCGTCCGGTGAGGTCGTTTCTGCGGAAATCAAAACGCCGTCATTTCGTTTCGATGCCGGTCACTTCAAAGTCGAGATCCGTGATCGTGGCCTTGAGTACGTCGTCGGTCACGGTTTCTTCGCATTCGATCACGGCGCACTTCTTTTCAAGGCTCACGTCGACACTCGTCACGCCGGCAAGCTTTGTGAGCGCCTTGGTTACGGCGCCTGAACAGTGCTGGCAGTGCATACCTTCGATCGAGATCACTTTTTGCATGGTTTTACTCCTTTGCTCCAAAGGCAATTGGTAGGCTGCGTAGGCCGCAGCAACGGTTGAGAAAGATGATAAAGAATTCCTGCTCGTCGGCTTAAAGCGCCTCAAACGCAGCGCGTTGGTCACCACGCATACAGAGCTCATGCTCATGGCCGCGGCACCGATCATAGGGTTGAGCGACCAGCCGAGCGTCGTAAAGAAGACGCCGGCTGCCACGGGAATGCCGATAGCGTTGTAAAAGAACGCCCAGAAAAGGTTCTGCTTGATGTTGCGAAGCACCGCGCACGACAGTTCATAGGCCGACACCGCGTCGGTCAGTTTGCTGTTGACGAGCACCACGTCGGCACATTCGATCGCCACATCAGTCCCCGCACCGATTGCCATGCCCACGTCAGCCGTCGCAAGCGCGGGCGCATCGTTGATGCCGTCACCGATCATCAGCACGCGGGCTCCTTGCTGCTGCGTTTGTTTGACAACAGCAGCCTTGTCGGCGGGGAGCACTTCGCTCACCACCTCATCAATTCCGACGGCTCGTGCAATGGCATTGGCTGTGCGCTCGTTGTCCCCCGTGAGCATCATCACACGGAGCCCCGCCGCCTTAAAGGCGCGGATAGCCTCAGCGCTGTCGCTTTTGATCGTATCGGCGCAGGCTACGATCCCTACCGGCACGTTGTCTTCACAGACGACGAGAGCCGTCTTGCCCGCTTCGGACAAAGTTTCGAGTTCCTTGAGGATAGCGACATTGTTTTGTGCGAGCGTACGGTTGCCAATGGAGTAGTTTTTGCCATTGATCTTTGCAAAAACGCTGCCCGGCTGCTGGCCGAAGTCCTTCGCTTCATAAAGTCCCGTTTCGTTTTCACGTGCGCTTCGGACGATCGCCTGAGCCAGGGGATGCTCGCTTTTTACTTCAACGGAAGCCGCAAGTTTCAGAAGGTCGCGCTCACGCAGGTGCGAAGCAAATACACGCACGTCAGTCACAACAGGTTTGCCTTCGGTCACGGTGCCGGTTTTATCCAGAATCACGGCGCTGATTCCACTGCACTTTTCAAGCGCTTCGGCCGACTTAAAAAGAATGCCAAGACGCGCCGCCCGTCCCGTACCCACCATCACGGCCGTGGGTGTTGCGAGTCCCAATGCGCACGGGCAGGAAATTACAAGAACACTCACGGCAAGCGTCATGGCGAATTCAACATCTGCGCCCACGGCAATCCAGACAAGGGCTGTCACAAGCGCAATCGCAAGCACCACGGGCACGAAAATGCCGCTGATGCGATCGGCAAGACGAGCTACAGGCGCCTTGGAGGAAGTCGCTTCATCCACCAGAGCAATCACCTGCGCCAACGTCGTGTCAGCCCCCACGCGCGTGGCTTTGGCGTGAATGTGACCGGAATGCATAAGCGTTGCGGCCGAAATCTTGCTGCCCACTCCTTTTTCGACCGGCAGACTTTCTCCTGTTAGGGCCGACTCGTCGACCTGAGCACGCCCCTCGATCACCACGCCGTCGACTGCGATGCGCTCGCCCGTTTTCACCACGAGGACATCGCCCACCGCCACCTCGTCGGCAGGCACTTCCGTTTCCTCGCCGTTACGGATGACACGTGCCGTATCCGGTACAAGGCTTACGAGCTGCGAGACAGCGTCCGTGGTTCTCGCTTTGGCTCGGGCTTCAAAATACTTGCCCAGACCGATAAGCGTCAGAATCATCGCGGCAGAATCGAAGTAGAGATTGTGAGCGTGGTGGCTCACAGTGCTCCAATCACCGGCGCCCGCCGCATATAACATCACGTAAAGCGACACGATGCCCGAGAGCATTGAAGCAGTCGCCCCCAGCGCGACCAATGAATCCATATTGGGCGCGAGCCCCACAAGCGCCTTGAAGCCACGCGTGAAAAAGTTTTTGTTGAGCACCAGCACCGGCAACGTCAGCAAGAGCTGTGTGAAGGCAAAGGCCGGTGCTTTTTGCGCTCCCTCAAAAAAGGAGAACGTGATGCTAACCATCGGCAGCATCGTGATCACCATCAGAAGCGCACAGAAAAAGAGGCTCCAATAGAGGCGCTTGCGCGTGGCGGTCAATTCCTGCTGCAGGACCTCTGCTTGGCTGTTTTTCTTTTGCGTCTTGACCTTGCCCGAGGGGTTCGAGTCGTTATCCCGGAGGCTGGCGCCGTAACCGGCCGCCGTCACTGCCTTGACTACGTCATCCTGCGAGAGTTTGGCGTCATCGAGCTCCAGCGTCATGTCGTTTTTGAGAAGGTTGACAGTGACGTTGCAGCAGCCGTCGAGCGCCTTGACGGCTTTTTCCACGCGCGCCGAGCAAGCTGCACAGCTCATTCCCGTGACATCAAAGTGAAGTTTCTGCATCTTGTAGACATTTGAATTCTGTTATGCGATGAAGGCCTCGCCTCCCCATGGTGAGAATGATTCTAATCAAATACTTTCTTTTGGGAAGAAGGTACCTTTACGGTATATACTTTCAAAAAAGTAACTTAGATAGAAATTCCGTATGCCTTCCTCCAAAGACAACCCCGTTTCCGAACCCGCACACTGCCCGGTGCGCACCACGCTCGCACTCATCGGCGGCAAACACAAAGCCTTCATTCTCTGGAATCTTTTTGACGGCACGAAACGCTTTTCTCAGTTGCAGAAAGCCGTACAGCAAGCAAACGCCAAGATGCTCTCTCAGCAGCTCAAAGAGCTTGAGCGCGACGGTCTGATTTCCCGCAAGGCATACGCGGTGGTGCCGCCCAAGGTGGAATATTCGCTCACGGATCTCGGCAAAAGTCTGAAACCGGTCTTGAGTTGCGTCTATGAATGGGGCACAAGTTACCTCCAATCACGCGGCATTTCTCCAGACTGTTCCATGCAACCGCTCGATGAGAAGTCTGAACAAACTTCCGGCAGCGCCTGCTGTTGTGGTCACCATCCGGTTCATCCCGAAGTTGATGGCTGATCTTTTTGACACCACCAAACGGAACTTCTCCACACATTGGCCGGGAATTTCTGAAAATCAAGAGTTGGCCGCAAGTTAAGACGCTAAAAATTCCGTCGGCTGAGCAAAATTTGCTCATCAGAGCGCCATGGTGAAATACGGAGCCGGCAAAAATTCTCTTTTCAACCTTTGTAGGAGAATCCTATGCCGATATTTTTTGTACGCCTTCCTGAGCTGCTTGAGCAATTGGCCGTCGGAAAAACAACGCTGTACGCCCGCATTAAGCAAGGAACCTTTCCGCCGCCCGTCAAATTTGGAGAGCGCGTTTCTGCCTGGCCTGAACACGAGGTGGATACCGTTGTCAATGCTTATATGCGATCAGCAACAAAAGAGGATCTTCAGAAGCTGGTCGCTCAGCTCATGCTTGCTCGACGTTCCGGTTGCACCGGAACGAAATAAGTGAGCTACTTCAAATCAATTAAAGGCTTGTTTACGAGCTTTTATATTTGATCTTTGACATAAGAAAACCTCCCGCTTTTTGCAATCACCGAAAGATGATTCGGAAACGGGAGGTTCTCTTTTTTGCCCTCTAAAACGGGCGATCCAATAGGTTTTTCTTTACCTTTTAAAGGTTCACTTTTAGTCTATTAGAAAGCCGGCACCACGGAGCCCTTGTACTTCTCAAGAATGAAGTCGCGCACGGCCGGGGACGTGATGGCGGACTTCAGCTTCTGCAGAACTTCGCGGTTGTCATCGGCGCGAACGGCCACGATGTTGGCGTACGGCGAATCCTTGGCTTCGGTAAAGAGCGAATCCTTGGAGGGATTGAGACCCACGCTCAGAGCAAAGTTGGAATTGATGACGGCGAAATCAACGTCATCGAGCGTGCGCGGCAGCACGGCAGCTTCCATTTCAAGGATCTTCACGTTCTTGGCATTGTTGACGATGTCGGCGGGAGTACCATTGACACCCACGCCGTCCTTCAGACCGAAGATGCCGGCGTCAGCCAGAACGCGCAACGCGCGGCCGCCGTTGGTCGGGTCGTTCGGAATGGCGATCTTGGCGCCATCGGGAACACTCTTGACGTCCTTGAACTTCTTGGAGTACACGCCCATCGGTTCAATGTGCACGGCAACGAGCGAAGAAAGCTTCAGGCCGCGTTCTTTGGCAAAGCTGTCCAAGTAGGGCTTATGCTGGAAGAAGTTTGCGTCAATTTCCTTGTCGGCCAGAGCCATATTGGGCTTGACGTAGTCGGAGAATTCCAACACCTTGAGCGTCACGCCCTGCTTCTTCATTTCCGGAGCGATGAAGTTAAGGATGTCAGCGTGCGGAACCGGAGTGGCCCCCACAGTGATCGTCGTGTCAGCCGAAGCCGTCTTTGCGGGTTCCTTCGCCTTATCGTCGCCGCAACCGGTCAGTGCAATGGCAGCCGCCGCGCAAACGGCAACGCTCGTGAAAAACTTCTTCATTGGTCTATTCTCCCAAGTGTGCAGACAAAGACACCCCAGAGTCGTCAGGCTCTTCGTCTTGTCAATGATTCTTCGATTGTACACGGACGCCACGCCCTACACGGCAAAGCGTCCGTTTGAGAGAACAAAACCTGCCGAATTCTTGCGGTATTACCTCACTTCGCCGGAACGACCTCGTAATTAAGCCAAACAGCGCCGCCCGAAAGGATCTTAGACTCCTTAAACCGCAGGCTAAGTTTTTTGGCGGGGAAGACTCCCTCTTGCGCGGCTTCATAAATTGCGGGACTTTCTTTGGTCGCGTCAATGGCCGGATAAATAACCGTACTCACCTCGTCGACAAGTCCCGCCTGCATGAAGGCCGCATTGATGATGGCGCCGCCTTCGAGCATCCACACGCCGTCGCCGTAGTCCTTGGCAAGTTGCTCCATGGCAAGGACGAGTTCATTGCCGTTGACGGGAACCGCCACGACACCCACTCCGCTTTGACGGAGTTCTTCAATGTATTCGTCGCAGACGCGGTCGCTCACCACCGTCACGATCTGCTCGCCCGTTTCCTGCACGGACTGACCATAGTGAAGCTTGCCCTTGAGGTCGAACGCAACCGAAATCTTGCGGCCCTTCGGGTCAACCTTAATGCCTTGTGCGGGTGCGGCCTCAGCCGGTCGCAGTTTTGCGGGTTCGCTCTCCGTGATGGCCTCGCTGTATTCGGCCATCGTCACGCGGCCGATCATCCAGCCGACATAGTCGTACTGATTTGCCACCTCTTCGTAGACGCCGCCCACCGAACAGTCTTCGACAAACGGACTCCAGCGGCTCGGGTGCAGACGGCCGTCGACGCTCGCGGCCATATGGCAAACGATATGCATGATCCACTCCTCAAAAATTGCAAAGCCCGCAACCCAAAAAAGGAAGCGGGCTGTTTCGACACAAATGATGCCGAAAAGGCTCTCTTGAGGAACACACGGAACGAGCAAAAGCTTGCTCGAAATTCTCGATTAGTCCTTAAGGTAGTACTCAACAGTCGTCACGACACGCACGTTCTTTATCCAGCGCGTGTTGGCGTCGCGATCAAAGATCTGGAACTGTCCCTGCGAGGCGCGGCGGATTTTGCCCAAAGTAGAACCGGAGTCTTTTGCAAACTTCTCGGCCGCCTCGCGCGCATTGACCGTCGCCGCCTCAATCATCGCGGGCTTGATGCTGTTTAACTTCGTGTAATTGAAGATCGTGCGGAAGCTGTAGTCTTCGGTCGGCGTCACGCCCTTGGCTATCAGTTCGCTCATCGAGCGCTGAAGAGCTAGCACGGCATCCACATTCTTCGTCGAGACAGTCACGGACGGCGTCAGAATATAGCGGTATGCGCGCTTGTTTTCGCCGTACATATTGGCCTGAGCGTCGTCAACCTTGGGGCTGGCGTCCGTGATTTCGTCTGGCTTGATGCCACCCGACTTGAGAAACTCCTTGACAATCTGCGTCTGGGCTTCGGCCTGACGGTAAACCTCCTGCAGATCGTTTCCAAGCACTCGGAAGGAAATCGGCCAGAGCACCTCATCGGCGATGACGGAGGCCGTTGCAAGGCCCTTGACTGTCACCACGCGATCGCGATCGACAAAGGCGTTGATGCCGTCGGAAAGTTGACTGCCCAAAAGTCCCAGACCGCCGACCAGACCCGCGGCCACAATCACGCTTTGTGCAATACCTTTTGAATCCATCACTCTCTCCTTCAAAAGCGATTTCAACCGCGACGACGTTTGGTTTCTCAGACATCCACCTCCACGTCGTCGCCGTGCATTTCCATCCAGCTGCGGCGTCCGGTTGCTTCCCCCTTGCCCATCAGCAATCCCATCACGGCGTCGGTCTGCGCCTTTTCGATGCCGCCGAGCGTCACGGGCAGCAGACGACGGGTGTCGGGATGAAACGCGGCTTCAGCAAGCTGCTTTTCGCTCATTTCGCCCAGACCTTTGAATCGGGAGATGCTGAGCTTTTCAAGCGGCAGCCCTTCTTTCTCGAGTTTACTCAAGGTGCGCTTGAGTTCGCGATCATCGGCACAGTAAATTTTCTTTTCCGGTTTTTTCCCCTGTTTCGGAACGTCAACGCGGAAAAGCGGCGGCTGAGCGATAAAGACGTGCCCTTCCGAAATCAGTTTAGGGAAGTGACGATAAAAGAGTGTCAAAAGAAGAACCTGGATGTGGCTGCCGTCAACGTCGGCGTCAGCCAGAATGCAGACCTTGCCGTAACGAAGCCCCGAGAGATCCGTGTCGTCGTCGAGCTTGTGCGGATCGACGCCCACGGCCACCGCGATGTCGTGAATCACCTGGCTGGCAAAGATACGATCGCTGTCGACTTCCCAGGTATTGAGTACCTTGCCGCGCAACGGGAGGATCGCCTGATGCTCCTTGTCGCGTCCCTGCTTGGCCGTGCCGCCCGCCGAGTCACCTTCCACGAGGAAAATTTCGTTGCAGCTGATGTCGGTCGATTCGCAATCGGTGAGTTTGCCCGGCAACACTGCCACGCTCGAAGACTTTTTCTTTTCGACCTTCTGAGCGCGGCGCTGACGCGCCTGCGCCTGGCGAATCACCAGCTCGGCAAGTTTCTTGCCCTCTTCAATATGATCGTTGAGCCAGTACTCGAACTGCGGCCTAACGAAATTGCTCACCAATCGCATGGCATCGCGACTTGTGAGCTTTTCCTTGGTCTGGCCCTGAAACTGGGGATCGAGCACCTTGGCCGACAGCACGAAACTGGCGCGGCTTGCGACGTCGTCGGTCAGAAGCTTCACGCCCTTGGCCATCAAGCCGTGCGCGTCCATAAAGGACTTGAGTGCCAGAAACAAACCCTCGCGAAGACCAGCTTCGTGCGTGCCTCCGGCGGGAGTCGGAATCAGATTTACGTAGCTCTCGCGCACGGGTGTGCCGGTTTCGCTCCAGCACACAACCCAGTGGGCACCCTCGTCCACGGCAAACGTCTCATCGTTTTCTTCAGCCCACCCCTGCGCTTCGAAAGGATCAAAAAGAAGCGGCTCGGTGAATTCGGCCAACAGATATTCTCGCAAGCCTCCGTCGTAGCGCCAGGACAGTTCCTGCCCCGTCTTTTCGTTGATATAGCGAACCGTGCAACGCGGAAGCAAAACGGCCTTACTCTGCAACAGGCCGATGAGCTGTTGCTCCGGAATCGTCGGCGAATCAAAATACTTGGGATCCGGCAGGCATTGAACGCGCGTACCCGTGTACTTTTTGCCGCGACTGGAAGGTTGTTCGGTAAGAGGTTCCGATACGAAACCGTCAGCAAAGCCGATGTCGTACTGCTTGCCGTCGCGCCAGACCGTGACGTTCAAATGCCGACTTAGGGCGTTGGTCACCGAGACGCCGACGCCATGCAGACCGCCCGAAAAGCTATAGGCGCCGCCTGAGGCCTTGTCGAACTTACCGCCGGCGTGCAGTTGCGTAAACACCAGTTCCACCGTCGGGATGCCTTCCGTGGGGTGAATACCCACCGGAATGCCGCGGCCGTTGTCTTCAACGGCAACGCTACCGTCGGCACACATCGTCAGCGTGATCGTGTCGCCGAACCCGCCGAGCACTTCGTCGCTCGCGTTGTCAAGCACTTCCTGAATAATGTGAAGCGGATTGTCCGTCAGGGTGTACATGCCCGGGCGGCTTTTGACGGGCTCCAGCCCCTTTAAGACACGAATGGAATTTTCTTGGTAATCAGACGGACGCTTGCGAACTGCCATTTCTCGGAATCAGGCCCTGCGGGCGCTTACTTTGACCACAATCGGAAAAGGAGCGCCCGTCAAAAGTGACGGGCGCAAACTGTAAAACTCGAGACGGATTTTAGCGGCGATTTTCGTCCGGCGTATCCTGCACGGCCGAGGCAGGCTTTTTACCGTCTTCGGAAGAATCGCCTTCCTCGACCTGCACTTGTTCTTCAGGCTCCTGGGCAGCCTTCACATCCGAGCCGGGAACAACCGCAACGGGGACCAGACGCTTGACGGGATGCTTGAGCCAAGTCTTCAACATAGCGATGGCCGCCGACAGGAAGATGGGACCCAACACGACGCCGAGCATGCCGAAGCTCATGATGCCGCCCAAGACGCCCAGAAAAACCAGCGCCAGAGGCAATGCCGTACCGCGGCTGATCAAAATGGGCTTGATGAAGTTATCCACCGAACTCACCGCAAGCGTTCCCCACAAAACCAGGAACACCGCCCAGCCGATCTGATCGGTTGCGGCGAGCCAAATGGCAACCGAACCCCACACCAGAGGCGGACCAACGGGCACGACGGAGAGCACAAAAACGGCGAAACTGAGCATCACAACACCCGGAACATCAGCGATGATAAAGCCAATGGCCGCCACCACACCCTGCCCCACAGCGGTGCCGAGCACGCCGAAGACCACCGAGCGGGTCGTGTTGACCAAAATGCCGGTGTATTCATCAGCAAGATCGCCCGAGACTCGCTTTAGGAACAGACGACCGCGGCGCGCGAGCGAATTGCCGTCGCGATAGAAGAAGAATGCAATAAAGGCAACGAGCGCCAGCTGGAACAAACCGTTGCCGATGCCGACTGAGGCACTCAGCACCCACTTAGTGACGGGGTCGATAGCCTTTTGAATGAAGTCGCCGAGGGCGGCGGGATCAAAACCTAAGTGAAAGGCTTCGTTGATGCTTTCTCCGACGTAGGGAATGGCAATTAGCCAATCGGGCAATTTCATACCTCCGGCCACCCAGTCGCGTACCCAATGAATCAGCTGCGGAATCTGATGCGCGAGAACGCCCGTAATGATTGACAACGGAATGAGCACCGTGACGATCACGACGCACACCATGAATGTCGCCGCTATCGTCGAACGATTGCCGAAGCTCGTGAGCGCCCGCTCGTACAAAGGCCAGCTGACGACGGCCAGAATGCCCGCCAACAAAATGGCCGTGAGAAAAGGTTGCATTACAAAGTAGCAACCAAGAAGAATCAGAGCGCCGAAACCGATGCGTAGCCAAAGATCGACGCTGTCACGGAAACTAAACATAGGAAGTCAGTCATCAGCCGTTGTTTATACATCCTTGCTCATGCTATCAAAATTTGCTCGAACAAAATTGTCGGTTTGCTACAATTGCGGGCCTGGCAGACTTTCCGAAGCAAAAACGGAACGTCTGTGCACAGTGCGTCTCTGTAGTTCAACTGGATAGAACAAGCCCCTCCTAAGGGTTAGATCTGGGTTCGAGTCCCGGCAGAGGCGCCAACCCACAACACCGAGCGGTTCGCACCCGTTCGGTTTTTATTTTTTCCTTCGGGTTCGGTAAGCCGCATTTTTCTGCAAATCTGATAAGAAGGAGTTGTCAGGTGTTAGCAGAAAGGCGATTTTTGTTTACACAAACAAGAACCCTCTGCAGACAGCCATTACAACCTGTCTAAGGTTTCACATCAGGTGCCACCTGACGAGCTTTATCTGATCTCCAGTTTCTGTGGATTTATCTGCTCTATACCAGGAAAGCGCCCCTCGTTTGAGAAACTCTTCCTGTGGGAACTCGCTAGTCCAAGCCTGATATGAACTCACAATGTCACTAAGTTTTTCTGGGATTGATACACACGATTTTTGGAGTTCGTGTATCGTAAAAAAAAAGTCCAAGAAAACGTCCGCACCGTCCCGAAATGAACCACCCCCCCTAATTTGCGACAGTTTCCAAGTTCATTTTTTGGGGTACTTTAAGAGTTCGCCCAACAAGATTGATGCAAATACTTCGTCGTCGCTCAATATCCTTTGAATTGCATTTCGGACTGGGACCAAGCAGCCTCGTTCAGGCAAATTGAGTTGAGCAACCGCATCTCAAAAGTAATGCAACAGTAAGAACCTAAGAACAAGCTATGGCGGGTGGCCAACGCGGTTGACCCAAAGGTGTCGGTGCCCAGCTGTCAAAGCAGAAAGAGGCGCAGAGCAGTCAGGAATTTCTTGCGTATTTTGAGGATGAGCCTAACCGGATCGGCTACCAGTTTTCGGGATTCTATCTTTCAAAAGCGAGCCAGCTTATTGACTTCTGCCGTTATACGCAGACTTACTCAAGACGATGGTTGCAAGCACGACAAATGCATCACTTCTTCAATCATCCGATGCATGGCCCGGACAAGCTCCGTATCGGCGGCTCGATAGAAGACTTCTTTCCCCACTCGACGAGAAGTTACAAGTCCGGCAACCTTCAAAAGCCTCAAATGGTGTGCTACGGCGGGGCTGCTCATCTCCATGATGGCTGCAATGTTGAGCACGCACTCTTCGGAATGGCACAACAACAAAAAAATCCGACAGCGGGCCGCATCGCTTAGATGTTTGAAAACCTGGGCCACAGGTTCAAAGCTTGAAGATTCGGGCAATTGCCCAAGTGCAAAAAAATTTCCCTCTTTATGCCGATGCGGAAGATTTGTTGTGACAGACATATCAGACAATTCAATTCTTGCTTAATCTTGACATCCAACACCAACCGCATTATAGTGCAACCAGCCGTTTAAGTAATTGCTTAATTTTTTAATTAATAGGAGTAACCAAAATGACAAAGACCTACAAGATCGAAGTTGATTGCGCTAACTGCGCCCGCGAAATGGAAGAAGCGGCTGCAAAAATCAGCGGTGTGCAATCGGTCACGGTGAATTTCATGGCTCAAAAAATGGTTGTGGAATTCCGTGATGGGTTTTATCCCGACAATGTCATGATTGAAGTGCTTAAAGCTTGCAAAAAAGTAGAACCCGACTGCGAAATTTTTCTCTGATGTCGAAACGCCGCCAGAGCATTGCTTGACGGCGTTTTTTTCTCTCTTCAATTCAAATTTTGCTTAATTTTTACATCAAATTAAGCTCAAGACATCACTAACGGACTCTGCAACAAATGAAGACAAAGCAAAAAAAGATGCTTGTACGCATCATCCTTGCAGCAATGCTTCTCGTAAGTCTCGCGTTTGCACCGGTCACGGGACCTTTGAGATTGGCGCTTTACCTTATTCCCTATCTTCTTGTCGGCTATGACATTCTGCTCAAGGCGGCAAAAGGCATACGAAACGGCCGTGTTTTCGATGAAAATTTTCTGATGACCGTTGCTACCTTAGGCGCCATTGCCATAGCACTTTACGACAATACCGGCGAGTACACGGAAGCCGTTGCCGTGATGCTCTTTTATCAAATCGGTGAATGGTTTCAAGCTTATGCCGTGGGCAAAAGCCGCAAAAACATCAGCGATTTGATGGACATTCGCCCCGATTACGCCAACATTGAAAAAAGCGGGAAAATTGAACAGGTCGCTCCCGAATCTGTTGAGGTCGGAACCGTTATTGTCGTGCAACCCGGTGAAAAGGTTCCCATTGACGGCATCGTTATACGCGGCGAAACTAGTCTCAACACCAGCGCTCTCACGGGGGAAAGTCTGCCGAAGAACATTACCCCAGGGGAAAACGTCACCAGCGGCTGCATCAATTTGACCGGCGTTATTTATGTGCGTACAACCAGGCTCTTCGGAGATTCGACAGTATCTCAAATCCTGGAATTGGTCGAAAACGCCTCTTCACGCAAATCACAATCAGAGGCTTTCATTACTCGTTTTGCCCGTATCTATACACCGATTGTGTTTTTCAGCGCTTTGGCGCTTGCTCTCGTCCCTCCGCTAGTGCGGCTTTTTGCAATGGGAGCAGACGCTCAATGGGATGACTGGATATATCGCGCTTTGGTGTTCCTGGTTATCAGTTGCCCCTGCGCTCTTGTGATCAGCATTCCTCTTTCTTTTTTCGCCGGCATCGGCGGAGCAAGCAAAGAAGGAATACTTGTGAAAGGTTCCAATTATCTGGAAGCTCTTTCACAGACTTCAACTCTTGTCATGGATAAAACAGGAACGCTGACACAAGGTGTTTTCGAGGTAACGGCAGTTCACCACAACACGCTCGATGAAAACCGCCTCCTCGAATTGGCGGCTCTTGCCGAAAGTGCCTCCTCGCATCCGATCAGCAAGAGCCTGCAGAAAGCATACGGCAAAGCAATTGATCGGAGTCGCGTCACGAACATCCGTGAACTTGCGGGTAAAGGTGTCGTCGCCAGTGTCGACGAACAGGAAGTCGCTGTCGGCAATGAAAAACTCATGACCGAACTCGGAATAGAGTTCATCGCTTGCCGCAGTATCGGCACAATCGTCCACATTGCCGTCAACGGAAACTATTGCGGTCACATCGTGATTGCAGATCAACTGAAACCCAATGCAATCAAAGCTATTGATGCTGTGAGAAAAGCCGGCGTCAACAAAGTGGTCATGCTCACCGGCGACCGCAAAAGTGTTGCCCAAGCCGTGGCTTCACAATTGGGCATAGACGAAGTGCGCTACGAATTGATGCCCTCGGATAAAGTTTCCGCTGTTGAAGATCTGCTGGCGCGACGAACCGGCTCTGGAAAACTAGCTTTCGTCGGAGATGGTATCAACGATGCTCCCGTTTTGTCCCGTGCCGATATCGGCATTGCGATGGGAGCCATGGGATCAGACGCTGCCATTGAAGCTGCAGACATCGTTCTCATGGATGACGATCCTCTAAAAATTGCCAAAGGCATCAAGATTTCTCGTAAATGTCTTCGCATCGTCAAGGAGAACATCTGGCTGGCTATCGGCATCAAAGTCGTGTGTCTTTTGCTGGGAGCCGTTGGCCTGGCCAATATGTGGATGGCGATCTTTGCTGACGTGGGAGTCATGATTCTTGCAATCTTGAACGCAATTCGTGCGCTCTTTGTCAAAAAACTCTAGTCACTTCATCTTGCGGCTTAGTCTCACGCGTGTCCTCTTTCGTTTTGACGACACGCGTGTGTTTGTGCGTCTTTTCTACCAGTACCGACTTGGGAAACTGTTCGCGTAAGTGTCGAAGATACTTTTCCGCTCGATCAATCTGCTCGCGATAAACCTTTGCCTGTTCCAAATATTCGTCAACGCGTTCAAGAAGCCACTCTGTTCCCTTGGACGGATTCTGTTCAAACTCAATAAAGCGCTCGATGCACTCGAGCTTCATTCCGTTGGCGCGGCAGGTAGTGATAAATTCCAACCGTTTTACCGCTTCCTGAGAATAGTTGCGCTGTCCTCCCATACTGCGTCTTGGTTCAGGCAATAGACCCTTTTGTTCATAAAAGCGAATTCTGGTCACAGGGCATCCCGTCCTTTGCGCCAATTCACCGATTTTCATCTCGATCTCCAAAATACTTGAATCTACAGTAACTATAGATTTTATGATGTTCTCTTGCCAATCCAGCAACTTTTTGTAGGAGCAACACCATGAAATTTCAACAAATTCGCAGCGCCACCAGCATCGTGACATTTGCCAACCAGCGTTTTTTGATTGATCCGATGCTCTCAGCTCAAGGTACCTATCCGGCAGTCCCAGACACCACCAGCACTGGCCGCGGCAATCCGGATTGCGATCTGCCCTGTCCAATTCAAGATCTGTTCAACGTTGATGCCGTCATTGTGACCCATCTTCACTTTGATCATTTTGACAAAGCTGCAGCTGAATTACTGCCCAAAAAACTTCCGTTGTTTTCTCAGAGCGTTCAGGAGGCAAAGATTCTCAGGAGTTTGGGCTTTACCGATGTACGCGTTCTTGCGGATTCAGGTACGGATTTCAACGGCATTCGTCTTTATCGTACCGATTGCGATCATGGCTCAAGCAATCTCGTAACTATGGACGGTTACCGGGACGGCGGTTTTAGCGAAAAAGCTTCCGGCGTCATTTTTGAAAGCAACCTTGAAAAAACTCGTTTTTACCTCGCTGGAGATACCATCTATTGCCAATACGTTGTCGACGCAATAGAAAAGTACACCCCCGGAGTCGTCGCGGTTAATGCTGCAGGCGCCCAATTTCCACTTGGACATCTGTTGATCATGAATCAATACGACGTGCGTTCCCTTATGCGGCATTTTCCCGAAATTGACGTTATCGCCACGCATGTCGAGGGCGTCTCGCATGCGACAGTCACTCGCCCCGTGCTGCGAAAATTTGCCCGTGAAAATAATCTGAATCGCCTGTTCATCCCCAATGACGGACAAACCATAGAGTTTTGAGACAACTCTGATCTGAACCTGATTGAAACCGGTTTGGACTTGATTTTGAGAGACTCACACCGAAACCAGGATTGATTCCTTGCTCTATCGTCTCAATCCAAGCGCACCTTTAGCTGCAAACCAAAGAGTTCGTTAAAGTAGCAGACAGAGAACTTACCTCTTCCGGAGCTCAGACCATTCTGCGCTTTTCTATGCGTCCGACAAACTCTATTCTTGGCCAACATTTCACGATTGCGCGGCAGCTGCGGTTTACGCTGCCGCGCATGCTCATGTCCCTTTTTATCATGAGTTATATGGTGGCCGACGGCGTTCTGATCAGCCGCTACATGGGAACGGTGGCGCTTGCGTCACTCAACATGATCTTTCCGCTCGCCATTTTCCTGGGAGCTGTGGGCATCATGCTCTCGGCTGGCGGCGGATCTGTCGTCTCGCGGCGCATGGGCAGGGGCGACTCAGAAGGCGCCGACCGTGCATTGAGTACCGTCATCTATGCCGAATTTGCCTTCGGTCTTGTGGTGGGTTTGCTCGGAATACTTGTGCTCCCTCTTTTGCTTGATTTCCTGCACGTCAATGAGGAGCAGTACGCATATGCCTACGACTACCAGGTTGTCTGGCTGGCGTTCATGCCGGTTTTTCTTTTGAGCGTGCTCTTTCAGACCTTCTTCACCGTCTCGGGGTATCCCAAGCTGGGACTGACCGTTTCGGTGGCTTCAGGACTTACCAACGTCTTTCTGGACATCCTCTTCATGGGACCACTGGGCTGGGGGATGCACGGAGCAGCATTGGCCACCGTGATTTCATGGGTTGTAGCCGTTGCGGCCGGACTTGCCTTCTTTTGCCGCCGCAAAGCTCCGATTCGCATCATTTGCACGCGCCCGGACTGGAAGGCTCTTAAAGGAGCCTGCACAAGCGGCGTCTCGGAAATGGTCGGCAGCCTCTCTTCGTCCGTTACGCTTTATTTTTTCAACGCCGCTTTCATGTATTGGCTCGGTGTTGACGGCGTAGCTGCGCTCACGATCGCCTCCTATTCCACCTATGTCTTCAATTCGATTTTCTACGGTTTCTGCGAAGCAACCGCCCCGATTCTCGGCTACAAGTACGGCGAACAGAATTGGACTGAACTCGCTTGCGTATTCCGCAACAGTCTGATCATCATGACCGTTTTTTCTCTTGCAGCCTACGGGTTATCGGTTCTCTTTGCCGCACCGGTGTTGGGATTTTTTGCACCACAGGATTCGCATGTGTTTGAACTCGTGCTTGCCAACTTCGGGTACTTTGCGCTGTCTCTTCTGCTTCTGTGTCCCAACATGTTTGCCGCTTATCTCTTCACGGCCATGGGCGACGGGAAACGTGCGGCGATCGTGTCGTTTTGCAGAACGTTTTTGTTCACCGTCTTGGCAATCGAATGCTTGCCACTCGCGGTCGGAGAAATCGGTCTGTGGTTTGCCGTACCGCTTGCCGAGCTTCTCACGCTGATATTGAGCGCAACACTCGTGATTCGCAACCGTCGCCATTACGGCTACGACGGACAACCCGCAACGGTTGTCAATATCACCTGATGAGGCAACAAAGAAGTTTAACAATTCGTCTGTGGAAACCGTTCCGGAAAAAATATTCGGCTATAAGATTCTATGAGAGTCTGCATCGCAGGCAAAAGTGCCTTTTGAAGTCGGTTCTTTTCCTGTTTTTTTGCCTGGAAAATTGAAAGATGACTGCCAACCGCGAAAAACCCGAACAGCTGACATTCTTCTTTTTTGAAGAAATGCCCAAGCCGACCAAGGGCACGATTTACCTTGACACCAACAAGAAAGGCGTCACGAAATTCAAAACGCGGCGCCACAACTCCTATCGCGCGGAAGTCACCTACAACGGCGTGAAATACCGCAAACGCTCCGCCGAGCGAGCCGATTGCGAACAGTTCCTGGCTCAATTGGCCGAGAAGTACGAAAAAGGCTTGCTTTGACGTCCTCCCCTGAAGTCAGGGGCTTTACGGCCTCTACTGCAACGAAGCGCCCGCGGTCTCCTCAACCGAATTTTTAGCGTTTGGTTAGATCGAAACGATCAGCCTTGGTTGTGCTCGAAACCTAAAGCAGGCCGGGCACGGTGTGATAGAGGCTTTCGTGCGTAACCTTGCTCTTTGCCGTCGCGGCAAGTTTCTCACGATCCACCTTGTAGTCCTGAGCGAAGTTATCCGACATCCACATCACCATCGGCACCTGCACCTGCTCGTCGGGCGACATCCAATAGGGCGCTCCGTGAAGATAAAGTCCGTTCTCTCCCAGGCTCTCGCCGTGGTCCGATACGTACAGCATCGCGGTGTTCATGCCGGAAGCACCTTTGAGCGTATCAATAATGTCGGCAAGAACCTTATCGGTGTAGCGCACGGAATTGTCATAAGCGTTGTCAAGCTCTTCTTCCGAGCAACTGCCCAGATCGTTGACCGTACACTCCGGCAACCACTTCTTCTGATCCTTAGGGCTGCGCAAATGATAGGCCGGACCATGCGAGCCCATCATGTGCAGGAAGAGCACCTGCGACTGGTCTTTTGACAGCCCCTCGAGCGCAGTCTTCACCTCATCGGAGAGCACGCCGTCAAAGCAGCGGCCGTCGGCACAGGAAACACTGCTCTTTTTGAGCGCATCAGAAGGGCCTCGAGACGGTACCCCCACACAAACTCCCTGCAGCTGGACTGATTGTCCACCCACAAGACATTGAAACCCGCGCGCTGCAAAATGTCAGGCAAAGCCTCTTCGCTCAAGATCCGATCGAGGTTGTAGTCGCTACGGCCGATGCGGCTCATCATGCAAGGCAGAGAAACGTCGGTAGACGTACCGCAGGCTCGTACCGCAGGAAAACTGATGACGTCGCGTTTGGTAAGTTCCGGATTCGTTTCGCGTTTGTAACCCGCCAGCTGCCAGTTCGCCGACCGAGCGGTTTCACCCACGACGACCACAAAGAGCGTCGGACGTTTAGGTTTAACCATGCGCTGCGGGTTGGTATCGATCACCAGACGTACGCGCGGATCGTCGGGGCTCGCATCAGCCGTGAGTGTTCTGACAAGCGAATACACCATAATGGCCGGAACAATTTGGTAACGCAACGACTTGTCGGCTCGCATCGCTCCCGAAAATGCCTGAAAGTTCAAAAGCACCATGCCGAGCGCAGCATCCAAGGACCGTCGATCGACAACGTGCGCGAGCTCTTTACGGTCGTTGAGGAGGCTTGGGAACCGATTGCCGCCAAAAAGCAAGTGAAACTGAGCTTTGTGACCGCAGAGCGATGCCAAGGAAATTTCTCTCCAGTGCTGCTGGCAACCGTCATGAACAATCTCGTCAAAAACGCCGTGATGTACGTCTCCGATGGCGGCCGCATTGAAGTGATCGAAAAGCCCGACGGCTTTATGGTGGCCGACAATGGCCCGGGGATTCCGCCTGAAGATCGTAAACGCATCTTTGCGGCCTTCACACGCGGTACCACCGCCCGCGGCAGCGGCGAAGGACTGGGACTTTCGATTGCGCTTCGCATTTGCGAACGTATGGGCTGGCAAATCCGGCTACTTGATCAGACCGATCGCAGCGAGAAACTGAGTTGGGCAACGGGCGCTGTCTTTGCCGTTACGCTCACAGGGAGCGCACCGGTGCGAAAGGACATGAACGCCGAAAGCGGTTGACGCGTCCAGTCGCTTATTGAGGTCTGCAAAAAGCCCCGGAGACTCTCGAATGTTCCGGGGCTTTGCTTTTTTCGCGGAATCAACGCACTTGGGCGTCGAATTCTTTAGGAAGCGGTTTCGTCACGTTCAGCACGGGAGGCACGGCGGCGTTCGAATTCCTTGAGCCAGCGCTTGCGCAAACGAATGCTCTTGGGCGTGATTTCCACGAGTTCGTCGTCGTTGATGAATTCAACGGCGCTTTCGAGCGTCAGACGCACAGGCGGGACCAGACGGATGGCTTCGTCGGTACCGGAAGCACGGATGTTGGTGAGCTGCTTACCCTTGATCGGGTTCACGACGATGTCGTTTTCACGGGAGTGTTCACCGATGATCATGCCTTCGTAGAGAGCATCGCCCGGATTCACGAACAGACGGCCGCGTTCCTGGATCTTCCACAGAGCGTAAGCCACAGCAGCACCGTCGTCCTGGCTGATAATGGCGCCGGAACGGCGTTCACCCACATCGCCCTGCTTGATCGGACCGTATTCGTCGTAGACGTGGCTCATGATGCCCGTGCCGCGGCACATCGTCATGAAGAGCGACTGGAAGCCGATCAGACCGCGAGCCGGAATACGGTATTCGAGACGCACGCGACCCTTGCCGTCAGGCTGCATATCGGTGAGATCACCCTTACGGCGGCCGAGTTCTTCCATCACGGCGCCCTGGTGTTCTTCTTCAACGTCCACCGTCAGAAGTTCGTACGGTTCAAGCTTGACGCCGTCGACTTCCTTAAAGAGCACGCGCGGACGACCGACAGCGAGTTCGTAGCCTTCGCGGCGCATATTTTCAAGAAGAATCGTAAGGTGCAATTCACCGCGGCCGCAAACTTCCCAGCAGGTTTCGTCAGCGGTCGGACGCAGACGCATGGCCACGTTGCTCTTCAATTCACGTTCCAGGCGTTCACGAATCTGGCGGCTCGTCACGAACTTGCCTTCACGGCCTGCCAGAGGCGAGGTGTTCACCATGAAGCTCATCGTGAGCGTCGGTTCGTCCACGGAGAGCATCGGCAATGCTTCGGGGTGGGCCGGATCGGTAATGGTCGTACCGATGTTAAGTTCTTCAATGCCGTTCACGAGAACGATGTCACCAGCTTGAGCGCTTTCAACGATCTTCTTGTCGAGGCCTTCGAACTGCATGATCTGGTTGATCTTGGCGGGCTTGGGCGTGTCGTCCGGGCCGTTCATGATCATGACGCTCTGACCTGCCTTGAGCGTACCGCGGTGCACGCGGCCGATACCGATCTTACCCACGTAGCTCGAATAGTCGAGCGAGCAGATCTGCAGCTGCAGCGGTGCCTCTGCATCGTCTTCACGCACCGGCACGTACTTGATTACGGCGTCGAATACGGCGCGCATGTTGCCGATCTTCTGGAGTTCTTCGACGTCGTCGGTCAGGCCCGCGTAGCCGTTCAAAGCGGACGCGTAAATCACCGGGAAGTCGAGCTGATCTTCCGTGGCGCCGAGCTTGTCAAACAAATCGAACGTGGCATTGATCACCCAGTCCGGACGAGCGCCCGGGCGGTCGATCTTGTTGATCACGACGATGGGCTTCAGACCGGCGGCAAGAGCCTTGCGGGTCACAAAGCGCGTCTGCGGCATCGGGCCTTCGACGGCGTCGACCAACAGCAGTACGCCGTCGACCATCGACAGAACGCGTTCGACTTCGCCGCCGAAGTCTGCGTGCCCCGGGGTGTCGATGATGTTGATGTGAATGCCTTCGTATTCAACGGCGCAGTTCTTGGCAAGAATCGTGATGCCGCGTTCCTTTTCCAGCGCGTTGCTGTCCATCACGCGTTCGTCGACCTGCTGGTTGCTGCGGAAAGTGCCCGCGCACTGCAAAAGCTTGTCGACCATGGTCGTCTTGCCGTGGTCAACGTGCGCAATGATGGCAATGTTGCGAATTGCTCTAGTCATTTTTTACTCGTCCCCGTTCGTTTCGAGGTTTTCAGTTACTACAAATCGAATCAAGCGGTGAGGATGCAGAGTACCTCTTGCGTCCACCTTCACCGTTCCCAATAGTTCGCCCGACGAGCCGTATGCTCGCAACAGTTCGCCGTGGCGCGTGTCTTTCAGAGGCAGCCGCTGACCGTTTCTCAAGCGTTCGGTCTGTACCGCATCGAGCCGGACGCTACCGAGCGTCTGAAGCAGAAAATCCGCTCCCTTGAGAAAGGCACGGCGCTCTTGAACCGTTTTTTCTTTGTCGTCGATCACCGCAAAGGGGATCGCGTCGGCAATCTTCAAGTCTCCGACTTCGGTGCGCCGCAGACTTTCCAAATGGGCAAAGCATCCAAGTTTACGACCGATGTCGTCAGCCAGCACACGGATGTAGGTTCCTTTACTCACCCGGACATCGATTTTGGCCGTCTCGCTGTCAAACTCCATCAGTTCGAGATGGTGCACATGGACCTTTCTCGGATGGCGCTCAACTTCAATGCCGCGTCGCGCAAGATCATACAGATTTTTGCCGTCGCGTTTGATGGCCGAGTACATCGGCGGCACCTGTTCGATCTGGCCGGTAAATTCAGGCAAAAGCGCTTCAAGCGCTTGGCGCGTCGGACGCATGTCAGACGTTTCCGTCACCTCACCGGTCTTATCCATCGTATCGGTGCACGCGCCGAAGCGAAGCACCGCTTCATAGCGCTTATCGGCATGCAAAAGATCGGCCGAATACTTTGTTGCGTTGCCGAAAGCCAGGGGCAAAAGCCCTGTCGCAAAGGGATCAAGGGTACCAGTATGGCCGGCTTTCTGCGCATTGATCAAGCGGCGCGCGAGCTGCAGAGCCCAGTTAGAGCTCATGCCCTCTGGCTTATCCAGCAACAGCACGCCGTCGACTGCGTCGCCCTTCTTACCCATTACTTGGATTCCTCGTCGGCTTCGTTGGTTTCAACCGCGCGCGTCTGTCGCATGGCTTCATTGATGACGCGATCCATTTCAAAACCACGCTCCACGCTGGTGTCGTGCACAAAGTGCAATGTCGGAACAGTGTGAATGCGAAGCTTCTTGAAAATCTTGTTGCGCAACATGCCGGCGGCGGCCGTAAGGCCTGCCGTGCACTGAACGGGATCGGAACCGATCACCGTAAAAAATACACGAGCATGCGCGTAGTCGGGCGTGATTTCGCAGCCGGTGATCGTCACCAGACCCACTCGGGGGTCGCGCACCTCAAGCGGAATGATCTCCGCGAGGTCTCGGGCGATCTGCTCGGCGACACGTTGGCCGCGGCCGGGCTTGGCTTTTTGCATAAAAATTTCGTCCTTTTTTAACTTCACAAACGCCGCCGACATCGCTGCCGGAGGCGTTTGCTGTTTGAGTGTTTGCGAGGGCTCGGGCGTCGTTATAAGGAGCCCTGAGCCGATTCTCCGTTAGAGCGTACGAGCGACTTCCGTCACCTCGAAGATTTCGAGCTGGTCGTTGACCTTGATGTCGTCATAGCCCTTGAGGCTCAGACCGCATTCGCTGCCGGCCTGAACTTCGCGAACGTCGTCCTTGAAGTGCTTCAGACTGGCGAGCTCGCCGGTCCAGATCACCACGTTGTCGCGCAGGAGTCGAGCGCTGGCATTGCGGCGAACCACACCTTCGAGCACGCGGCAGCCGGCAATGAGACCAACCTTGGGCACACGGATGACCTGACGGATTTCCAGCAGACCGAGCGCCGTTTCCTTCTTCTCGGGCGAGAGCATGCCGCTCATGGCTGCACGGACTTCGTCAACGGCATCGTAAATGATGTTGTAGTAGCGAATGTCCACGTCTTCCTGCTCGGCAAGCTTGCGGGCCTGTTGATCGGCACGCACGTTGAAGCCGATGATGACTGCCTTGGAAGCCGCAGCCAGGTTGACGTCGGTTTCCGTAATGCCGCCCACGGCGCTGTGCACGACCTGAACGCGCACTTCTTCCGTGGAGAGCTTCGTAAGAGCATGCACCAGAGCTTCGGTCGAACCCTGCACGTCGGCCTTGATGATGAGCGGAAGGGTCTTGACTTCGCCCTGGCCCACATCGGCAAACATGTTTTCGAGCTTCTGAGCCTGCTGACGGGCGAGCTTGACTTCGCGGTACTTGCCCTGACGGAAGAGAGCCACTTCACGGGCCTTGCGTTCGTCGGGCACCACAAGCAGTTCGTCGCCAGCGGACGGCACGTCGGACAGGCCCTGGATTTCCACCGGGATGGAAGGACCGGCCGAGGTGACCTGGCTGCCCAATTCGTTGATCATCGCGCGCACACGGCCGAAGCACTGGCCGGCCAGAACGATGTCGCCCTTTTGCAGCAAACCGGACTGAACCAGAATGGAAGCCACAGGACCGCGGCCCTTGTCGAGTCGGCTTTCGATCACGAGGCCCTTGGCAGGACCCTTGTCGGCGGCCTTGAGTTCGAGCATTTCGGCCTGCAGCAGCACGTTTTCAAGGAGGTCGTCGACGCCCTTGCCGGTCTTCGCGGACACCGGGCAGAACGGCACGTCGCCGCCGTATTCTTCCGGCAGCACTTCGTTTTGCACGAGTTCGCCCTTGACGCGTTCAATGTTGGCTTCGGGCTTGTCGATCTTGTTGATCGCCACCACAAGCGGAACACCGGCGGCACGAGCGTGCGCAATGGCTTCCTTGGTCTGGGGCATCACGCCGTCGTCGGCGGCCACCACCAGAATCACGATGTCGGTTGCCTGAGCACCGCGGGCACGCATGGCCGTAAAGGCTTCGTGGCCCGGAGTGTCGAGGAAGGTCACGATGCCGCGCGGGGTCTTGACGTGGTAGGCACCGATGTGCTGGGTAATGCCGCCGGCTTCGCCTGCAGCCACCTTGGCACGACGGATGTAGTCAAGCAACGATGTCTTACCGTGGTCAACGTGACCCATGATGGTCACGACCGGCGGACGCGGCACTTCCGGATACTGTTCCAGGTTGCTTTCGAGTTCGCCCAGCAGCGATTCCGGATCGTCGGCCTTGGCGGCAAGTGCCTTGTGGCCCATTTCCTCGACGATGATCATCGCCGTTTCCTGGTCGAGCATCTGGTTGATCGTCACCATCTGGCCCATCTTCATGAGGGTCTTGATGACTTCGGTCGCCTTCACGCTCATCTTGTGGGCCAGATCGGCCACGGAGATCGTTTCGGGAACGGTCACTTCACGCACCACGGGCTCGGTCGGCATCTGAACCTGACGCTGTTCGTGCTTGTGGCTCTTGCGACCGCGGCTGTGCCAGCCGCTCGACTCGTCGCTGTCAATCGCACCGCGGGTCTTCATGCCGCCGCGACGGCCGCCGCGGTCTTCGTCGCCCCAGCGATCGTTGCCCTTGGAAGCCTGCTTACGGCCCTTGCCGTTTGCCTTGCCTTCGTTCTTTTCGGGCTTGTTGGCAGCGGGCTTCTCAGCCTTCTGGTTCTTCTGAGCGGGCTTTTGCTGCGCATTCTGCGGCTGTGCCTTCTTGGCCTCTTCATTGCGGTCGGTCTTGTCACCGCGGTCAGCCTTGGCCTTGAGAACGGTCTTAGGCTTGGCAAGCATCGCGCGGATGGCTTCGGCTTCTTCCTGAGCCTTGCGACGGGCTTCCTGACGGCGAGCTTCGAGTTCGGCCTTCTCGGCGGCAGCTTTTTCGGCGGCAGCCTTTTCAGCAGCCGCTTTCTTGGCAGCTTCAGCTTCGCGCTGAGCCTTCTTTTCTGCCTCAGCCTGAGCCTGACGGGCCTTCTCGGCAGCAGCCTTTTCAGCGGCGGCCTTTTCGGCAGCAAGCTTGTCGGCTTCGGCCTGACGAGCGGCGGCTTCCGCCGCGGCCTTTTCAGCGGCAGCCTTTTCGGCAGCGGCCTTTTCTTCGGCCGCCTTCTTAGCAGCGGCTTCCTCAGCAGCCTTCTTGGCTGCTTCTTCGGCAGCGCGCTTTGCTTCGGCTTCGCGCTTGGCGGCCTCGGCGGCTTCAGCCTCCTGCTTTTCCTTGAGTTCGCGATCGAGCTGAGCCTTGGCCTGCGCTTCGATTTCGGCACGCATCGCTTCGGCGGCGCGGTTCTTCACAAACACGCGGCGGCGACGCACTTCGACCTCAATCGTGCGGGCTCCGCCCTGGCCGTCGTTCTGACGAATGGTGCTCGTTTCGCGACGCGTTACGGTGATCTTGCGGGGAGCGGCCACGCGTTCCTGACGCAGGCTGTCGAGAAGCTGACGCTTGTCGGCGTCGCTGATTTCGTCGTTGACAGTCTTCACTTGAACGCCTGCAGCCTTGAGCTGGGACAGAAGCGTGTCAGCGGAAACCTTCAGTTCGCGGGCAAATTCATTAACAGTATTGTTTGCCATGTGTTTTATCTCTCCTGCCGCCGCTTGCGAGCGCCTTCCCCCGAGGGATGGAATTTATTCCCGCTACTCGTTTCGCGAACGGCTTCAATCGGTTTGGTTTTCGTTCTGACTTCTGTCTTATTCTTCAGTCCAGCGGGCACGTGCGGCCATGATCAAAGCGCGGGCATCTTCTTCGCCGATGCCGCCCTTTTCCATGAGTTCTTCCGTGTCCAAATCGGCCAGATCGTCGGCGGTCTTGACACCTTCGCTCACGAGTCGGCTGGCAAGGTCGTGATCCATGCCTTCGAGTTCGAGCAGCGAAGTGTCGGCCTGACGCAGGTTTTCTTCGCGCTTAAGGGCGCGAGCCAGAAGCACGCGGCGAGCGCGTTCACGCAGATCGGCAACGGTAGCTTCGTCGAAGATACCCAGTTCCACGATTTCCTGTTCGGGCACGTAGGCGAGTTCTTCGAGACTGTAGATGCCGTCCTGAACAAGAGCGGCGGCATCTTCCTGCGACATATCGAGCTCGGTCATGAACTCTTCGCAGGCCACGCGATCTTCCTCTTCCTGCTTCTTGTTGGCTTCTTCGGCCGTCATGATGTTGATCTGCCAGCCGGTGAGTTCGCTTGCCAGGCGCACGTTCTGACCGCCGCGGCCGATGGCAATGGCGAGGTTTTCCTCGTCAACCGTCACGTCCATGCTCTTGGCTTCTTCATCGGCCACAACCTTGGAAACCTTGGCGGGCTTGAGAGCTTCGACGATGTATTGAACCGGGTTTTCGTCCCAGCGCACCACATCGATGCGTTCGCCGGCCAGCTCATTGGTCACGGCCGTCACGCGCGAGCCACGGATGCCGATGCAGGTGCCGACGGGTTCGACGCGCTTGTCGTGGCTCATCACGGCAATCTTGGCGCGGGCTCCCGGATCGCGGGCTGCAGCCTTGATCTCAATGATGCCTTCTTCAATCTCAGGCACTTCGAGTTCGAAGAGTTTCTTGATGAATTCCGGGGAAGTGCGCGAAAGGATCACAGTACGTCCCTTCGGCGTATCGCCCACATGATCGACGTAGGCGCGAACGCGGTCGCCGGTGCGCATGTTTTCGCGCGGGATCATCTGGTTGCGCGGCAGACGCGCTTCAAGACGGCCCACTTCAACAATCGCATCGCCCTTGTCCATACGCTTGATCGTACCGGTCACGATCGTTTCGTGGCGTTCGAGAAATTCCGCGAGGATCTGTTCACGCTCTGCGTCGCGCAGACGCTGCAGAATCACCTGCTTGGCGTCCTGAGCAAAGCGGCGGCCGGCAGAGTCAACATCCACGTTCTCAAGCGGACGTTCGATATAGTCTCCAGGCTGCAGATCCGGAAATTCATCGTGAATGTCCGAATACATTTCCTGATGATCGGGCTCCTGCAGCCCTTCTTCATCGGGCACAACGAGCCAGCGGCGCACGGCGGAAAACTCACCGGTCGTGCGGTCAACCCGCACGACAATGTCGGCGTCTTCGCCCGGGAAACGAGCGCGCTTCACGGCGCTCGCCAGAGCCAGTTCGAGAACGCCGAACACGACGTCCTTAGCAACGTTCTTTTCGCTTGCGAGCACGTCAACGAGCTCGAGCATATCGCGGCTGTTCATTGGTGTATTACCCTTTGAAATTCAATTCTACGAGGAGGTGAGCCTGCTCGACCTCTGAAAGCGGGAAGACAACGCGCACGGGCGCAGCTTCGACGGTCTGCTTTTTGCGGGCACGCAGCGCGGCAGCGCGCGGCGTGCGGGCAATGTCGACTTCGAAGTAGTCGAATTCAATCTGCTCTGCGCCGGATTCACCCGAAATGCCGACGATGCGGCCCTCGAGCTTGCGGCGGCCGGCTTCCGGAAAACCTTCAGCCTTAAGCGGCGCAAAGAGCTCCACCCAAGCGAGTTCTCCCGTGAAACGCTCCCAGTCACGCGCACGCTTGAGCGGGCGTTCCACACCGGGCGAGGAGACCTCCAGGCGTTCATAAGACACATCCTCGACTGTGAAGAGATGCGTGAGCTGATCACTCACGCGCTCGCAGTCTTCGAGCGAAATACCGCCGTCGCGTTCGATGTCGATCGTGACGCGAACAAGACCGCGCTGCAAACGCTCGACGTCTACCAACTCGTAGCCGAGACCTTCGACCGTCTTCTTCACAAGGGCGCTGAGCGCTCCGGATGAATTCATTGACAAAACCTTCGAAAAATAGAGACCTCGGCGGAATCGGAGCA
>ERZ780162.358-NODE-358-length-37668-cov-3.662510_pt1 | contig 37668 bp, 39 predicted proteins | sample MGYA00511474_ERZ780162 | MGnify/ENA primary metagenome ERZ780162 (study PRJEB29588, sample SAMEA2143633) | human gut metagenome | biome: human gut; feature: human-associated habitat; material: faeces | place: Denmark | collected 2008/2010 ...
CAGGTGCGCCATGGTTACAGCATCTCCACGAAAGCGGCCAGACGGGTGCTCAGCTGGCCCACATCCGAGGTAGAGTAATCGGTTTCCAAAGACAGATAGGGGATCTTCTTTTCCTCGGTGACGAACTTTTTGATGTTGTAGGTCTCCACGTTGTAGGTATGGCAAGCTTGCAGCACCACATCCACCACAGCGTCCATATCGATATAGATAGCCTCACTGTGTACAGAAAGGTCCCGGCTAATCTGGACCAGAACTACATTCCAATTCTGCTCCCGGTATCCGATAATATAGTGGTAGAACGTGGTCGTATGTTTGTCAAAATAAATTCCCTTCTGGGTTTTATCCGTGGTAGAGTAGCCCTCAATCAGCCGATAGGTATCTCCATCCGGCACCGCTTCATTAAACATCTGACGCAGTTTTGCCTTAATGCGCTGACACTCTGCCGGATCAAAGGCCGGTTCCTTAGGTTTCCTTGAAAATAATCCCATTGTTTTCTCCTTAAATAAATTTCGCAAAAATTTGATTCATTTTAGCATACTCCCGTTTTCATGTAAAGCGTTTCCCTGGAATGTCTATTCAAGCTCTACCCAAACGGGCTTATGCTTTTATTTTCCCCGATCACTTCTATCAGTTCTTCCCGTGAAAGAGGACAATTTAGTTCCTCTTCTGAAATTGTACGGAAAAATATCCATGCCCCCTTTGTACCAGCTCGAAAATTGAGATAAATAGGGACTTTCCGTCTGGAGAGGTACAAATCTTCCAGAAAATCCAAAATCATATCTGCATATTCTTCTTCGGTTTTTCCTTGTTCAAATGTCACCTTCATAGAAATATCAACATTAGCTTCGGCTATCACATCTTCCAGTGCGTCATCCTCTCCCCAGGCTCGCTCTGTATAGCCTCCCCCAACTTCTGTTGAAAAGGACTGCACATATTCTTTTCCCTCGCAAATTGTCAAAAGCGGTTCTTCCAGCTCTTTCCACATAACATCCTGAAAGATAATTTCCCAGTAGCTATCCGAAACGGTACCTGCCTGCATGGCTCTTCCAACAAAGATATTTTCCGGGCTGTGAATTGGAGCTATTGTTGCCGTATAAACATCCCCGTAAATCGGGCCGTATTGATCGTACGAGCGCTGCTCAACAACCATAAATTGGATTCCGTACCGCTCTTTCAGACTTTCCAGCAGGTAGTTTTTCGCCTCTGCTTCATTTTCAAAATAATGCTTCCGTCCAACGACACCATATTCCTGTATTGTATCCAGGCCGCCGTAAACTGTACTTACTATATCTTCCCCGTGCTCGAGGAGAAAGCTCTGGGCCTTTCCTTTTACCTGATCTAATATCTTCTCTCCACACCCGGGCAGACAGAGCAGAAGAAGGGTCATGATACCTGTAATAACGACTTTCTTTTGCTTCATTGGTTTTATTGCACTCCGCTGCTTGATAAATTTTTCTCTGTCATTCCATATAAAATATGCAACTTCTCGCGTCTGGCCTGTACCACTGTAAAAAGGCGAAGGAATGCCATTCTCCTTTGGGTTGACAGCAGCTGTATAGGAACGTCACCCAAACAGCCTGACAATACAAGTGCAAAAACGGCGCCGCCGCTGCCACGCTTTTGGGGAGGCGAAACACCTGAAAGAGCCGTGGAGTGCGATTTCACAGTCCACAAATATTTCGTACATTCTCTTTTGTATAAAAATCTCTATTTCAGCGGCTCTCTCATCAGCCCATCCCCTGGTACTTGGCCTGCTGATTTTGTTTAGCAATGCTGCGTCTACGGAACACGATACACAGGACAATGTACAGCACCAATAGGAAAATCACCGTACCTCGGCTGATGACCTGAAATAGTGTGAGTGATGTAAAGTATTCTCCCTCTGTCATGATCTTGTCAAAGTCACCCTTCATGTCCACGTAGTGATCCGTCACCGTCAGGTAGGGTGACTGAACCTGAGCCTGCTGCTCTGGAGTCAGTCCCACCCAACGGCCTACCGGCATCCTGTACAGTTGCGGCTCCAGGAGCTCTGTGGAGTCCCAGTCCACACGAACCAGGACATTCTCTCCGTTCTTCAGATCCAGTTCATAGTATATCTTCCCATCGATAGTATCATAAGAATCACGAAGTCTTCCCTCCGTGTAAAACGTGTCCAGTTTAGCGAAGTCCTCAGTGGAGAATGCCTCTGGCGTGTCCGATGTCGGTGCAGCACCGACATCTCCCGGATCCAGCTCCAGGCTCTCCATATACTCAGGGTAAAGCTTCTTATTGGAGTACTCACGACACAACGCGGTTGTTCCCACAGTCAGTATCAGAGTTACCGGGAACGCAACTGCCATTGCCTTCACAGCATACTTAGGGACCTTAATCAGCATATCAAATCCTCTCTTTCTTTATATAGGTAATCAAAAAATGACCCTATATATTATATCGGCAAAATATGCTAAAAGTTAATGGTTTTATTTAAAAATTTGGAGCATCTCTCCTCCGTACGGAACAGCTGTAATACACAGGAACAGTGCTTAAAGCCTCATATGCAGCATGCCAAAGCGGAGCAGATACTCCTTAGTCGGAACCGTGGATCCGTGGTCAGAACCGGGCAGCGATCTTATTTTCAAGGCAATCACTTGCAAATTTTACAGGGTCAGGCTCCCACAAAACAGAAATTGTTTTTTTTAATGTTTCTTTAATCTTCTTTCATTATGATACAGATATACAAAAACAAAACATCACGTTGAAAGGAAGAATTGATATGAATAAAAGAAAAATCTCGATTATGATTTCCTCTCTTGCAGTCGGCTTCTCCCTTCTGGCTGGTGCCAGTGGGCTCACTGCATCTGCAGCACCTGTAACAAACTACATCAGCAGCGACAAAGCCCAGCAGATTGCGCTGGAAAATGCAGGACTTACAGCTGATTCTGTAACCTTTATCCGCACACATCTGGATTATGATGACGGCCGTGCGGAATATGAAGTAGAATTTTATCAGGGAAATGTTGAGTATGATTACGATATCGACGCCGTGAGCGGAACCATCCTTTCCTATGACCACGATGCGGAATATTATGCTCCTGCATCGGCAGCAGTTCCCGCAGTATCCTCTGCATCTTCCACTAATTATATCACGCCAGACGCTGCGAAGCAGGCTGCTCTGTCCCACGCGGGCGTAGCTGAAGGCGATACCCGCCGCATGGAGGTCGACTTTGATTATGAGCACGGCATAGCCGTATATGAAATTGAATGGAAAGTAGGATGGACAGAGTATTCCTATGAAATCAATGCTTCCACCGGTGAAGTGCTGAGCTATGAGATGGACTATGATGACTGATCCTTTTCATCCTTCATTTTAAAAAAACAGAAAATCTAACAGCATCCCCCTTAAGGAAGCCAGTTGAAGCTTTCCCTTAAGGGGGATACTACGGGATACTGATTATTTTCTCTGGATACACATCCAGCCGGTATCCCTTGAATACCGGCTGACGGAGTGTATTCTTTGTATTTGGCATATACTGCACAACACACACGTGGTCCGGCTTTACCCAGACCGTATCCGAATTTCCTTTGGGATGCAAACGGAATGGATTTTCCCCTGTTACTGTAAGCACGGATACTGTATCTGCAGTAACCCCCGATGTCACATGGCCTCTATAAGCCAGGCCGGATCCTTCATATTTTGCCAGGATAAGGCTGAAAATATCCTTCCCTTTCCTGATATATCCGGCTACAATAAATTCCTCATCAGACATTCTTTTGCACTTGACCCAGTCACGGCTCCTTTTCCCCATCAGGTAGACACTGTCTTTCCGTTTTGCAACTATGCCTTCCAGTTCCCTTTGCTCCGCAGCCTGATACAATGCTGTCCCATATCCTTCCACATATCTGGAAACCGCAATCCGTTCATTTTCCGTAACCGCTTCTTCCAGGATTCTTTTACGCTGCATCAATGGCTCCCATTGAAGCTCTCTTCCGTTTTCATAAATACAGTCAAATGCGACAAAAGAGGCAGGGAACCGGGATGCTTCCAGATCAATCTTAAACCGGTCCGTCAGGAGCGTCCTTTTTTGTAGGGCAAAAAAATCCGGAACCCCATTTTTCAGTACAACAATTTCCCCATCCAGGATGCACTTTCCCGAAACATTCCGATAAAGATCCGCCAATTCCGGGAACTTGGAAGCCATCCGGAGATTCCGCTTGTTCCGGAAATCCACACAAGCTTCATCGACATAGGCCAGGCACCGGAAGCCATCCATTTTCAGCTCATAGATCCAATCCGGATGATCAAACGCTTCATCCTGACGGGCGATCAGCATCGGGCTGGCGGCCCTCTCTTCAAACAGGCCCATCAGGCGGTCCCTGTTCTCTGATGCTTACCGGAAAGCTCCAGACTTTTCTTCAGCGCTTCCATCAGATCGATCACATTGGATGGGCCGCCGGTATCCACAGCCACAATCTCCTGTCCATGAATCTTCTTCGTAATGGCTTCCTTCAGCCTTGCCTGGTATTCATCCCGATATGCCTCCGGATCAAAGGGCTTTGTCATGTTTTCAATCAGCATTTTTGCCATTTCCATCTCATTCTCATCCAGTTTCATCTTCGGCACTGCTTTGGGCATGGCTGCAATTTCATCCTTGTAAAAAAGGGTTTTGACAATGATCCCCTCTTTCGTCGGATACAGCACCAGAAGTTTCTCTGTGGTTCCCATCACGGTTTTTGCTATGGCAACTTTCCGCTGGGATAACAATGCCTGCCGTAAAAGCTCATACGCCTTCTCTGCGCCGGCCTCCGGGACCGCATAATAATCTTTCTCATAATAGATCATATTGATTTCTGACATCCGGGCAAACTGGAGGATATGGATGGTTTTATCTTTTTTCGTTTTTATCTTCTCCAGTTCCTCGTTAGTCATAACTACATATTTTCCCTTTTCGTACTCATATCCCTTGATAATGTCATCACTTGTCACTTCTTTATTGCAATGCCTGCAGTACTTTTTATACTGCACACGCTGTTTGCTGTCCTTGCACAGCTGATTAAAGTGGATATCATTATCGATAGTAGTTTTATAAAGCCCCACCGGAATCAGAACCAGCCCCAGGGAAATACTGCCTTTATGCGCAACAGCCATATCATCACCTCACTCTTAGAGGTAGTATCTGTAAAAGGGCGCAAGATATGCAAATTCAGCGAAAATTCATTTTTATATGCGTAGTTAAAAGCTAAATCTTCCCATGCTCTTACTGAAACCGGACTATCCATGAACGCTCAACCAGTATAAATAGAAAATTTGAAGAGACAGGGAATATTTCTGCCCGCCGAAAAAGGCGTTCCCCAGGTTTGTTTTACCTGTGAAACGCCTTTAACAAAACTATGTATCCAGAATTATATATAAGACAACCTCCTGATTGAGGAAGGATTTTGACTACTTATCACTTTTTATCTTTCTCTTGAAGGCTTAATCAAGGCAGCAGTCCGCCCTTGTCCCCTTAAACGCCTCTACCAGCATCCTCTTAACTTCAGCATCATCTCTGAAAACATACATCCAGACCGAGAAAAAACCACTTGATTTTGCCAGCATTTCTGTCACTTGGAGATATTCTTCCCTTACCTGTGTCTCTTTTATTTTCTCCCAGCCTGCTTTACTGACTTCAGCACATCTGCGTGCTTCATTCCTTTGACTGTAACGGCGGTCTTTATCCTTTGGCGTTAACGGAAAGTTGTCCAGCTTTATAAGACGGAACAGGTTGTTGGCTTTCTGCCTGACATCATTTCCCTCCCTCTGCAGGTACTGCTCATTCAACCTTGGAATATCATTATCATACAGGAAAGCATGAAAGGTATCATCTTCATCGGGCCACAGGTATTTATCCTTATCCCCTTTTTCTACAATCTTATTTTTCCGGGTATTACAATATTTACAGGAAAGCAGCAGGTTTTCCCATTCCAGCAAAGCTCCACCGCCTGCTTTTGCCTCCTTGTGATCAACCTCCGGTACGTGTTTTATGGGGAACTCACAGTAAGAACAGTACGGTCCGATCCGTTCTTCCAGGTGCGGTTCCGCATCCTGATATTCGTTGAAGGTTATGTCCGGGGCTTCCCCTTTATCTACAGGTCTCATTTTGCATCGATCTCCACTTTTTTCTCCAGGTATTTTTGTTTCATCAGAGCCGCATATGCTGGATTGTCACTATATTCGGATGACAAAACATCCAGCTTTTCCTTTAATTTCTGAAGGCTTTCCCTGGACGTACTCTTTTCCAGCGCATCGTAATATTCTCTGGCAGCTTCATACATCTTCCGTTTTCTCTCGCTGTATTGTGGTATAGGTACACGCATGATGTCTTCCGCAATATCTTCGATGCTCTGTCCGGAATAGACTTCATCCAGGGTTGTATCCAGCGCAATCAGTTCCCCGGGATCTAACGACTGGATGATAAAAGGGGAATGTGTTGCACAGACAAACTGGATCCGTGGAAACAGCTCTTTCAGAATAGGCACAATCCTTCTCTGCCATGTTGGATGCAGGCTCAGATCCAGTTCATCAATCACAACCACACCGGGCGTCTTTTTTAACGCATCTCCCCCAAGGTAAGGATTCAAAATACACATTTTGGCCGCTATCTCCGTAACGACTTTAATCACATTTCTGTACCCGTCACTCAGGGCAGAAAAATTAATGATCGTACCATCCTGGTTTTTTACCGCAATTTCCCCATATCTTGATGAATACAGGACCTGCTGCCCAGGAGACAGTTCGTCTTTCATGCTAAACTTTACAGCGTCCATAATGACCGTGTAGGCCGGAAGAGGCATCCCATTATTTTCTTCAGAAGCCAGCCCTCCCAGAAGCTTAATGTATTCAAATGCAGACTGGCAGCCTCTTTTTTCATCAAGACACCTTTGATATGCATCCGTCCTTCCCGGGATGCTGTCCGTTTCATCAATCCTGTTTTCGTTCCACAATCTTGCAGAACTCAGATACAGTACCAGCGGATAGATCTGAGCCTGATCTGACCCGTCAGCTTTTTTAATGGATTTTTCCCATTCGGAAACGAATCGCTGCATAAGGTTCCTCTTAACTGACTTCGTCCTCCCACCCTCTTTTTCAAGGATCCTGGCACAGTGTATTTCTTCCCCTCCACACATCACATGGCTGCTTACCATGCACGGGAACTGCTTGACCGCCGGGGTTACCGCCACATTTTTTACAGACTGCACAGATTTTCTTAAAACATCATTTTCAGAAATATTGCGCACAAACCTGGCGGGCACATATTCTTTAAAAGCAGCAAGGTAAGCACCAAGGATAACCGTAACCGCTTCCAGAACGGCAGTTTTCCCTGATGCATTCCTGCCTATAAATACGTTCATACGAGGGTTCAGTTTGTAAACTGAATCATCAAATTTTCTGAAATTTTGCAGTTCTATATCCTTCAGATAGAAATTATCCATAATGACCTCCGTCCACAGGGATAAGGTTCCAACTACTATTTACGCATAGTATACCTGTTCCTTATCATAAAATCAACAGAGCCGCTTCATACATGATCAGGTTGCTTCATACAGAGAGATTCCTTCCTTCATGACATTGTTATAGAAAGAATATACACCGCACCAATCTTGAAAATGTTCTATATTTTTTACCACAGGCATAATCCAGATACCATAGCTGACGTTATATTCAAACCCAACTTCTGACAATTCATTAGAATAACAGTCCGTTTCTCCTTCAGGCAGATCGACCAGCACCACAAGGTCAATATCTGAATCATCCTGATAATCGCCGCGTGCATATGAGCCATACAAAATAATCTGCTTCAGATGATTTCCGTATATTCTTCGCAATTCTACAATATATTGTTCTAATAAAACGCGGGTTTCTTCTATCATAATAACATAAACCTCCTTCTTTTCAGATTAAACAAACATTGCCGGACCTCTTTCAGCTTAGAAACTCTTTCTACCCCAGAGCATTTTCAGTCTGTATCTGCTACCCAATGAACCACTCCGCTGCAAGCAACGGGGTATCCGTTCCTGGTTTCTTTTTTTCGAACGCTGCAAGCTGCGGCCGTATTAGACCCATGAGCGAATAAAATGGGGACAGCTTCCGCTATCCCCGAAATGCCCAATACCTTTTGCAGAGATTTCCTATCTCTTTTTTTCCAAATATACTTTCACCGCGTTAATAACGTCCTGTGCACTCAATATCTGCTCTTCCCCATCCTCTTTAGACACAATAACAAAATCATCATAGTCATATTTTTCTCTTCTCTGCTGCAGTCTGGCCAGTTTTCTTCCGATTTCCTTTGGGAAAATATCTGTAGCAACATAATGTTGATTGAAATAAGCAACCACATCCTTATGACGTTTAAAATCCTTTTCTTCCAGGGCCAGGACTGCCTTTACTGCATAAAAGGCAGCATAGTAAGACCGGTTTACCGCATCTTTATAATGCTTTCCATTCATACATATCTGCGCAGCATCCATCGTTTCCTCTGCTGTATTCATTCGATATCTGCTCAGATCTTCCCGTCTGTTATCCGGCAAGGACAATCCCCTCCTTTTCTACATTGTCATAATAAGGCAATGCTCCCAGCCAATAGTTGAAGTGGTCTTCATTCCTGATATTTACACTGATCTGTACCTTGTCAGACAGTTCATAATCGAAAGCAATATCATAAGCCTTATCCTCTATTTTCCGTATTTCATCATCTGACAGCGCAGCCAGAATCATAATGTCAATATCTGAATCATCCCGGTTATCTCCTCTTGCATAAGAGCCATACAGAATGATCTTCTTCAGGGATTTCCCAAACAATCCCTTCATCTCCATTACAAACCTTTGCAGGATATCCTGTTTCTCCTTCATATATCTGCTCCTCTCTCACTTCAGCAGAAATATTTTCTAAAGATACTACCTTACACGCTTATTATACCAAATTTCACTCATCTTTTCCATGTAAAGTATGCCTCTTTTCTTCCTGGATTTCAGGAAACAGGCTCATCTGTACCGGTTCCATTTTCTGTTCTTCCTCCTTTTTCTTCCGCAATTTCTCCAGCCCGCAAATTTTTTCCTCCCCAAGCCATTTCCGTGCCCGTATCTGATCGATGCTTTCCAGCCCGTCAAATCCTGAATCCAGCAGCCGCTTTTCAAGCCTGCTGATCCGCTTCTGTTTTGCTTCTTCCCTTCGTTCCTTTTTCTCTACGCTTTGCCTTCTTTCTGCATCCGAGGCATGAATAACCGTAATCCCATCCCTGGCATCCTGCAGATCCTGCATAAGATCACGGCTTTCCCGCTGCTCTGCCCGGATGTTTTCTACCTCCAGCTTCCAGTCCCGTCCAAAATAATCTGCGAAAAAAAATTCCTCGCTATACTGGCTTTTTACCTTCCAGAATATCTCATCCTTACAGGTATTGACAAAAATACGGCAGATATCCATACTCACCGGCTTTTTAAAGAACCGGCATCCCTTTTGGATATGGCAGAACCGCTCCCCTTCGAACAGGGTCCCATCTAGGTCATAACGTCTTCCGCTTGTCCGTATATCATAATACACGTTCCCTTTTTTCCGATCCAGACTGCGGCCCAAAACCGGGCAGATCCCGGAGCAGTTCATAAACGCGCAGATTCCCGGATCATAATTCATCTTCCATTGTTTCTTCTCACGGTCATAGTGCATCTGCATTTCACAGACCCGTCCCCTTTGCTGCATGGAAAAACTGATCTTTTCTCTCCGGATCTTATCGTCATGCAGCTTCAATACTGCCTCCAGACTGCCTTCATATGTATACGGTTCGTCAGTCCGATGCACGTTACAGTGATACCGGAGCTTCAGATCCCGCAGATATTCATGCGTCAGTCCGCAGCCCTGTTTCTCATAGGGGCAGACGGTTACAGCCTTATCATTTTCAAAGGTCCAGTTGATCCCTTTATAAGACATGCAGGAATGGCAGCTGGAGCCTTTACAGAGCAGGCCGCAGGGCGTCCGGAAGGTCTGATCATAGATGTACCATTCATAGTACCGGAAGCCCCCGTCAAAATTCTGGAGGGGATCCTGATTTTCGCTATAGCTGTTTCTGACATATACATAGTCAGGATGGCTTTCCACCGTATACCCTTCCGCCAGAAGCTTTTGTGTCAAAAGATTATATTCTCCCATATCTTTTCCTTTCCAGAGCATCCGTTGTCTAAAGTCCCTGGCAGGGACGCATCCCGTAAAAGTCCTCCATTCTCTCCCGGAGCACTTGTACATCCATATCATATTCCCTGGCAATGCAGGCTTCACAAACCGGATACCGGTATCCCAGCGATTTTGATAATCGCCGGTCCCAGCTTGTCAGCCGGCGGCCGCATGCGTTACAGTCTTCACTTTCCCATTTTTTGTTTGACATTGCTGCTTTCCTCCTGAAAAATTATACACTCACTTTGTCGTTCTCCGGGAAGATTTGCGGAAACTGAACCAGATTCATCTGCCCTGCGCTTTCCCAGGTTCTTGTAGGTATCCCACAGTGTTCCAGCGCTTCCTGATAGGTTACCCCGTTGTTTTTCAATTCCATCCCCCATTCATAGATCTTTCTGTGGATTGGGACGGTAGACAGGGATAGCCTCTGTATCCGGTTCGGCTCCTTTTCCATCTGACAGCCAAACCCGCACAGGATGCATCCGGTCCGTTTCTCTCCTGCGGTATCCAGGCACCCGCCTCTTTTCCGGATCACCTTCCCGTATACGCTGCAGATTGGGATCTGGTTTTCCTCTTTAAAACGCAGCACATCCTGACGGGTCCAGAATGCAATGGGCTGGCTTTTTACCATTGTACCTTCATACACGTTGCATCCGGTATGCCGGTACTGGTTTTTCCTCCGAAGGCTTTCGTCCTGCGTGATCCCAATCACGGGATAGCAGCCGGTCCTTTTGTGGTATCTCCGGAACGGTTCCATCTTCAGGATTTTGCAGCAGGCCGCTGAAATGTCAAATAGGGTAGCCTCCCTGTCCGCCAGATACTGCCATCTTGCAGCGAGCATTCCGAACTGTCCTCTTTCGTCACCATGAAGCAGGTAATTCCGGTATCGTTCTCCCAGTTTCCCGTGCCGAAGCTTATGGATTTTTTCCGCTGTATCCTTGCTGAGGATCGGGAAGCCCTTTTCTTCACACACGCGCTTAAAATTCCATCCTTCTTTCGGGCGGATGGTTTCAAGCGTAATATCCCTCTCCGGGAATCTCGCTTTCAGCCACTCCGCATAGCAGCAGGCAAATTCCCGTATTTCCGGAAATTCCGTGCCCGTGTCCGAAAAGACCAGACGGATGGTCCCTTCCAGGCGATATTCCCGGTAGGCCTGGCAGACAAGGAAAGACAGGATTGTACTGTCCAGCCCGCCGCTGAAGGATACATAAATTCTGCCGTCAAAGTAGTCATACCATTGATAAATCCGTTTTGCGGAAAAAGACGGTTTTAACCGGTATGGCTGGTATACCATGCTGTTATATTCCCACTCCGGGAATTTCAAATCCTCCTTCAGAAGAAACAATTTCCCACTTCCTTTCCTGTTTACTGATCGAATAAGTAATCCCTATAGAAAAAGGAGGCCCCAAAGCCTCCTTCTCTATTTCAGTCATCCTTATACAATTTTAAATCATTATTTTCTCTTCCACTTTTATTCTCGCGGTCACATCAGGACTTTTCATCCTTTCTGCCTTCTTAATGTCCTGTACAGAACGCATAAAATTTCTCCTTCTCTTCCGGCAGCGAAAAAGTATATGCCTGACCATCTTTTCTGTAATAGACAGACGCTTTCAAAGCTTCTGTCTTTCCACCAACAGACACTTCTGCTCTTTCACTATTTATTACCTCTGAATATTTGATTGATTTCTGCATATGCATCTCCTTTATATAAATCAGCGAAAGCATTTAAGTACGATCCAAAGGCCACATTTCCTCTGAATGGTATAGAAGCAAAGACATCACGTCTTTTGGGGTGTATACTGTTATTGACTTGAAAACTGTAACCCGCAGGGGATGATGTCTTATAGAAAAAAGTATATATCACTCAAATCTACTTTACAACTGATAATCCACAGTTGGAAAAATACATTTTTCATTCCAGAGAAAGAACGCCCTTTTCAGAACGCTCTTAAAAAAAACTATTGTTCTTCCCACTGTTCCATAATGGAGCGTACTTTTTAAATGGCAGAAGGTGCTCTATGCCTTTCTCTACGTTCTCTTCTGAGCTGCAATAGCCTATTTCTGCAAATTCATTGTCGGAGACAATAGTACCGTCTTCCGTGCGAAACATCAGAAGCCCTTCGTATTCGTATAGATAATACAGAAACCGGTCTGTTGCATAAACCAAATTGGCAATATACCCCATGTTATATATGAAGTACGGGATAACCCGGTCACCGGTGATCGCCGGGTATTTTTTGAATTTATCCAGTGCCTTTTTCAGTACCGGCCAGATATAGTTCACGGTCAGCGTTCCCGTCTCGTTGCGCGTTATCCTTCCGACAACGTCCCTCAGCGCGTCAGTAGGAGTCTGCCGCTCACCAAACCAGTTCACAGCTTTAATTACAAATGGTGATAGCACTCCATCCGTTTCTTTATACACAGTATCAACTTTAATGTCCTCCAGCATACGCTCGAGCCATTTGCATCCCTTGTCTTTGAGCGTCTTTTTATACCACGATATATCCGCATCAAAGACGTAGTGTCCTCCCTCTAAAGTGATATCCAAAATTTTCAAAATCAGTTTCCTCCTGTTTTTCTATATTGTTCTATGCAGATACATCCAGCCTTTCATCCGGCGGAGCAGGAAACAGGGATTATCCCAGCGGCTGCATCCCTTCCAGAAGCAGCTGTACCGCGAGGCGGAACCCATAAATAAACCCTTCCCGGTTCCGGAGGGCTTCCATCCGCCTAGTCTCCTCGTTCAGCTTTTCCACCAGGGCATAACCTTCCTCTGTCAGCAGCCTTTTCAATTCCTCCCAGATTTTATCAAGATTTTCCCTGATTTCCTCATACTCCGGGCCGTGTCCCGTGATCTTCTCGTCCGGATACAGTTCTCCGGCATATAATTCTTCCAGTCTGCTCATTCTGTCTGTTCTCCTTTCCTCAGCAAAATCCTGACTATGCAATCTCCAGCGCAAGATGTTCTTTCAGCCTCCGCAGGTGCTGGCTGCAGCCTTTGTATTCCATATTTCCCATTTCAGGATCCCTGCCATATGGCAGGAATGGCTGCTGCAGAAAGTCTGCGAGACGATACAGATAAAACATGCTCAGCGCAGTTTCCTCTGATGTCTCTGGCTGTACGGCATAATAACCATACAGGACATTCCCCCTGCAGATAATCCGCATAATCTCTTCCTGCAGGATAGGATCCTCTCTGTCAGAAAATCTCCGAAGGAGCCTTAACAATTCCTCAGCCTCTTTTCTGGTATATGCTTCTGCTGCCCGTACAAGAGTTTCCCAAACATGCCTGCTTATGAAAACCGGGAACAGTGCATCGTACTGCCCATGTTCATCTGTAATTCCCAGTTCCCCGTACATCAGTTTTTTAAAAAAATCAATATCCGGCAGACCGTTGACAGGCTTCTGTTGTTTTTTATACCAGTTCTGCATTTCCCATATCTGTTTCGGATCTGTAAGGTTTACAGATCCAAAGCCATCATATGTCCCGTACAGAAGCGGCACAGGTACCGGCGCATACCAGCTTTCCGGCCGCCCGCAGTTCAATTCGCAGATGCTTGTCGATACTACGGTGAACACGCAGCATTCGCTCCCGGGAAGGATGGGTGTCCTGGTAAAAAAACAGGTCTGACTGTACTGATACTGCTGATACATTTTTCCTGCCTCCTCTCTGCTTTTCAATCTTCCTTCTGCCCTGACAGGGATATGCTTCCTTCTTCCCAGACATACATACTGTTAGACAGGTCATATTCCACGTCTACACCCTCTTTCTGTCTTTCTCTCAGATACACCAGTGTTTTTTCTCTCAGCATGTAATCCGCTTCATGGATCAGCATCATCCGATCCATGCTTAATGGAAACAGGAAAAATTTCCTGCCAAAAAAACTTTCTACCCCTTTCATTACTTTTCTGTTCAGAATCGCCGCCGCTCCAAACTGGCGGTTTGCATATACCGTATACCACAGCTCCGGATTATAAAGAAACCCTTCCGTTTTTAGCGGTTCTGTTTCCCTCATCTGCGGCCCTTCCGGTCCCGGTATCAGCTCTCCTGCGGAGAAAACGCACTCTTCTTCCTGAAGGTTCTGATATGCTGTCTGATACAGTTCCTCCTCCGTGACATCCCACATCTTTGCGATCAGTCTGGTTACGGCCATGCCGCTGTCTGCGTCTATCATTATCTGATACATAATGCCAAGGTCTGTATGTTCCAGTTCTCTCCAGGGAACCCGCTGAAGCAGATGTTTGTTTTGATCTACGTGGATCAAACGGATCATGATCTTTTCCTTCATCTGCTCCCAACCCTTCTCTATTTCTTCTGCAGCCTTCTTATAGTTCTCCGGCGGTTCTATCCGCCAGCCAGGCCAGTTTTTTACGATTTCCTGGATGGTCCGGCCGCTCCGGTATTCTTCATATTCCGCTTCCGGATATATGCATTTTCCAATACAGTCCCCCGCCCTGCGTACGCAGATTGAATCCTTCTCCATGTTGTTTTGATAATATTTTCCGATATCTTCGATGATATACTCCTCTGGATGTTCTTCGTGCAGCAGAATGTATGTCCGCAATTCTTTCAACAGTTCTTCCTTAAATTCTTCATATTTCATTCGTTTTCCCTTTCCTTTCTGACCCATTTTTCATCCTGCCAGATACATCTGGTCAGCAGGTTCCAGATTTCCGGGCAGGCCGGAGGATCGGCAAAGCAGTCGTCTTTCAGGTACAGGCAGATGTACCTAGAATAAAAAGGTTCCAGCGCTGCTTCTGTCAGCCTTCGAAGTTTCTCCGCAAGCCGGTCTATCTCGTTGATATCCTGATGCTCATATGCTGCAGTAGAGATCTCTGACTGGATCCCCGATTCCTCGACCACCCGGTAGACTGCGGCAGAAATCTCCTCGACGTCACTTTTCAGGGGATAAAACCCGCAAAATGCCGTCTCTGACACATACTCCGTCAGCAGGGCGCCGATCTCCCGAGATAATGCTTCATATCCTTTCCGGTATACCGTTTTCAACACCTGTCTGGGATACAGCTCCAGATTCCTGCGGAGCTTATCCAGCCGTTCACACAGCATCTTTTTCAGTTCCGTTCTCCGGCTGTCCTGTAATATCCTGTTCTGCATCTCTTCCATGCTTCCGCCCCTTTCCATTTGCTGAAACCCTGCGGCCAATGTCAGGAAACAATCTCCTGTTTTCCCCACCGGATACACAGCCGTCCTTCTTCATCTTCTTCTTTCCGCATTAATAAAGACATCAGATCATAGTCCACACCAAAATCTGCGTAAACAGAATCCATATCGGCATCCTCTCCCTTCATGAAGCGGTTCAGCTTTTCCTTGGCAAGGACCATCTGCATCAGGTTAGACTCCAAAGTGCCGGCGTAGGTGATAAAATAGATTTCCTTCTGATTCTCGGAGGTATACCGGATGAACCGGAAATAAAACTGGCTCATCTGCGCATTGTTGTAATGCAGCTCCGGGATAATTACTTTATCCACGAATTCAAAATTGACGCTGGAAGGCAGGCTCTGCTGGGTGCATAAAAGGATCCCGTTCCGGCTATCCTGAAGGGTCTGTTTCAGCTTTCGTCTCTGCGCAAAGGACATTTCTCCCGTTACGATAAACAGCGGCCTCTCCGGCAGAAACATCCGGATGGCTTTTTCATAGGATTTCAATACTGCTTTATGTCGCACGCCGACTGCTACGATTTCATCCTCCCAGCCGGCCGCAAGCTCCACGGCCGTTATTACCTTAACCGGGATATCCCCGTTGTACTCCTCCACCGTATCCGGCGCGGCGCTGATACGCAGCAGCAGTACGATCTGCTGGATCAGTTTCATCATGCTGTCCTTCCTGTAGTTTCCGGTCGAAGTAAAATACCGTTCCCACATGCTGTTAAACTCATCCATGGCTTTCTGGTAAACCGCTTTTTCCTCCGGGGCCAGACGGACCGTATACTGGTGGATGTTTTCAATATCTTTTCCGGATACCTCGGCAAATGTGCGTGTAATTACTGTTTTATCCAGGATCTCCCGGAGCACATCTGCATTGTAAATATCCTGTGTCCACTGTTCCTGCCCAAATACGGTAATCTTACAGGGCAGATGGCTTTCCGCAAACAGCTTATACCCTTTCTTGTATGCCGGGATCGGCATCCCATAATACGGATTCTCTTTTTCAGACAGTCCCGGTTCCCCGTCCCTGTTTTTGGAGTATTTATACAGGGTCGTACACCAGGAAATCATGTTGGCCGAATTGTTATACAGCAGTTCCAGCTGGGGGACGAATTCCCGGATATTGTTCCGTGTGCTTGTCCCCGTCGTCAGAAGCTTCGCACTGCAGCGCCGGAAACACGAAAGCACCGCCTTTGTCCTCTGGCTGTCCGGATTTACAATCTCATCGCTCTCATCCAGCACCAGCTGTATTTTCTGGCCGTGCGCCTTCACCCACCTCTGGATCTGTTTTTTATATTTCACAACAGTATTCAGTGTCAGAAGAACAAAATCTCCCGGCCGGATCGCTGAAAGGTCTTTCAGCTTCCGCACAAATCTATGGGAAATTCCGTAAGACGGCAGGACCAGCATCCAGTTGTTTTTAATGGAAATTGCGGAAGAAACCACCCAGGTACTGTGCATGTTCTGATGTTCCATCCGGTATAACCCTATGGCAATCCCGGCAAGAGTTTTCCCGCTTCCCTGCTCCCATTGCAGCATCCCGTACTTTTTCTGCAGCATCAGGTTGATGTCATGCCGCTGAATCTCATTTAATCTGATCCATTCCATTTTTGTGCGGTCGAACAACGTAAATGCCCTCAGCCATCCGGCGATCCGTTCCTCCTCTTTCATTTCTGCGAAAGGCGCCGACTGGCAGTCGTATTCCCTGCACTTTTTCCGAAGCAGTTTTGCATATGGGGGAAACAAATCAGTCTGATGTCTATAAACCATATGGTAAAATGGATGATACTGTCCTCTGTTTTTCCGGCAGTCAGGCTGATAAAGGCCGAAGTCACGTTTGATTACTTCCCGATGTTCTTTGAATGGATTGCTGTTTTGACTTTTTAAGATTTGTTTGAGACAGGCGAGTACATCTTCTTTTTTGATTTTCTTTTTTTCCCATTCCTGGTATTCCATGCCGGGCGGCTTTTTCTGCTTCTTGAACCGCTGCAGATACGCCACACATTCCACATACCTTTTCCTGGTTGATGGATGTATTTTGATCTGATAAAGATATTTCTGAGTCTGATAGATAAATGGATCTCCCGGATCCGCTGTTTCCAGGAAAATACTCGTCCGGTTCCTTTTCTGCCGTTCCCTGGCCGGCCGGAGAAAGTTTTCATAAAGCAGGCCCGCTTCTTCCTTCAGGTCTGAATCTTCCCGGATGGTCCGGACGCTTTCCTGCGTATAGGTACTTTCCGGCAGCTTCACCCTTCTGCTCTTCTTCTGCCAGAACTGCAGTTTGACTGCAAATTTTTCCACCCCATATCCGGAAAACATGGTTTCCGGAAGGTCCGCCTGGCAGAGAAAGGAATACCGTTCTTCCATCAGCCGGATCGCATCCTGGTCTGTAAAGGAATCCGCCAGAAAAGATTCCGGCACGATAACCGCCAGGATTCCCAGCGGAACCAGCATTTCGGCCGCAATCAGACAGTATCCCAGCTGTGAGGATACTTCCTTTTCCCCATATTCCCAGGACAGATTGAAGGGCGGATTTCCTACCACGCAGTCGAAAAATATTCCCGGGCAGTATTCCCGGATGTCCTGATGCTCCAGATGGGCTTTGGGATATAGGAAACGGGCTATTTTACAGGCATCTTCATCCATTTCACAGCCATAAAACTTTTCTTCGCTGGGGCAGAAATTGATAAAATTTCCCATCCCACAGGTCAGGTCTGCAATCTTCTCCTCTCCGGTCAGGCCCAGGCTGGAAAAGATCATCCGGCAGTACGCCGGAGGGGTAAAAAACTGTCCATCCTCCGCATCCTTTTTGGCCCGGCTGTATTCCTGATAGCTGTCATAATCTTTTCTTCTCAGACCATGCAGGCCGCCTTTGCCTGTATATGCATTATAGATCTCCTCCGGCGTAATCTCTGAGCCGGTGGCCTTTTTGCTGCTTACCAGGTACACTGCCTTCGCATTCAGCGTTTTTCTCTGATCCACTGTCAGATTAAGAGCCTGATCCCGATATTTCATTTTCTTCTTCCTTCTCTTCTGTAGTGGCAGTATCTTCCTGAAGCAGATATGTTTTCACAAACTGCTCCAGATATCTGCTCTTCCGAAACCGGATGTCTACACGCCCATTTTTATACAGCTTCAACGACTGGACTTTTTTACAATCGGGAAAGGGGATTTCATTGTTCTTCAGCCTGTACTGAGAAATAACTTCCGCAATGGACTGTGGCAGTCTGAAATCATTCCTTTCATAATGGGCAACGCCTTCCAGAATTGCCGCCATAGGTTCCCATAATTTCCATTCGGGAGAACCCAGCCATTCGCTGCAGCTGGCCCCATCTGCAAAAATCAGGCAGCTTCCTCTTTTTTCATATCTCGGCTCTCCCCTGTAATTATTTGCGCTTTTGCGGCATCTGCTTTTCAATTCATATTCCGCCTGTTCCCGCAGGCTCCTTCCAGAAAACTGCAGGAAAATCTGGTCAACGATTTCCCCGTACTGAAGAATCCTTCTTTCCGCCGGCTTCGTTTCATCCAGGTTTCTGTCTGTTCCAGACATGGCATAAGACAAGGCATTGCTGATTTTTTCTTTCTCAATAGTCACACGATAACGGGAAGCAATTTTGTTCACAATCTGACCGATTAATATCCCGCCCAGCTGGTCCAGATGCTCCCGAAGGCTTCTGGAAGAAATCCGTTTTCCCACTCCCAAATAAGGGGACGGTTTCCTTTCCTCATCCGTCTCCGGCAGACATTCCTTCTGCCTGTTACAGATACCTTTCCATTCCGAAAGCAGGGTTGTATAATCCCTGACAGCCGCTTCATATGCCATCTGATTCTGCTCGCAGTATTGAATATCTGATTCTGTCAGCTGCTCCATACCGTCAATCTTTACCTCTTCAAATTTTTCCAGGATACTCATTTTCTTCCCCTTTCCATAAAAACACTTCCGGCAGACCGTGTTACAGTCTGCCGGCAATCCCTTTTTTCTGTTTCCAATCCCTATGCCGCGCACTTGGTGGCCTGATATTCCACGAAACCGGCCAATGCATAGAAATATGGTTCGAGGCGGATATGGTAAAATGAATTCTCCGTCTCAAAGTATACCGCCCTGTCATCCTGTTTCCGGATGGCAACCACTCTGGATGTGCGGTACAGCTTTCCTCCCGCATATATGATCGCGCATTTGCCGACCATCAGAGGCTTCAGCAGGCTTCCTCTTAATACAATGCTCCGTTTCTTTTTTTCAGATTTTGACTGTTCCATTCTCCTGTTCTCCCTTCACTGCACATCTGTATTTTATGCCGGAGATCCTCTGCAGGAATACGACAGAGAATCTCCGGCGCATCTGTATCAAAGTCTTTACGCCGCGTTCTGTAAGAGCCGAAGCGCTTCCCGGATCTGTTTCATATCTTTCCTGATACGGGATGGGGTGCGTTCCTGCATCTGCGCGATCTCTCTCAGGTGATAGCCCTTCTCCTTCAGGTACAGGATCTCCCTCTGCTCTTTTGTCAGCTTCGTGGCGCAGTCCATCAGCTGCATCCGCCTCTCCAGCCTGCCGATCCAGTCAACCGGGTCCACAAGTTTTTCTGCCATTGGCGTGCCTGCATATTTCTGTTCCAAACTGACTACGATTCCCTGCCGCTTCTTCCGGTTCAGCTTTTTTCTGTAATTTCCCACACTGGAGCGCATTGCTCCCCAGGCAATTGTAGAAAAGCGGTATTTCCGCAGGTCCTCTTCTGTCCAGTATCTCCTTACCGCCCTCAGATACGCCAGGATCACCACGTCATAGTATTCGTCTTTTGACAGTCTGTTCTTACGCAGGAATCGGAATACCAGGTCATGATGAATCGCCGCATACAGGCGCTCTTCATTTGTCAGTTTCACACTAATCCCTCCTTCCGTCAGGCAGGAAGCGCTTCCCGGTCCCCGTCGATCTCATAGGGCTGGATCTTACTTCCCCGAAATTCTGCCTCTTCGTACTCGCATCCGTCCCCGGTCTGCTGCAGATTATTAACGCGGTCGTCAAGGATCAGCTTCAGCTGCTCTTTGAACTGCCCTGCAAAAGCCCGGATTTTCTCCAGCTCCTCACCGGTAAAATCGTGGATCAGCTTAAAGGTTGCCACACTATAGGATTCTTTTCCGTTCGGGATCTTCTTCAATCCAATTTCAATTACGCTGCCCCATGATGCACGCCTCCTGAAAAGGAATGCCTGGCTTAAAAAATCTTTCCAGGGTTTGAGACTTGTCGGAGGAAGATTCAGCATCATAGGCATGGAGTCTCCACTTCTTAACAGATAGAGGGATCTCATATTTTTACATGCCTTCCCCGATCCGTTTGCCGCCGTCCCGTACTGGTTCAGCGCGCATGCCCGGCATACGCCTCCGGGAGAACCATATCCCTTCCTTCCATCAACCGAAGAACAGAGGGGCTTTGCGTTTTCATCGTATTCCTCGCCGTCTTCCCAATACACGTTGGCTTCGTGATGGTGAAGAACTACGACCGTCAGCGTCTGCTCATAATCGGGATGTTCCGGGTCTCCGGAAGGCAGTTCAAACTGCTGCACGCCGCCAGAGGGGATTTTGATCCGCTGGAATCCCAGGCTCATACCATCCACATCCGCTCCCAGCTCCTCCGCTGAAAATTCTCCCGCCGCTTCCGGGGCATCCATCATGGGGATCAGGAATCTTTCTTCGTTCATTTCTCTTCTCTGCATACTTTCCTCTTCTTTCCGCCGGGTTTCCGGCTTTGTCTTTTTGGATAACGTGTTACGGCCTTCCTGTTTTACTCAGGCTGCCACAGCCATCTGGTTGATCATGTTCCACTGTCTGGCAGGCATGGTCAGAATGTTATATCCTGCCGCTTCCAGTTCCGTCGCCCGGTCATAGCTTTCCACATCCTGGCTGTAACGGGTTACCGCGTTGGCAAGGCCATACAGGCTCAGGTCGCTGCTTTCGATCAGCCGCTGCAGCACGCCCGCGCTTTCTTCCTTCGTTATGCCGTACTGACGCCCTGCCAGCCGTACCACCTCGGGAACATCCGCGGTGTTTACGGGAAGCTGCATGGCTTCCTGCATATGCGCCACGATCCGCGAAAAGCGCGTCTCATCTACAGCCGCTTTCACAGTATCCTGAACCTTCAAAAGGAACGCCTTATCTTCTGCCTGGATCGTTTTTTCCGAATAGATCTGGAAATTTTCGTCTGAACTGACGATACGGCCGATATGCTTTGCCTTCGTCTGCGCGTCATTCACGATCATCCCGTTAGCGCACACCAGCCGATAGACAAGCGGCTGGATGTTAACGGCTCCCTGCCCGACTTCAGAGTTGCTGATAATCACGCCGGCCTGTACAATATCTCCGGGGACGACTTCTGCCTCCAGACGGGGATTGACTGCTTTGATGTACATTTGCCGATCTGTTAGCTGACAGCTTTCAATCCGAATCCCTTCGATTCCGCTCAGGATCGGGATTGCTATGGCTGCGATATCCATGTTGTCGATCCGCTTATAACGGCTGCTCAGGAAAGCCCGAGCCGTACCTCCCAGCGTCCGCTTATCCGATGCCTGCGCCAGCCAGGTATTCACGTTATGCGCAAGCAGTTCCGGCTGTTCTTCCTGCATCTTATCGTAGTAATCCGCGGGGATCTTCAGGTGGGCTGCGATCTGCCGGTGGGCGATCTGGTTAATTTCCAGAGGTTCCACAACCTCCCTTCCCTTATCGTACAGATGCAGGTAAGGCCTTCCGGCATACGCTTCCATCTGCAGGTTTTTGGTATCCACCAGATAGTCCTGCTTGATTTCATTCTGCCTCTGAAGTTCCAGCGCAAACTCCTTCAGGCTCATCCCTTCTTTCACATTTTCACTTCCTTTCTCCGCTTCTTCTACCAGGAAATCAGGATGCCTCCTGCCTCCGCCTGGGCGCTCAGACCGTATCCTTCCAGTACCTGCACCAGCCGTTCCCAGTAAACCTTTTCCGGAAATCCCGGCAGGTTTACAATCACGTTTTCCTTATCATCCTGCCTGACTGTGATATCGCCATTCTCCCGGATCATCAGCCTGTTGTGGCCTTTGGAGTCCAGATCGGCAGTTACTTCCTCCAGGACCTTTCGTCCCTGCAGTTCAAACCAGATCTGCGGATCCACGGGTTCCCTGTTCTCCGGTTCTTCTCCGCCTGTCTCCTGGGACAGTGGTACGATTTTCACCAGGTCACAGCGGATGTTGGCATGTGTATCGATATGCACATCCCCATGGTCATACTCCGGTACGCCGTACAGGCGGATACGCCCGACACCTCCGGCAAGGGCCAGTTCAGCCGGCGCCTTTTCGCACCATTCCCAGGTTGCTTTGGGATACAGGACATGCAGATAGGCGGATATACGGTGGTTCACATGCCGCAGCAAAAGCTGCCCTGTTTCCGGAGCCGCTGACGGCTTCTGTAGTTTCTGTTCCTGCCGCTTCATTTCCTTCTGCAGGCCGTTGATCTGAAGCTTCCTTAACTGCCGTTCCCTGCGTCTTTTTGCCTGATTCATATAGGGAACCAGAAGCACCAGAATAACCCAGATCCCCCAGAGGGAGAATGCAGCAATTAAAAGTCCTGTCTGCCAGGGGCCGCGGATCAGTGCCAGAATGGCGATCACCACGCCGATCAGAATACTGATGCTTCCCATAAGAGCCCTCTCATTTTTCATTTCATTTTTCCATCCTTTCTTAGTCTGTTTTGTGAAATCATGTCCTGCCATACGGCAGCCTTTTCAGGCACAAAAAAAGAACCGTACCGATCTTTATCTGACCTGGTACGGTTCCCGCCTGCCGGAATATTCCGGATTTTTGGTACTGCGTCATTCCTCCTTTTATTCTGACGTATCTATAATAAAAAAAGTGTCAGCATATGACTGGCCGTTTGGGCACAGTATACCTGACACTTTGTTTACAAAATTTACAGCGTGTACAATGATAGCCGAGCAACTCATGCATATCTAAAATGTACAGAAATCAATCTACAGTTTTACAATACCACTCTGAAGTAGGGTTGTCAATTCATATTATCTTTATATTTTTCGATTTCTAAAACACCAGACTGATACTTTGGAAGTAAATACCTATCTTTTATTACTGTTTTCAAAAACTCAGAACAACAGAACTTTTACAGGTCTTTATCCAAGTCAAAAAAATAAGCAGAGTTGTCAATGGCAACATCTACCGTCTCTGATTTGCCATATTAACTATTCTATATAAATTTGTGGAGATATTGTTAATAGAAAAGGTGATAGATAATTCGTCTATGTAGAAATAATCGAATACATTATATTCAGAAAAGCTCAGCAGTATACTGTCAATCCCTAAATTGCCTCAGAAAAATCCAGACGATCCTATAGATGTGAAAAAATATTAGCAGGTTGCAATACACGCATAGTAATCTTAAAAGAAGGCTATAAGTCTGCTGGTCCGAAAAGCTATGATTTATGCTCACATCAGAACCAGTCAAAAACATCTCTGCTTAATTAATTACAAAAAGCGGCAGCAACATTGCCGCCGCTAACGCATATAATCATACTGTGTCTTTTTACTCTTTTGTCTTATCTCCTCCAGTTTCTTTTCTATCTGATCTTTCGTATAAAGTCTGCTTGCCGGAACCCTTATTCCTCCGCCTGTATTTGTAAACCGTACGGTACACATATCACCGCTGCGTTTTAAAAGAACTACTTCCCTCGGCCTGCTTCCGCTTTCCAGAATCCAATATCTCTCTTTTGGCCCTTCTGCCTTATTCTTCAATGGCTTAGACTGACCAGTAAGGCTTCCGCATCGGTCACACCAGACACCAAGCTGATTGGTTGAAGCGATTCGGACTGCATATGCCGTTCTTCCGCACTGCGGGCAGGGAAATTCTGTCTGTTCCCCTTTTCGCAGACGCATCACTCCAACTTTTTCAAAATACTGCAGCCGATGATATAATTCTTCCATCTCCTGATTCATATAATCACCTTCCCGAACATAGGTTCTTATAAGGACAGGATATCACTTTGGATAATTTTCTGCAACAGGAAATTATATAGATATCTTCACTGTTTTTGTGGAAAAGTTAAAGTTTTTTATTATTTAGTAGTTATAACGCAATATTATCTGTCTTTTTATGTATTAAATGCAAAATAAACATAATTTATATTTTCTAACTATTTCTGCATTATTATATTAAATTTACAAAATATCACTAATTATCTGATAAATTAATTGTATATAAGGGATTGTCAAAAAAAAGATATAAATCGATAGTAAAGAAGTGTAATTGATATTTCAGGATGCCATCCGCTGTCCTTCCGACTCCCTCTATTTCACGGAAGCAGGCAAAAAAAAGTAAATCTACAGATCACGTCCTTTTCAAAAAGACCAGCCGCATTCTGAATCAGCGACTGGTCCTTCCTTCTTCAAATACTATTTCTCAGCTTCCTATGAAGCCATGGCATATGCAGCAGAAAGCAACGCTTTGTCTTTCTGCATGACATTGCTTTTCACCGCTTTATATTCCCGCCTGGCTGTAAAAGATGGCTCCTCCTGCATAGCCGAAGGTTCCTCCTTTTCTTCCTCTGCCTGGGAGGCTTCCTCTGCGGCAGGCTCCTCCGGTGCAGCAGAAGAAGATTCTTCCGCTGCAGGCGTTTCAGAAGCTTCCTCTGTTGTCTCCGCTTCTTCTGCTCCCTTTATCGTTTCTGTTTCGGATTCCGTTTGTTCTGCTGCTTCAGAACTGTCCTCCGGCTTCTCTGTCGCAGTGGACTCGTCCTCTTCTTCTGTCTCAGTTTCCTGTTCTGTTTCCTCTACGGTACCGGATTCTGTTTCCTCCTCCGACAATTCTGCACTTCCAGTTTCCTCCTCTTTTGTTTCCGGTTCTGTCTGGGATTCCGTTTCAGTTTCCATCTCATCTGTTAATTCACTGTCCGGATCTTCCTCTGGAATCTCCGCCACACCTGCCGCTGTTTCCTGTTCCAGGGCATTCAGTAATTCTTCCAGTTTTTCCATGGCCAGGGCGTTTTCGTCTGCTACCTCTTTCCGATAGGTCGCGGCAGCGGCTGATACGGCATTTACATCATAAACGATATGAGCACCTACAATCTGGCCGTCCTGAAGGCCGCAGCCGGTGGCCCAGCCGTAATGCTGTCCTTCAGACTTGCCACACACCAGAACAGCATGAGTGCTGCTGCCTCCGTCCCGATGTCCGGATGCGCTTCCGCCACCATTGTAGTGGCTATAAACCTTGTACATGGTCTGACCATTATTGCAGATGGAATGCGTCTCACGATAATTACAATGAGATATGCTGTTGCCATCCGTCCAACCATTGCTTCCTTCACATCCCGTCCAGCTATATGTGCAGAGCTGATAACAGCCTGCGTTGTGGTGATGGACATCTTCTACTGTATAGCAGCCCCCGCCATTCTGCGCATCGCCGGTATGATAGTGGTATTCATACTCAATGGTTCCCGGAATCTTATCCACTCCAATCACGGTTTCCTGTTTAATGCTTAAAATCGCGTCGTAGATTTCCTGAAACGTTGCATCCTCGTCGATTACGACGTTCTTCGTGAGCAATGCGGATGCAAGAAGAGCTTTGCCATTACTCACACGCTGAAAAACCGACTGAATATCGCCGGAAAGTCCGGACAGGCGGTTGTTGGTATTCTCTTCCAGCTGACCGATCCGTTCCAGAATTGCCTCCTGGCTTACACTGGTTCCTGTACCGATATTATTGACGGTATTACTGATATTGCTTTCCATGGAAGCCAGTTTATTCAGGACTTCCGTTTTATTGGTTTCCGCTGTCTGATTGATTGCAGAAGTATTTGCTGTCATAGAGTTGTTCAGTGCATCGAACTGGCTCTGCATGTTTTCCGCCTGTGCCTGGAGGGAATTGAGCAGGTTCTGGAAACCTTCTGAATTGGCCTGTTCGAATGAGCTGTCCATCTCCGTCAGCGCCCCAAGCAGCTCGGACTGGTTGGCATCCGCTTCATTCTGCAGATTGGTTTCCACTTCTGTAATGAGAGTCTTAATCTCACCATGGGCAGTGTCCATACTGGTATTGATGGCCGCTAGGTCAGCGGTGATACCGTAAAACTCTTCCATGATCTGGTTCATGCGCTGGGCATCTGCAGTCTGCATATCCACCAGTGTCTGCCGGATATCCAGCTGGGTGGAGGTGATGTTATTATGGATTCCATCCAGATTGTTCATCAGCTCCGTAACCTTCGTATTGATATTGGAATTGGTATCTGCATACCACTCTTCCCCGGACTGTTCCAGCGCTTCCAGTGTCGTATGGATTCCATCTGCGGTTTCCCGGATCAGTTCCTGCAGGGCCGCATTCTGATCCGCATTTTCTGCCTGCATCTGCTCCAGTGCACTGTTCAGGCTCTCGCCCGTTGCCTGGAGTTGTGCAGACAGGTTGTCAAGCTGGCCGGACATTGCCTCATCCCTCTGGATTTCGGCAGTTTCCATATTGGAAAGGGCCGTGCTGATGCTCTCGGTCCCGGTCTGAAACGCGGAAAGGATTGCCTGCGTATCAGCGTCGCTGTCCGCCTGAAGCTCAGCCAGCTTTTCCATAAGGCCGGTATTCACCGCCTGCAGGTCTGATGTCAGAGAGCTGATGGACTGTGCCATGGCCTCATACCGATCCGCATTGTCTGCTTCCATCCCGCTCAGGATGGAAGAAAGTTCTGTCTGTACGCCGTCAAGCTCCTGCATCAGGGAAGAAAGCATGGAAGCATGCTCCTCGCTGTTTATGTTCTGCATGGATTCCAGCGTGCTGTCCAGTTCTGCATGCATATTCGTGAGGGCTTCCGTCAGGCTGGTATAGTATGCCTCATTATTCTCACTGATCTGGCCTAACACTGCATCCAGTTCAGTCTTCATCGTCTGAAGCTGCCCGCTCAGTGCCGCGTTCTGCTCATTGTTTTCCGCCCTCATTTCCTCCAGCGCGGTAGTAATGGCATTGTTTACCTCCGTAAGCGTCTGCGTCAGGGATTCATAGCGCGCGGCGCTGTTCTCCTCCATCCGGGTAAGCTGCAGGGCGTTTTCCTGCGCAAATTCGTTGATCAGAGTGGTCACCTGTTCCTGGGTGGATTGTAACTGTTTGATAAATTCCCGGTTCTGTTCATCGTTATCCGCCATCAGGTCGTCCAGCACACTGGAAAGGTGGTCGTCGATCTCTTCCAGGTTCTGGTTGATGGATACTGTCAGGTCTCCCAGCCGGTTGTTGATCTCCTCGTACTTTTCACCGGTTTCCAGACCGGAATCCGCCAGCTTCACAAGGATCTCATTTTGTGTATTTGCGACACTTTCATACAAAGTTCCCAAAAGAGAGCTGATATTGGTAATCCCCGTATTGACGGATTCCTCCAGATGGCTGGTATCCGTGCTCTCATAGCTGGAGAATTCTTCCTGCAGGACAGAAATCTCCTCTTTCAGGTGATCCAGATATTCCTGGATCGTATTCAGGCTGTCCCCCTGAACCGTGGTCAGGTTCTGAAGTTCTTCCTTATTATAAGTCACCGATGCGTCCAGCTGCTCCAGATAGTCTGCCATCTCCTGCAGATCGGCCTGCAGCTGTCCCAGGTCGGATTCCGCTCCCGCTGCTGTCTGGCTGTTGTTCTGGACAGATTCCACTTTTTCCAGATAATAGTCCACCAGCCACTGGGAAAGTTCCTGCGCTTCCTCTTCTGTAAGCCCGTAATCCAGACCAAGGATGGCATCTCTTAAAGTCCGGATCATGGTTTCCCTGTCACTGCCTGCCGCAGACAGCTCCGACAGGATTTCGGACGCCGTATCCGTGATGGCCTGCACCTGTGCAGGATCTTCCGGCAGAATATTTAGCCCGGATGCTTCCAGTTCCTCTGCGGTAATCCATGCACCGTTATTCATATTTTCCGCAGAGTTATCCCTGCCTTTCAGTGCAAAAAAGATACAAAGAACCAAAATCAGGATCACCACAGCTCCGGCAATCGCTATGAGCAGCGGTTTCTTTTCTTTCACAAAGATTTTTATTTCGTCTTTATCCATTTTTCCTCTCATTCCGCCGCCTGAAGCGGCATATTCTTTTCTGAAAGGAAGAGGGAAATTTCCCTCTTCCCGACTGCATCTGTGACGGGATGTCCCGTCAGGTCACGTTTTACCACCCCCTTTCCCTTCTGATAACCGCACGGAAGCGGAGCAGGCCCTCAAGTTTTCCGGTCATTATCCGAAAAGGCCTTCGATCTCCGCCGTAATACGGGGCAGGACCGTATCATTAAAAAGAGCAGTCATCGCTACCAGAAGCAGAGAGCCAAGAACCACGGCGATGATTACCTTTACTGCGTCGGAAATATAAAAATCCCCGCGTTCATTCAGCACTGCTGCCTTGACCCGGCCTCCCCTGTTTTCAAATTGATCCAGATATTTTCTCATCCATGTCCTCCTTAAGGCATAAAAAAACGGCCTGTAGTGACAGGCCGGTAACATTCCTTTCCCTTTCTTTCCCTTTTATGGGAATCCACTGTGATACACCTTTCACCTCCTAGCCGAAAAACACGCCCAGAGAGTCAAATACCTCTACGCACAGTACAACCATGTATATCATGATGATGCATAAGAGCATCATCATGGAATAGCGCTGGATCAGACGGGGACGTTTCGCCGCTTCCTTTTTCAGGTCATTCTGCTCGATCTGCCTCATATCAAAGGTAATCATCTGGAAATACATCCGCTGGTCATCCCCTCTCAGCACACCGATCAGCCCTCTTGTCACATCAGACAACAGGGGGCTGTCCACCCGGGCCTCAAGGTGCAGAAGTGCCTGCTCATAATTGCCCGTTTTCATATCTGCAATGGTCTGGTCAATCTCCGCGCCAAATTCCTTACCGGCGATCCGTCTGTAGGAGGTCAAAATTTTAAGCACATCCCGGTCAATTTCCAGGCTCTGCCCAATGGAAAGCGCGAACCGCGGAATCTCTTTTTCCATCCGTTTCCGCCGCTTCTTAACATAATCAAAAGCCGTATAGTAAGTCGAAAACCAGAGGGCCACCGCCAGCCCGATCAGGACCGGCACCATTAGTGGCATGAGAAATGCCATGGGAACAGCACACAATGCCGTCGTTCCGGCAGCCACCCAGGCTTTTGCCACGTAGCATTCCGGCGTCAGGCTGATCCCTGCGATCTTCAGAGTCCGTTCCAGAGATGCCCGCTTGAGCTTATCCAATCTGATACAGGGTGCTATTTGTGAAGAAACCTTCGCCGCATATACATCCCACAGGTTTTCTTTCCGTTTCCCCTGCCGCTGCGCCGCCAGCATCATCCGGGAGGTTTTTGCGGTAGGTACATCCGCAAAGGCGCAGATCAGGTAATACAGGGCGGTCCCAAACAGGCAGACCGCCAGAAGTGCCATCAGAATCATGCTTCACCCCCGTACTCGATCGGCCTGCTTAACTGCATGATCTTTGTGACTGCATACAGGATAATGGCAGCACAGATTGCGAGCGAAATTTTTCCCGGGGCCGTATACAGAAGGGTATGAAACCAGTCTCTGTTCAGGAAGTACAACAGCGGGACATTGGCAATCACCAGAAAGATCATTGTGATGGCTTCCCTTCTCGGCTCCTGCATCATGGCATCCAGTTCTGACTGGACAATACGCACATCGGAAAATTTCTGTACAACCGCCGGCAGGGTATGCTTCATATCCCGGCTGGCCTGGCACTGGATCAGCATGTCGCACCATTCATGGAATACCCTGTTTTTGATACGCAGCTTCATCATATTGATTGCGTTGGGGATATTCGCATTGATCATTTCTGTTTCATATATAAATGATTCAAAGGTTGCCTTTACGGGCTGCCCGATATTCGGCAGGTTTTCCTTCATCGCCCGGATAATATCCTCCGTCCGCAGGTATGAGGTTGTGATTACCGATATGGCAGTCTCAAGTTCTTCATTCAGATGCCGTTTATAGGCCGCGGCTGTGCTGCGCAGGTACCAGAGCGGGATCAGTGCAAACCCGATCCCAAGTACCGGGACCAGAAAGGTATTACCGAGAAGCAGGGCCAACACTGCGCCTGCTGCAAACAATACCAGTGACAGATATTTCACCGTTTCATACCGGTTTTCCCTTCCCGTACTTTTCAGCATTTCCTTTAATTCATAATCCTGCCGGAAAAATCCTTTTGCCGGCGTACCTGTCAGGATATTCATATCATCCCGCAGGGTAGAAGTTCTTTTCCCGGAGCGCAGCAAAACTTCCAGGAATTCTCCCGCCCGGAAATCCGCGATCATCCAGCCGCCGGCGCACAGCAACAGAAAACAGATCAGGCATACCCACCACATATCCTCTTCATCTCCTTTCTTCCTCTTCCCGGTACCAGGCAAATTCTTTCAGTTCTTTTTGTGAAATCCCGTTATCCAGCATCCGCTCCCTCAGCGCGTTGGAAATCTGGCCGGTTTTCCTGTGTTTCCCGCTGATTTTTATCTGTCCGGACCGTTCCCGGCAATTATCCGTGATTTTATATTTATACAGGGTACGGGCAGTCAGTTTTCCGTCCTGGAACGACTCCCCTTCCATGATCTCCATGATTTTCCGGCTCCCATCTTCCAACTGTTTGGTAAATACTACGATTGGATAGGCCTCCACCATGATCTGCATAATCACTTCATCATCCAGGGGATATTTCCGTTTTACAAGCGTCATCATTCGTCTATAGGTACTGCGGCAGGAATTGGAATGGATGGTGGTACAGACCGTATGCCCGGTCCGGGAGCTTTCGGCGGCCGCCAGGCTTTCCGCCGCGGAACGCATTTCCCCAATGCCGATCACGTCCGGATGTTTTCGCAGGACCCGCTCCAGCAGGAAATCCTGGTTGATATTCAGCGCCGGATTTTCACTTGGTCTCGTCAAAAGATGGACCACCGAGTTGAGGATATTTCCGTTTTCATCCTTTTTCACCAGATTGAATTCCCGGCTGCCTTCTTCTATGGTAATCAGCCTTCTGTCATCAGGCACCTGGGACAGAAGCCACGCCATTGCTGTCGTCTTTCCCGATCCGGTTGCCCCCGAAATACAGATGCTGACTCCGTGCCGGATACAGGCTACCAGGAAGTGGAGCATCTCCGGTGTCGCGCTTCCGGAATCCAGAAGCTTCTGTTCTGTCACCGTCTGCTGGTTGACAATACGGATCGACGCATTGATGCCCACATCCGCATCCACCAGCGGCGTTTTGTCCGCGGAGATCCGGATATTTTTGTCCAGATATCCGATCACGCTCGGCATGGTATTATCAATGATTAACCCACAGGAGGAAAGCATGCGCCGTACCACGTCAATAGCATGCTGGGGCGAGCTGAATTTCTCCGGAATTTTCCGGCTCCTGCCGCCTGATTCGATCACTTCGATGTCGTTGTATGCATTGATATTTACTTCTTCCACTCCCGGCTTATAAATCCACTTTTGCAGAAAAGAATAGCCTGCCATGTCCTCATACAGCCGGTCCCGCAGCATCCGGGTGGTCATTCCTTCCAGCGCATACTTCCGTTTTACCAGATACTGCTCCATCAGCCCTTTCAGAACTTCAGCAGCCCGTTCCGCGTTCTCCCCGGCTTCCGTTACCGTCGCTGCATGGTTTTCCGTAAAATACCTCTGGACGTCCTCCAGGATCTGCTCATAGGTCATTTCCTGTCCGGCAGCAGGTGTAAAGAAGATATCATTCAGGTTATTCATCCTCTTCCTCCTCTTCCTGCTCTCCGTCCGCCTCTTCCAGCTTTTCCAGTTCCTCCAGAATCCTGTTCAGGGATGCCAGATACCGGGAATTGCAGTATTTTACCGCGCCGAACATGTTCCCTTCCTCCGCACAGCGGTTGATCTCTGCGCTGTAGGGAAGCAGCCCGTCCCATTTGCCGATCAGATGCCCCATCTCCTCCAAAGCATGAAACGGGCGTGCCAGACCTGCAAAGGTCAGATGTTCCCCAAACCGGAACCGGCTGTCCATAAGAAGAGGTTGACTCGCCTGTAAATAATGGATCCCCTTCAGGTCCGGCGTCAGGATCCGGAGGATCAGGTTCCCGGATTCGATGGCTGCTGGCGTGAATACATTTGTCAGCTGCGGGCTGCAGTCCAGAATCACATAGTCCACAATGGTTTCCATCACCCGGATCAGCTCCAGCGCCATCTCATACCTGAGTTCCGGGTAGCTTAACGGGTTTTCTCCCGCCGCATATCCAATCATTCCAATATAGGGCCAGGACTGCAGAACCGTGACATGGGACGCGGCCAGGGCCGCGTCGATCTCCACGCTGCTTAACACCTGCCCGATGGATACGTTATCCGGAATGGTCTGGCCCGGCAGCCATACCGGAAGCATGGGGACACAGGTGTCTGCGTTGATAATCACAGCTTTACTTTTATCCCGGGTCAAAACCCTTGCAAGTATGCAGCAGAGCATGGACTTTCCACTCCCGGGGCTTCCCCATACGGTTATCACTCTCCCCACTTATTCCACCTCCGCTTCCTCTTCGGCCCCGTCTCCATCAGAAGATCTATTATCTGCTGCATTTTCTTCTGAAGGTTCCATGGTTTCTCCGGCTGTTTCTTCTATTTCTTCCGGAAGGATACCATAGTAGAGTTCCTGTATTTCCTGATCCTGTCTCTGCAGCAAATCCGCCGCAAGTTCCTCATTGTTCCGGCAGATCAGGGCAACATGCGCCGTGCCGTCATTCTCAATCCCCGTGATCACTTCTGCCTGTTCCGGGCTGGCAAGTACAGTGATCGTGGCAGACTGCTGTTTTTCTTCCCCTTCTTCCAGTTCCGCCGCATTGTCCACGTTATTTCCGCCGGAATCCGTGACGGACAGTACCTGCACATAGCGGAGCTCCGGGACTTCCCGCGCCGCGTCCAGGTAATGATAAATCCGGATGATATCACCCGGCTGCAGCTTATCAGACAGGCCGGATGCAAGGGTTTTTACGGTCAGGGAAATCGCCACCTTTCCGGAGGGGATGTTGTTGAGCGCCACGTCGGAGGTGAGCGGGATCAGGCTGACCTTGGATGCCAGGATGTAATCCCCTTCCTCAAAATCGGCAGCCGCGTATCTGCCCGCAACATCCTGCACGGAACGCGCCACGTTATCCGGCAGGTTATAGCTTCCCACCTCCATCACTTTTACTGCCTCCGGCGTAATCTCTTCTCCTTTTGCGATCGGGGAGGTCACCCGGATGATCTCAGTTTTTCCGTTGGTCTGTCCTGCAATGGTCGGAATTGCGATAAACGCGATAATCGCAGACAGCAGCAGGCTCAGGATCCCGAACAGAAAACGGTTGTTCAGTTTCATTCCTTTTCCTTTCTTTATTTATACAAACATCATGAAAAAACTCCCCGCTGCCAGAAAGGGCACAAAGGGGATGGATCTCTGTTTCCGGAGCAGAAACGCGGCCAGGGAAGCCAGAAGCGAGGCGGTCAGAAGAATCCCCGCCAGACGGTATGGGCCGTACACATAGCCCAGGACAGCCGTCAGCTTGATGTCCCCGCCGCCGAGCCCGGCTCCCTCTTTTGAGACAAGCGCTGCAAAAAGAAGCAGCGAAAACCCGGCAGCCGCTCCCATAAGGGAGCTTCCGAATGCCCACGCCGTTTCGGTTCCTGCCCCGGATAATCCCGGCGCCCTCACAAACGGCGCCCAGAACGCATATGCGCAGAAAATAAAAATGGCCCGGTCAGGGACCCTTCTCGTCTTCACATCGTACATGGCAAATCCGGCAGTCCAGCACCATGCCAGCCAGAAATATCCATTTGATATCATATCATTCACGGTTGGTATACCAGTCATCATACAGATTTTCATTGATCGTTACATAGTCATGCAGGTTCAGTGACAGCATCCCGTCCGGCGTCCAGGCATCCCATACCCGCGTATATGCCACATAATCCGAAGCATCCGGGAACCACAGCGGCGTGAAATGGACCCGTCTCTGATAAGTGGAATATTCATTCGCCTGGAACTCAAATGCCGCGCTCCTTCCGCTTGACGTCCGCTCCAGCAGCCGCCAGTATGTGGTGTAGTCAAATTCCGGGAAAACCGTAAATGCAGTCTGCGGGCTGGTCACATCCGTATCCGGAGCGTCCGTAGATAATGCGGCTTCCACCCGTGTTTTGACACCATATCCGCTTTTCATAACCTTTCCATTGGCTGTCGGTACGGTATCATCCGGCTCCAGCGTCATGCTGCCGGAAAGGGAGGCGGAATATTCCGTGTGCTCGTACTTCCAGTCTCCTTCATCCACCCATTTTCCCTTATCTTCCCAGTGGCCATGCCCCCCGGAGCAGTCATCCGGGCAGGAACTGGTACAGGTATCCGACTGCCACTGCCAGTCCTCATACCACACCCACTTCGGCTCCCAGTAGCAGCTCCACAGTCCCCAGCTGGCCTCCGTCTTCTGCTCCTCTGCGGGAAGCGCCGGTACCGTATAGCCCGGACTGGTATCTGTTGCCAGCGGATCCGGCGGCGGATTCTCATCCAGGTCAACGACTTTCGCCGTAAAGGAATCTTTTGCGGTAAATCCTTCCTCTACCGTTACCGTAATGGTAAATTCCTGGGGTTCAGACGGGGTATGCCATTTCACCCAGACAAGCTGGGATTCGTTCGCCGGGATCACCACATTTTTCACTGTATAGTCCGTTCCCAGGATATGAAAGACCACCGTGGCCGGGTTCTCCGGCGTCAGGCGCTCTTTTGTTTCCAGCTTAATGGTGGTGATCACATCGGTGTCCACCCGGTATTCCACATCCGGGGCTTCCACCTCTCCTTCCAGTTCCGGATTTTCCTCAAACCAGACGATTCCGACTCCCAGATAGGAAATAATATCGGTGTTACTCTGTCTTCCTGAAATACTTCCGCTCCAGGCACTGATTCCCAGATCGCTTTCTTCCAGAAACATGGAGAGGGGTAAGTTTTTATGAGTCAGGGACGGCATGGTTCTCCGGAGGGCACCGCCGGATTTCTGGTCATACAAAGCGGCTTCCGTTGCGGTCATCGCGTAATACTTTCCATTATGCGTAAAATAAGCAATGGGCTCGATCAGCAGTTTGTATTCTCCGCTGATCATGGTATTGTAATCCACTCCAGCATACTGGGCCACCATCTTGCAGGCATACTCACTGCAGAAGTACCGCTTCACCGCTTCAATATTATTCCGTCCCGTACTGCTGATAATGGACGGCATGGAATTCACCGGCTTAATGCAGGAATAGCTTCCCGACTGCATGGATAATCCGGTTCCGCCCCTGTACTGAAGCTTATTCACCTTTCCAAAATGTAATATCGTTCCGTTTTGCTCCCGGTTGGAAAAATCCAGCGGAGTGGATACTGCCGTGCCGCTGTCCGCATCTACTACTGTGATCCGTACCCCGTCGTTTCCAGGTGACCATTTATTCTGCGAAGTCCCCTGGCCCATTCCTCCTCCGCCGCCGTCCATGTTTCCATTTCCACTTGCAGAAATCGTAAGTGGCAGCATACAAAGGACAACCGCCAGACAGCACAGAATACCCAAAACTCTTTTCAATTTTTCTCCTTTTTCTGCACAGAAAAGCCGCCTCTTTACAGCGGCGGCCTTTCTCAGCTTGCTATTCTGTTATCAGTCCATGTGCCCAACCATCTTGTTGGGATCCCCATCACTGTCTCCTTCTATCTGTGTAATAGGGCTTGGCACTACCCAGCCAAACACAGGATCATATACAGCGCCGTCTTCCCTGACGCCATCCATCTGCGTACTCTCCGGCTGGTCCTGGGCCGTGGAAGGCTGTTCTGCCGGTGCCTCCGGCGGCGCTTCCGATGGCAGGCTTTCTGTTGTTTCCGGCAGGCTTCCTTCAGGCTGTACTTTCACTTCTTCCGTATAGGTGGGCTGATTGGAAGGGTCAGTCAGTTCTCCCTGTGGTTCGGGCGCTTCCGGCGTTTCGGGCTGCACCTGCACCGGTTCCGTTGTGAATTCGATCACAACCTCATCCCTGTTTTCCGTCTCCTGCTGCGGAAGTGTTTCCTGCTCCTGCCATTCCGTGCTGCTGTCCGGTTCCGTTTCCTCTCTGTCCGGGCTGTCAGCCTCTTCCCATCCCGTTACCGTTTCATCGGGAGGCCTGCCGGGTTCGAAGGAGCCTCCGTCCTTCTTCATTCTTACAATCAGACATGTCCCCACGATCAGAATGCAGACAACTGCCAGGCCGATGATGGTTCCCTTTGATTTCCAGATTTTCTTCATAAGATATCCCTCCAATTTTTCCTTGATACTGTTATTACGCTCCATTTCTAATATTTTTTTCCATTTTTTTTAAAATTTTGTATTGTGGTATCCTGTCAGCTCTACCTGCCGGGTGATAACCGGATAAGACTGCCCAAACATCCTGATGTAAAATTCCACATCACACCGGAAAACATATTCCACCCGGTCTCCCTGAAGGTTGAAATCCAGGCTGATGTTTTTAACCTGATAATCCTCTGTGGAAAGGGCAATCTTACTTGCCAGACCATCTGCCACCTCCTCTGTCAGCATCTGCGTGTAATCGCTTGAGGAATACAAAGTTGAAAGATATTCTGAAAAATTGACTTCCCGCTGCGAACGGTAGGTATCCGCATAGATGCTGCCGCTCAGGTTATTGAGTTCCAGCTTTGCACCATTGCGGATGTTGATACAGGTAATCTGCACGGATGCATACAATAGCAGGTAGGATACCAGCATTACAGTGATCAGGATGAAAAAACAGGTGAACACCGTCATATCTCCGCGCTCATTCTTCCATGCCGCTCTTATTTTTTTGACCGCCCTTTTCTTTATTCCTTCTCTCATTTCCAGTACCTCTCGCTCACGCCGGAGCCCCGGGCAACAATGGAAATATTAAACAGGTCAAAGTTCCAGAAACCTCCCAGGCTGGCGTCACCACTTATTGTCACATAAAAAGGCGTTCCCAACTGGATCGCCTGCTTCATCCCGGAGGGGGTCGGAGACCGGTAACTGGAATCCACTGTATAAGTGATGTTTTCTGCCCCGTCAATCTCAGAACACAGGAAAGAAAAGAGCTGATCCGTTTCCCCATTGGTTCCTCCGGCCAGCTGGATCTGCTTGGTCATCTGATCGGCGCAATGGTCAATCTGCCGCTTCACAGAGATAATGGAAAACAGATCCAGGATAAAAGCCAACATCAGGACAGCAGCGAAAATGAAAACCATCGTGCTGATATAGTTTGCTTCCCCGCGGTCATTTTTCAAAATCCGCGGGATTTTCTTTAAAAGGATTTCGATCACCACCTTTGCTTAAAGAAACAGCCGCCCCGGACTGGAACGGCTGTTTCG
>ERZ780162.361-NODE-361-length-37471-cov-8.293698_pt1 | contig 37471 bp, 33 predicted proteins | sample MGYA00511474_ERZ780162 | MGnify/ENA primary metagenome ERZ780162 (study PRJEB29588, sample SAMEA2143633) | human gut metagenome | biome: human gut; feature: human-associated habitat; material: faeces | place: Denmark | collected 2008/2010 ...
GTGCAAGCAAGGTTTTTCCCGTATGCGTGTCACCAGCAATCAAAATAATCATAACAAACAGGTCTACAACTTTTCAATAAAATGAATCGGATATTTATCCCAGTATCCTTTATACATCCAGTTTTCTTCTTTGGCAAAATTCAGCTGATACAACCGAAATTCAACTAAAAAATTTTTAGGTTGCCATAATTCCTGATATGTGTAACAGTATTTCATTCCGCAAGCCTGCATTACCATACCACTTCTTGGATTATTTTTGTCGTGTGTGGCGGTAATGTAAGGTAATCCGTCTTTCTTCACAAGTTCAACAACGGCCTTGCCAGCCTCCGAAACAATGCCTCTGTGCCAATATTCTTTGCGAAGCCCATAACCGAAATCGTAAGGCTCTTCCATATCAACTTTAACATATCCTACCGGGAAATTGTCGTCTTTCAGGCAAATGGCATAAGCGTACGCCTGGGGCTGCGCATATTCAGCAGCATACCTTTCTTCATAAAATTTTCTGGCTTCTTCCATATTTTTCAAGGGGAACCAAGGTAGGAATCTGTTGACTTCTTCATCTTTTAAAATGAGGAAAAGAGCCTCGATGTCGTTTTCCGTAAACTTCCTTAAAATCAATCTTTCCGTTTCTAATGTAGGGGTATTTATGCATTCTGCTATTTCGTGCTCCTTTCTCATCTCACTCATATCTGTTGTAAAATCCATTCTGCACGTTCTTCGGGAGACAAAAACGGAACATCGACAGTCTCATATCCGAATTTTTCATAAGTTTCCTTTAACACAAGACACGTTTTTTGTGCTTCATCCAGATCCTGTTTTCTCTCTGCGTCATTGACATAAATTTCTTTCCAGAAAGGAAAAAGAAAAACCTTTTTGTTGTACCTGTAACGGTTTGAGGCCAGTAGCATATCGTCTGATACCGGTATATTGATCAGGCGCGCATACCCGATTGTGTCAATGATTCCTCTGTCAAAGAAACAAGGTTTGTCAGTGTGAACGAATTCTTCAAAGTCAACGATTGACCGCAAAAGCATCAGGTTCGAATATCTGACTGTATTCTTCCATGGAAGCGCATCACCGCCTGTTCTGACCTGATTCTTTATAATTTCTCTTGCAACCTCATTTACCGTCAGATAACCCTTATTCTTCAATATTTCAAGAACTGTAGATTTACCACTTCCGGGTCCTCCTGTAAATATGTAGAAATTTCTATTTTTCATATATCTATATAAAAGGCTTGATTCCCAATATGTATACTTTTAGTTTGGACCCATAAAATTAAAGAACTATGGCATATCCAACAAATTCTTTTCCCTTTATTAATAATTGAACGTAATACGTTTGCACTTGCACTTTTGCACTATGCGTCCGCGTTTGCTTCATATCGGCTTTTCTCTAAAGAAATTTGCTGCTCCTCAAGAAAATCCGTAATTTTGCGCCGTCAATTGAATAAAAACATAAAGCTTACAATGCTGCAAAGAAGAATGAACAACTGGAACACTGTATCGGATCGAGGCATAAAATGCCTTGAGGGATTGTCGTGTATCCATACTTCGGGCATTGGAGCATTCTATACTTTTGGAGACATTTTCCGACGAACGTCTGATAGAACATCGGGGATACGATGATGCTGGTATCCCGCTGAAACGATAAATGAAAACCGTCGGAGAGTCCTTACCAAACTTTTCGACGGTTTTTGTTTTAGATCTTTGATCTACAATAAACGCTGCGCCTCTGCATATTCCGGACAATAACCGGATCTGCATTCGGCTTGCAGTTTATTTGATGCCTGTTGGTGACGTTCGCACGATGTGCTATTCTCCGTCAATTCCGTCCACGGGCTGAATTGTAACGTATTATTAACCGCGCAGTGATGCGCATGAATGAAAAGATTATGAATTATAAATTTGACGGACTTTACATCTGACACCCACTTCAACCACACCAATATCATCAGGTTCTGCAACAGGCCTTTCAAGGATGTGTCGCACATGAATGAAACGATTATTGCCAATTGGAACCGCGTGGTCGGTCCGGAGGATATCGTGTTCCACCTGGGTGATTTCTGTCTGGGCGGTTCTGCCGAATGGGTAAACGTACTGAACAGGCTGAACGGGAAAATATACCTTATTTCTGGCAACCACGACATCAAGAACCTGAGGCAGAATTACACGAAATACTTCGAGCAGATAACGATGCAGATGTATATCGAGGTGGATAAACAGAAGATTTATCTGAATCACTGTCCGTTCCTCTGCTATGGCGGCTCATACGATGACACATGGCAGCTTTTCGGACACGTGCATACCCGAAGGAACAATACCGGAAAGGATGCTTCTCGGCTGAGTATGCTTCTTCCGACACAATATGATGTCGGAGTGGACAACAACGATTTCACTCCGGTTTCATTTGCGCAGGTGAAGGCAATCATAGGGAAACAGATTGAACAATCAAGGAAAGGAGAACAGTAAGATGAAGATACAATACATGAGTGATCTGCACATGGAGTTCCAGGAGAACAGCAGATACTTGAAAAATAATGAATTGCCTGTAACAGGCGATGTGCTGGTGCTGGCCGGGGATATTTTCTATCTCAGGGATAAGGTTGCCCCGTTGACGAAGTTCTGGAAATGGGCTTCGGAGAATTACCGGCAGGTGCTGATTGTCCCCGGCAACCACGAATACTACAACTATTCCGACGTGATGGAACGGGGCCTGCAATGGAGGTGGATGTTCCGTAAAAATGTCGGTTACTATCAAAATCAGGTCGTCCGCATCGATGACACCGACTTCGTCCTGAGTACGTTGTGGTCACGGATCAACCCGAACGATGAGTATTTCGTGTGGAAAGGTATGAATGACTTCCGACAGATCAAGTTCGACGGAAAGCTGCTGCAGGTGGATGAATTCAACCGGATGCATGAGACTTGTATCAGCTTTATCCGGAAAAGCGTTAAGGAGAGCATGGCAGCCCATATCGTGGTGGTTACGCACCATCTGCCGACACTCCAGGCAGTGGCTCCGCATCATAAAGGTTCCGTGCTGAACAGTGCCTTTGCCAGTGAATACGGAGAACTGATAGCCAACAGCCGGATCGATGCCTGGATCTACGGGCATTTGCATACCAACATCAACACTATGATTGGCCGGACCCGTATAATCTGCAACCAGATGGGATATGTGTTTGAGGATGAACACCTGATGAACGGATTTGATCCGGCCAGGTTTATTGAAATTTAATGGACATCAAGAAATGAACGAAAGAAAGATTATAGATAGAAAGTTCTTTGCCGATTTGGCGAGGGAGGTCGGCTTGAATGCCTCGCATTTGGAGGCGTTGGGTGAAAGCCGTCAATGGGAGATTGTCGTTGGTGGCGATATGCTTGAACGGTTGGTTGAGATTCAACATCGGTTCGAGCAACTGGCCGTAATGGGCGACGATGAGTACCGGGGATTCTATATCGAAGTGCCACGGCCTGTGCCGGAAGAGTGGGGGGATGCCGAGGAATTGGTCGCTTCGGGTGAATATGACAGTCGGGAGGCATTCCTTGCCGATTGGCTTGCATTCAACCCGATGGAGACCAGGTGGTTCCATGTCGCTTCGAGCCGATACGGGGACTCCCTGTCAATCTGTGTTACAGACCGGAAGCGAACCAGTTTTATCATTACGAATGACTCCAAGTGTACGGATACGGAGCCAGATGATACATGGTGCCGAGAGAATCTAACCCGCCTCTTCGACTATCTGCAACGGATGATTGATGTCATTGTCGCTAATCCTGACGGGTTCAACGATTACGTGGCACATAACCTGCCGTACCAACAACGTATAGGACGGATTGCACAAAGGGAATTTAACCGCATAGTGCCGAATTTCAAAATTGAGGTGGAAGATAGGGAAACGGCTATCAAGGCATTGGAGGACTCGGTGTGCGGGCGTTCTGTCCCTCTTTTGGAAACCATGACTATACGAAAGTATTGCACATATTACCGCATTGCCAATGGGGTGTATGAGGCTTATCACCGGAAGCGGGGACTCAAGGGACGTATTCATACAGATCCGCAGGATGTTCCTGAAGAACTGCGTGATGTGCTCTATTACAAGCGGAAGAAGTTCGTGGATGTGACGGAAATGTACGACATTGACAGTCCGGAGGATTTCATGCGGTTCGCAACTGACCATTACGGAGAACTGGGGCTTTCGCGTCTGAATATCTTTGCCTCACACGACCGGCAACAGGGATGGAAAATTGTTGTTTCCAACAGTTATTCTGCCAATGCTGGACTGGCAATTGAAGTAGCGACAGCCTTGTATAAGGCCGGGGCACCGCTGCTGATATATGATGCAGAGAAGCTCTTAAGAATCCTGCTCGAAGAGGATTATGTACGGTTGGTTCCCGACTCATATCACAATTATATGGGTTATCAGGAAGAGGGCACTGTATACGAATTACCGTGGGAATACGAATGCTCTGACGATGCTAATTCGATTCTGACCAAGGAGCAATATCAGGCGATTGTCTCACTTGCAGAATGGCTGCCGGAGGAAAGAATAAGGCTTCATTAGAAGAGTATGACAGAAAAAACAACACGCAAATTATATCCGATACAACCTTGATACTATTGAAAGAAAGCGTTGATTTTGCTTCAAAAATCAACTATAATCAGCCAAATCTCCATAATTTTATGAGATTTGGCTGATTATGTGATTAATTTGTTCTCGTCTACGAACTGCCGTGGAAATACGAGTGCTCGGACGATACTAATTCGGTGCTGACCAAGGAGCAATATCTGGCGATTGTCTCTATTGCAGAATGGCAGGATATAGAACGGATTTTCCTGTAAAACTATCCGACTGACCAGCTGAATTAATATTACCTTTGTAAAAATTATCTCTCAAAAATGCAGACAGTTATAAAGAAAATACTATCGGACAGGAAACGTTTCTTGTCACTTCTTTTGTTGGCAGACGAACAGGAAACCATGATTGACAAGTATATCGGACGAGGCGATATGTTTGTCATGTACACCCAAGATAGTGTCGTAATATGTTCTGCAATAGTTACGGATGAGGGGGACGGTATATGCGAGATAAAAAGTCTGGCTGTAGCTCCGGAATTTCAGCGGAAAGGCTATGGCAAAGAAATGACTGACTTTCTGAGCCGGCATTATGCGGACAAGTTCTGCCTTATGACAGTAGGAACCGGAGACAGTATGCGTACAATATCATTCTATCGGAAATGCGGATTCCATTATTCCCATACTGTGCCGGATTTCTTTACCGTCAACTATGATCACCCTATAGAAGAGGACGGAAAAATACTGAAGGATATGCTTTATTTTCGCAAATATCTGGCTCTGCCACAAACGATATGCAAGAATGCCCGTACGGAAGAGTTGATTTTGTCCTTACTCAACCTTTGGAAAGAATCAGTAAAGGCAAGCCATCACTTCCTGACCGAATCCGATATCCATGATTTGATTCCGGATGTATGCCTTGCACTCAAATCAGTGGAAAAACTTGTTGTCCTGCATTATAAAAATGCCCCTGCAGGGTTCATCGGTATTGAAGACAAAAAGGTAGAGATGCTTTTCATCTTGCCGGATTATTTCGGTTGCGGTTTTGGAAAAAGGCTTATGGATATAGCAATCAGGGATTATGGCTGCACTTATGTCGATGTAAACGAAGAGAATCCGAAGGCCAGAAACTTTTACCGGCATTTGGGCTTCCAAGAATATGAACGGACCGAGTATGATGAGCAAGGACGTCCTTTCCCTATAATTAAAATGAAATTGCACATCCAGCAGCAGCCGCACATTGCTGGGAAGTGAAAAAGAATTAGAAAACTTCAAGACAGAGACTGGAGCCAAGTGTATATCCGGTTATACAAAATCTGTTGATGGCATTTTAAGCGCAATAAACGATATTGCATATTTTGACCGGATATTTAATTATGCGACGATGAAAGGCTTAGCATCAGCGATGAATAAATTATATTCAGGGCTTAACGATAAATTAGGCTTTAAGATATACTAATGACCACAAAACAGATACTTGAGCAACAAAAAACATCTTTTATGCATAAAATAAAAACCCGGATTCATCACCAGTAACTTTAAGCTGGGAGAGGAACTACCGGGACTGCATTGCAAATATAATACAACTTGCTCAAATATGGATGGATTAGGGACTGTTTATTTGGAAATAATCCGCATAAAAAGAGCAAATCCTATGCAGATAGCTTTGCCCTGTTATTGCAAAATTGAATCCGGAGCACTAAGCAAAGATTCAATTACCGAGAAAAACTCGGCAATTGCCGCTGATGGGTAAAATAATCGAACGTATATGTGAATACGGGAATAAAGTAAAGTTGCTGATTCCAAGGAAAAGTGTATAAATGGAGCCTCGATCGCAGGAAAAAGTGTGAGGAATTCGATTTATTCGCTTGAAAAAGTGTAGAAGCACCTTAAATATCATATCTTCTATTCTTGAGATTTTTACCTATAACACATCATTAAATAGGTAAAAAGTAGTATATTCGCATATTATATGATATGTTGAATATGGCAAAGAATACAATGGGCACCAAGTTGCCAAGAAAACTAGAGCAGAAGATGCAGATAGTAGGAGAGCAGATCAAACTGGCAAGACTGCGCAGGAATCTCAGCATGGCTCAGGTTGCCGAACGCGCAACCTGCTCACCGCTTACGGTTGGCCGGATTGAAAAGGGAGCACCGACAGTAGCTATCGGCATTTATCTCAGAGTTCTCTATGCGCTTCAACTGGATGATGATATACTTCTTCTTGCCAAAGAAGACGCAATGGGAAAGGCTTTGCAGGATTTAAGTTTGAAAAAGCGAGAGAGAGCATCTAAAAAAGAATAAGCCATGAAACGACTATATGTATTTGCTGACTTCGATTGGCTTAAAGAACCAAGGCTGATTGGAGAACTGAGCTATGAATCACTTCGTGGCTCGGACAGTTATGGATTTTGCTATAGTGATGACTGGCTAAGGGACTATGGCAACTTGTTTCTTAGTGATGACTTGAATAATTATCCAGGACAGCAATATACAGCTCCTGGCAAGGATATTTTCGGATGTTTTTCTGATGCCCTCCCAGACAGATGGGGACGCACATTGATAAATCGCAGGGAACAGATTCTGGCGAAAGAGGAGAAGCGTCCTGTTCGCCATCTTTCATCCTTTGACTATCTTGTCGGAATCGAAGACTACTCCCGTATGGGTGGTCTCCGTTTTAAGGAATCCTTGGAAGGAGAATATATCAATGCAAGTGAAGGTCTGAGAATTCCGCCAATAACCGATATCCGTGAACTGATTGCTGCCAGTTCTGAGATCGAAAAAAGTGAAGAGGAGAACCACCTGCCTGAAAGACGCTGGATCGAGCAGCTTGTACAACCGGGTTCATCCCTTGGCGGGGCGCGTCCAAAAGCAAGCGTAATTGATGAGAACAAAACTCTGCATATAGCAAAGTTTCCGTCCCGCAAAGATGATTATGATACTGGGCTTTGGGAACATTTTTCACACCTATTGGCAAAGAAGGCCGGCATACACGCAGCAGAGACAAGAGTAATCTTCACAAACGACAAATACCATACATTGCTTTCCCGACGATTTGACAGGAAGGAAGACGGTAAACGCATACACTTTGCTTCTGCCATGACTCTTTTGGGCTTGAATGATGGTGACAATGCCAATACCGGCCATGGCTATCTGGATATTGTCGATTTCATACTTCAGAACTGTACTAACGTAGAGGATAATCTGCAAGAACTGTATCGCAGAGTTGCATTCAATATCTGCATCGGTAATACGGATGACCATTTTCGCAATCATGGTTTTCTTTTGACTGCCAAGGGGTGGACTTTGGCTCCGGCTTACGATATGAATCCAACACTGAATGAGTATCAGAGTCTGTTAATCAACAGCTATACCAATAAATCAGATTTGAATGAATTGCTGAATTCTTGTGAAGAATATATGCTACAGAAACAATCAGCTCAGCAAATCATCGGCGAGGTACTTGTTGCAGTTAAAGACTGGAAAATACTGGCCACCAGACTAAGTATTGAGAGAAGTGAGCAGGAACGTTTTTCTTCTGTCTTTGATAGGTAAAACTTATCGATATAAATCACAAGAAAAATATAAGCTCTGCAAAATAGTGTGTTATGTTTGTTGTAATATTTAGCACAAAAATACTTGTAAACGCTTACAATGAAAATAATAGATCAGAAAATGAATAGTTTGTTATATTATCCATATATTAATTTACCTCAAAACGATTGGACAATACGTGCTTTGCTTTATTATGACAATGTAAACGCTATTGTTCCAACTCAATATTTTTACGAACCAGAACACTATAACCCGTTTATGCGAGAAGCAATCATAAATGAATTGATTACTCCAATAAATCCTATGGACGTACTCAATAACCCGTATGAAGTTTCTCTAAGATTTATTGAATATTTGAGTGCAAGAAAGAGTGTAATAGAAAGACGTAGAAGTTTTTTTTCAAACCAAGCACATATAATTCACCGTGATAAATCCTTATCCTCATACAGACAGTGTAAACTGCATATAAATAAATTTGATAGTAATGTTTTTGATTATCTTATGGAGATAGGTCTTGCTGAACGTATAGATTATAATTGGTATAATGTAGAAAATAAAACAGCTAATGACCTTATGTTTTTATTATCATCAGTTATTGCAGATAAAATTCAATCTATAGTGGCTACTGATAAAATTGATTATAGCTTTTCTCAGATTTATGCACAAAATAATGATGTCGAATTACGAAATAGACAGTATAAAAGAGACTTGATACTAAAAAATCTTATACCATATCCAAAACAGATAGACCTGACAAATCTTAGGAGATTTAAAGGAAAATATCATGATTTGCTTATTACCTTTAGAAACAAAGTTGAATCACTAGTCTTGAATTCAGCAATTTCTCCAGAGTCAAAAATGTTCGAAGTCACTTTGGACGAGTTAAAACTTCAAAAAGGAGAATTGTCTGCGAGAATGAACGAAAGCCATTTAGGTAATATTAACTTTGGAACAATATGTGGGACTATTTCTGCAGGTATAGGTCTATTTGAGAACTCTTCAGTCGCCACAATTACGGGGTTATTGTCTGCAATTTATTCTGTGTGTAAGACTGAAAGACCAGAAAGTGTAGTAGATCAAACAGGACTTAAATATTTGGCCTTAGTTGATAAAAGAATGAGAACACGCGAATAATGTATTGTTAAACCTTAAATAAATAAAAATATGAGTTTTACTTGGATTCCATATTACAAAGAATTTGCTCAAAGATTGACACAATTTCAAAAAGATAGGAAGCGTCTGTTGAATTTGATTTATAATAATCGAGATGAACTGCTTGCTAAATACCTTCACGATCAAGGAGGTGAGGGAGATTTGTTAGAAGATATTGACCCATTTACCGTATTTGGCTTGTTTAATAGAGGTATTAAACACGAGAATAGAATAAATTCAGCAAAGTTATTTAAGAACATACTTGATATAAAAGCAGATATTCCGAAAGATTTTGAAGGTATTCCGGTTCTTAATAATCAGAAGTCTCATTTTTTTGGATTTAGATCCCATCGAGGGAAAAATGACATACAGAATTTGTGGAATCTATTTATAAAAGTTGTTAATGATGAAAACTTTGAAGAGGAATACAATACGGTAATCAAGCAGTTCATCATTAAAGTGAATATTACAATGGGGCTATTTTGGATTCGTCCAGAAAAATTCTTGGCTTTTGATCGTACAAATAGGCAATACTTAAAAGAGCAGTATGGAATTAAATTACCTAATAAAGCACCTGAGTATTCTGAATATATGAAAATTTTGGATAGCATTAATAAGAAAATGGCTTCAGGTGAGATTAAAGAAAATACTTTCTATGAATTATCTGCAAATGCGAATAATTTGGGATATGATAATTCTGACTATGACTCCTATTTGGAATGGGGTTCATTTTACACTGAATTATGGAAAAAACGAAAAAATATTATACTTCAGGGGGCGCCTGGCACAGGTAAAACGTATCGTATTCCAGAGTTAGTAGTACGTCTATGTGAGCCGGAGTTCGATGCTAATAACGCTACTCGCAAAGAGTTAATGTCTGTTTACAATAGATTAAAAGAAGAGAAACGTGTTATGTTTACCACATTCCACCAATCGATGGATTATGAGGATTGGCTGGAAGGTCTACGTCCTGTTTTAGAGAACGATCAAGTAACATATAAAATTGAACCTGGCATATTCAAGAGGTTGTGTACAGAGGCAGAACGCCCATTGTCTGCAAAAAAAGATGTGAATATATCAGATGAGGCAATAGTATGGAAGGTATCATTGAGTGGTACTGGTGATAATCCAGTGCGCAGAGACTGCATGAAAAATGGATATATCCGTATAGGATGGGATGGATATGGTGAAAATATAACAGAAGAAACGGATTGGTCAATACACAATGGGGAGGGTAAAACAATATTGAATGCTTTCATTAATACGATGAAGGTTGGAGATGTTGTAATGAGTTGCTATTCAAGCCGTACCATTGATGCTATAGGCATCGTTACCGGTGAATACGAGTGGCATGATAATTTTGAACACTATAAACGAGTACGTAGAGTCAAATGGCTTGTTAAAGATATAAATGAAGATATCGTAAAGTTAAACGATGACAAAACTATGACTTTAGGAACTGTTTATAGGTTGAATGCCATAACCTTGGATAAGGTTAAGTCTCTATTGGATAAGTATGAAGCATCCAAAACCTTGATTGATAATAATAAGCCATACGTAATTGTTATCGATGAATTTAACAGAGGGAATGTTTCGAAAATATTTGGTGAACTGATAACATTGCTTGAGCCAGATAAAAGGAAAGGGATGAGGAATGCTGAAAGCGTACTTTTACCATATTCAAAGAAAGAATTCTATATACCTTCAAATGTTTTTCTGGTTGCAACGATGAATACCGCAGACAGATCTCTTGATACTATTGATTATGCTATTAGAAGAAGATTTGCGTTTATTACTGTAAAGCCACAAGAGATTGATGATGATAATTTTAACTCTGAATTGTTTCGTAAGGTAAGTAGTTTGTTTATAAGTAATTATGACGAATACGCTGAAAGTGGATTTGACGACACGATTAAGCTTCTACCAGCAGAAACTTTATCAGAAGAGTATAGACCAGAGGATGTTTGGATTGGTCATAGCTATTTCATCATGGATGGCGAATATGCGCTTCAAGACAGATTGCTTTTTGAAATTATTCCCTTGCTTGAAGAATATATTCGAGATGGAGTTTTGACATCTGAAGCACAACAAACAATAGACAAGCTTTATTTGACTGCGACAGAACAATGAAACTAATACGACTTCAAGAACAAATAGCTGAAAATACTTGTATCCATCAAGATATAGCACAAGATATTATTCCTCATATGCAAGATGGGGAAGATATTGTGTTTTCTGTTTGTCGAAAAGATAATGATAAAGAAATGTGCTTGTCCCTCAGTAGAGATAATGACCATATCTTTGCCAAAGGCTCATATTTCATTGGGCTTGATTGGCTTTCTACGGGAAATGTAGCTATACAAGTTAATCCCAAGATGAACGAGGGCTATGAGATAGATTATATATGCATGTTAAATGACTCATTAACAGAGTGTGAAAACTACAATCATTTAAGTGATCTTGTAACTATATATTTTAATAAGCCTTCAATTAAAGTTTCGCAACAACAAGATTTACTAAGTGTATTTCTCATAACAGAGTACCTTAACATACTCAGTTTGATTGTAAAGAAGGGGCTGAAAAAGAGTTTTTACATAGTAAATGAGAATTTGCATAATAAAATTAAGGGTCGTATAATGGTTGACCAAAATATACGAACAAATATAACGAAAGGACGTATAACCAATAATGTATGTAAGTATCAGGTTTATGGAGTTGATTCACCTGAAAATAGAATTTTAAAATTAGCATTTCGTTTCTGTGTTAAACAGTTGGAAGTATATAAATATGCTGTAAACACAGAGCTGTTGAATAAAAAAGTTAGATTTATACGACCATATTTTGATAGTATAAGCGACGATATATGTGTTAGAACAATAAAAACATATAAAGGTAATCCCGTTTATAGGGATTATAGTCAGGCAATTGAATTCGCTCAACTGATTTTACGTCGTTATAGTTATGATATTACGACTATTGGACAAAATGACATTTCTACGCCACCTTTTTGGATAGATACAAGTAAACTGTTTGAGCTATATGTATTTCATCACTTACGTAGAGTTTTTACTGGAAAAAATGAAATTAGTTACCATGTTCGTGCGCATTTCCAAGAACTTGACTATCTTCTAAAACCTGAGTTATGGCCTAATCCATATGTGATAGATGCCAAGTACAAACCTAGATATAAAGAATGCAAAACCATATCAAAGGAGGATGCCAGAGAGGTGTCTGGGTATGCTCGTCTAAGTAAAATTTACGAATTACTGGGTTTAGATGAAGAAAGTGCCATTCCCATAAAATGCTTGATAATATATCCAGATCAAGATAAAAATGAGTTCTTTACGTTCAATCGGGAAAAGGAGCCCGAATTCGAAAGAATATCAGGATATGTAAGATTGTACAAGGTGGGAATAAAGTTACCTCTTATTAATTATAAGGGGATATATTACCCATCCGAAAGGTATTAACGCCCTTCGCCAGATCAGGTCTGGTTCGGTGGAAAATGATGCAGATGGAGGAATTCAACCGGATGCTTGAGACCTGCATTGACGGCAGGATCAACATTGGCAACAACCTCATCGAGAATGCTATCAGGTCGCTGGCACTCGGCAGGAAGAAGTATCTCTTCTGCGGCAACGCCCCCTCTGCATATCGGGCAGCCATCGTATACTCCCTTATAGGCACTAGTCGAACGCGAGATGGGTAACCGCCACAACGGGCGCATGAGCAAGCAGGTGCATTCTCTCCCCATATGGCACACCGTCCCTAGTACCTGATTGTCAAATACACCTTTTGCGACTTTTTAGTTTTGCGAGTGGTATTTTCCTGCCATTTTTTAGCCTTTCTCGCTATGAATTAGTAACTTTGTGTTTTATGAATGCTATATGTAGAGATATTGGATATTGCTAAAAACAGGTAAATAAGAAGCAACATGAAATATAGATATCAATTAATCTTATTGGGTTCAATAGAAGATCCTATTGTCGAAGAAATTAAGAGTCAAATTATATTTGAAATTACCAATTTAAAATTACCTGCAGGTATTCTAAATATAATAGACCGAAGTAATTGGAAAGAAGATTATGTAGGAAATCAACCTACATTCTCTATATACTTTGGAGACAAAAAAGGAAATTTTAAAGATTTGCCTATTGTCGACAAATTAATTAAGGATGGAACAATGATACTTCCAGTATATTATAACAATTTCTCTTACGAAATACCGAAAGAACTTGAAAATCAAAATGGAATTCTATATAATGATAATCAGCGGTGTCGAATTGCAAATGTTGTTTTACAGGCATTTGAACTCTTGAGAAACACAAGAAAAATATTTATAAGTTATAAAAGATCAGAATCAACCTCTGTAGCCATACAAATGTATGAAGCCCTCGAATCTCATCACTTCGATGTCTTCTTAGATACACATTCCATCGAAAAAGGAGAACCTTTCCAAGAAGAACTATGGCACAGAATGACTGATTGCGATGTAATACTATTACTAAATACTCCAGGATTTTTGGAAAGTCATTGGTGTAAGGAAGAACTCGCTGAAGCTGGATCAAAACAAATTGGAATTGTTCAATTAGTTTGGCCCAATCATAAGGTTGATGCTATTTCCCATCTAAGCTTCCCATTAAAATTAGAAGGAGCTGATTTCGTTGATGCAATCTATGACAATAAGGATAAATCAAAACTAAACAATGACAAAGTTGAAGAAATAGTGCAATTGGTAGAGTCGGTACGAGCTAGAAATCTAGCATCTAGGCAGGATAATTTAATAACCGAATTCATGAGTATTGCCAAACAATGTGGCAGAAATATTACGGTTCAACCTGAAAGATATTTAACTGAAGTGATATCTGACAAGCAGATCATTTACATCCCCACAATCGGAGTTCCACAATCTTTCAATTGCCAAGCAGCAGAGATTCAATACCGATATAATGAAAATCCGCAACACACTTGTATTAGATTGATATATGACGACTTAAGGATTAGAGATAAATGGTTAAAACATCTAGATTGGTTAAATGACAATTTAAAAAAAGATATATTGACTTTAAAAAAACAAGATTTTAAGAAATGGCTAGAAACAACGAAATAAAAAATATATTTTTATCAGCAAGTATTCCTTTGCAAGAAAGAGATCCTGGATATATAGAAACAGCTGATATTATAGCAATACGAGATGCAGTAATAGCATTAACAACAGTAGTGCTCCCTTGCCATAAACTCATTTGGGGAGGTCATCCGTCTATTACTCCTTTAATATATCATGTTATGGAAAAGTTGAATTTGAATATTCAAGAGCACATAACACTATACCAATCAAGATTTTTTGAAAAATATTTTCCAGAAGATAATAATAAATTCAAAAATATAGTATTAACTGATATTATTGATGACGATAGAGAAAAATCTTTGTTGGAAATGAGAAACAGAATGTTGGATGAATATAAATTTGCTGCTGGTGTTTTTATAGGTGGAATGGAAGGAGTAGAGGAAGAATATAAAATGTTCATAGAGAAACATCCACATGCCATTATTCTACCTATAGCAAGTACTGGAGCTGCAGCAAAAAAAATATATGATGAACAATTTTTAGATAAGAATGAGCGATTAGTAAAAGACTATGCATACATGTCTTTATTCCAGAAATATTTACTTAATAAAATATAATCAAGATGGACAGAAAAGTTTTCGTGTCATACAAATACGCCGATACCCTAGTTAAAGACTTAGGTGTTTATGAGAAAAATATATGGGGGCAAATGGTAAGAGTGGATACCAAAGTCCGCCATTATGTAGACAAGTTGCAAGAAAAAATAGGAAAAGACAATATAAACCTTGGCGAGAAGGATGGAGAGAGTTTAGCTGATTTTTCTGACACAACAATAGAAACAGTGTTAAAGTCGAAAATCAGGCAGTGCTCAATAACAATTGTATTAGTATCTAAAGGGATGAAAACGGCTCAACCAGAGAAAGATCAATGGATACCTTGGGAAGTTTCATATTCTCTACGCACTGTACCAAATGGCAACTATACTAAGCAAATGAATGCTATATTAGGAGTTGTTCTTCCTGATGAAACCGGTTTATATAATTGGTATTATCAATCAGATTTATATTGTAATTGCACTACACATTTTACAAGTCTGTTGTTTAAAATTTTACATGATAATAGTTTTAATATCAAGGAAAAACAGTTTCGACAATGTAATGGGAAAAATATATATACAAATGAAGAACCTTCATTTTTTAAAACCGTAAAATGGGATGAATTTATGGAAAATCATAATTATTACATAGAAAAGGCTATAGAAATAAAAAACAACAAAGATGCATATGATGTGCATATAAACTTAGACTAATTATGAGTTTTATATCAGAAACACAGCTATCAAATTATAGACGAAGTAGAACACAAATGTTCTCTGCTGATAATTTCGTAGATTTAAATGAAAGTCATTATAGAGATAAATCTCGCCCTATGGTATTTCTTTCTCACAAGCATGATGAACAAGAGATACTCCAGGGTGTTGTTGCATTCCTTAAAGAGGAAGGGGTTGATGTATATGTAGATTGGATGGATACTTCTATGCCTGCCTACACTAATGCGGAAACAGCTCACTCATTAAAAGAAAAAATAAGGGTCGCTGATAAATTTATTTTGGTTGCCACACCAAGTGCAATCAATTCAAAATGGTGTAATTGGGAGTTAGGTTTAGGAGATGCGGCAAAGTATAAAGAACATATTGCATTATTGCCAATTAATAAAACTAATGAAACTTTTAGGGGAGCTGAATATCTTGCTATTTATCCTTATATAGATTATGAAAATGGGAATAATCAATATAAGGATGGTAGGTATATACAAAAAGGTTACTATGTAAAAACTAATTTGAATAATAAATATATAAGTTTAACCCCTTTGAAAGATTGGTTAATTAAGTAAAGGAAATACAACTAAAAAAACTTCGTCGCTTTTATATGTTTTGTCTTCTGTAGGCATAACTTTTTCCCTCTTATTTGACTTTACTTTAATGAACGTATATATGAATACGGGAATAAAGTAAAGTCGCTTTTTTATTTGGTTATAAATTATTTAGTGGATTCTTTGGCTGTTTCATATTTAATTGCGATATTTGCGTTACGATGATTTTGTAATGATTAGATAACATAATATGAAACCAAACAATCCTTTCCTAATGGCGGGCTATTACAGCCCTGAATTCTTTTGCGACCGTGAGACGGAAACGTCAGCAATTCTCGGTGCGCTTCACAATGGGCGCAATGTAACGCTGATCTCTCCTCGCCGTATGGGCAAGACCGGTTTGATCCGTCATGCCTTTTATCGCCTGAAAGAGCAGGAACCCGATATTGTCACGCTCTATATGGATATATACTCCACGCAGTCAATGGGGGATTTCGTGCGGTTGTTTGCCAATACGGTATTGGGTAAACTGGATACTGCACCTCAGAAAGCGTTAAGTCGCATAGGGCAATTTATTCGCAGCTGTCGTCCGGTATTCACCTTTGACGAACTGACTGGGGTTCCCAAAGTGACGATTGACGTAGCCCCCCAGGAAGAAGAGAGTACGTTGAAAGAGATATTCGATTATTTGGGATCCTCGGAGAAACGGTGTTATATTGCCATTGACGAGTTTCAACAAATTGCAGAATATCAAGAGAAAGGGATTGAGGCTTTGTTGCGCTCCTATATCCAGTTCCTACCCAATGTGAACTTCATCTTTGCGGGCAGCAAGCAACATTTGATGCAGGAGATGTTTATGTCGTCTAAAAGGCCGTTCTATCAGAGTACGCAACTGCTGACCATCGGGCCCATTAATCGAGAGGCGTATGCTTGTTTTGCCATCAGACACTTTGCTGAACATGGCGTGCAACTCCCTCGTGAAGTTTTCGATACGATTTACGATAAATTTGACGGACATACCTGGTACATCCAGTGCCTTCTTAATCGCTTGTATGGTTATAATCAGAATGTGGATAAGGAGTTGGTGGCATATGCTACGGGACAGATTGTTTCCGAACAAAGCTATTCGTATGCGGATCTGCTGAAAGCTTACTCTGCAGGTCACATACGTCTATTGAAAGCCATTGCTCGGGAAGGCTGCGTTAAAGAGGTGTTGGCGGGGGATTTTATCAGCCGACATCGACTCCGTGCCGCAAGTAGCGTTAGTGCTTCATTGAAAAAGTTGCTCGATAACGAACTAGTCTATCAGACTCCTTGTGGGTATATCATTTACGATCGTTTTATGGACGAGTGGTTACGGCAGCAACCATTCTAAAAACGAGAAAATTCAATTTTTGTTACAGAATATTATAGAATTACCAACGAAGATTGAATAATCGTTTTTCAACACACTTTGGAAATCTAAGTAAAATGAATGCAAATATTGAGTACGAGAAATTTACCCAAGAGATATATCAAGAGTTAGTAAATGCTGATGTCCTTAAGGCAACCCGGGTGCAACATAATGTAAAACTGAAAGGCAAATCTGGCCAAGAGCATCAAATAGATGTTTATTGGGAGTATGAGATAGCAGGCGTACGACATATGGTTGCTATAGAGTGCAAGAACTATAACAGAAATGTCGAGATTGGCAAAGTGAGAGATTTCTATGGTGTCCTGTCGGATCTAAATAATGTTGCAGGTATTATGGTCACTAAAGTCGGATATCAAAAGGGAGCAAAGGAGTATGCATCGACATACGGCATCACTCTTAAAGAATTGCGAGAGCCTAATTGGGGAGAGGCGATAGTGGGACAAATAGAGTTAAATTTGAATATGTCTATCCGTCATTGTTTGTTTCGTGTTGATAAGGATTATGAAGAAACCGGCCGATTTAGCGTGATTGGATACAGACATTTTTTAGACACTATGAGATTAGAAAAGGATTCCAAATGGAGTGATGCAACTCATATTCCACTTGAACTTATCAATAGAGATATTATAGATGACTCTGGTAAACGAATAGCATCTTTGGATGAAATAGAGGCAACACTTCCTGAGAATTCCGATACGGATATTATCTTCAATTATGAAGATGCGTATGTCAATACTCGCTGGGGGCTTATAAAGATCAATGAGGTAAAATATGAATATGAGAAAAAAGATCATAAAAGAATCATATCAATCGATGCTAAAGGGTTTGTGAAAGCGATTCTGAAAGATGCTATAAATGGCGACATCAAGATGATTTCAAGGTAATTATATTGATATAAATTTAAATAGATCTTTATCTGTAAAGCTTGTACTGATAAACATTGTATTTTTGTAGTAAACTATTGATTCATATGACAGAACAGGAATTAGCCAATATAATTTGGAATATAAAGGAAATTATTCGCAACTTGTATGACGATTCGGAAGTAGAAGACGTTATTCTACCTTTTACTCTTCTGCGTCGTCTTGACTGTGTTCTTGAGAACAGCTACGAGTCCGTTTTGGAGGAGCTGAACAAAAGTGCTGAGAATGTCAGGAAGTATAAGCTACAACAGCTCATGCGGAAGAATCATCTGACATTCTTCAATACCTCAGGATTGTCTTTACGCAAATTGTTGAATTCGTCAAATCAAATTGGAGACTCATTCAAAACCTATCTGGAAGGGTTTACTGATAACGTAAAAGATATTCTCGTAAATTTTGTACGCGAGGATGGAGATAGTGAAGCTGTAGATCTTTCAAGAATTTATTCCCGTCTCGATCGTGGTAATAAAATATATGCAGTCGTCAAAGAGTTTGTAGAAAAAGCTGATTTGCATCCAAATGTTGTGAGTAATGCTATGATGGGGACTGTTTTCGAGATGGTTATCCGCAGGTCTAAAGAGTCTACAAACACCAAGGCCGGTCAGTATTATACACCTCGAGAGATTGTGCGCTTGTTGGTGTCGCTCACCATGTGTGGCAAGGAGGAAGAGCTGTTTGTTCCGGGCAAGGCGTTTACGATTTATGACCCGTGTTGTGGTACAGGAGGTATGTTGACCGTTGGTCGTGAATATCTCCAGGAAATGGCGCAGAATGCCCATCTCAAAGTCTATCTTTATGGGCAGGAACTGAGTCAAAAGACATATGCCATATGTAAGGCTGACCTGCTGATGAAAGGCGATGATCAGAACCTCGACGAACAGTTGTTCCAGGGCGATACATTGGAGAATGACAAACTCTATGGCAAGAAATTCAACTTCATGCTCGCCAATCCTCCTTTCGGTGTGGATTGGGGTAAAGATGAAAAGGTAAAAGCTGCAGTAGAAAAAGATAATTGTCCGGGCGGGCGGTTCGAAGCCGGTCTACCTTCAACAACCGATGGATCTCTGTTGTTTCTGCAACACATGATTGCAAAAATGGATGATGTGGCCGGTTCGCGCATTGGTATTGTATTGAATGGTTCTCCTCTTTTCAATGGTGATGCCGGAAGCGGGTGGAGTAACATTCGTAAGATGCTGCTTGATCGCAATCTGCTCGATTGTATTGTGGCTCTGCCCAAAAACCTTTTCTATGGTACAGATATCTCCTCGTATTTGTGGATCCTAGACAACAAGCGTCCTGAAGAGCGGCTCAATAAGGTTCTGTTCATCGATGCCGCCCATACTGAGTACACTCAGTTGCTTCCAAAGAATCTAGGTAAGAAGCGTTTTGAGATAAGTCCGTGCGGGGCCAGCGATATTCTTGATATTTATCGCGACTATCGTTCATGTTCCCGGGATATCGTGTATGAGAAAACGGGCGAGACCGAACGACTGGAGATTGCCAAGTTGCTCGATTACGACGATTTCCGTTATACAACCGTGGCCACTCGTAGGCCATTGCGGTTGTGGTTTGCAAATGTTACGACGAAATATGAAGCGTTGTGTGCTGACGAAGAGTTTGATGTCAACTTGCCGAAAAACCAAATATTGAAAGAGGTCGTGCGGCTCGATGGTATTGATGAGCAGCGCAGCGATCGTGAATTTTTTCAGTTCCTGAAAGATCATAAGATAAAATATACAACGACACAAACGACCCTGCTCCGCAATACGCTGGGAACAATTAGTGAAGACGCCCCCACTGTTACCAAAAATCCGCTGAAGACTGACTCGGAAATCGTTGCCGACAGCAACCTTAACGATACGGAGAAAATCCCGCAAAAGCAGGATATCGACGAATACTTTGCTCGTGAGGTACTTCCCTATGCTTCTGACGCATGGATGGACCGTTCGAAAGACAAACTGGGTGTGGAATTCCCATTTACCCGGTTGTTCTATATCTACCGGCCTTTGCGTAGTGCGGAGGCAATCCTCGCAGACCTGGCTGCTCTCGACCACGAAATGGATAATGATTTGGAGATTATAAAATCGGAGGAGTAACGTATGGAGCGATACGAATCATATAAAGATAGCGGCGTGGCGTGGATTGGGAAAGTGCCAAGCCATTGGATTCATTTTCGGATAAAATTTTGTTTATCTCGGTCAGTTGCTGGTATATGGGGTGATGATGAAAAAGGTAATAAAGACGATATTGTTTGTTTTAGAGTCGCAGACTTCGATTATTCAAAAGGCTGTTTGACATTTGATAAATTAACAATAAGAAATGTATCTGCAGCCCAATTGCTAAATCGTCTTTTGCATGATGGAGATCTTCTAATAGAAAAATCAGGAGGAGGAGATGTTACTCCTGTTGGTCGTGTCGTCCGATTCAATTATAATGATAAAGCCATATGCTCCAATTTTATTCATTCAATATCCGTTAAGGAAGGATACTCCAGCAATTACTTGTATTACTATTTTTACGGAATGTATGCAAATAAGGTGAATCTGCTTTATTTTAATCAGACAACAGGTATTCAGAATCTAAAAGTCGGCGAATATTTGTCACAAAAAATATATCTTCCAACTTTAGTTGAACAACAAGCAATAGCCGCATATTTGGATAAACGGTGTAGCGAGATAGATAAAGCCATAGCTACTCAACAGAAGCGAATCGCCTTGTTACAGGAACTGAAACAAAGTATAATTACACGAGCCGTTACGCAAGGTATTCATCCGGATGTACCCCTAAAAGAGAGTGGTGTTGAATGGATTGGCAAAGTGCCTGAACATTGGGAAGTTATGAAAACCTCCTTGCTCTATACAAATATTGGAAGTGGTACAACTCCATCCACCTCCAAGCAAGAATATTATGAAGATGATGGCTTTTGCTGGTTACAGACTGGAGATTTAAATGATGGTTATATAACTGACACGTCCAAAAAGATAAGCAAGGTCGCAGTTAAAGACTATAAATTAAGATTTTACCCTGTAGGCTCAATTGTGATTGCTATGTATGGAGCAACAATTGGCAAAATAGGGCTTTTAAAAATACCGACTTCTACCAATCAGGCTTGTTGCGTGCTACCTTATTCAAACAAAATGAATGAAATGTATGCGTTCTATGTATGTCAAATTGCTAAAAGTCAGATGCTTTTAGAAGCAGTCGGTGGTGGTCAGCCAAATATAAGTCAAGATATTATCAAAAAACTAAAACTTCCTGTTCCTCCCCTATGTGAACAACAAGCAATAGCCGTATATTTAGATGGACGGTGTAGTGAGATTGATAAAGCCATCGCAACGCAACAGAAACGAATCGCCCTGTTGCAAGAACTGAGGCAAAGTGTTATAAAAGAGGCAATAACTGGAAAGATTAAAGTGTGCTAATAGTTGAAATAATAGAAAACAAGATATGATGAATCCATTGAACGAAACCGTATTTGAAGAACATATTGCAGAGTATCTGGCAAATAGTGACCTCTATAATCAGCGAAAGAGTACGCAATTCGACATCGAAAGGCTGTGCGACCCGGAAATGGTGGAACAATTCCTGCGCCAGCAACCCCTCGTTTGGAGTAAACTCGCCAAGTTATTCCCCGGTAAAGAGGTTAGTACTGTTATTGGGGAGTATAACAAGCGCATAGACCGAGGTGAAAGTATCCTCCAGATTATTCGCAAAGGGTTTACAGTAAGTGGTGCCAAAATAAAATTTGCCCAGTTCAAACCAGTTCTGGAGGGCGAAGGAACGGACAATTATCGGTTGTACCGAGCCAACAGATTCAGTGTAGTGCGGCAGATGAGATATTCGAACGGAGAAGACAGAGGAAATGAACTGGATCTCTGCATTCTGTTGAATGGAATTCCATTGATAACGATGGAACTCAAGAATGAGGGCAGCGGACAGAACTATACGAATGGCATAGATCAATATAAGAACCATCGGGACCCTCAAAACAGAATGCTTCGTAACTGTCTGGTTCATTTTGTCATGGATAACCAATATGTATTCATGACCACCAAGCTCGCGGGAGAGCGAACCACGTTTCTTCCCTTCAATCGCGAGGCTGTTAATCCTCCGATTGATGGCGAGTATCCTACGGCATATATGTGGCAGCAGATTTTACAAGCCGATTCACTTCTGGACTTGTTGGAGAACTTCATCAAACGTTATGAGGAGGTTTATGAGGACAAGGAGCGCAAGATACAATGCAAACGCATGGTTACCATCTTCCCCCGCTTCCACCAGTTGAGAGCGGTCAGGAAATTGAGACGCTATGTAAGTGATGAGGGACCGGGAAATAATTATCTGATCCAACATTCGGCCGGCTCGGGTAAGACAAAAACTATGGCATGGCTTGCACATCAGCTTGCCAATATGACGAATGCCGATGGTTCGGCCATATTTGACAGTATCATCATGGTGACCGACCGCATCGTGTTGAACCGAAACATGGCAGAAGATGTGGTCAATTTCGAGACAACTGCAGGAACGGTCAAGGATATCCGTAAGGGCTCAAAGAAATTGGCCGATGCACTCAACGGGGAGAATCGTATCATTATATCTACAGTACAGAAATTTGCCTTTGCATTGGATTACCTGAAACATGAGCACTCCAAAACATATGCAGTTATTGTTGATGAGGCCCACACGGCAATAGGCAGCGAGGCGGCCAAAGATTTGGTCAACGCTCTGTCAACCGATGAGGATTTTAAAAAGAATGTCGATTATGATCCGGAAGAATATGACAGTCCTCTCGATGCCTTGATGGCCCAAATGCAGAATTCGCGCAAGATGATGAAGCATATCTCATATTTTGCGTTTACGGCTACACCGAAGGATAAGACTTTTGTGCTGTATGGCAAAGACGGGAAAGAGCCGCATGACCTGTATTCCATGAAGCAGGCAATCGATGAGAAGTTTATATTGGATGTCACTCAGAACTACGTCAGCTACAAGACAATGTTTGAGTTGATAGAGAAGAATCCAACCGAAGATGAACAGCAACTTTTTGAAAAGAAAAAAGCGCTGAGGGTTATCTCCGAATTTTTGGGACGTGATAAATATATAAAACTCCGGAAGGCCAGCATGATCGTAGATCAGTTCATGAAGTTTACAATCAATAAGATTAATCATCAGGCAAAAGCTATGGTTGTCTGCGATTCACGTCAGGCTGCTGCAGATTATAAGCAGATCATAGATCGGATTATTCGCGAAGAATATAATGGAGCAATAAAAACATTGGTCGCATTCTCAGGTGAGGTGATAGATTCCAATGGTCGTAAATGTACAGAAGCCAACATGAATGACGGCAATGTTACCGATAACAACATAGCAGAAAAGTTCGAAGAGGATGATTACAAGATACTGATCGTTGCGGAGAAGTTCCAAACTGGTTTTGATCAGAAGTTGCTACATACGATGTTTGTAGATCGTTCATTGGGTGGTATTCAATGCATTCAAACTCTGTCTCGTTTGAATAGGACATATTGGCCTTATAAAGAGGATACGCTTGTGATTGATTTTAGGAATGATGCTGAAACAGTTCGCAAGTCGTTCCAAAAGTATTATACGGCAACTATTTTGACTGGCGAAACGGATCCTCAGCGAGTATATGCATTGAAAGAGGACGTGGAACGTTGGAATCTTTTTAATGAGGTCGAGGTGAATAATGTGTGCGAAAAACTACTCGACAAGGATGCCGTAGCAGGAGTTCCTTCACTTTTAAATAAGATTGTAAACGAGCGGGTGAAGCCTTTGTCTGAAGAAGATCAGGACAAATATCGTAAATTGGTCAACCGTTTTGTTCGTCAGTATGGTTTTTTAGCTCAGCTAATGAATTTTACTGATCCGGAGCTGGAAAAGTTTTATGTATTTTGCAAGGTATTCTATAAGTTCCTGCCTTATACCAAAGAAACTTTACCTATGGAATTGCTGAATCTTATAGATTTAGATAAGCTCCGTGTGCAGTTGGCCTTTGAAGGGGCTTTGAAGCTTGAAGACAAGCCGGAAGAGTTGAAAGCTACCCGTATAGGAGAGGTTGGAACCAAGACGGAGGATGAAAAAAAATCTGTCGCAGAGTTGCTCGATATGGTTAATAGCCCATTTGCTGGGATTTTGAATGAGAACGATAAAATCATCAAGCAGCTTTGGGAGGATCTCTTGAAAGATCCTGAAGTTTTGGATGCATTCAGAGCTGGAAACTCTTATGATGTATTGATGAATATCATTAAAGAGAAGTTCGATGATGCAATTGTTGATCAAATCGATAAGTATTTGAATTTTAAAGAACTACTAGATAAGGAAAAGAGCTTCTCGTTCACGTTAATTAATAAGTTCGTTCAAGCTGTTGCACGACAAACGGCTGCTGCATCGAGTTTGGTATATGATGAAGCGGTGCTGAAAGAGAAAATTATCAATGCCATGCAGGATGAATTTACTGTTGTCTGCAAAAATATGAGGCCATTGTCCGAAATAGTAGATAATCTCTTCTTTATTTTAACGACGACTAGTCTCCCTAAACTTGATGGGATCGATGCATTGTTAAAAGAGGCTCTTAATAATATTTACGCAAATCCAAATATCACTCCGATAGTAAAACAAGCGTTTTTCTATTCGTTAGTGCAAAAGTATGAGGCGTTCCTAAAAAAGATTTACTATTTGATACATGATGAAGAGCTTGAAGGTCAAGATGGTAAAGATGCAACATTGGCAAATGCTATTCATGCATTCAAATGTCTATGGAATTTAAAACATGCGAAGGATGAAGATGGACAAAAATTTGCTTCATATTTGCAGAGGCTGAGAGATTGGAGAAATGACGAGGCACATAATGCCCCTAATTCTACCGAGGACGAGATAAATTTAGCCATAAAAGTAGTTATAGCGATGTATTTATACGTTACAGCCTATTCCATCACAGATTTAGAAACAGTTTTAGCATAATTGGATAATCTCTAATTTTAGATTTTTGCTATAGGTGGATGTTTCAAATATAAGTGAAAATAGTAATTGTCAATTAGAATGGAGTAAATAAATATTTATAGCATGAATAATCTTATTGAAAATAATAAATGGGGATTCCTCCGTGAAACAAAAGAACTAGCGGCAAAGGCTGGTATTGATAAAGATACAGGATTGCACAGAACTGGAATGGAGGATTATTTAGCTGTTATATTTCCAGAAATCCAAGCATCAGAATGGATTCACGATAAGATAATTGATGGTTTAGGCAGAAGAATAAGACCAGATTATAGGTGTGAACGTTTGAAGTTAATTATTGAATTTGATGGACTTCAGCATTATCAGAAACCAGAACGCATTAAAGCTGATATTGAAAATCAAAAGCTATATGAAAACTGTGGCTATAAAGTGGTTCGAATTCCATATTTCATTCAATTAAGTAATGATGTTGTAAAGCAGATGTTTGGAAGGGATGTAGAAGAGGAGTTATTTAATCCTAACATTCCGTCGTTGGGAATTAAAGGTAAAAATACGCCTGCGTATTGTTGTCCGGCAGGACTGAAAAGGATGGCTAAAGAGTTTCATAATTATCCAGGACAATACCATGTTAATTTGAAGTCGTTATTAGATGCTAACAATGAATATTTAACAGGTGCAGAACTACTTAAGGAAGAATATGAGAAATACATTAAGACTATGAATGATCAGTTATAATGATATAACTGATTGTTAAATTATTAAAAATATTCGACATATTTAAACTTAAGAGAAGTGTAACAAAATAATCTGTATATTTATCAATATAAATGATTTAACAGAAATAACTAAATATATGCACAATGTTTTTATCAGTCATTATGGAGAAGATGAACCTCATCTTGATTCTTTGAAGGCCCGATTGAAGAATAATGGTTGTGACGTTCGTAATAGCTCAATTGAAAAGAAAGATTATCGTAAAGATCCAGTATCAGATGCCACCATCGCAAAGGAAATTCGGTCTCATATCAATTGGGCGAAAACCTTTATTGTAATGTTAGGTGAACATACGCATGAACGCCCTTGGGTTAATTATGAAATTCGTTATGCTGCTCGTCAAGGTAAAACTATCGTAGGTATTTATGAGTTTGGATGTAAAGATAATATAGAATTACCTGAGGCATATAAAAGATATGGAGGCAGTCCCCTTGGATGGAACTCTTTGGATAAGTTAGAAGGAATAATGAAAGGACAAATTCAAGCACCAGAGACACCGAATAGTACTCCTGCTGGGCCGATTTATAATATAATTAGAATTATTTGTAAATAAAATGAACTGTTTTAGATATAAATTAGAACATGATTATGGATTTGCACCAAATCCATTTCATGGTGTATTGTCACTCGCTACTTGTAAGGGTGATATTCGCAATAATAAACATCTTGAGATAGGTGACTGGATTATAGGTCTGGGTAGTGTAGCAATGAATAATCTTAATCATTTGATATTCGCTATGAAACTTGAGGAGAAGATAACTTTTGACGAATATTGGAATGATGAACGTTTTCAATGTAAAAAGCCAATATTGAATGGCTCATTGGTACAAATGTATGGAGATAATGTATATCATACAGATGAGCAAACAGGTAAAATTATACAAGAGAGTTGTGCGCATAGCAATCAGGATGGTTCTACAAATTTGGACCACTACAATCGAGATACTGCAGGTTTATATGTCTTGCTATCTAAAAATTTCTACTATTTTGGAGATAAGGCTCCGTTGATCCCTAACGAATTTTTCTATATTTACAATGTCGCCCGTAATTTGAAATTCAAAGATTTAATCGGAAAAGATAAAGAAATTCTGTCATTTATTGATTGGATATCAAGGAATTATACACAAGGGATTCATGGGGATCCTTGTAACTGGAAAGAGTATAAACTACCAGAAATGGACATTTACGAAGATGAATAAGCAAATTATTCCCAATGACGCTATTATGAAATATTACTTCTATTTTATCGAAGAACGTATGAATATGTTCTGGCGAAAAATAGAAGGAGGATGGAATGATGGTTGGAGTAAAGATCCAATATTTAAAACATATAAATTTACCAATGTATATAGAGCTACAGATAGGGTAAGTCAATATCTAATTAAAAATGTTATTTATAAAAACATCAAACGATATAAGCCTGAAGATGTCCTGTTAAGAATACTTGTGTTTAAGATTTTTAATAAAATAGAAACTTGGGAGTATTTAGAACAGAACCTTAAAAATACATTGACAGTTGATAGTTTTGATCCACATTATATAAGTATCATACTAAGTAGAAGACAAGAATATGCTCCAATATTTAGCAATGCTTACATGATGACTGGTAGCCATAAGATATATAATTATTTGCCAACCAAGCATGAGAAATGGTTGACGATGGTAAAAAAAGAAATTATAGATAATAATCTATTTTTTTAAATAATGGATGCTTCTTCTATGGAGGCTGTTTATGATATTCTTCGTGGCTGCTCTTTTATCGGTGATTTTTTAGCTTATCAATATACAATTGATTTTAATTATAGTCCATATTTGAATTTTTCAGAAAATAGCTTTGTTAAAGCTGGTATAGGAGCTGTAAGGGGTATAAAAAAATGTTTTATATGCTATGGGGATTGTTTTGAAGATGCTATTCACTATGTGCAAGATAATTTTTATGAACTTCAACACAAATACGGATTTCTAGCTTTTAAACCATTACCGAATCATTTGCCAACACTGATTGATTTACAAAATTGTTTCTGTGAAACTGATAAATACTTAAGAGTAAAGATGCCTGAGCTTGTCGTTGATAATATTCGTATAAAACAAAAGTATAAAGAATCTCCTCAGTCAATTTATTTTTATTTTCCTGATAAGTGGCATGTTAAAAATGAAGAACTATGTACCAAGCCGATTACAAAGGAATTAATGCTTTTTTGAAATGTAGCTGTGAGCTACTTCTCAATGAAGGTAAGAAGCGCATAATTAATGGTAAAATCTGCTATGAGCTTCCTGAACCTTATATGTTTAAGATAGAGAATCCAACAGCTAGACTTGTTACTATACCGCAACGTAAATGGTTTGTAACACTACCTTACGCTGAATCGTTATGGTTAGCTTCAGGTAAAAATGATATGGCTTTTATTCGTCATTATCTTCCTAGAATGGATGATTTCTCTGATGATAAAATTTTTATGAGAGGGGGATATGGACCTAGATTGAGACATTTTAATAATGATAGGCAGGATTATAGAGTAAATTATTATCACTGTGAATTATTAGAAGAGGTTGACCAATTTCGATATGTAATAGAGTGCTTTAAGGAAGATATTTCCACAAGAAGAGCAGTTGTTACAATAGGTGACCCCAATAAGGATGATTTTAACGAAAAACGGAATCTTAAGCAAACATTAGATATACCGTGTACCCGCATGTTACATTTTATAAAAGACCCGGAATATAATAAATTAAATATGGTTGTTTCTATGCGGTCTAATGATTTGATATGGGGAGCTTCTGCTGTTAATATTTTTAATTTTACTTTTATGCAGGAGTATTTTGCGTCAATGCTTGGTATGGAGATCGGCAGTTACTTTCATATCGCTAACAATTTCCATTTCTATGAAGATAAACTCAAAATAGTTGAATCTATTGCCAATTCAAATATAACTGATGATGATATTCCTTTTGAATATAATAAAACTTTTTCCTCTTTACAAGAATTTGACAGTTTAGTAAAAACTCTTAATGAAGAAGAAATAAAGATGCGAATTTATGGCAGTAGTTATAAATACTTGTACATAGAAGATCCTTTTTTTCGTGATTGGTACAATGTTTTATATGTATTTAATACGCATAGAACTATCAATTTTATTAATCCTGTATTGAATAGCTTAATTCATGGGGCGTAATATAACACATTGATTTACATTAAATAAAACTAATAATATTATGACTGAAGAACAGATTAAACATTTGGAATTTATTCAGGGAATAATTAATCGAATGAATTCCAACTCTTTTGCAATTAAAGGATGGGCTATAACTATTATTTCAGCATTGTTGGCTTTATATGCTAGCAGTTCAAATGAAACATATGTGTTAGTTGCCATTGTGCCTACTATCTTATTTTGGTTCTTAGATGCCTATTATTTACAGCAAGAGCGAAAATTTAGAGGTATATACAATGATATTGTCAATAATAGCGGAGGAATAAAATTGTTTGACATGCCTGTTAATAACTATGAAGAGGGGGAATATTCCTATTGTTGTGTATTTTGGTCGAGAACTATCGCTCCATTATACGGATTAATTTGCGTTATATTATTAATTATTGGATTAATTTTGAAATGTAATATATGCATTATTTGTAGTGGTTGTTAAATATAAAATTAATGAGATATGGCTAAGAGACAAGTATTTTATAGTTTTCATTTCGCCAAGGATTCATGGCGAGCTGCTAAAATAAAGAATATAGGGGTTATTGAAGGTAATACACCTGTATCATCTAACGAATGGGAGAAAGTGAAAAGAAAAGGAAAAGATGCAATAGAAAAATGGATAAATGATGCTATGAACTATAGAACATGCGTCGTTGTTTTGATTGGGTCGGAGACATATTCTCGCGAATGGTGTAATTACGAGATTCAACATGCTTGGAAAGAGGGTAAGGGTATTGTTGGCATATATATACATGGGCTTGAAGATGCCGCAGGAAATCAAAGTAAGAAAGGACCAAACCCATTCGAAAATTTTTATATAGATAAAACAATCAATTATATAGCACAACGTAAAACCTCAATAGATAATAATGAAATTAACCTAAGTCATATATGTAAAGCATATGATCCTCCATATATAACAAGTAAAGGTGTTTATGGGTTTATAGAAGATAATATTGATAAGTGGTGTGAAGAGGCGATAAGGATTAGGAATCAATATCCCAAATGATTATAAATAGGATCGATGAATTCAGTTAAGGATGTCGTATTTAATAATTAGATTGTTGTAAGAGATTGTAAATCAGGTACGGCAAAGAATATTTAGCCTTGCTGAAATACTTGGTTTACAGTCCTATATTTGTCTTTTTTGAATGGGTGATAATCGCCTCATTCTTTCATGTTTTTGAAATTTACCAGATTTATAAAGTAATTTCCCCCATATCCGGTAAGACCATCGGACTATTAGCGGTCGCACGAGGCGACCACTTTTTGTGTGCTTATTTCATGACTTTATCGTCTTAATCCTGTTCTTGGTTTCTTGCCCAATAGGAGGGTTGCAGCACGGGAAATTCGGTACAGGACGTGTCGTTCTACCACAAAAACGAGTTTCGCTATGAGTATCTTTGTCATGCACTACGCCCCCCCGTTTATTGAGCAGGGATACCAACTATGCGATATGCTCTATTTTGAACAAGCGTTGTAGTAGGCGTCATCTTTTGGAACAGTTCAAGAAAGTTATCCAGGTATTTGACGGAACTTGCCCCCGTCAAATAGCCATACGGATATGAATAAGATTTTGATTGAGGGGGCCACCTACAAATCGGACTGGAATTGGTCTTGTTGTATGCACTTATCGATATCCTCGTCGGCCTTATCGACCGCCGCATAACATACCTACTCAATGGGATCTACTTGCGCACAAACTTATAGTTGAAATACTTAAAATCGAATTTCTCATCGAGATCCCACAAATACCCATACAAATGTAGGTAAGTATTTTCAGCACCAGACAATACCTCATATAGGCCATATTCTGCCAACAGGGCTTTCAATTTCGGAAGTGTAAGGTTTGGCAGTATTCGGTCAATGGCCGCAGAAAGGATTGCCTGTTGCTGGACGTCAATCTTCAAATTAACCGTGGTAAGACTCGGAGGCACTGAAACCACCGCAGACTCAAATTTCAACTTATCTTTTGGGTGCTCTTCAAAATAGGTGTTAATCCTGTCCAATTGTTCTTTGGAGACCGGCGAACATAACGACAAATCGCACGTATCGAACGCGATGCCAAACTTAAAGGTTGCACCGAATGCTTTCTGCAACACTGCATAATATCCCTGTCGGTCCCCTTTATGAATTGATCCCAACTCAAAAGGAGAGAACTTCGGATGCAGTTCTTTAAGCATCCAATAACCCGATCTGTATTGGGTAACCCAATCTCCAACCTTAATATTTCCCATATCTAAAAATTAAATAATTCTCAAATTTAAACATTATCTGACACTCTATGAAATTTTGTATTGATAAAAATGGAATATTGTTTTGCTTGTCTGGTACGTTCATGAATTGGCAATTATTTGCCCTTAAACCAGAGAAAAACAAAATCAATCGACGCTATGTGGACACTACCCGATAGAGAGTAAGGAAGGCAATTGACCGACACTGGTTCTGACAATGTAAGATCTATGTCTCAACTACTAATGTTAACGAAATATTCCAACCAACTCTGAATTGTCATCATAAATGATCCACACCTACACTTTAAACTACAATAGGCATCAGACTGTTTGGTTACGAAACATCTCCTTGAGAAAGACAAACGTTCACAGTGAACCATCGGTCATGAATGTAGCATATAATAATGGTGAAGAACATGCGTTCTACGCCACTCATAGTGCCGTAATGGCACTTTTTGCCACATCTGCTTGCAGATTATGTGGCATACATCCCAACGCCGTTAGGCCTTTGGGGTATTAGGCTACCCCGCAATCTGCTTTGTGGCAAGTCGGCAAGCCTCCCATACTATAAACATCGGCAGCGCCGATAGAGCAGTAGAAGACTCCTGCCGCCTTGTCAACATAACGATAAAAGCAATTAACAGGGTGGGGCTACTTTGCTTTATTCTAATATATACACCCCAGCAATAAAGTAAAGTTGTACTCAGTAATGGCATTCCGGATTGAGAATATAATTTTTCCCCTCCTTTATGACCATCTGCTTGTTGCCAAGAAAGGTGGCTACCTTGACTGCCTTGTTGTAGCCGAGCTTTACATTGTGCAATCCGTAAGCTTCCTTCAGACGTTCCAGGTAGTCATCATAACTGCCGATATTGCCATTGGCAAAAGCGGCATCCACTGCAGCACGATGTACAGTCTCCGGAATCTCCCTCTCCGGATCGAACGGTTCTTTGGTTGGTCGCCCGCTCTTCTTCTCTTTGGACAGATATGGTTCTACCAGTTCGGGCAGGACGTCTTCGTTTATGCGGAAAGCGAAAGGTTCAAAGTCCCGGTCCCGAATATGCACGGCTTCGACTACACTTATGGCTTTGTCATCTTTGTCCACTTCTACCTGCAGGATGGTTTCCGCCTTGTTGTTGAGTTCCGTGCCGATGTGACCACGCGCATGTTCATCATTCTTGTTCTGATGCAGGACAGTATGGATATGAATTTGTTTGTCGTCCGTCCACTGCATGAATTTCGAGATAACTTCGGTAGATTCACTGGATGAATTGATGTCGTAAAGGAAATCACGGATGCCATCTATAATGACCAGACCCAAATCAGGTGTGGTGCCGATAGCTTCTTCGACTATCAACAGACGCACTCTTGGTGCAAACTTGCGCAGAGACAGCATAATCAGATTTTCCGGCACCTTGTCATCCGGCATTTCCGCCAAACGCAGGATGCGTTTCAGTACCTGTTGACAATGATGGCGTCCCTGCTCCGTGTCGATATACAGAATCTTTCTCTTGTTCTCGGGGAACATGGAACGGTAACGAAGAACAGTACGGCCACTCAATGCTGATGCGGCAATGGCCGAAACGTTGAAAGTCTTCTTGCTTTTGGCTTTCCCGATGGAAGCGCTGAAATTTCCCAATGTGCCTATAACAGCATCATCCACCATCAACACCGCTGGCGCCTCTTCATAGTTATTCGTGACGCTCACGGCTGCTTCCTCTATATAAACAGCCAGTTCTTCACGTGAAGGTATCGTTTCGTCCGTCTTCTCCATCATTACCAGTTTTTAAGGTTAGGTTTACGGCGATGGGAAGCGAGCATGGCTTCGTTCTCTTCCTCGAAAGTTTGCGGAGCCGGATTCTTTCGGGAGGATTCCAGCCCTTTATCCAGTTCATCCCGATAAATGTATAGATGTTTCCCTTGCTTGATGACTGGAATATCATCTTTTTTGACCTTGTAATAAAATGTCGATAACGGCATTTTGAGATAGGCGCAAGCTTCCTGCACGGTCATGGGGACGTGCGTGTTTTCTTTGGCTTCATGCTGCTTGGACAGTTTTTCCGTCAGCAGATTTTCCATGTTTGCTATCCGGTCGCAAAGTTCGCCGACTACTGCCGGCAAGTCATTGAATGTAAGTTGGTCTGTTTTCATATTATAACTTTTTAATCGTTTAACATGCTGCGAACCAACCCAATGAAGCTTTGCAGAACAATACAGACCGGATTAATTATTTCATCTGCATACGTTTTTTGTTATGACTCATCGTTATCTGTTTCCAAATGGAAGCGATAGTCTCCCTTTTCAGGTACATCAATTGGAATCTGACTTGCTACCTGATCCCGCAAATTAAGTCTGAGATATTCATGACTCGCGCTTTCGAGTTCGTATGGAAATGATGCTTTGATAAAGACGGCTCTTTTCACCAATGGTACTCTCAATCGTTCACCTACATTCCACGCCAGATGACGAAGTCCCGGTGACCGTAGCGGATTGTCAATATTGGAACGAATCGGTTTGTAGAGCTCCGGCTGATCACAAGCCATGTACTCAATGTTGGAAATGAGAGTCGCTATAGCCTCTTTGGAGAGATAGGGGGCAGTCTTGATGGTTACATATTCCCGAATCGCATCCATAACTTTTACTTGCCTTTTCAATTCTTTCTCTTTGAGTTCTTCCAGAATGGAATCATACTTTTCCAAATGAGATTCATTGGAACAATCAGGTACGGCAGGCTCTTGATTTGACTGTGGGGATGGAGCATATTCCTGTTCAGAAGAATCCGCAGGTTGTTCGGTAGGCGGTGTTTCAGCAATACAAACAGGCTCTGTGGTGCTCTCTGATTCTATAACAGGAGAGGATTGTTCACCAAAAGAGAAGTGGATAGGATTTTTCGTCAGCCAATTATAGAAAAATTTCTGCAGGACTCCACACAATATGATGGACATCGCCAGTCCGAGAATTATAGGAGTTGTTATGCGCATGATGTTGATGTCATGGCAAAGGGTAAAATAAGTGGCTATGGCCGCAAAAATGATAACGGATAGCGCAAGGATAAAACTTATTTTCTTAGTTCTGATTTGTTCTGTATTTGTCATCTTCTATCACTATTTGGAATTACTGTACGTCAAAGTTATGTGCGTTATTCCAGATACTGATAAATAATGAGTTATAATCGTCCGATTTTACACAAAAATTACGGATATAGTCCGATTTTTCGCTCAAAATCAAACTATATCCGCTAAAACAGGTGGTCAAAATGCCTGTCAGTTTTTCCGCATCAGGGTGATTTTCTTGCTGGCTTCACGCTTGTTGCTGTCCACTACTTTCATGTACCTTTGGGTTGTGGTTATACTCTTGTGAGCCATCATGCTTTGTATGGTACGGATGTCCGTTCCGGCAGCCGCTTGCAGCGTAGCGAATGTTCTACGATAGGAGTGGAATGTGATCTTTTTGGTGATTCCAGCCGAACGAATCCACCCTTTCATGTAGGTCTGGGTCCAGCTGCGCTGTAATCCCTTGAATACCATTCCCCGCTTGTCGGGGCTGTAGCCGATCAGGTCCAGTGCTTCCTCGCTGATGGGGATGATGTCCTCGGAGCGGTTCTTCTTGGTGATGATGTGTACGCACTTGCCACCGGCCGAATAGTCCACGATGTCCTCCCAGCAGAGAGCGAGGATGTCGCTGATGCGCAGGCTGGTCATGCACGAGAAGAGCGATGCAGTCTTCAGTACGGGCTTCTTACAGGGTGTCTCGGCCAGTTTGTAGAGTTCTTCCACTGAAAGATAATCCTTGACTACGTCCTCGGTCTCGATCTTTTCGAGGAAGTCGTTGACGTTGTTGCGGATCAGCCCGTTACGGTAGAGGATTTTCAGAAGTCCCCTGAATGTAGACCAATATCCCGATGCGGAGTTTCGTGTGATGTGTCCGTTACGCTTGAGTTTCTTGGCCGTCAACAGGTACTCACGGAACTTGTTGCAGAGATCAATGTCGAGCTCCTCAAAAGTACATTTCCCATGCACGAAGTTGCTGAAATGGAGATAGACAAATTCCCACTTTGGGTCATGTTTACGGAGCTGATTACGGAAATACTCTAGGAAATCAGCCTTGAGTTTGTACTTGTCGAAGAAATCATACCGTTCATTCACTACCGACTCGAACCTGCGGCAACGGATGGCTTCAGCCTTCTCAGCCATTACCTCGTTGAAGTCCTGTTCCCGCTTGTTCTTCGGATTGGCATATATATAAATGCCAAGCGATTCATGACGGATAACTTTCATTGTTTCCTTGTCTCTATACCCAGGATAATAATCCAGATAAAACGACAGCATCCTGTTTTTCAAAGGACGTGTTCTTAATGTTACGGTTTTACAATCGTTCATAATGTTATATTTTTTATGGTTGTTATTAATTCGCTGGCAAATCACTGTAATGTAACCATGCAGACCACCTTCAGTGACGATTAATTTTGGAATAATTTACGGTAGCCTATAATCGGGTCACTTACGGACACCCATAACCCGGTCAAAGTCCACTTTCAGGAAGCGGACGAAGCGCCCGTTCTTCTCTCGGCTGATCTGATGGAATTGCAGGATATTATAAACCGAGTCTCGGGAGAGTTTGAATTTTTCCATAGCCTCCTTGACGGTGTAGTATTCGGCCTTGCTCTCCTCCGCAGAGTTTTTCGAGAGGTCGAAGTGGAGTTTGGAGTAGAATATCTGCCCGTGTTCCTTCTTCGAGGGGATGTTGTTGCGGTAGACGTGAGAGCGGATGGCGACACGTGTCATGCCATACTTCTCCTGAATATCTTCGGGAGTGTACCATTCCGTCAGGTCAGAGTCCACCTCATATTTAGCAAAGGCAGCATCAATATGTTTCTTGCTGTAATAGTTGAACTGGCGGATTCTCACTTTCGGAACCTTGTGCTGTCGTGTATAAGTCCATACCCATTTGGCATTGACCTTATATTTCTGTGCAATCTCTTCAGCGGTATAATACTCGGTGATGTCAAAGTCCTCTTTGGGCATGATACGTTCATAAGGCTTGGTCTTCATCATCAGTTCGATGTCCGCACGGCGGATGAGCGACTTTTTCCCACTCAGACGGGATGCCCGCAGTTTGGATTCCTTGACCAGTTTATAGATGTATTGCCGGGTAACACCCATCAGCTTTGCGGCTTGGGCAAAAGAGAAGAAATCCTGCCCCTCGGCTGCTTGTCGAGGTTGCAATAATTCCTGCGATCGCTTCAACTGTCGCTTACGTTCCCTGATGCGTTCCTTGTAGCCAAGATTAGAACACTGGTGGCTACAATAACAGGTTGTTGTCTTTTGAGCTATAAATGGCTTTCCGCACCATTGACAAATCTTTCTTATTTCCATATTTTCCTCCTTTACATTGGGGATAATTTCTCCTTATTTCTCCCGATTTTTGTCAACACATGTAAACCATTGTCAACACACGTCAACTAATGCGTCACTGTGACATTTGGGTAAACCGTGAATTTCTGCCACGGTAGAAATACGTATGAAAAATATGGATAAAAACCGTTACTTCCAAATACGGTCTGGAAAGTACATAAAAACAAAAGTCGCTGATATACAGCGACTTCATTATAAATGGTTATGGTTGGTTACGGTTGTTTACAAGCCGTCATTTGCCGATGCAAAAATTTTGAAATATATTTTGCAATGTTTCTTCCGAGGTTATACCTCCTTCTGCAACAA
>ERZ780162.367-NODE-367-length-37046-cov-6.416047_pt1 | contig 37046 bp, 30 predicted proteins | sample MGYA00511474_ERZ780162 | MGnify/ENA primary metagenome ERZ780162 (study PRJEB29588, sample SAMEA2143633) | human gut metagenome | biome: human gut; feature: human-associated habitat; material: faeces | place: Denmark | collected 2008/2010 ...
GTAAAGTGGCTAAGGCATCAGTTGATGTCAAGGCAGGAGATATAATAGAGATATCTTTTGGTAATAAGAATGTTAAGGTAAGAGTTACAGACGTAAAGGACACAGTTAAGAAAGAAGAAGCTAAGGAGATGTTTGAATATATTTAATGATTAAGTATATTTAATGTTTGAGCATATCTAATAGTTTAATGTGTTTAAATAATAGTTATAATTAAGCATTTTTTGGCGCACCGCCTAATATATTAGACAGGTAAGATAAATGTATAATATATGGAGGCAGTTATGGACGATATTAAAAGGGTAAGACATCCTCATACAGTAAGAATGGAAGATAGAAAGAAGGCTCAGTTTACTGGTATTACTGACGTTATATCCTTTGAACCATCAAAGGTAATACTTGAGTCAGATTATGGCGTTATTGTTATAAAAGGGGAGTCGCTTCACGTTAATAAGCTGTCAGTTGAGAAGGGGGAGCTTGATGTTGATGGCAGGGTTGACTCACTTGTGTATTCACAGAACAGCATAAGTATGAAAAAAGGCGACTCATTAGTGAACAGGTTATTTAGATAATTGTGAATACATCTTTTAGACATTATAAAGATTAGTTAATTATATAAGTCCAGCAGTAGCGGGGAATAATGCTTATGTCAAGTGATATTATATGGGAGAGCGGCACATTTTTATATGCACTTTGGTGGGGAATGGTACTCGCGTTTCAATATGATACGATAAGAATAATAAGAAGAATAATAAGACACCGGCGTGTATTTATGATTGCTGTAGAAGATGTTATATACTGGATATATGTAGGAATACGGATATTTATTATATGTTTCTATGTTAATAGCGGAATTATAAGATCATTTATTGTAGTGGGGCTTGTGTGCGGTGCAGTTCTATATCTTAAGGCGTTAAGCGTGTATTACATAAAATATGGAGTAAGGCTTGTAGGAATTTTACTGAAACCATTGAAAATGCTTGTGTCTGTGATTAGAATAGTGTTGCAGTCATTAAGGAAAGACAGACCGAAGAATGGAGAGATATAGATGAGATTTGAGACAAAGAGAGAAAGGGAACAGCGAAGAAAAAGACAGAAACGCTCAGCAATTCTGGGTATGGTATTTGCTATGCTTGTTGTTGTGGGTCTTGGCGTGCTTTTATGGAATGGCAAGAAGAATATTGAAGCCAAAAATGTAGGGTACGAAAAGCAGATTAAAGAGCTTCAGGAACAGGTTGATGAAGAAAAACAGCGTACAGAAGAGCTTAATGAATATAAGAAGTATGTGCAGACGAAGAAGTTTGCGGAGGAGATTGCCAAGGATAAATTTGGACTTATATATCCAGATGAGATAATATTTAAAGGGAAGAAGTAACGTAACAGGGTTCGACACATTTTTTATATAACTGCTATTATAATGGTGTTCGGTTTAAGAAAACAGTATATTTAGACCAGAAATGAGGGGCTATGGCAGTTAAGAATGATGGATTGTGTATGACTTATACGATAAACAGATTGTCCGAAACAGCTAAGACGTTTCGCCGTCTGGGAGAAGCATATGAGTGTGCATCAGGTGATGAAGCACAAAGTCCCAGCTTTAAAAGACAGTTGTTTCTTGTTGCAGATATTCTTGAGGACTGCACGCTTATGCAGTTACAGGCAGATAAGCCGTCTAAGGGAATCGCAAGAGATATGGCTTCAAGGGCACTTGTCGCAGGAATAGTTATTAAAGATGTCAATATATTAAAAGACAAGACAGGCAGGAGTGAAGTTGTTATACTTGCAAGAACTCTTGGCAAGGGCTGTGTCGCAGAGAGAAAGATACGGAAAATAGTATGTGATGTTATGGGGGTTGGATACTATTCAGACCATAATAACAGGCTTGTCATTAACGACAACTGCCAGCAGTATGTGTTTCATCAGGAGAACCGTTTCCGATTTTTATCAGGAGTTGCAAGAAAATGTAAAGAAAAAAGCGGCTTTAATGGCGATAATTTTATGGTATCAAGCCTGTCGTGTGGTAAAGTTGTGGCGGCAATTGCAGATGGCTGTGGAAGTGGCAAGAGGGCATTTATTGAGAGCAGAATGGTTATAGAACTTATGGAGAACTGTATAGATGCCGGATTTGAGGAGAAGACAGCCATAGATTTTATCAATACGGCATACATTAATTGCAGTGGCAAAGACAGCCCTGTAACTATGGATATGAGTGTTGTTGACTGCCAGTCAGGTATGATGCATTGCATAAAGTTAGGGGCAGTATCTACATTTATTAAAAGAGAGGGCTGGGTTGAGATAATCAAATCGTCCACACTTCCTATTGGTGTGCTTGAAAAGGTAGATTACGACTGCACAGCCAAGAAGTTGTACGATGGTGACTATGTAATTATGGTGAGCGATGGTGTGCTTGATAATCTTCCGTGTCTTAATAAAGAGGAGAAAATGGTAGAGATTATCGAGGAAGTTGTAATGAAAAAGCCTAAAGCGATAGCTGACGAGATACTTAGAAAGTCAATGTCATATAATAATTGTGAAGTATGTGATGACTGCACAGTGCTTGTGTTCGGACTGTTTGACACCTACAACAAATAAATATATAATTGGGCAATATTGCCATATAAAACAACAGGAGAAAGCATTTAATATGGATGTTAATAATATAGAGAAAAAGGTATGGGCATACATAAAGGCTAATAATATGCTTGAGGATTGCAGTAATGCAGTTGTCGGTGTGTCAGGCGGAGCAGATTCTGTCTGTCTTATGCTTATGCTTAACGATTATATTATACATAATAATAAAGACGTAAAGCTTCATATTGTACACGTTAATCATGGTATAAGAAAAGAAGCCGCTGATGATGAGCAGTTTACAAGAAAGCTGTGTGAAAGTCTTAAGCTTGATTATCATTGCTACAATATACAATGTGAAAAAATAGCAAGGGAGAATAATCTTACTGTTGAGGAAGCTGGAAGACTTGAAAGATATGATATATTTAATAAGCTTTCAAAGCAGTATGATAAGACAAGGATATTTGTTGCCCATCATATGAATGACCAGGCAGAAACGGTTATTATGAATATGGCGAGGGGTACATCACTTAAAGGCATAAGAGGAATTGTGCCGGTGAGGGATAACATATGCCGTCCTCTTCTGTGCATAACAAGACAGGACATAGAAAGCTGGCTTGTACTAAGAAACCAGTCATTTGTGACGGATGTGACTAATTATGATAACGATTATACAAGGAATTCAATAAGAAATGTTCTGTTGCCATATATGGGTGAGCATATTAATAAAAATGTTGTGCAGAATATTGCATTTATGGCGCAAGAAGTACGGGCGGTTGAGAATTTTGTTGATAAAGAAGCAGACAAGCTGTACAAAAGCTGTGCAATACAGGATGGTGCAGGGATAAGATTATCAGTTGAACAGCTTGGGCAGGCAGATGAGGTGCTTGGAAAAAGAGTTATATATAAGGCACTTGTTAAGCTTGCAGGAAGGGCTAAGGATATATATTCGGTCAATGTATATGATGTATACAAGCTTATTAATCTTCAGACAGGAAGAAAGGTAGACTCGGTATATGGAATAAAGGCAGTGCGTGAATATGAATATATTGTGCTTGAAAGAAAGAACAGAGCAGAGAATACATTTTCTGACACAGCAAGTAAAGGATATAGAGCGGACACAGAGCCAACAGCAGGTGCAGGACTTGTAGAGGTTCATCGCATAGATATCACTAAATGTAGTAAAGATAGTGAAGTAATTGTTGATATAGATAAGACAGTATATATACCGGAGTATGATAAAATGTATTCAGCAAGTATCAAAATGTCCGTTTATGACAATAATGATAATGACGAAGAATTGGCGGAGAATGCTTCAAATGGTAAAATTTGCGTAAATAAATTGAATAACAGCTATACGAAGTATTTTGATTATGATAAACTTAATAAGTTACTTGATATCAGATTTAAGAATGTCGAGGATAGGATTGTGGTATCGGAAAGCGGTAATACCAAGAAGCTTAAGAAAGAACTGACAGACCGCAAGATACCTGCTTCACACAGAGATGAAATACTGCTTGTGTGTGATAATAACCGCGTGCTATGGGCGTGTGGTGTGCGCAGATGCGAAGATTGCAGGGTCACAGGCTCTACAAAGAACGTATTTAAAATACAGCTTATATTGAAAGAGAGGAATTAATTATGTCAAATAAGCACAAGATAAGTGTAATGATTTCAGAGGACAAACTTCAAGAGAAGATAGCAGAGATTGGTGCTAAGATTAGCGCTGATTATGAGGGTAAGGAAATTAAGCTTATATGTATTCTTAAGGGAAGCATATTCTTCTGCTGTGAACTTGCCAAGAGAATAACAGTTCCAGTAAAGATAGATTTTATGCAGACTTCAAGCTACGGAAGCGGAACAACTTCAAGTGGTAATATTGTAATTAAGAAGGAACTTGATGAGTCTATAGAAGGCGAACATGTAATAGTTGTAGAAGATATTATCGATTCAGGTAATACTTTATTCAGACTTATGCCTATGTTAGAGGAAAGAAATCCAGCAGACATATGTATATGTACACTTCTTGATAAGCCAGACAGAAGAGAAGTTGATATAGATGTTAAGTATAACGGATTTAATATTCCGGATGAATTCGTTGTAGGATATGGTCTTGACTATGACCAGATGTATAGAAATCTTCCATTTATAGGAGTTGTTCATCTTGATGATGAGAATTGATTATTACCTAATTACGAATATATGTAAGAATGGAGATTGATATGGATAATAAGAAAAATGTAAGATTTTCAGGAATGGGAATCTATATGATTATTGTGATTATAGCAGCGATGTTTATTATGTATGTTGCAAGAATGAATACAGGTACAAGCAATTATACTTATAACGAATTAGTTAACGATATCAGCAAGGGTAAGATAGAGAGCGTATCCATAAGACAGAATGCAGAAGTTCCAACTGGTGTTGTAACTGTTAAGGTGAGCGGTGAGCAGTCAGTTAAGAGTGTATATGTATCAGATGTTAAAGATGTAGAAGAACTTTTACTTGATAAGAATATAGAATATACACTTAAAGATGTTGCAAGACAGAGTGTTATGCTTACAACTATACTTCCATTTGGCTTAAGCCTTCTTGTTATTGTATTCATTATGATGATGTTTACAAGACAGGCTGGTGGCGGTGGCAATGCCAAGATGATGAATTTTGGAAAGAGCAGGGCCAGAATGATAAGCAGTGCTGATAATAAAGTTACATTTAAGGATGTAGCTGGTCTTCAGGAAGAAAAAGAAGAACTTGAGGAGATAGTTGATTTCCTTAAAGATCCAGTAAGATATACTTCTCTTGGTGCAAGAATACCTAAGGGTGTTATTCTTACAGGTGCACCTGGTACAGGTAAGACACTTCTTGCCAAAGCTGTTGCCGGAGAGGCAAGCGTACCATTCTTTAGCATATCAGGTTCGGATTTCGTAGAGATGTTTGTTGGTGTTGGTGCTTCAAGAGTAAGAGATATGTTTGAGGAAGCTAAGAAGAACGCACCTTGTATTATATTCATTGATGAGATTGATGCTGTTGCAAGACGAAGAGGAACAGGTATGGGCGGCGGCCACGATGAGAGAGAACAGACACTTAACCAGATGCTTGTTGAGATGGATGGTTTTGGTGTCAATGAAGGAATTATCGTTATGGCCGCTACTAACAGAATTGATATTCTTGACCCAGCTATATTAAGACCGGGAAGATTTGACAGAAAGATAGTTGTCGGCAGACCAGATGTTGCTGGACGACTTGAAATATTAAAGGTACACGCAGCTAAGAAGCCTCTTGGTGATGATGTTGACCTTGATAAGCTTGCAAGAACATCAGCCGGCTTTACAGGTGCTGATCTTGAAAATGTATTAAATGAAGCTGCTATTAATGCGGCAAGAAAGAAGAACAGATATATAACTAACGCAGATGTTGAAGAAGCATTTATTAAGATAGGAATAGGTGTTGAGAAGAAGAGTAAGATTATATCTGACAAAGAGAAGAAGATTACAGCTTACCACGAATCAGGACACGCTATATTATTCCACCTTTTACCAGATGTTGGGCCGGTTCATACAATATCAATCATTCCTACAGGAATGGGTGCGGCAGGTTACACAATGCCGCTTCCTGAAAGAGATGAGATGTTTAACACTAAGGGGAAAATGCTTCAGAATATCGTTGTAAGCCTTGGTGGACGAGTAGCGGAAGAACTCATATTTGATGATATAACAACAGGTGCTTCACAGGATATCAAGCAGGCAACACAGACAGCAAGAGATATGGTTACTAAGTATGGTTTCTCTGACAAGCTTGGTCTTATTAATTATGATACAGACAGTGATGAGGTATTCATCGGAAGAGATCTTGCACATACAAGACCATATGGTGAAGATGTAGCAGCACTCATTGATGAAGAAGTTAAGAGAATTGTAGATGAGTGTTATACCAAGGCTAAGAAGCTTATATCAGAGAATATGGACGTGCTTCATAGAAGTTCAGAACTTCTTCTTGAGAAAGAGAAGATTTCAAGAGAAGAATTTGAAAGTTTGTTTGAAGATAAGCCATATGGAGAGAGTTTATAATCAGGTATTAACAGAGATTTTGCAGTTTAAATGCAGTTAAATAATGGAAATGTATTTATACACAAAAAATATTTGGTGATAATTCACAAAAAAAGTTGCAATATATTGTAAAGTTTGTGAACACTTATGGGACTTTGTATGATATTATAATTAACGTAAAAACCCCCAATACATTATATATTTTTTGCTACACCCCATAATAAGTGAAATACCTTCTCCAAAAAGGACAGTCCCCCCAGACTGTCCTTTTTATTTGCACGAGTAACGATGAGAATGGATAATTTAAAGAAATCTTCCATCCTGCTTGCAGGAATGGAAATTTTTTAAATTATCTATTCGAGGAGCACCGCGTCATAGGTAAGAGCGTATTTTATAAAGTAAATAAATTACGAAGCAGAAACGCTCTTACCTATGACATCGTTACGAGTTAAGAGAAGCCGTAAATTAAAGAAATCTTAATAAATATATCTTACAGTTGAATAAATACCCGTAATGATATAAAATTATATATGATTAATGTCAAGGAGTATTTTCTATGATAATAAGCGCAGGAGTTGAGAACCTTACATCATGGGAAAGAAAGCTTTTGTATATGTGTAATGCAAGGCCAACCATTAATACAAGAGCTTTATTTTCTGATGCGACAAACGATTACAGATGTCCGGCAGAGCCTATGCCGGGTGATACAGTTAAGATACGATTAAGAACAGGTCGTTATAATGTAGACAAGGCGTATATATATGTTAATAATGTAGAATACCCTATGACAAAGATTAAGGCAGTTGGAGTATTTGATTATTACGAGGCTGAGATTAAAGTTAATAATGACAAATTATATTATTATTTCAAGGTAGAGACTGGAAAGGTTGTATGCTATTACAATCAGATAGGAGCTATTAAAGAACTTAATACTTATTATAATTTCCAGATTATGCCGGGATTTAAGACACCTGACTGGGCAAAGGGTGCGGTTATGTACCAGATATTTGCTGATAGATTTTGCGATGGTGATAAATCTAATAACGTGCTTGATGATGAATACAGTTATATAGGCGAACACGTCTGTCAGGTTAAGGATTGGAATAAATATCCAGCCAATATGGGTGTAAGAGAGTTCTATGGTGGCGATTTGCAGGGCGTGCTTGATAAGCTTGATTATCTTAGCGAGCTTGGTGTCGAGGTCATTTATTTTAATCCGTTGTTTGTTTCGCCATCTAATCATAAGTACGATATACAGGACTATGATTATATAGACCCACATTTTGGTGTTATAGTAAAAGATGATGGGGAACTTTTAAAAGAAGGTGACCAGAACAATACTAATGCAACACGATATATTAACAGGGTTACAAGTAAGGAAAATCTTAAAGCGAGTAATGAGTTCTTTGCCAAGGCGGTAGAACAGATACACAGCAGAGGAATGAAAGTCATAATAGACGGAGTGTTTAACCATTGTGGTTCATTTAACAAATGGATGGACAGGGAACACATTTACAGTTCTAGTGATGACGATTATGCCTGCGGTGCATATGAGAAGTATGAAAGCCCATACCACAGCTTCTTTAAATTCTATGGTAATCAGTGGCCGGATAATGGTTCATATGACGGCTGGTGGGGACACGATACACTTCCTAAGCTGAATTATGAAGACTCAGATACACTTGAAAAGTATATTATAGATATTGGAAAGAAATGGGTATCTCCACCGTACAATGTAGATGGCTGGAGGCTTGATGTTGCAGCTGACCTTGGGTACAGCAAGGAATATAATCACACATTCTGGAAAAAGTTCAGACAGGCTGTTAAGGAAGCTAATCCGGAGGCAATAATACTTGCAGAGAATTATGGTGATTCATATGACTGGCTTCAGGGTGATGAATGGGATACAATTATGAATTATGATGCCTTTATGGAGCCTGTAACGTGGTTTCTTACAGGAATGGAGAAGCATAGTGATGAAATGCGCCCTGATTCATTAGGTAATCCTGATTATTTTTTTGGTGCTATGCACCATAATATGGCAAGAATGGGTGGACAAAGTTATTCTATATCTATGAATGAGCTTTCTAACCACGACCATTCAAGATTTCTTACAAGAACTAACCATATGGTTGGCAGGGTTGATAAGCTTGGATCAGAAGTGGCTAATCAGAATGTGAATAAGTTTGTATTTATGGAGGCTGTCATTATTCAGATGACGTGGCCGGGTGCACCAACTGTATATTATGGAGATGAAGCGGGAGTGTGTGGTTTCACAGACCCTGATAACAGAAGAACTTATCCATGGGGACATGAAGATAAGGAGCTTATAGACTTTCATAAGGCAGCAATAAAGATGCACAAGGAGAATGAGGTATTAAGAACCGGCTCGTATAAGCAGCTTTATTCAGCACATAATGTTATTGCATATGGAAGATTTACATCAGATGATGCAGTGATAGTTGTTGTTAATAATGGGGAAGATGAGATAAGAGTTAATATACCTGCCTGGGAGACTGGACTTGCTATGGATGATGATGTCGAGCAGATAATGGTAACATTTGAGGGCGGATATTCAACAGACAGACAAGGTTACAGACTTAAAGACGGAATTCTTAATATAGGCTTAAGAAAGACTTCAGCTACAGTGTTAAGACGTCTTAGATGGTAGATAATGCTGTTAAAATATAATACACAGAAGTAAGAATGAGGAGTAATGTATAATGGCAGTAGATAATAACGAGGAAAAGAATAAAATAGTTCTTAACCGTAAGATGAGATTATGGAACAAGTATAAGAAGCCAGTAATAGGTGTTATTTTGGCTGTAGTAGTTATTGCAGTTGTTGCAATTGTTCTTAAATTATGCAGTATTGGAAAGCCGGTGGAAGATAAGGCGACAACACTTGCCAATAACAATAATAATAACAATGATATAATTATTACACAGTCATCTATAGAGATGTCTAACAATGAAACAACAAGTGCAGCTGATACAGAGAGTACAACATCAGCTGTAACAGAAAGCACAACAAGCAGTACAACATCAGCAGCTCAGGTATCAGGCGGAGTTGCCAGGATTACAACTAAGGCAGAGATACAGGAATACACATCACGTTCTAATTATGATGATGCAGTATTCTTTGGTGATATGATTGTATCAGGTATAGGTGAATATGGTTATCTTGACACATCACGCATATTCTCAGATAATAACCTTACAACAGATAAGGCACTTAATTCAGTGTCAAGTGTTGCGGCGGCTAATCCATCTAAGGTATATGTCCTTGTTGGACTTAACGACCTTAACTATGGAACAAGGTCAGGAGAGAATGTAGCTGAGAGAATAGGTTCAATAGTAGAATCGCTTAAGGAAGCAATTCCATCAGTAAAGGTATATGTAGTGTCACTTCTTCCTATAACACAGAGCTTTGAGGCAAAGTCAAATGTAAAGATAACACAGGCGGCTATTGATGAAGCTAACAGCACACTTGCAGCCAGGGCGACAGAGTATGGAATGACATTTATAGATATAGCAGATGCATTTAAGGATGAGTCTGGATATCTTAATACAGATGTATCAACAGGTGGATATAACCTTAATCATAACTATTACCCATTCTTCCTTAATAATATATCGGGAGCGTCTAACTAATGAAATTTTATGTAATGTCACTATTTCCACAGATGATTTTGGATGGGTTGAATACAAGTATAACAGGCAGGGCTATAGATTCAGGAGTATTGTCTATAGAAGCTGTTGATATAAGGGATTTTTCCAATAATAAGCATATGAAGGTAGATGATTACCCATATGGCGGAGGAGCAGGAATGGTTATGCAGCCGGGACCCGTGTGCGATGCTTATGAGAGCATAGCATCAAGATGTTCAGGCAGACCAAGGGTTGTGTATATGACACCACAGGGGCATACATTTAATCAGCATATGGCAGAAGAATTTGCCAAAGAAGAAGAACTTGTAATTCTGTGTGGACATTATGAGGGAATTGATGAGAGAGCACTTGAAAGCATAGTTACAGACTATGTGTCAATTGGAGATTATGTCCTGACAGGTGGAGAGCTTCCGGCGATGGTTGTTATCGACTCAGTTTCAAGATTAGTTCCGGGAGTACTTAATAATGATGAGTCAGCCCAGACAGAGAGCTTCTCAGATGGTTTATTAGAATATCCACAGTACACAAGACCAGCCAATTACAAAGGTATGGAAGTGCCAGAAGTATTATTATCAGGTCACCACGGCAATATAGAGAAGTGGAGGCACGAGAAGTCGTTAGAACGTACTAAGAAGTACAGACCGGACTTATATGAGAAATATATGGCTGAGAACAATAATAACAGTTAAAATAATTGTTGACGGATAAGATATTTATGTGGTAAACTAATCAAGTCTTTTGGTGAATAACTTGATTGTTTACTACAGGATATTATGATGTGAAGTCACAATAAGCCTAGATAGCTCAGTCGGTAGAGCAGAGGACTGAAAATCCTCGTGTCACTGGTTCGATTCCGGTTCTAGGCACTTATTTATACCATAGGTATTACGTTATGTAGTATCTATGGTTTTTTTGTATCCCAATAATAAATAACAGTAAATAAAAGATGAGAGTGTAACAATGAATTGGAATGGAGATAAGAGTATAAAGATGAATTTAGATAAAACGGGAAAATCGGATAAAACAGGAACTACAAATAAGGATATTAAATATGATGATATATTATTGAATGGCAATGCAGGAACTACAAATAAAAATTCAGGCATTAAACCGAATGTTAAATATAATGATATATTGTCTAAGTTAGATAAATATAAAGATGAAAATATAGTACCTATGCATATGCCGGGGGCTAAGAGAAATAAAGAATTAATTGAGTTATATATGGGTGATATGGGAAATCCATATGAGAAAGATATAACGGAGATTAATGGTTTTGATAATATGCACAATGCCGAAACTATTATTAAAGATGCGTTTGATGAGGCGGCGGAGCTTTATGGAGCTGATGAGAGCTGGTATCTGGTAAATGGAAGCACTGCAGGTAATATGTCGGCAATATGCGGAGTTACCCATAAAAATGATGTTGTTATAATGGCAAGAAACTGTCATATATCAGTTTATAATGCAGTTATCCTCAATGAACTGAATCCTGTGTATATTTATCCAGAATATGATGAGGAATATGGGTATTATAAGGGGATAACATTAAAAGAAATTAAGGACATTGTGGATAAATACAGCTCAGACCATGACAGAAATGATATTAAAGCCGTGATACTTACATCACCAACTTATGAGGGAAATGTATCTGATATTAAATCAATAGCAGAGTATCTTCATCAATATAATATTCCATTGATTGTTGATGAGGCTCATGGTGCACATTTTAATTTCTCAGAAAGCTTTCCTCAGTCAGCAGTTAAGAGTGGGGCTGATGTAGTAATTAACAGTGTGCATAAGACCCTTCCATCACTTACACAGACAGCGATTATGCATATTAATTATGGAATAGTTGATGTAGAACGTATAAGAAGGTATTGGAACATATACCAGTCGACAAGTCCATCGTATATATTAATGTCTTCCATAGCAAGAAGCTTAAGCATTGTTAAGAATGACGGTGATAAATTATTTGCTGAATATGTTGATAAGCTCACTATTTTAAGAAATGGATTGTCAGAATTAAAGCATATCAGGTTAATAAAGACGGATGACATATCAAAGCTTGTATTAGGATATAAAGATGCAAAATGGTTATATGACACTTTATTTTATAAATATAAAATCCAGCTTGAAATGTCATCTATAAAGTATGTGATAGCGATGACATCAATATTTGACTCGCAGGAGTATTATGATAGATTTCTTGCGGCATTAAAAGAGATAGACGAAGAATTAGATAATAGGGTTCTTGCGGCATTAAAGGAGATAGACGAAGAAATAGATGAGAGTAGGAGTAAATATAATAATAGAAGTAAAGATAAGATTTTAATTAATGATGAGGATAATGGTAATAAGGTAAATATTGCCGATTTCAGGGATGAGCAGACTTTAACAATTGCGGAAGCATTTAACAGGCGGGATTTATCAGGTTGTGATGAAATTCAGATGAATAATGAGAAGATATATGGTAAGATAAGTGGAGAGTCAGTGTATGTATATCCACCGGGAATACCGATATTATGTCCGGGAGAGGTTATTACACGAAAGATTATTGCAATACTTCAGGCGGCTGGTGAGGCAGGTCTGGAGGTTGTAGGTGTAAAAGAAGGAGCTTTGTTATGCCTGAGATAGCATTTTTAATGGGAAAAAGTTCAAGTGGTAAAGATAATATATTTAAGGCTTTAGTTGGTGATAAGGAGCTAAATCTTAAGACTGTTATTATGTATACAACAAGACCTATGAGAGCTGGAGAAAAAGAAGGTGTAGAGTATTATTATGTAGATAATGAGAAGGCATTGGAGCTTGAAGCGGCGGATAAAGTAATAGAGATGCGGATATATAACACAGTGTATGGAGAGTGGAAGTATTTTACAGTTGATGATGGGCAGATCAGGCTTGGAAGCGGTGACAAGTACATTGTTATAGGTACTATTGAGGCTTACAATAAATTTTGTGCATACTTTGGAAAAGATGCAATATTACCGATATATATAGAAGTCGATGATGGAATAAGGCTTATGAGAGCTATCAACAGGGAACAGAAGCAGGAAGTACCACAGTATGAGGAAATGTGCAGGCGTTTTCTTGCAGACAGTAAAGATTTCTCGGAGAAAAAGATTAAGGAAGCCGGAATTAATCAGAGATTTAGCAACGATGGAACAATAGAGGATTGTATAAGGGACATCAAAGAGGCAATTAAACAGCAGCTTTTATAAATGCAGTAAGAGTGAGTTGGCTTGAATTGTCTTAATGATATTTATATGATACAATTATATGATGGTGGACACGAAAGAGAGTAAAGTTATGGATATAAAGATTAATGATATACAGACATCATCTTCAGTTCAGCAGGTGAAGAATACAGAGAGTACGGACAGTAGTTTTAAGTTTACTCTTATTAGTAATATAGAAGAAAAGGATCTTCAGGAAAAGCTTGGCAGTATGATGGAACAGATTACTGAGCAGGGTGAGAAGATTGCAAAGCATATGGATATTAAGGATATGCGAAAGTACAGGGAGCTTGTTAAGGGATTTCTTAACGAGGTTGTTAACCGTTCCCATAAGTTCTCAAGAGAGAACTTTCTTGATAGACGAGGCAGACACAGAGTATATGGTATTGTTAAACTTGTGGATAAGAATCTTGATGAGCTGGCAGGAGAACTTGTTAAAGAAGAGAAAAATCATCTTGAGATTGTAGGAAGAATTGATGATATCAGGGGTTTATTGCTTGATATATCAGCATAAGATTGGAGTATATAATGAGCACATTTTCAGATATTTATGGATACGATACAATTAAAGAGCATTTACAGAACGCAATTAAATTAGATAAGGTATCACACGCTTACATTATCAATGGAGGGCTTGGTGCTGGAAAGAAGATGATTGCCAAGATATTTGCAAAAGCATTACAGTGTGAGGCAGAAGGCGATAATAAGCCTTGTAATAAATGTCATTCCTGTATACAGACAGAGTCAGGCAATCAGCCTGATATAATATGGGTACGACACGAGAAGCCTGCAAGTATAGGTGTAGATGATGTAAGAGATCAGATAATATCAGATATGCTTATTAAACCATACTCAAGCCGTTATAAGATATACATTATAGATGAGGCTGAGAAGCTTACAGTGCAGGCACAGAATGCACTTCTTAAGACTATAGAAGAGCCACCAGCGTATGGTATTGTTATATTTCTTACGACTAACGCAGACATTTTCTTACAGACTATTATATCAAGATGTGTGCTTCTTGATTTAAAGCCATTAAAGGAAAGCGTAGTTATGGATTATCTTAAGGATAACTATGACGTGTCAGAATATGAACGTAAGTTTGCGGCTGATTTTGCACAGGGTAAGATTGGACGTGCTAAGACTATTATAGAAAGTACGGAATTCGCACATTTAAAGAATGATGTTATGCACGTTATCAAGAATGTGAAGGATATGACGGCGGCAGACATAATGGCAGTTGTTAAAGATGTGACTAATTACAAGCTTACAATAGACGATTATCTTGATCTTATGGCTATGTGGTTCAGGGACGTGCTTATGTTTAAGAGTACCAATGATACGAATTATCTAATATTTAGTGATGAGATTTCGCTTATCAAATCGCAGGCTGAGGTTATGTCATACGAAGGAATTCAGGATATACTTAATTCTATAGATAAAGTAAAGGTAAGACTTAAGGCCAATGTTAATTTTGACTTATGCATAGAACTTCTTATTATGGCTATGAAAGAGGATATGTAGGCAGTTAGTGAATAATTGGCTGATGTTAGGAATTAATATTTGGCAGGATTGGAGATTAAAAATAGATGACTAAAGTTGTTGGTGTTAGATTCAGGCAGGTGGGCAAAATATATTTCTTTGCACCGGGACAGTATAATGTTGAGGTTGGTCAGCACGTTATTGTTGAAACAGCAAGAGGAATTGAGTATGGCCACGTTGTTCTTGGTGAAAGAGAGGTTGAGGATTCAGCAGTTGTACAGCCGCTTAAGGCTATTATCAGAATATCGACACCTGATGATGATGAAAGGGAAGCTAAGAACAGGGAAAAGGAAAAAGAAGCGTATAAGATATGTCTTGAGAAGATTAGGAAGCATAATCTTGAAATGAAGCTTATAAAGGTTGAGTATACATTTGACAATAATAAAGTATTGTTCTACTTTACAGCGGATGGAAGAATTGATTTCAGAGAGCTTGTAAAGGATCTGGCAGCAGTATTTAAGACAAGAATTGAACTTCGTCAGATTGGTGTAAGAGATGAAACTAAGATATTAGGCGGAATTGGTTCTTGTGGAAGACCATTGTGCTGTGCAACATATATGCCAGAGTTCATACCAGTGTCAATTAAGATGGCAAAGGAACAGAATTTATCGCTTAATCCATCAAAGATATCGGGTGTGTGTGGAAGACTTATGTGCTGTCTTAAGAATGAGCAGGAAACTTACGAGGAGCTTAACAGCAACCTTCCTAATGTGGGAGATTATGTTACTACACCTGAGAAGTTAAAGGGTGAGGTATCAAGCGTTAATGTGTTAAGACAGCTTGTTAAGGTAATTGTCACACTTGATGGAGATGAGAAAGAGATAAGAGAGTATCCTGTTGCTGAGCTTAGATTTAAGCCTAAGAGAAGAAACGACAGAATGAATATAGATGATAAAGAGTTAAAAGAACTCGAAGAGCTTGAGAAAAAGGAAGGAAAAGCCCATATTAATGATGACTGATGCTAAGATTAATGCAGGTATTAATGCCAATGAGAGAATTGATGACTTATGCAGGGATAATCTCAGACTAATCCAGAATACAGATGTGTTCTGTTTTGGAATGGATGCTGTGTTGTTGTCTACATTTGCGAAGGCCGGAAAGAACCAGAAGGTGCTTGATATGGGTACTGGAAATGGTGTAATACCAATTCTTATGCAGGCGAAAAATCCAGGCAGTATGTATACAGGCTTGGAAATTCAGGATATCAGTTATGACCTTGCTGTCAGAAATGTTGAACTTAATAGTCTGTCAGACAAGGTTAATATTGTAAAAGGTGATATTAAAGAAGCTTCACATATTTTAGGTGGGGCTTCTTTTAATGTGGTTACAAGCAATCCACCATATATGAATGAAAATCACGGAATTGTTAATCCTGAGAGTGCCAAGGCAATCGCAAGACACGAGCTTCTATGCAGTCTTGAGGACGTTGTAAGGGAAGCTTCAAAGTGCCTTAAGGTTAAGGGACATATGTATATGGTTCACAGACCATCAAGACTTGTAGATATATTTACTTCTATGAAGAATAACCACCTTGAGCCAAAGCGTATAAGGCTTGTGTATCCGCATATAGATAAGCCAGCTAATATGGTGCTTATAGAGGCGGTAAAGGGCGGACGTTCACAGCTTATAGTGGAAGAACCACTTATTGTATACAATAGCGATGGAAGTTACACGGAAGAACTTTTAAAAATGTACAATTAGTATGAATTTAAGAGAGGAGCAGTATGGAAGATAATATTACAGATATTGATTATGATAGTGTGCAGGCACTTGAAGAATTTAATGGCTCTCATAATAATAGCGGAGTTGGGCAGTTATATTTGTGTGCAACTCCGATTGGTAATCTTGAGGATATTACGTTCAGGGTGTTAAGGATATTAAAGGAAGTTGATATTATTGCGGCGGAGGATACGAGAAACAGCATAAAGCTGCTTAATCATTTTGAGATTAATACGCCGATGACAAGCTATCATGAATATAACAAGTATGATAAGGCAAAGGTGCTTGTTGAGAAGATGCTTAAAGGAATGTCAGTCGCTGTAATAACTGATGCTGGAACACCTGGAATATCTGACCCGGGAGAGGAGCTTGTAAGGCAGGCACTTGCATCAGGAATTAAGGTATCATCAGTTCCTGGTGCGGCAGCGTGTATAACGGCACTTACAATGTCGGGACAGGCAACAAGACGTTTTGCATTTGAAGCATTTCTTCCGGCGGACAAGAATGAGCGTAAAGACATATTAAAAGAGCTTGAAGATGAAACAAGAACAATGATTATATACGAAGCTCCACACAGGCTTTTAAAGACACTTAAAGAGCTTTCTGAGGTGTTAGGAGGAAGCAGGGCAGTTACTATATGCAAGGAACTTACCAAACGCTATGAGAATAGTATGGTTACAACGCTTGCAGAGGCGTGCAGTTATTATGAGAATAACCAGCCAAGGGGCGAGTATGTTCTTGTAATTGCTGGAAAAGACAGAAATGAGCTTAAAGAGGAAGCACAGGCACAGTGGCTTACTATGTCTGAGCAGGAACACGTTGATATGTATATAGCACAGGGACTTGATAAAAAAGAGGCTATGAAGGCAGCAGCCAGGGACAGGGGCGTATCTAAGAGGGATATATATAATAAGCTTCTGGGAAATTAGTTCTTAAAAGAAAAAATGTTACACAAATGTTAAAAACTTATATAAAAGAGTGATTAAAAGAGAGTCTTAGCTAAAATAAATTTAAGAGTAAATTTTAAAATTATAGGTGGAGTGGTACAAATCCCCTTCTTTGTCAGATAATATTTCTGGTAAGGAAGGGGATTTCTTATCTTCTAATCTTCTATTGTATGTTCATTGATAATTGCCTTAATGGCCTTATAAAGGTAAGGCTTGAGCCTGTCAATATCAGCTGGTTCTTTGTAAAGGATTGAGCTGTAGCATGTTGAGCTTATAAGCTCGACAATCATAAACAGCATAATCTCGGGCTCGTTGAGGTTAAGACCAGAGTCTTCAAGCATTTCATAGTAGATATCTTTAAAATTAATGTCGTCATCAGCGACATTGGTTGTAAGAGCCTCTTTAAATATTCCCCACGACAGGTTCTTTGATATAAATGTAAGAAGTGTCTGGTTGGTGTTAAGCACATTAATTATGTGGTCAGCAATAAATATAATCTCCTCAGTAAATGTAATTGTAAACGAATGGTCATTAATCTGCTGTTCTTTTATATGAAGCTCTAATGCACTCACTGCATTTTTAAAGAGCTTGCTTGCCTCGTGAGAAACGAGCTTATTTCTTATATCATATTTATCTTTGAAATACAGATAAAAAGTTCCCTTGGCAATTCCAGCTTTCTGTGAAATCTCGGCAATTGATGTCTTGGAAACACCCTGCGTTGTAAAGAGCTTAAAAGCTGTATCTAAGAGGGAAGTCCTTTTCTGTTGTTTGTTGTTCTCAAGTTTTCCCATAAAATCTCCAATCTAATGCAGGCATAATATTAGTTGTTCTGTCAATTAATATTCTACCATGTTGAAAATAAAAAATCTATAAAAAAATGACTTTTAGTCATTTTGAGTATTGACTATCGGTCATTTTGTGCTAGAATAACACTTGCAAAGAAAATGACCAAAAGTCATATTTGAGAGATCACGGTCATATGTATTGAATTGATAATAAATGTAATTAATTAAGAGAGTTATTAATTATTGAGAGGTTATCAGTCCAATCAAAGTAAAATTACGTCGCAGACGTAGAAATGAGGCGAGTTATGGAAAAGTTTGGAAAAGTAATTGTTAAACTCAGAATTCCAATTCTTATTCTGAGTTTCCTGCTTCTTATTCCATCTGCAATCGGATACTTTAATACAAGAGTTAATTACGATATTCTGTATTATCTTCCGAATGAGATAGAGACTATGCAGGGTCAGGACATTCTTATGGATGACTTCAATAAGGGTGCATACGCGATGGTCGTTGTCCAGAATATGGATACGAAGTCTACTGACAGACTTATTAAGAAGGTAGAGAATGTAGACCACGTTGCACAGGTTATTTCTTACACAGGAATAGTTGGTGAAGATGTTCCATCTGAGATTGTTCCATCAAAATTCAGAAAGTATTTCGAGAATGACAGCACAGATACAACTTTATTTGCAATATTCTTCGATAATACAACTTCAAGTGATGATACTATGAATGCTATCATACAGATAAGAGAGCAGACAGAGGGTCAGGCCTTTATAAGTGGTATGTCAGCAGTAGTTACGGATACTAAGAATCTTTCGGAGAAAGAGACACCACTTTATGTACTTATAGCAGTAGTTCTTGTATGTATCGTGCTTGCTATATTTATGGATTCATTTCTTGTACCAGTATTCTTTATGATAAGTATAGGAATGGCAATTGTATACAACCTGGGTTCTAACATTTTATTAGGTGAGGTTTCATATATAACTAAAGCTCTTGCGGCTGTACTTCAGTTAGGTGTTACACTGGATTATTCAATCTTCTTATGGCACAGCTACAAGGAAATGAAGGAAATATATCCGGATGACCACAAGGAAGCGATGGCAGTTGCCATTGGTAATACACTTACATCCGTAGTTGGTTCTTCTATAACAACAGTTGCAGGTTTCATTGCACTTTGCTTTATGAGCTTCACACTTGGTCTTGACCTTGGTATCGTTATGGCAAAGGGTGTTGTATTCGGTGTTATCGGTTGTGTAACAATCCTTCCATCATTGATACTTACATTTGACAGGGCATTAGAGAAGACAATGCATCGTGAGATTATGCCAAACTTCGATAAGCTTGCTACATTTATAGTAAACCACTCATGGATATTTGTAATTGTCTTTGTTGTATTATTAGGACCTGCTATATATGGACAGAATCATACATCAGTATATTATGATTTGTCTGATACACTTCCAGATGACCTTGCCTGCTCACAGGCTAATAAGAAGCTGGAAGAAAACTTTGATATGAATTCAATCTATATGATACTTGCTGACTCTAGTATGTCTACAGATACAGCTAACGAAATGCTTGATAAGTTAGGTGATGTAGACGGTGTACAGTTCGCACTCGGACTTGACACAGCACTTAAGTCTGGTATTCCACAGGAATTCTTACCGGCTAAGACAGTATCAGAGCTTAAGGGTGAAGATTATCAGATAATGATGATTGCTACAGATTACAAAATAGCATCAGATGAAATTAACAATCAGATTAGTAAGGTGAATGATATTGTAAAGTCTTACGATTCTAAGGCAATGGTAGTTGGTGAAGCTCCTTGTACCAAGGATCTTATCACTATAACAGATAAGGACTTTAAGACAGTCAGTGCGGTATCAATAGTAGCTATATTTGTTATTATCCTGTTCGTACTTAAATCAATATCGCTTCCAATTATACTTGTTTCAGCAATCGAATTTGCTATATTTGTTAATATGGGTATTCCATATTTTACGCATACACAGATACCATTTATTGCATCAGTAGTTATCGGTACTATCCAGCTTGGTGCAACAGTCGATTATGCTATTCTTATGACAACAAGATATAAGAAGGAAAGAAGCCAGGGATACGCTAAGAAGGAAGCAATCCAGATAGCTCTTTCAACATCAATACCATCAATTATTGTTAGTGCGCTTGGTTTCTTTGCCGCAACATTTGGTGTTGGATGTATAGCTTCAGTTGATATGATTGGTTCGCTTTGTACACTTATGGCGCGTGGTGCAATTATAAGTATGTTCGTAGTTATCTTCATACTTCCATCATTGTTTGTATTATGTGATAAGCTCATTATCAATACAAGTATAGGATTTAAGCCTAAGAAGAATCAGGATATGTAATCAGAAAGATGTATGAACGGGTCAAAGGTGTATATGCCGTAACAGATATAAGAATATATCAGGAAGTAAGAAAATGGAGGAATAGTTATGGTTAAGAAGACTTTATTTAAATATAGTTCAGTATTATTAAGTGTTGTTCTTATTGCTTCAACACTTACAGGCTGTGGCACTAGCACAGCATATAATCAGACAGGCAGTGAGGTTGCAATAAGCAGTGAGGCTGCTTCTAATACAGAGAATATTATAACAAATGCTATTAAGAACGAGCTTTCAATATCAAATACAAGTACATTAAAGACAAATACAAGAGACGAGATGGTATATGTATTTGATAAGGCAGACGGAACTCAGGATCACGTTCTTGTAACAGAAAAGGTTACTGATTCTAAGGGCGAAACAACAACTAACCAGAGCACATCTGATAAGACTGCTCCTGTTTCAATAAAGGTTACTTACAAGTTAAATGGTGTTGAAACTAAGCCAGAAGATATGATTGGCAAGAGTGGTAAGGTTACTATCAGATATGACTATACTAACAATGAGAAGAAGAATATAACAGTTAATGGAAAGTCACAGATAGCTTATGTTCCATTTACTATGATTACAGGAACACTTCTTCCAACAGATAAGTTCAGTAATGTAGAAGTTACTAACGGCAAGGTAAGCAAGGTTGGCGATAATATCATTGCACTTGGTATGGCTATGCCAGGCTTAAAGGATACTTTAAACCTTAAGTTTGATGGTGAAAGCCTTGATATGGATATTCCAGAATACTTTGAAATATTAGCAGATGTAGAGGATTTCGAGCTTGATATGTCTATGTCAGTTGCTACAACAAGCACACTTAATGATATAGATACAGATGATTTCTCACTTGCTAAGCTTGAAGATAAGATGAATGAGCTTCAGTCAGCAGCTGACCAGCTTACAGATGGAACAGTTACTCTCCAGAATGGTACACAGACACTTTCTGACAGTATTCCAGCACTTACAGATGGCGTGAACCAGTTAAATGATGGTGCAAGCCAGCTTAAAGATGGTATCTATGCTTATACAGATGGTGCTACAGCTCTGGCAGCAGGTGCAGGACAGCTTAAGGATGGTATCAGTGCATACACAGCAGGAGCTAACCAGCTTGGTGCAGGTGCAGGACAGTTACAGTCAGGTTTAAAGACTTATACTGATGGTGTAGGAGCACTTAATGCAGGTTCAGGCACATTACAGAGTGGTCTTTCAACATATACAGGCGGTGTTGCCAGTGCGGCAGCAGGTGCAGTTTCATTACAGACAGGTTTAAAGGCTTATACAGATGGTGTTGCTAGTGCAGAGGCAGGAGCTTCACAATTAAATGAAGGAATAAAGAGCATTAAGACAGCACTTATTGGAAATGTTGTTAAGGAACTTGCAGCTAATTCAACAGCTTATAAGATGAATTCTGTAGCAGACTCAACAGGAAAGACTGTTATGGAGCAGGCAGCTGATTTACAGAAATTAGGAACAGCATTAGGTCTTAGTGATGTAACTATAGCAACAGACCTTAGTGATCTGGGTAAGAAGAGCAGTAGTGAGGCAGCAACAGATATATCAGCTTATTTTGTAAAGTATCTTACAGCTTATACAACTAATATAATAACAGAGACATATACAGAAGCTATGACCAATGGTAAGCCATATTCTCCACAGGTATCACAGGCTGGTTCAAAGGATTATGTATATGTTAACCAGTTAGGACTACTTATTAAGGCTGCTGGTAATATAGGGGCTTCAAGTGCATTAGATGCAGTTGTTAGCAATCTTAGCAATAATGAAACTATTAATGCAGCATTAAAGCAGCTTACAGAAGGAAGCCAGTCATTAACAGACGGACTTGGTGAACTTGTTAAGAATAACGATACACTTAACGCAGGTGCATCACAGCTTAATGCAGGACTTGCACAGCTTAGTGGTAACAATGATACACTTAATGGTGGTATAGCACAGATAAGCGCAGGACTTGCACAGCTTAGCGATAACAATGATACACTTAATGGTGGTATAGCACAGATAAGTGCAGGACTTGCACAGCTTAATGGTAACAATGATACACTTAACGGTGGTATTGAACAGATTGCAGGCGGTTTGGGCACACTTAATTCTAACAATGAAGCTTTAAGAAGTGGTTCTACACAGCTTGCTGATGGAACATCAACACTTAAGTCATCTTCTGTAACTTTAGCAGATGGCGTAACACAGCTTAATGATGGTGCTATAACACTTAAAGATGGTATGGCAGAATTCAATGAGACAGGTATTAAGGCTATTACAAGTCTTGTTGGAGATGATGCTGATACAGCAGTAGATACAATCAAGGAAGTAATCAAGCTTGGTCAGAATTACAACACATTCCTTGGTAAATCAGATGGTAAGGACAATTCAGTAACATTTATATATAAGACAGCTGAATTAACTAAATAAGCTTACTTTTCCAAAACTCTCATATATAAATTATGCCGGCCAGGTCGGCGGAAAGATTAATAATCTTTCAAAAAATCCCCACAGAAGTTCATATCTGTGGGGATTTTACTATGCAGTCAGTGTGTTATAGGTTACGCTGTTAGACAGCATAGCTATATGTTAATATAATTACATAGACATTATAAATGCTATGATATGCTTTTAAAATAATCTTCAAGCCTTGTAAATGTCTTAATAAGTACAGCTGCTTCATCTTCGCTTAAATCGTCAGTAATATGTTTAATCATATCCTGATGAAATTTCATATGGTGAGTGTATGCCGCATTACCCTTTGGTGTGAGGGAAGCATATACGACACGGCGGTCTTCTTCACTTCTTGTCCTTATTACATATCCCTTTTTAACAAGTCCGTTAATGCCGACTGTAAGAGTTCCCATAGTCACGCCTAAGGCCTTGGATATTGTTCCCATAGTGCGTGGCTCTTTAATTCCGATAGCTTCAATTATGTGCATATCAGTAACTGTGATGTCAGAAAATTCATCTGTAATTAAAGCCTTTTCTTCAATGTTCATTATATCATTGAATAAAGTTACTAAAATAGAGTTCAATGATTCGTAAATGTCCATAGGTATTACTTTCCTCGCTTCAAAATATTTTTAATTATACAATGAAATGGTGTGTTAATGCAACAAAATACTGCGGTATTTGTGAGTTAATGCGTTAAATACAATTTGCAATTTTATAGGATAAGTAGTATCATTAAATGGAGTATTATTTTGACAATATAGAGCAATAAAAGTACAGATTATTGCCATAAAATATTACTTAATATCAGGTTAAAAGTTTAATGATAGATGGAGGCACGTATGAAGTTCATAGCAATTGGCGAATTGATGTTAAGATTGTCACCACCTAACTATGAGAAGATAGTTACAACCCACAATTTCATAGTTAACTATGGTGGAGCAGAAGCCAACGTAGCAGTTTCACTCGCTAACCTTGGTGTAGATTCAACATTTTTTACAGTATTACCTAACACAGACCTTGGTAAGTCTTGTATCAACTACCTTAAGGCTAATGATGTACACACTAAGCACATTATCAAGTCTGACGGAAGAATGGGACTTTATTACCTTGAAGAAGGTGTTTCAGTAAGACCTTCACAGGTAATATATGATAGAGGAAGCTCAGCATTTGCTGAATATGATTATAAGGATGTAGATTTTGAGAACATCTTAAAGGATTATGACTGGTTACATTTAAGTGGCATCACACCAGCTCTTTCATATAACTGCCGTCGTCTTATAGATAAGGCTATCAAGGCAGCTAAGAAGCTTGGACTTACGGTAAGCTTTGATCCTAATTTCAGAAGTACATTATGGTCTTTTGAAACAGCAAGGGATGTACTCAGCAGATATCTTCCATATGTAGATGTACTTATAGGTATTGAGCCTATCCATGTATACAATGCAGATGGTACAGATGTTAAGGACGGCCTTACTATGGATCCATCATTTGAGGATATGGACAGAGTATTCAAGGCTATTGATGAGCAGTACCATATGAAAGCAATTGCAAGAACAGTACGTTATGTTCATTCAGGAAGTAATAACTCTCTTAAGGCTTTCTACTATGCTGACGGAAAGACTTACGAAAGCAAGACACTCAATTTTGAGATTGTTGACCGTGTTGGTGGTGGAGATGCATTCTCTTCTGGTCTTATCTATGCTCTTATGCAGAATGACTGGAAGCACGAAGATATCGTCAATTTCGCAGTAGCTTCTTCAGTAATGAAGCACGCTATCCGCGGCGATACTAACATCACAAGCGTTGACCAGATTAAGCGACTTATGAATAATGCTTCATTTGATGTGCAGAGATAATAAGCGTAGGTCATACAGAAGGAAGGTCTAAGGAAAATCAGTACTTGAATAATGATTTTCCCTAGACCTTCTTCATATGAGATTAATAACAGATAGATTATGGTTAATATACCGGAGGATATATGAAAAAAATAAAAGAACTTATGCCGGAGGCATATGATTTTAATGGAAAGCTTTCATTAAAACAGGCGATACCACTTGGACTTCAGCACGTTATGGCGATGTTTGTAGGAAATCTTACACCGTTGCTTATTATTACAGGAGCCTGTGGTATTGGAGCAGGAAGTGAGTATGCATCTATTCAGGTTGCACTTTTACAGAATGCTATGATTATAGCTGGTATTGTAACACTTATACAGTTGTTTTCAATTGGACCTGTTGGAGGCAAGGTGCCTATTATTATGGGTACAAGCTCTGGATTTATCGGAGTATTCAGCAGTATAACAAAGGTTATGGGAGGCGGAGTATTAGCCTATGGTGCAATTATGGGAGCATCCATTATAGGTGGTCTTTTTGAAACTGTGCTTGGTGCATTTATTAAGCCTTTAAGAAGATTTTTCCCATCAGTTGTAACAGGAACTGTTGTGCTTTCTATTGGACTGTCACTTATTTCTGTTGGTATCAATTCATTCGGTGGTGGAAACGGGGCTAAAGACTTTGGCTCATTAGAGAATCTGTTTCTGGCGTTTGTTGTGCTTATTGTTATATTATTCGTTAAGCACTGGACAAAGGGATATCTTAGTTCATCATCTATACTGATTGGAATTATAGTTGGTTATATTGTAGCAGCTATTATGGGCTGTGTGCTTCCACATACAGCAGTTAATGCTGAGGGAGTTGAATATACTAAGTCATGGGTACTTAACTGGAATAAGGTTGCAGAAGCTAAGTGGATTGCGATTCCTAAGTTCATGCCAGTTAAGCCAGTGTTTGACTTAAGAGCAATACTTCCTGTGCTTGTTATGTTTGTTGTAACAGCAGTAGAAACTGTTGGAGATATATCAGGTGTTATGGTCGGTGGAGTAGGAAGAGAAGCGACAGATAAAGAACTTTCAGGCGGAGTTATGTGTGATGGTTTAGGTTCATCGCTTGCAGCACTTTTCGGTGTGCTTCCTAATACATCATTCAGCCAGAATGTTGGCCTTGTTGCAATGACTAAGGTTGTTAACAGAATTGCACTTGCATCTGGTGCTGTATTCCTTATATTATGTGGTCTTATTCCTAAGCTTGGAGCATTAATATCAATCATGCCACAGTCAGTACTTGGTGGTGCGGCAGTTATGATGTTCTCATCAATTATTGTAAGTGGTATCCAGCTTATCACTAAGGAGCCGCTTGATGCAAGAAGGCTTTCTATTGTATCGGTTGCACTTGGTGTAGGCTATGGTATGGGTGTAAGCCCTGCAATCCTTGCACATACACCACAGGCAGTACAGCTTATGTTTGGTGAGTCTGGTATTGTTCCAGCAGCATTTGTAGCAATATTACTTAACATAATTCTTCCTAAGGATAAAGCTGAGGAAACGGTTAAAGAAGTTGTTTCAGAAGAAGCAGCAACAATAAAGGAAAAGGCTGTAACTAAATAAGGTACAGCAATTAGCGAAGATACCGGGAAAGACGAATAAGGTCATCAGGAGTATCAATATCATATAATTCATATTCATCCTGTGCAGGAACTAAAACAACCTGTGCAGGATATTTTTTTGCAATAAAACCGCCACCCTTGCCTTGTGGAAGATTCATCAGTTCATCATAATATCTGGCTGGGAATATTACAGGAGAACCAGGAGTTCCATTAAAAGCAAGACGGCATATCTTACTATTATTATTGAAATAATTATTATTGACATTGCTGGATTTATCTGTGCTGTTACAAGCAAAATAACTGCTGTTGTAGTAAATAAATAAAAGGCACAGCAGCTGAAGGCTTGTCTTAGTGATAAGCGGCTGGTCTGATGGAAGAAATAATATCCCTTGGGTGCAGCAGCTTTTGTGTCTGTTAGTTTCCTTTAGAATACGTGAAACACCAAGACGTACCATATCATTTCTGTAAGGCATATTGTGTTTAATGCAATGTATATGTTCCCGTTCACATATCTGTACAAGCTCATCATGACGGGTTACGGCAAGAGTTTTACCAAAGCTTACAAAGTGGCTTATATTTATCGCATTTTCAAAGAGAGTGTTGTTGTTGAAGGAGGCTAAAAGCTTGTTGGTACCGAATCTTTTTGACATACCAGAGGCCATAATAATGCATGAAATAGAGCTGAAGGTATTATCAATATCGATTAAAAGTACATCAGATCTGCTTTTAATACTGTCAAGAAATTCCGTGGATTGTTTTCTGATGACAGATAATACGCGTGAGTTATCAAGAAGACTTTTAATGCTCTCCTGAAAAGGTATACAGGAGCTTTCCAGATAACCAAGCTCGTCAATAACAAATACACTATCATCAGAGGTCATAAGATGCTTCATAATAGCAGGACAGGCGCAGTTAATAAAGCCATCCTCTACGGAGGTCATGTTGTTGCCTTTTTTAGGGGAAACAGGAGTGAGTGTGCGTGGTCTGCCAATCACATATTCTTTTCCATCATCTATAAGATTAGATTTAATAACAACTTCTGGTGTGTCTGTTCTGCGGCTTAGCAGATAATTGAAAAAATCAGACATATCCATAGTTTCTTCAATCTGGTTTAAAATGCTGTTTAACAGATATGATTTACCACTTCCCCGCTCTCCCGTAATAAACAAGTGCTTTTTATGGGACATTTTAAAAAAAGTAATTACAGCCAGAGCGTCTAAATAACAATTATCCATAGATTAAGTCACCTCATTTCAGTAAATGCTTTTATAACGTAGGCGTGTCTAGTGTAAATAGACATATATACGCAGTATAGGTATAGGCTATAATGCCACAACTACGCGGTGGGTTTTATGGTTAATGTCAGTACATTCAATGACATTAATATTATCATATATAAGAGACATCTTTTCATTAATAATATCAAGAGAGTCTGTATGTGTATTAATGGTGCTAAGGATTGTCCCAGACTTCATAAGAAGTATATTATCGCAGTATTCTAAAGCAAGCTCAGGGCTGTGAATACACATTAGGGCGCATCTGCCATCGGATACAATACTTCTTATGTGCTGCATAAGAAGATGACGGTTAGAAAAATCAAGTGCACTATCCGGTTCATCGAGAAGAAGCAGTGGGGAAGCCTCTATTATGGTGCGTGCCAGAATACATAACTGCTTCTGCCCTTCGCTTAAAGCTAAGAAGTCTGATTCGTATAAACCCTTAAGTCCAACCATATCAATAGCTTTATCCACACGCCTGAGCATATCTGTGGTGTAGCCTCCAAGTATGTGCATATGAGGATTGAAGCCAAGCAGACATACATCCCTGACGGTCATGCTTATAGTAAGATTGTTTCTTTGGGGAATGTAGCTTATGAGCTGTGCCTTTTTTTTAACAGAGAGGTTTTCAAGTAAGTGTTCATTAAGCTGACATTTTCCGTTGTGTTTTATAAGTCCCATGATGGCCTTAATAAGAGAGGTTTTACCACAGCCGTTATTGCCAATAACAGCATTAAGCTGTCCAGGCATAAGGTCAAAGCTTACGTTATCAACCGCACAGGTGCTGCCGTAATATACTGATATTCCGTCTGCGGAAAATGTATTATTGAATAAATCGGACATCATAACGCCTCCTTTTTATTAGCTCTGATAAGCAGAATGATAAGCAGTGGAGCACCAAGAAGTGAGGTAAATATACTGACTGGCAGCTCTGATGGGGATACACTTCTTGCCAGTATATCAGCAAGTGTCAGTAAAATAGCTCCTGTGAAGCCACTTGTTATGTATGTAAATATGTCATTACGCTTTGTAAGAAGTCTGGCAATATGAGGTGCGATAAGTCCGATAAAGCTTATAAGCCCCGTAACACATATTATTGATGATACGATAAGAGTAGCAAGCATTAATATAATAAAACGCAGACTTGTCACATTTACACCTAGTGATACGGCTTCTTCCTCGCTTGTAGAAAGAATGAGAACCTGTCGGTATAACAAAGCTATTACAATAAATCCGGCAAGTGTTGTGAAGAAGGGAATAGCAAGGCTGTCCCTTGAAATACCATTAAGGCTTCCCATAATCCAGTATTCGATTGAAGCAAGCTGTTTTTCGGGATCTGCAGCAAGCTTTAGAAACATAAGTATAGTCTGTGCCACAGAATGAATAGCTATACCGGCAAGCACGATTGTATAACTGTTTCTGCCAGGGACAAGATAAGCCGTAAGCAGAGTTATTATGAGTGCTGTAACAGCTCCGATAAAAGCAGATATGGAGATGACTGGAACAGAAGCAGAAACTGCGACTATTGCAAGAGCAGCACCGGCACTTGCACCGGAGGAAACGCCAACGATATCGGGAGAAGCCAGAGGGTTTTTAAATATAAGCTGATATATATAACCTGATATTGAAAGCCCAAAACCACCTATAACACCCATAAGGGCGCGGGGAAGCCTGAGCCTTTTAAAGACCATAATAGACATAGTATCACCAGACAGTAAGCTCTTTAATGTGAGTGGATACTGTCCGGTAATGACAGACCATACAAGTACCGCCAGAAGAAGCAGTACCTGTATGACTGATAAAAGTATAATTTTGTTCCGGTAATTAGAAGTATTTTTGAACATAAATCATCCTTATTTAGCAGGTGTGAATCCATAAAAGCTTTCATAGAATTTAGTTACACATTCTTCATAGAAATCATTAGTAACCTTTTCTGGGTGAAGAACAGAGGCAATATATATGCTTCCTAAGAAGCTTGCTGGTACAGGTGAATCCCATGCTTCTATATCACCAGGAAGTTTTACAACCTTTTTATTCTTAACAGCATTGCAGTTTGCAAGATTAGTATCATTTATAACGTCATCTACTGAGTAAGTTGCATCGGCAGCTATTATAATGTAATCAGGGTTCCAGGCAAGAAGCTGTTCATATGAAATATTTGCCCAGTAAGTATCTGTAAGCTCAGAGGCTGCATTCTTTCCGCCTGCATTGCTAAGTAATGTGTTCTGATACATCTTGCTTCCGGCTGTTGAAAGAACAGAGCTGTTGCCCGCAAGATATACTAAAGGAGTGCTCTCACCTGCAAGCTTGGCTTTATTATCAGCTAAAAATGTATCGATAGAATTGTTAAGTGCATCAGAGCGTCCGATTGTGTTAGTTATTTTACCAACAAGTGTTATACATTCCTTAAGGAGCGTTGCATCCTCAGGATTAACAACAACAGCCTTGATACCAAGACCTTCAAGTGTATCTGCAGCTTTTTTTAACTTCATAGGAAGGAATACAACATCAGGTGCTGCTGCAACACAGGCTTCTGTGTTGAATTCCTTAGCTGTTCCCATATTAGTGAGACTTACAATGGATGGAGCTGCAAGCTTATAGATGTTTCGTGTATTAGCCTTAGCTTCGATTCCCACAAGCTTATCCTTTAATCCAAGTGCAAGGAGAAGACTTGTAGAGATATAGTAAGATGAAGCAATCTTTTCAGGTGCTTTTTCAAAAGTTACTGTTCGTCCTGCCTGGTCGGTAACAGTAAGAGGGTAGCTTGTGCTTACCTCGTTGAATTGTGACATGACATCAAAGGCTGATGTTGAAGCAGCCTGTGTAGTACTGTCGTTTGCAGCAGAACTGCCACATGCTACAGTTGATATAAGCATGAGCACTGCAAGGACTAAAGCAGTTAATCTTTTAAAATTCTTCATAGTTATCCTCATTTCTACTTTATTTTTACACATTTTTTATGTTGGCCAGAATATATCTGACAGCAACAGTTAAAAGAAGTGCGCGAATGAATTTTATCAGATTGACAAGGCTTTTACAAGTCAGTATAGTTATATTATGATGATACCAGGGGCAAAAGGTCTAAACCCACATGAGCTTGCTCATAGGTGGGTGAAAGACTTTGGGACCCGCCCCGATATGAGCATAAAAGTGGGATGGTAATCCCACGATATGCGAATATTGGGGAGAATTGTGGGAGTGCGTAGCACGGAACAATTCGTAGGTATCAAAGTCGGGGGCTTTTGACCCCGACATCATTATGATGTAATTAAGAAGCGGTCAGAAAAGAGGTTAAATGTTGTTTGAGCTGCACAGCAGGACTTTTATTTCTGGCATAAGTATGATCAAAATGAGGAGTTTTTATGCTTAATATACAGAATTATAAGAGAGTAGAAAGTATTGAAGAGGCCTACGAGCTTAACCAGAAGAAGGCTAACAGAATTGTCGGCGGCATGATGTGGATGCGTATGGGTGATAACAGGATCAATACCGCGATTGATATGTCCGGATTGGGACTAGATAAGATTGAAGAGACAGATGAAGAATTTAAGATTGGATGTATGACATCACTAAGACAGTTAGAAAATCATAAGGGTTTTAATGAATATACGAATGGCTGCGCCAAAGAAGCACTAAGGCATATTGTTGGCGTGCAGTTTAGAAATCTTGCAACAGTTGGTGGAAGCATATATGGAAGATATGGATTTTCTGATGTTCTTACATTATTAATTGGACTTGATTCATACGTTGAATTATATAAGGGTGGAATAGTTTCCCTAAAGGAGTATGCGGCAAAAAGCTATGACAGGGATATTATTGTAAGCATTATAGTTAAGAAAAAGCCAGTCAAGATGTTTTATGAGGCAGTAAGAATAACAGAAACAGACCTTCCGGTTCTTACCTGTGCTGGCGTGGGCTTTAGCGGTTCGGGTGAATATAATATATGCATAGGTGCAAGACCGGGAAGAGCTGTTGTTGTAGAAGATAAGGAAGGTATTCTTAAGGGCGTAGTAAATGATGAGACTATAGAGAGCTTCGCCAGATATGTAAGGGAAAATGTTCCTACAGAGAGTAATATGCGTGGAAGTGCTGAATACAGAAGCCATCTGGCAGAAGAGCTTACCAAGAGAGCATTAAGGGCTGTAAATAATTAATAATTAGTTATTGATTATTAATAGCTGAGGTATTATTTATATAGATTTGTTTATATATCGATTTATTAGTGTATGGATTGGAGAATATATGTTAGTAGATATTAAGTTAAATGGAAAGTCAGTCAAGGCAGATGTTGCCTGCGATATGACTCTTTATGATTTCGTGAGGGAGCATGGCTGTTATAGTGTAAAATGTGGCTGTGAGACTTCTAACTGCGGACTGTGTACGGTATTTCTTAACGATAAACCAGTGCTTTCATGTTCGGTTCTTGCTGTAAGAGCAGATAAATGCAGCGTTACAACGCTTGAAGGTTTACAGGAGGAGGCCGCAGAATTCGTTACATTTATAGCTGACCAGGGGGCAGAGCAGTGTGGCTTCTGTAATCCGGGCTTTGTTATGAATGCTATTGCACTCTTTAGGGAGAATCCTTATCCTGATGAAGATGAGATAAAGGAGTTTCTTTCAGGAAATCTGTGCAGATGTTCAGGGTATGAAGGCCAGTTAAGAGGAATTCTGGATTACCTCAGGGTAAAAAAGGCTAAGGAAGCCAGTGTGGAAAATAAAGAAAATATAGCAGAGGAGGTGAAGTAATGAAGTCGGTTAATAAAGCGGTAAGAAAAAAGGATGCAATGGAGCTGCTTCTTGGAAAGCCAGTATATACAGATGATATTGCACCAAAGGATTGTCTTGTTGTAAAGCTTCTGCGTTCACCATATGCCAACGCATATGTTAAGAGCATTAATACAGATATTGCAATGAAGGTACCCGGAATAGAGGCAATATATACATATAAGGATGTTGACCAGAATATGAAGCGTTTTACCTGTGCCGGTCAGACGTATCCTGAGCCAAGTCCTTATGACAGGCTTATTCTTGATAAACATGTAAGATTCATAGGTGATCCGGTTGCGATTGTTGCGGGAGTGGATGAGCGCTGTGTTGATAAGGCAATGAAGCTTATTAAGGCAGAGTATGAGGTACTTGAGCCAGTGCTTGACTTTACAAAGGCAAAGGATAATGAGATACTTGTTCATCCGGAGGATAACTGGGAAGCAATGTGTCCTGTCGGAGCTGATAATAAAAGAAATCTATGTGCACATGATGAGTGCAGTAATGGTGATATAGATAGGGTGCTTGAGAGCTGTGATATTGTAATTGACAGGACATATCATACAAAGGCATGCCAGCAGAGTATGATGGAGACCTTCAGGACATTCTGTACAATCGATACTTATGGAAGACTTCATGTTGTAAGCTCTACACAGATAGTATTTCATTGCAGAAGAATCATATCACACGCACTTGGAATATCTCCATCAAAGATACGTGTTACAAAGCCTAGAATAGGTGGTGGTTTTGGCGCAAAGCAGACCTCAGTTTCAGAAATATATCCGGCATTTGTCACATGGAAGACTAAGAAGCCAGCTATGATTATATTCTCAAGGGAAGAGTCATTATCAGCTTCATCTCCAAGACATGAGATGCAGATGCATGTAAGGCTCGGTGCAACTAAGGATGGTATCGTAAAAGGAATAGATTTATATACTCTGTCTAACACAGGAGCTTATGGTGAGCATGGACCAACGACAGTAGGTCTTTCAGGACACAAGTCAATACCGTTATATGGAAAGGCGGAGGCATTCCGCTTTGTAAGTGATGTTGTATACACGAATGTTATGTCAGCAGGAGCGTACAGAGGTTATGGTGCCACACAGGGGCTTTTTGCCGTTGAATCTGCTGTAAATGAGCTTGCTGATAAGCTGCATATGGATCCTTTTGAAATAAGATTTAAAAACATAGTTAAGGAGGGCGATGTAATGCCTGCTTACTATGGTCAGGTAAATACAAGCTGTGCGCTTGACAGATGCTTAGCAAAGGTTAAAGAGATGATTAAATGGGATGAGAAGTATCCTATGAGAAAGATTTCTGACACTAAAGCACGTTTTGTCGGAATGGGTATGGCTATGCAGGGCTCTGGTATATCAGGTGTGGATGTGGGAAGTGCCACACTTAAGCTTAATGATGAGGGTGTGTATACAATGAATATCGGTGCTGCTGATATGGGAACTGGCTGTGATACAATACTTGCACAGATTGCTGCAGAGGTTCTTGAGTGCAGTACTGATGACATAAGTGTATTCGGTGCTGATACTGATATATCACCTTATGATTCAGGCTCATATGCATCAAGTACAACATATGTTACTGGAAAGGCAGTTGAGAACTGTGCCTTAGAGTTAAGAAGCAGAATTGAAAAGTTTGGAGCTAAGCTTATAGGCTGTGATAAGAGTGACGTTACATTTGATGGAAGCTGTGTAAGATGTGAGGCTGGAGAGCACAAGGGTGCATCAGTAAGTCTTTGTGATATAGCAACAGCTTCAATGTGCGGCAATGATATGGCACTTTCTGTTACTAATACACATACATCACCTATTTCACCACCACCATTTATGGTAGGTGCAGCTGAGGTTGAAGTTGACCTTGTTACAGGCGAAAGCAGGGTTGTAGAATATGATGCATGCGTTGACTGTGGAACACCGGTTAATCCTAATCTTGCAAGAGTACAGGCAGAAGGCGGAATACTTCAGGGAATTGGTATGGCAATGTCTGAAAATATCACATATTCTGATAAGGGAAAGCTTTATGAGAACTCATTCCTGCAATATAAGATACCATCAAGGATGGATATTGGACATATTAATGTTGAGTTTGAAAGTAGCTTCGAGGATGCTGGACCATTTGGTGCTAAGTCAATAGGAGAGGTTGTAATAAATACACCACTTCCGGCTGTGACAGATGCACTAAGCCACGCAGCAGGAAAGCGGTTCTATGAGCTGCCTATAACACCAGAGCAGATTGCTATGGCGAGGGCAGAGAATAATTAGGATTATAACACAGATAAGATAAAAAATAAGACGGCACGATTTATTTCTGGATAAAGGGAATAGTCGTGCTGCTTTTTATGTTTATAAATAAAGTAAAAGCTTGAAGAAATGGACAAAATAAGTGAAAATAGTTTTGAAGAAACGGTCATAATGAGCAAAAATAATCTTGAAGAAACGGACAAAATACGCCAAAACAACTTTGAAGAAATGGGCAAAATGAGTGAAAATAATCTTGAAGAAACGGTCAAAATAAGAGATAATAATATTGAAGAAAGTTACATTATAATATGTATTATATAAAGAAATCAGGGGTGCTTTTAGCACGGTAAAGAATAATGACAATGATATAGTATAGTTCTGAAAGGGGAAGACTATGAATTTTAAAAGAAAAGTATATAGTAGATTGTTAGAATGGAAGGAAAAGTATTCGGATAAATATGCGGTGTTGTTAGAGGGGGCGAGACGAGTTGGTAAGTCTACAATCGCCCAAAGCTTTGGAGAAAATGAATATGACTCGTGTATTCTTATTGATTTTTCAAAAGCAACAGCTAATATATTGGAGTGTTTTGATGATATAGCAAATCTAAATATATTTTTTTTAAGATTGCAGGCGGAAACAGGTATAACATTATATGAGCATAAATCGCTGATTATATTTGATGAAGTCCAGCTATTCCCGAAAGCAAGACAGGCAATAAAACATCTTGTTGCAGATGGAAGATACAGTTATCTGGAAACTGGTTCCCTAATATCTATAAAGAAAAATGTAAAGGATATTTTAATTCCATCGGAGGAAATGAAAATACAGGTGTATCCAATGGATTATCAGGAGTTCTGTGATGCAACGGGGGGAAACTATGAACTTCTTTGTCAGATATACAATACAGGTAAGGCTATTGGACAGCCAACTAATCGTAAACTGATGAGAGATTTAAGAATATATATGGCAGTAGGTGGTATGCCTCAGGCAGTTGAAGCTTATATAGAGGGTAAGAATTTCTCTGAAATTGATATGGTCAAAAGGCAGATTATATCATTGTATGAAGAAGATTTTAAAAAGATTGATGGTTCTGGAAGAATCTCTGCATTATATCACTCAATTCCGGCACAGCTTGCAAAGGATTCAAAAAAATACAGGATTACCGCGGCAATAGGAAAGAAGAATAATTCAAAAACAGAAGAATTATTATATGAGCTGATTGATTCAAAGACTGTCTTACCTTGTTATAATTCAACTGATCCAAGGGTAAGCCTGACAGATACAAAGGACTTTGACAGTTATAAATTGTATCTGTCGGATACTGGATTATTTATTACATTAATGTTTATAGACCGTCCAGTCACAGAAAATAATGTATATGCGAAGCTGCTTTCTGATAAGCTGCCAGCTAATCTTGGCTATTTATATGAGAATCTTATTGCACAGATGATTACAGCAGCGGGAAGGGAACTTTATTATCACACTTGGGAAAAAGACAAAAGCACACATTATTATGAGGTTGACTTTCTGATTTCTGAGGGAAGTAAAGTAAATGCCTTTGAAATTAAGTCATCAGGGGCAGGAAAGCACGAATCTATAAAACAGTTTTATAAAAAATTTTCAAAGAATGTAAGTAAGATATATTTAATATCACAAAAAGATGTTGGAAAAGAAGAAAATTTAATGCTGAAACCATTTTATTTAATGCCATTTCTCATAAAGTAGATGACTATTTTACATTATAAAATACAGGAGTAAAAATTATGCCTAATATATTAATTGTAGAAGATGATATAAATATTAATAACCTTCTTTGTGAGGTGCTTATGAAGGCTGGTTATACGTGTGAACAGGCATTTTCAGGAACAGAAGCAAAGCTGCTTCTTAATATAAAAGAAAAGGCTTATACGCTTGTACTGC